>WNEY01005231.1_pt1 | contig 16212 bp, 14 predicted proteins | sample 5400531 | NCBI WGS metagenome assembly WNEY01 (sample SAMN13153338, study PRJNA577476) | soil metagenome | isolation source: 200 cm saprolite under Douglas fir tree site 1 | place: USA:California | collected 2015-04-18
GATTCTTTGATCTTCTTGGAACCAGGAGTCGATTCTAGCGAGCAACCCGACATCGTATCGTCGATCGTGCCCATCCCCGATAGGCCGGTCAAGCTGTCTTTAATTGCTTTCCCGGACTAGCGTTCACCTTCAGATCGCACGACGCGCCAGGCTCCTGTGGTGTCTCGTAGACACCGCCCCTGACTTGTGCAGGTTGTACAAAGTGGTTCCGCAGGTGTGGAATGTGCTCCAAGAAAGCCACTTCGTGTCCCAGCGCAATATGATTGAACAACACGAGATGCTGGTGCAGTTGTCCCATGTCCCCAACATGGGGGACTACGGGAAGGCCAAATGTCTTTGCAAGGAAACTGATGGTCAGGAACTCGCTCACCCCCGCAACTCTTGTGCAGTCGACTTGCACATAGTGGAGCGCATGGGACTGCATAAACGTCTTGAATAGGATGCGATTCGGTATGTGCTCGCCAGCCGCAATTTTTATCGGGCCAACCTCGCGTGCTAGTGCAACATGCGCGAGCACATCATCCGGGTGTGTTGGCTCCTCGATCCACAAAGGGCGATATGTCGCAAGCTCGCGGCACATGCGAACGGCGGCCGGGAGATCCCAGTGCTGATTAGCATCAAACATGAGAGTGCTCGAGTCACCGACCAGTTTGCGTAACATCGCGGCGCGGCGCAGATCGCGACCCTCGTCCGCGGATCCAACTTTCAGTTTGAAGGCCGTGAATCCCTGGTCGATTGCACGGGCAGTCAATTCACGTACTTTGTCGTCGTCGTATTCCATCCAGCCCACAGACGTGTCATAGCCCGGATACCCTCTTTGCAAGATGAGTTCCCGTTCGGCACGTCTTGGAAGTTCTTCCCGCAACAAGCAGAGAGCCTCCCGCTCGCTCAGGATTTCTTCCAGATAACTGAGATCCAGAAGGCTGACGACCTGTTCGGGGGTTAGGTCGAGAAGCAGCTTCCACAAGGGCACACCGCGGCACTTCGCCCAAAGATCGAAGCAGGCATTCGTGATGGAAGCGAGCGCAAGATGAATAACGCCCTTGTGTGGCCCAAGCCAACGCAGGGCGGGATGATCTGCTATTTGTCGGGAGAACCGTCCGAAGTCCGACATCAGCTCTTCAATCGATAAGCCGGCGAGTGGCTTGGCCAACAACTCGATCGCCGCGCAGACCAACTGGTTGCCTTCGCCGAGCGTAAGTACGAACCCCGTTCCGCGTGGCCCACTTTGGGTCCTCAACAGCGTGACGGCCAGGCAGTATTCCGAAGTGGCATGGATAGAGTCGGTTCCGGCACCTGGTGGCAATGGAAACCGGGCATCATAGGTCGAGAATGATTGAATCGTATAGTCTGGCATCTTCTCCATTCTGCTTATCGTCTGTAGCCTAGCTCGGCGCCCCCGCTCACCGGCAGGATGCAGCCGGTGATAAATCGGGCCTTGGCCGAAAGTAGAAACACCGCTGCGTCCGCAATAACATCGCCGTGAGGGCAATAACCGAGAAGATGAATATCATTGAGATATTGCCGGATGCTGCTCGGATCCCGCTGATCAGAGCACCATTGTTCCAGCATGGGCGTCCAAACCCCAGCGGGGCAGACCGCATTCACCCGGATCTGATATCGCGCGTAGTCGGCAGCCATCGCCTTTGTAAGCGAAATCATGGCACCTTTGGTTGCGACGTACGCCGCATGGTCCTGCTGTCCAAGTAGACCGACCATGCTCGCCGTGTTGAGAATGGCCCCTTTGCTTGCAACCAGAGCAGGAAATGCGAATTTCGTTGTCCAATAGACCGACTTCACGTTGACCTGCTGCACCTTGTCGAACTCGTCTTCAGTCGTCTCGTGAAGTGGTCTCGAAGGACCAACGATACCCGCATTGTTGTGAACTGCATCGATGCGTCCGAGCTCTTCGATTACGGTTGATACTGCGGCTTGAACTGCCGGGCCATCGGAAACATCGGCATGGAGCGCCATACTCTTTCCGCCAAGTTCTCTCGCTGTGTCCTGTGCCGCATCGAAATTGCTATCGAGGATGGCGACGGTGGCATTTTCGCGGGCATATGCAAGTGCACACTCCCGCCCAATGCCGCTCGCGCCTCCAGTCAGCACAATTACTTTGTTTTCGAGATCATTTCCCATGGGCGACCCAGTTGTCGTATGCGGTTTTGGCGAAGCGGATCATCGCTCTTTTCACGTACTGCTCCGCTAGGTCGCCCTCACCTTCGCGTAGGAGATCGATGATTCGTTGGTGCGATTCCAGGTCTTTATCCCAGACGGAAGTTCCTTGTCTATTCGCAGTCATTCGTAGGCGAACGAACGCAAAAAATGGCGTCAGGATTCGGATGGCGTGTTCTAGAAGGTGTGGGTTCCCAGCGATCTTGCATAGTTCCAAATGAAATCGAAGATCCCAGTCGAGAAGATCCCCGGCGTTTTTGGCAACTGCCGCCCGGCGCATGCCGTCCACTATCGATTGCAACCCCGAAAGATCGGCTCGAGCGATCGCGGCAAGGCGCGCCGCCAACCCCTCGATTACGCCACGCAATTCATAGAGCTGGATAACATCCTTCTCGGTCAAGAGGACCACTCGGGCGCTGCGTCCCAACTCCTTCGTGACAAATCCGTCCCGCTCCAGAATGTGGATTGCTTCGCGAATCGAGCCTTGGGCAACGCCGAATTCTTGTGCCCATTTCCCCTCGACGATTCGCACTCCTGGAGGCAACGCGCCTTTCATAATCTCGGCCAGAAGGCGTTCCGCAAGATTCTGCTTTACGAGACCGTCTGTTGTAACTGCTGAAGGTGTCGGCATAGGATAAGTACTTAAATATTTCGCCTTGATCGTATCAGCCGTCAAAAATACGTGTCAATGAAATTTTAAGCGCTTACATATATGAGGCATGCGCTAGAATGAAACGCACCTTGAACGCCGCCAACCGTAAAAAACTCAGAAAGAAGGTGACCATGCAACGCATCGGAATGGTGATCAAACTCAAACCTGGGAGCCAGAATGCTTACAAGAAATACCATGCCGCAGTCTGGCCCGAGATTCTGAACAAGATCTCAGAATGCAATATCAAGAACTATTCCGTCTTCTTAAAGGACGACCTTCTCTTCGGCTACTTGGAATACCACGGCAGTAATTTGGAAGAGGATTGGGGCAAGATGGCTGCGGATGCCAAGACGCAGGAATGGTGGGCCATCATGCAGCCGATGCAAGACCCATTGCCAACGCGAAAGAAAGGCGAGTGGTGGGCAAACATGGAGGAAGTTTTCCATCTCGAATGATGATTCGACAAGACGTACATCGTGCTCTCTCGGCGAAAGTTGGGCCATTGACTGACCCCATTCTGGTCTTTGCCCAGGTCTGTGCGGTGCTGCTTCTGTGCAGCCATGGTCATCGATAGCGCCGACCGAGATGTGGCGCGGCTGTGTGCTCGATGTTCGGCCACTAGCCTTCTCTGCAGAAGGCTGGATCCCTGGGCAACATTGCAAGTGGAAACAAAGATCGCCCTTCGATTGATCCAATCGTCGACAAGCCCCCAAAGGAATTAACTCACGAAACGTCGAAATAAGTACTTGAATTAATCAACGCGTCCATTCCCCCTGGCAAGCCTAAATATATAACATGTTTATTTTCATTAGTTTGAAAAAATACTCTTGACAGATCTAAATGAACTGCATTAATTTCCTCGCGATATGAGTGCTTGTTTCAAAATCAGTCGACAGGATTTCTCAACCTTGTTCGTGAGCGGATGGGGGGTGATTTCCTTTCTAAAGCTGAATTTGCTGCTGGATTGGACGACGACCCGCGCGGCAAGGCCCCGGAGTGCAGAATTCGGCATGTTCCTGCACTGGGACCTCATTGGTCGCGAGCGTGGTACCACAAACGACGCCTCAGGATCGGCGTTGGCAATCCACGGCTCCAAGACGGGCTCGGGGGACGTAGTGGCAGATTCGACACGCACGCAGATAGCGAAAACATCTTCTAACAATGTCGTTGGAGGCTAGCTATGTTCAGAAAATCTACTCTTTTTGTGTATTGGGCAGTAGCCACCGCTTTACTCTCAGCCATACCTATGTTTGGGCAGACGACCAACGGTCTGATTACGGGAGTGGTCACCGACCCTTCCGGGGCTGTTGTGACTCAGGCTCGTGTAGAGCTCCTCAACACAACAACAGGTGTACAAAGAGAAACCGCGACCGATAGTAACGGTCAGTACATCGTTCCGCAGCTGCCTCCCGGTATCTACGATATCTCCGTCAGCAAGCAAGGCTTCGCTACCGTGAAACGAAGCGCAGTTCAGCTCGAGGTAAATCAGAATTTAACGGTCGACCTTAAGGTGGCGGTCAGCTCTGTAAATCAAACTGTCCAGGTGACTGGCGAGGTCACTACGGTGAACACAACTTCGGCCACGCGTGCTGATGTTGTCTCGCACACCGCCATCGTGGATTTACCTCTCAACGGAAGGCAGTTCAACCAACTTACGCTTCTGACCCCGGGGGCGGTGCCACTTGCACAGGGCGTCCAGCAAGGATTTTTCACGGTAGCGCTAGGAACGGGTTCGGTCAGCCCTTCGGTGAATGGCCAGAGACCCCAGCAAGACAACTACACAATGGATGGCGTTCTCAACAATGCACTGTTTACAAACACATTTGCTATTGGTCCGCCTCCTGATGCGGTGCAAGAGTTTAATGTCCAGACCCACATTACGGACGCTCAATTCGCAATCAGTTCTGGAGCAAACGTCAATATTGTCACTCGTTCAGGCGCGAATCAGTTCCATGGCGCAGCGTACGAGTTCATTCGCAATAGCGTCTTGGATGCCAAGACCTACCCGGCTACGACGACCAATCCGTACAAGCAAAACCAATACGGTGTGTACTTTGGTGGCCCCGTCATAAAGGACAATACCTGGTTTTCCGGCTACTGGGAGGGATTCCGGGCGGAACAAACCAAGTCCTACGTCGCAGCTACTCTCACGAATGCCATGCGCGGAGGAGACTTTTCTGCGGTGCTAGGCACCACTCCCATAGGCACCGACAGTCTCGGCCGTCCAGAATTCGCCAACGAGATCTACGACCCAAACACCACCACGGCTGACCCCACAAATCCTGCGAAGATCATTCGCAACCCATACCCAGGAAATATCATTCCATCCAACCAACTCAATTCAGCTGCATTGGCCATTCTGGCTAGGTACTACCCTGCACCCAACTTGAACGTAGCACCAGGGGTTCTCCCGAACTACGCATTTACCGCGAACACCTCCACGAAATCCGATCAAGTCGGAGTCAGAGTTGATCACCGATTCCGCAATAACGACACGGTCTTTTTTCGCTACAATCGGTCCAACAATAACCAAACCAGCCCTGAAGGATTCCCAGGATACTCAAACGAACTTTCGAACTACGCGCGCGCCTTCGCCGCCGGTTATACTCGCCTCTTCGGAAGCAACACCATCCTTAACATACGCTACGGGTATACACAGACAACATTTAGCCGTTTCGATCAGCCCGCGGGTGTTGACTTTCTGAACGCACTAAATTTCGCTTTGACTGCGCCCCCCAAAAACGATATTCCGTTGGGCCCTGGCATCGGCATAACCAACGGCTACACCGGAGTAAACCAGTTCGCTGCACCAGTCGGCCCCCAAAAAAATAGTGACTATCATGCTGACCTTTCAAAGACTACGGGTAAACACACTATTGGCATCGGTGGCATGTTCTATCGCATTCACAGTTTCGATGATGGCTGGCAGTATACTCTTGCCTTTACGCCAAATGGAACGTCCGCAGATGCATCTCAAGAAGGGACAGGATACGGGCCGGCTAGCTTTCTTCTTGGTACCCCTGACAACTATACCCCTTGGGTAGGGGATACGGGAGAAGATCAACATATCAACTGGTACGGCGTCTATGCGCAGGATCAATGGCGAGTAACAAAGAGGCTGGTTCTGAGCGTGGGCTTACGCTATGACTATATCTCTCCCCCCACTTTTTCCAAGATCAATTCGGGACTTGACGCCATCACCGGAATATTTCATGTAACAGGGCCAGTTCCTCCACTGTTCCCCAAAGCTGTTGGGCCTAGCAGCTATTATCTTCCACAATGGAACGGTTACCAACCTCGCTTTGGCTTCGTCTACCAAGCGACGAACCGCACTGCAATACAGGGCGCATTTGTGATCATAGATGATCATAACAATACGCTCATCGAGCAGCAGTCGGACATTCGTCTATCTTGGCCTAGTGGAATCTTTACCACGATCAGCAATCAGGATGATGGTTTACCAACGACATTTATCAACAATCTTCCGCCCTCTACGTTTTTCCTGGACCCCAACAAGCCACTAGCAAGCTTTGGAGGTACTCCCGACCCAAAGATCCCTTACTCGATGGAATACAACCTCGGAATCGAGCAACAGCTAACCAACTCCCTGCTTTTCTCTGCTCACTACGTTGGGTCGCTCAGTCGACATCAATCCCTACAGCCCACTGCCAATACTGCCTTGACGCCGGGGCCCGGGCCGATTTCGGACAGGCAGCCATATCCCCAATTTGGCGGCCCGGTCCCTTTCGACTACAACCAGGGGGACGCCAGCTACAACGCACTTCAATTAGAACTCAAGCAACGACTGGCCTCCGGACTTTACTTCCTCACTTCGTACACGTATTCAAAGTCTCTCGACATTCAATCAGGCGCGCAACAGGACACTGTGTCAAATTTCTATAAGTTAAAATCAGATTGGGGTCCCTCTGACTACGACCGACGACATATGTTTGTCCTATCCACGTCGTATGAGCTTCCACTTGGCAGGGGCAAGAAATTCATGTCGAACTCCGGCGGGATCGTCCAGGCAATCCTGGGAAACTGGAGCATCGGTGGCATTGTCAACGCAGATTCAGGATTGCCGTTCAATGGATTGGCGGGCGGCGATGTGGCGAATGTGGGCGGTGGAGTCCAAAGGGCCGAGAAGATCGGCGATCCGCTTGCGGGAATTACTCAAAGCAGAGCTCAATGGGTCAACCCGGCCGCTTTTGCAGTGCCCACGGCGTTTACGTTTGGCAACGAGCATAGGAATGACCTCGTGGGTCCAGGTTATTTCAACGTCGACTTTGACGCCAGGAAGAATTTTACGCTCGAGCGCTTCACGCTTCAGTTTAGATCGGAATTCTTCAATCTGTTCAATCGCACCCAACTTGGCCAGCCAAACAACAACGTCCAATCGTCTGCCTTTGGAACAATCAGCGGCACAAGCGCGCCAGGGCGGGAGATCCAGTTCGGGTTGAAGTTGCTGTTTTGACGTCTAGCAGGATCGCCGTCGCAAAGGCGATCCTGCGTCCGACGAAGAGGTGTTGCCGCAGTCGACGCCAAGAAAAGAATTGCGTCTCGAGAGTTGACCGGGAAACGTCAATGAGACACCAAGAGTGCCAGCAAATCGCCGTGGTGTTGTGGAAAGGCCTTCATGCCCATCTCTCTCCGGTGGGGCCTTGACCCACACTCAGGCAGTTGTTGGCGGCCAATCGGACATTGGCCAGTTTGGAGCTAAGTACATGGTCCGTTCGGCTCCCGTTGGCCGCCAGTGGGCATGCATGACGTCGGTATGGTTCGTCATAGCCCTTCTATCCCTCTTGGGTCCAACGCTGTGCCGCGGGGAGCAGCAGGGCCAGACTTGTGATGCTCGGGCAAGCTTTCAAAGAGTGGACCGCCTGCTTAAGCGCCAGCAGTACGGAGAAGCAAGAGCGGTGCTCGGACAGCTCCAAGCCTGTCACAACCTTGCCGCGATCGATATGTTTAATATTGGATGGCTCTACGGCAAGGCGCGCGATTTTCCGTCAGCGCTGACAATCTTTCGCTCCGTGAACGTGGATGTACCAGATCACCCAACACATGAATACGCGATTGCGCTCAGCGAGTTCGAGCTTGGTGACTATAAAAGCACAGCCAAGGTACTAGGCGCCCTCCGCTCCAAAGGTCTGTGTGCTGCCAAGTGTTCCGATCTTTTAGGCGTTGCTTATTCCAAGCTGGGTCTTTATCAGGATGCCTATCCGGTCTTAGCGGAGAATTTCCAAAAGAACCCCACAGATCTTTTTGCTTATTTGAATCTGGTGACCTTCTTTGCTGATACTGGAAATTTTGCGACCGCGGACGAGATCGCAAGCCGGGCCGTTGCGGCGTTTCCCCGGAACACTGAGCCATTGATGATGCGGGGTTCGCTCAAAATGTACCAAGGAATGCTCGAAAGCGCACACAGTGACTTTGCCGCGGCGGTTCGGCTTTCACCGCGAGATCCCGACGCTCATTTCTTTGTAGCTCTCTCGGACTATAACCAAGACAAGTTTGCTGACGCCGCGAGCGAGCTTAGGTCGGCAATTGGATCAGGGATTGTGGATTCCGATTTGCACTACTTGCTCGCCGAGTGCGCGGTCAGACTCGATCCTACGAAGCCGCTTGACGCTCTGCCTGAGTTAAATCGTGCAATAGAAATAGACGCCAAGTCAGTTTCTGCCAGAACCCTGCGAGGGAAGCTTCTTCTTCAAGGGGGACATCCCGGGAAAGCCGTTGCGGATCTCCGCTTGGCGCATAAGATGGCGCCGGACTCTCGTAGCGCAATCTACAATCTGGCTCGCGCGTATTCTGCACTTGGAAAAGCAGAGGAGGCGAAATCCCTTTTCGCGCAGTTGAGCGCAACGACTCCAGACGTGTTGAGCGAACTTAGCGATCGCAGGCTGAGGTCGGCGTTGAACCAGTGACGTCTCTCGCCACCTCGCGAGGGATCCCACGTCGAGACGTCAGCTAGGAACAGAGGGAAGGGTGTTGGCCGCACGGCTATTGCCAGAACATAAACAAGATTCTTGGGCGAATCGAACTCAAGGGCTTGCAAGGCAAAACCGATTAGGAGGCTTCAATGTCGAAGAAGTATTCACGCAGGGAATTTGTGCAGACTGCTGTTGGGGGCGTCGCCGCAACTTGGGGCGGTTTGCGAATCCTTGCAGGCCCTCAAGCCTTTGCCCAACCTCTGGAATCTAACGGTCAGGATGAAGCCGCTGGACAGAAGTTCTTTGTGTACGGATCAGAGTTCTTTCGTCCCCCCAATCCTCCTATTTCCATGCGCCGCGAGATGTTAAAGGCCATTGCTCAAGAGTACAAGTTCAACATTATTCGCATCTACTGTTCGTGGGTCTATCTCAATCCTGAGCAGGGACGCTTTGATTTCTCTGAAGTTGAAGAGGTCATGCGCCATTGCGACGAGTTCGGCCTCAAGGTGCTAATGGGTGCGGTCATCGAAGAGGCGCCCTACTGGCTGGAAGCTACTCATCCGGAAACACGCTACGTAAACGCCCTGGACCAACCGGAAAGGCTCGCAGGATATTCCATCAACATGAGTGGCGGATGGCCAGGATTGTGCTTGGATTGGGAGCCCGTTCGCGAGGCTGCAGGCACGTTCATACGCGAAATGGCCAAGACGGTCGCAAAGCATCCATCCATGTACGCCTATGATGTCTGGAACGAACCGCACATCGAGCCTTCCGGGGGGCATCAGTTCTCCCCAACGACAGACCAAAAACTGTTTTGCTATTGCCCCAAGACGATTGCCTCATTTCAGAAATGGTTGAAGCAGCGATATGGAACTCTCGACGTTCTCAACGAGGCCTGGGTACGGCGGTATCCGAATTGGACGGCGATCGACCCACCACGTGGCCAGGGTTCCTACATGGACTGGGTTGATTGGCGACGTTTCATGATCGATCGCAGCACGGACGAAATGCGGTTCCGAGTAGACAACTTGCGAGCAGTAGATAAACACGGCCTCCTGGAAAGCCACGTCTACACGCAAGCAGCGATTCTACCGATAGCATTGTCCGGCATCAATCCTTGGCGTTTGGCGGAGCTAGTAGAGACGTGGGGACTTTCAAACTTTCCTCGGTGGTCAGGAGCACCGACATATCTGGGAGCAGCCCAAGTGGAACTTACCCGCGTCGCTGCCGCCGATAAACGATTCTGGACGACCGAACTTCAGGGGGGAAAGATGCGGCCGCGGGATATTCGCTTATGGAACTGGCTGTTGGTGGCTATGGGGGGCAAGGGAATTATCTATTGGTGCTATGACACCGAAGCCACAGGAATGGAGTCAACAGGCTTCGGCTTGGTCAATCGCGATGGTTCTCCCTCCGAGAGGGTGCTAGAGGCGGCGGAGGACCATCGACTAATCCAGTCCAATTGGGACATCATCAAAGACTACAAACCAAAGCCCGAAGTCGCGATTCTGGTTGATCTGGACAACGCACTGCTGACCTTCGCGATGAGCGGCCAAGAGGATGCATCGGTTGATTCATTCCGTGGCTATTACAAGGCACTCTGGAACTGCGATTTGGCGGTTGACTTTATCGAGCCGAAAAGCTTGAACAATAACCACTACCGCGTGATCATCGTGCCCTGGCATTTGATCGGCAAGAAGGAAACGTGCGAGCAACTCCGTCGGTTTGTCGAGGCGGGTGGGACGCTGCTCATCGAAACTGGCTTCGGAACTTATGACGAGCACATGATTTTCAACCCCGCAGTTCCACCATTCGGCCTTACGGATGTCTTCGGATACCGCGAGGGTGAAGTCCTCTACATGGAGGGAACCAGCCACCAGGCGCCTAAGATGGAGGATCTGCCAGCTTCAGAGCGGATATATGTCGACGGGCATCTAGACTTTTCGGAACCGCTCGTTGTTCGAGTTAAGGCGCACACTTTCTTGACACCGCTCATCATCGGGTCTGCGACTGTAATTGCGAAGTATGAGTCCACTCCTGTTGCCGCCATGAAAAAGGTTGGCCGAGGACAGATTTTCTATTTCGGAACTAACCTAGGCGCCAGCATTGAGGCAGGGGACCAGGGAGGAATGGATATTGTCCGAGCGATTGTGACTCACGCCGTCCAACCTTTGGTCACGGCCGACAAAGTGCGACCCAGGCTGCTGGAAGCACCGAATGCCAGTCTCCTGATGGTTTTCAACGATGGGATCGAAGATCAAAGAGCCAGCGTCAAGCTCCCCTCGCGGTACACTCGCGCCACCGATCTTTACAGCAATGAAACCCATACCGTTCAGGGACAGGCTATTGAGGTAAGTGTCCCATTTGAGGGAGTGGTGGTCCTCCGGCTGACCTGAGCAGAGTTCCCCAGATCTTCCGAAGAAAGGGTGTTGTCGAGCTCACGAGCAACAAAGTCGGATCGATCTCGAGTTAGTCCTGCTCGCCGGAGCGAGGAGTTTCTGCAAACGGCTCGGCACAACGCGCTGAATGGCGGTCGCTTGATTCCAATTACTGCACCGGAATAGATCTTGCGGCAAAGTATCTCACGCATATTTTCTCTTACAATATGTAAGAGTCCAATCTAGGTCCCACGAAGCCGATGCGAACCGACTACGTCACGGGTTTCCTTCTCATCCTGATTGCGGCAGCTATGAATGGCGCCTATGCAATTCCCATGAAATTCATGTCTCGATGGAAATGGGAAAATATCTGGTTGGTATGGACGGTGCTAAGCCTGTGGGCGCTGCCATTGGTATTAGGATGGGCCGCAGTGCCCTATCCCATTCAGGTATATAGCACGACGCCGTGGACCTCCCTAGCAGTCATGGGGGCGATGGGAATTTTGTGGGGGACAGGTGTGTTGTTGCTGGGCATGTCTTTTCCGCTCGTCGGCGTAGCAGTGGGAGCTGCTGTTGCTCTTGGTTGTTCAGCCGCCGTGGGAACTCTCCTTCCCATTCTCTGTGCGCATGCGCCAATGCGGGGATCTACAGGCCTGATGATCTTGCTGGGGGCAGTCGCTGTGGTGCTGGGGGTAGGAGTATGCGGCTTCGCCGGGCGAGCGCGTGAACGACAACAGGAAACCGGCGCCATAGCGCCACGGCAGTCATTAAAAGGGTTCTTGTTTGCTAGCGTGGGCGGGACACTTGCCGCAGCCCTAAACTTGGCATTCGTTTCTGGCGCTACAATCATTGCTAGCCTTGAGGCGCAACGACCTTCGACACCGCTGGCGAGCATTGCGGTTTGGATGCCCGTTCTCCTGGCGGGTGGAATTCCTGGATCACTTTACACCTTGTCGCTCCTCATCAAGAATCGCTCCAGCACCCTCTATCGACAGGAAGGAACCAAAGGTTATTGGCTACAAATCACGGTCATGGGCGGGTTGTGGCTAGGTAGTATTGTGCTGTATGGCGGCGGAGTCACAAGAATGGGCACCCTTGGTCCGGTTGTGGGATGGCCCGTGTTTATGTCGGGTGCAGTAATCGCCAGCGCTGCGTGGGGGACAATGTTTGGAGAATGGAATAACTCTGGCACGACGGCAAAAGCGGCCATGACGTCCGGGGTGTTCTGTCTAGTAATTGCCATCATTATTCTTAGCAAAGTGGGTCCTTGACGGAATCCAACGCAATATTCATGAACCACTCGCAACTCACTAGATAAGGTTCCGACCGTCTACAAGCAGTTGTTCAACAAGACTGAACCCAGAATCAAAACCTCTGCTACATGTCCATGGATCTTGGCGTTCTACACGTTTTTCATATTTCACCGATCTGTGACTAGCCAATGAGAGCGAAGGTCTTTGCAACCGTGGCTCTTCGTTTCTTTGTTCGTTCTGACGCTGAGGTTTCTCAGAGCATTTCTGTTGGCGACTCGTGGCTGAGCATGCGGGGCGCACTTCTGCAGGAGGGACAATTGCGCATTCAAAAGAGCGAGCAGTTCTTTGGTTGGGAAACTGCTCTCCTGTCCATGGATAGCATGGTGTTCGGCGGAAAAGCAGTTTGTTTACAGCGGGCACTCAATTTCCTACTAGCATTGCCCGTTAGACTGATGGGGCCACAAATCAACTTGGTTTGGCAATGATTGGTTCCCGGGTTTGTCGGTGGAGGGGTCGCGGCGTAAGGGCCGTGTGGTGAGGGACAGTCTTTGTTCCTTTTGGGGCCGGTCGACTCTAGCGGTTGCTTACACTCACGTGACAGGTGGGGAAAATGGCGATGTTGCCATTCGTATCCGTCACCTTGATTGTGAGATTGTGGGCGCCGTTGGAAAGTTTTGTTGTGTCGAGGGCATACTCAAATCCGGCATTCACGGATTGACCTGCTACCCCCTGAGGCACGTCAGGACGAGGGATGCCATATGTAGCGGCACCGATTGCAGCATCATAGGTGACCGGCCTTGCGTCCGCAACCGGGCCGACGATCAGAAAGATATCGCCTTCAAAGACTGCGCCGGGGTACCAACTGAATACCGACAGTGGGGTGAAGTTATTGGTGCCCCCCGGAGAGGGGCCTTCGGCATTGAACCCACTCACATACGGATAGGACGCCGGGACATACACTGTCAGACCCGAATCGTTATTGTCGACGTAAGCGCCCCACTGCTCGGGTGCGTAAAGGCTTGGACTGCGATCCGGTAGTAACGGCATGGTGTAGCGTGTTACGGCTCCATAAGTCCAAGGGGAGCTGCCTCCGTAATAGACAAATGTGTCGAATCCCCGATTCACGTAGGCGACAGGCAACTCCTGAAGGGAATTCGTATGCGTGTCGGAGCCGAAATGGGTAATTTTGTAATGGACCTTAAAGGCTCGGCCGCGACCAGCAACCGGAGTGAGCCACTGCTCGATGTACGCATCGCCCAGCACTGGACTCCCACAATTGCCACCGAAAGACTCAGGGGCCCATTGGATGGGCTGAGTTTTGACGTAGATCGACTCCGAGTCAACGGTTTGGGCAAGCACAGGACTGCCTTGGAAGCAGTGGTCACCTGCTTGAACTGGGTTATAGCCCCAGTCTGGCGTGTAGCTCGAGTCGCCATCCCACAAGGAGACTTGCACTTGGCGCCCCGGGTCATTGCTATTCACATAGTTCGTCCCGTTGAAACTAGCTTCGACGATTGTCCCTCCCCAGCTCCTGAGCAAGCCCACCCGCGCCATCTCGCTGCCCGTGTCCGACTCCATAAAGAGCATCGTGCTGTCTTGATACGTCCGAATCGTCGGTGGGGGGATTAGCCTTAGCGTGAGCGATCCGCTCTTTGAAAGCCCGCCGCTGGTTGCAGTGAACTGGAGAGAGATATCTACAAGCGGTCGCGAAGAAGAGGCCGAAAACTCTATTTCCTGGGTGGTGTCTGCTGCCAGCGTAAAGGGCGACTGCGGCGATGACGCTATCCCTTCTGGCAAGCTGCTCAATGCTACTATCACCGACCCGCTAAACCCGTTCTCAGATGCTACAGAAATGACTGCTGGAGGACTCGTAGTACCGACGGCCGTTGAAAGGACCGAGGGATTGACTCTGAAACTGAAGTCCGGTTGTGGATGGTTCGAAGAATTAGAACTACTCCCGCCGCCTCCGCAGCTTGCGATAGAAAGGGAGATCGCCCAGAGAATTCCGCACAACGCAAATCTGAATTTATCCAATGGCGACTCCCATCGGACCCGGCGAGCGGCCGCAAGTGCTGGACGGAGGATAACTATACCCTTTGGCTGACGGTACCGCTAGCTATCCGCACTTATCCGTACTTAATGTGTCCACAGATCATGGCATTTTGGCGCACAGTTCTGCGCAGAATGGGACAGATCGGAGCTATGAACCGCTGCGAAAGAGAGAGGAACGATGGAATCGGAGCCGGAGGGGGGCCAGTCCAGGGTCAATGCGACAATCCGATACGACGCAGAAGATCTTGAAAGCGGCGGTCTGGCCGAAGCGCGTCTAAGGCGGGCTCAACATTCTGATACACGAGGGGACCGCATCGCTCTACGAAGGCTTTTTCCATCCAGGTGAGCGCAGCCTCTTTTTCTCCGAGACCCAAATAGACCCATGCGATGTCAAACGGCGAGACGCTACTCCTCGGCGAAGTTAGCGTGAGCAATTGGTCGAGGATTTTCAGGGCTTGCTTCTTCATGCCCGCCCTCCCGTAAGCATGACCCAATCCGGCCGACCAGAAAGATGCAGGCCCGCCAGCAATGCGGATCACTTTTCGGAACTGGGAAATGGCCTCCCGAAACATGGACTTTTGCTCATAGATCATGCCGAGATTGAAATGCGCTTCGACAAAGCTCGGGTCGATGGCTAGCGCCTTTCGGTGATACTCGATGGCGTCATCGTACTTTCTCTGGAAGTGGAGCAGCCTTCCCCGCGCAGTCAAAATAATCGGTGACAAGGGATCGAGCTCCTGGGCGCGTTTCATTTCGGACATGGCCTCCCTCATACGGGACATCGTCGCAAGATACATTGCGTAGCGATAGCGAGAAGTGGCAGAGTTCGGATTAAGATCAATAGCGCTCCGGAATTCTCTCTCTGCGCCCGCCCAATCCCAGTCGGATTGGAATCTTACGAACGCCAGGGCCGTATGCGCCTCAGCGAGGGTCTGGTCCAGGTGCAAGGCTTTGCTTGCCGCCTCCTTCGCCTTGACCATCACTTCATGCGGAGGAATTCCGCCCAAACGCCTGCTGCCCAGAAGAGCATAGGAGTCGGCGAGCCCTGAATAAGCCAGCGCGTACCCGGGGTCTTTTGAGATTGCTTCGGTATAAAATTCGATGCTTTGGTTCAGCCCTTCTTCAGTCCTCTGGTTCCAACAGTGACGCCCCTTAAGGTAGGCTTCGTGAGCATCGGTATTGTGGAGGCGAGCGATACTCCGTCGTGGCCGTCGCCGGGTGTTCAGTTGGCTGCTGATCTCATGAGCGATGGCTTCGGCGAGGTCCTTTTGCAGTGTCAGCACGTCCCGGAAGCCGCGTCCGTAACTTGTGGCCCAGATGTGGCGATCCGTGGGTGCATGAAGCAATTGGACTGTGATGCGTACTCGTTTCCCGGCTCGAAACACAGTGCCTTCGACTAATCCCATCGACATCGAGTTCTTCGCCAATCCGTGGCAGAGGTTTCCGTGTTTCCCTGTAACTCATGACCGAAGTGCGGGAGATTACCCGCAACGGTACGATCTGGGCGAGTCCGGTGATGAGTGCTTCGGTCATTCCATCGGCGAAATAGTCCTGGTTAACATTGCAAGAAAGATTCACGAGGGGCAGTACTGCAAGGGAATGCAGTGCTGGAGGCCGGACGTTCGCTCCTTTGAGAGCAGTCCTCTTGGGTGTCCCTTTGATTGACTCGACAGGAGCGACAAAACGGTAGCCGTGGCGTGGAACGGTATCTATGTATCTATTCCCGTTTGAACTTTGCCCCAAAATCTTTCGCAAAACCGACACGCTGTGCG
>WNEY01001589.1_pt1 | contig 16211 bp, 9 predicted proteins | sample 5400531 | NCBI WGS metagenome assembly WNEY01 (sample SAMN13153338, study PRJNA577476) | soil metagenome | isolation source: 200 cm saprolite under Douglas fir tree site 1 | place: USA:California | collected 2015-04-18
AGCGTTCCTTCCTGGATCAGGTCCAGGAACGGGACGCCGAGACCTCTGTATCCCTTCGCGATCGAAACGACCAGGCGCAGGTTCGACTCGATCATCCGCCGCTTCGCGCGCTCGTCGCCGCGCTCGATCGCCTTCGCGAGCACGACTTCCTCGTGCGCGGTCAGCAGCTTGTGCCGGCCGACGTCCGCCAGGAAGAGCTGGAGGCTGTCGGCGGCGCCGCTGACCTCGGCGACGTCGAGATTCACCTTCGGGTCCGGAGCCTTCTCCTTTTCATCCTCGGACGGCGGCCCGACCTCGAGTCCGATCGATTCGAGCTCGCGCGCCAGCTGCTCGACCTCGTCGTCGGCGAGATCGTGCTCCAGCGCGAAGGCCTCGAACTCTGCCGGCTCGATGAACCCGCGCTCCTCGGCGTTCTCGACCAGGGAGCGGGCGCTCTCGGTGTCAAGCAACTCGTGAAGCTGGTTTTGCGTCAAGTGGGGGATTCAGTCCTTTCGCTTCAGCTCGGTGTGCGACTCCGAACCTTTGCACCTTAGGAGGTATTCCTGACTGTAGGCCGATAATCCTGGTTTTGCCAGGGGAAACGGTCCGCTAATCAAACGCGCGGGGCTTCTCCTTTATTCCGTGCAGGAGCGGGGTCTAACCCCTACACAACTCAAGACGACCTTGGCAGAAAAAGGTTTGCGAACCTTTAAGACCGCCGCTTGCGCTTTGGCGCGGGCCCCCTGGCCCGCCGCTCCGTGAGGAGCTCGATCGCTCGCTCCAGCGTCACCGTCTCGGGGTCGTCTCCCCGGCGGAGGCTCGCGTTCGTCTCTCCGTCTGTGACGTAGGGGCCGAAGCGTCCGCTGCGGACAACGATCGGCTTTTCGGTCACTGGATCGGGGCCGAGCTCCCTGAGCGGGCCTGCGGTCGCGGTGCGGCGGCGGCGCTGTTTTGGTTGGGAAAGGATTTCCAAAGCCTCTGAGAGCGTGATCGTGAAGATCTGCTCTTCGCGCTCGAGCGAGCGCGTCTCCTTTCCTTTCTGCACGTACGGGCCGTAGCGGCCGGTCTGCGCGGTCACCTCCTCGCCGTCCACCTCACCGAGGACGCGGGGCAGCGACAGTAGGCGGAGCGCGTCGTCGAGCGTGAGCGTCTCGCTCGACATCGACGTGAACAGGGACGCGGTGCGCGGCTTGTCCTTCGAGTCCTCCGGCGGCTGTTCGGCGACGTACGGGCCGTACCGGCCTTCGCGTACTGTGACTGTCCGACCGGTCTCCGGATTGACGCCGAGCTCGCGGTCGCCCGACGGCTTGGCGAGCAGCTCCTCCGCCTTGTCGATCGTCAGCTCGTCGGGAGGGATGTCGTCGGGCACGGTGACGCGCTGCTCGCCGCGCTCGAGGTACGGACCGTAGCGCCCGACGCGCAACGTGATGTCATCGGTGATCGGGAACGAGTTGACCGCGCGCGCGTCGATGTCGCCGAGGCGATGCGTGACGAGGTCGTGCAGACCTTCGTCTCCGTCCGAGCCGAAGTAGAAGCGCTTCAGCCATTCGACGCGATGCTCGTCGCCTTCCGCGATCCGGTCGAGATCGTCCTCCATGCGCGCGGTGAAGTCGTAGTCGACGAGCTTGCCGAAGTGCTGCTCGAGAAGATTGACGACTGCGAACGCGAGGAACGTCGGAACTAGCGCCGTGCCGCGCTTGTAGACGTAGCCCCGGTCGAGGATCGTGCCGATGATCGACGCATACGTCGACGGACGGCCGATGCCGAGCTCCTCGAGCGCGCGCACGAGCGTCGCCTCGGTGTAGCGCGCCGGCGGCGTCGTCGCGTGGCCCTGCGGCTCGAGCTGCTTCGCATCGAGCTCGTCGCCCTCCGAAAGCGCCGGAAGGCGCTTCTCCTCATCATTCGCCGCCGCTTCATCGCGTCCCTCCTCGTATGCAGCGAGGAAGCCGCGGAACGTGATCACGGTGCCGGCGGTGCCGAACTCAGCGTCCTGTCCCGTGGACGCCTTCGCACCGAGGCGCACGGAAACGGTGTGGCCGGTCGCATCCTTCATCTGCGACGCGACGGTGCGCTTCCAGATCAAGTCGTAGAGTGCGAACTCGTCGCGGTTCAGCTCGCTCTTCACGTCGGACGGCGTGCGGAAGCGTTCGCCTGCGGGGCGGATCGCCTCGTGCGCCTCCTGCGCGTTCTTCACCTTACGGTCGTAGCGCCGGGGCGCATCCGGCACGTAGTCGGCGCCGTACAGCGCGCGCGCCTGGTCGCGCGCGGCTTTCAGCGCCGCGTCGGAAAGCGTGGTCGAGTCGGTGCGCATGTAGGTGATGTACCCGTTCTCGTATAGGCGCTGGGCGATGCGCATCGTCGTCTGGGACGTGAAGCGCAGCTTGCGGCTCGCCTCCTGCTGCAGCGTCGACGTCATGAACGGCGCGGCGGGCTTGCGCGAGTAGGGCTTCTGCTCGACCGTGCGCACCGCGAAGTCGGCACCGGCGAGCGCATCCACAAGCGCACGGGCCGCCTGTTCGTCGAGGCGGACGACATCGTCGTTGAGCGTTCCGTCCGGCTTGAAGTCACGACCCTGCGCGATTCGCCGGCCGTCCACCGAAACGAGTCGCGCCGTGAATGCCCCGGGATCGAACGCCCCCTCGATGTCCCAGTACTCGGCGACGACGAAGGCCATTCGCTTGCGTTCCCGCTCGACGACGAGCCGGGTCGCAACCGACTGCACGCGCCCCGCGGAGAGGCCCTGCATGATCTTCTTCCAGAGGACCGGCGAGACCTCGTACCCGTAGAGTCGGTCGAGGATGCGGCGCGTCTCCTGCGCGTCGACGAGGCGCTCGTCGATGTCGCGCGTCTCATCGAGAGCCTGCTTGATCGCGTGCGGCGTGATCTCATGGAAGACCATGCGCCGCACCGGCACCTTCGGCTTCAGCACCTCGACCAGATGCCACGCGATTGCCTCACCTTCGCGGTCCTCGTCCGTCGCGAGCAGCAGCTCGTCCGCCTTCGCGAGATGTTTCTTCAGATCCGCGACACGCTGTTTCTTGTCCGCGTCGATGACGTACAGCGGCTGGAAGTCCTGCTCCACGTTGACGCCGAGGCGCGCCCACGGTTCCTTCTTGAACTTGGCGGGGACGTCCGCCGCGCGTTCCGGCAGGTCGCGCACGTGACCGATGCTCGACTCGACCTCGAACTCGGGCCCGAGGTAGCCGGCGATCGTCCGCGCCTTCGCGGGGGACTCGACGATGACGAGACGTTTGGCCATCACAAACACCTTAGCGACGTCCTGTGTGGATTCCTGCGCGCGATACTGCGCCGAATGGCGCGCCCTTCCCTGGTTTACCTCGCCGTTGGTGGGGTCAGCTGGCCGTTTCGCTGGCTCTATCGGGTGGACGTCCGCGGCAAGGAAAACCTGCCTCAGACGGGCGGATTCGTCGTCGCTGCGAACCACACCTCGAACTTCGACCCGTGGGCGCTCGGCCTGCCGCTGTACCCGAAGCGGTACCTGCGCTTCATGGCGAAGTCGGAGCTCTTCTGGTTCCCCCTCGGCACGCTCATCAAGGCGGCCGGCGCGTTCAAGGTGCGCCGCGGCCAACGGGACACCGAGGCGATGAACACGGCGGTCGCGCTCGTGCGCAACGGCGAGATCGTCGTTATGTTCCCGGAGGGAACGCGGCAGCGGAAGGGTCTGCGCAAGAAATGGGAGGCGCGTCCGCACACCGGCGCGGCGCGCATCGCCCTCGGCGCCGGCGCGCCGCTCGTCCCGGCGGCGATCAAGGGGACCGACCGGCTACTGCGGCTCGCGCGGCTGAAGGTTGCGTACGGCGCGCCGCTCGAAGCCGGCGCCGACGTCACCGAGACGACCGCACGGTTGATGGACGAGATCCGTCAGCTATACGACACGCTGTGAGCAGCCCGCTGCTCGCAATCGACGGCGATTCGTTCGCGCACCGCGCGTACCACGCGCTGCCGAAGTCGATCTCCCGCAACGCGGTCGTCGGCTTCACGAACATGATCGTGCGGTTGTGGGAAGCCGAGCGGCCGCGGGCGGTGCTCGTCGGCTGGGATTCGCTCGAGTCCCCGACCTATCGGCACGAGCTGCTGCCTGCGTACCAGTCGGGACGCGTATTCGAGCCGTCGATCCTGGAGCAGCTCGCGCTGTTGCCCGAGCTGTGCGCCGCACTCGGCTTCGCCGTCGCAAAGGCGGCCGGTTACGAGGCGGACGACTTCCTGGCGGCGGCGGCCGCGGCGGAGGAAGCACGCGGCGGATCGGTGCTCGTCGCGAGCGGGGATCGCGACTCGTTCCAACTCGCGAGCGAGCGCACGACGATCCTGTTCCCGGTGAAGGGCGTGAGCGAGCTCGCACGGATCGGCCCCGACGAGGTGCGGGAGCGCTACGGCGTCGAGCCCGCGCAGGTGCCGGACTTCATCGCACTGCGGGGCGACCCGTCGGACAAGCTGCCGGGTGCGAAAGGGGTCGGCCCGAAAACCGCGGCCTCGCTTCTGCAGCAGTACGGCTCGCTCGAAGCCGCTCTGACGGACGGTCGCTTCGCCGCTCAGGCCGACGAGCTGCGTCTTTATCGGCGAATCGCCGCGATGGACGCCGCGGCTCCCGTGCCGGACGTGCCCGACGCAGAGCCGGACTGGCGACAGGGGGCGGCGCTGGTGCGGAGTTGGGGCTTGAACCAGCTCGCCGACCGGCTCGAGAAGCGAGCCTCCTAGAAATCGCCGCATCCACGATAGAGCTCTTCTCGCACCCGCTCCTCGCCGAGCTCCACCCGACCTTCGGCGATCCGGAATCGACGGAGCGGCTCGCGGTGCTGCTCGCCGCGTTCCCCGACATCGTCGAGGGCCGCGAGGCGACCGAGGAGGAGATCGTCCGCTGTCATGACGAGTCGCTGCTCGAGCTCCTCCGCAGCATCGATCGGCCGACGCGGATCGAAGTCAACACCGTCGCGTCGGAAACGAGCTACCGCGCTGCGTTGCTCGCCGCCGGCACCGCGATCGAGGCGGCGCGCCACGGCGGCTTCGCGCTCGTTCGACCGCCGGGACATCACGCTACGCCGCGCGAGGCATTCGGCTTCTGCCTCGTCAACAACATCGCGATCGCGGCACGCGCCTTGCAGGCTCAGGGCATCGGCCGGATCGCGATCGTCGACTTCGACGTTCACCACGGGAACGGGACGCAGGAGATCTTCTGGGACGACGACACGGTCCTCTACGCATCGCTGCACCAGTGGGGGATCTTCCCCGGCACCGGCGGACCGGACGAGCAGCGCGAGACGACGGTCAACGTCCCGCTGCGTCCCGGGCTCGGCGACGCCGAGTGGCTCGGCGCCTTCGACACCCACGTCGCTCCCGCGGTACGGCGATTCGACCCGGAGGTGGTGCTCGTGTCCGCGGGCTTCGACGCGCACGAGGACGAAGACCTGTACCTCGTCGACCAGCGCGTAACCGTCGACGGCTTCCGCGAGCTGGCCAAGCGGTGTGCAAGCCTGGCACCGAGTTGCGCCGCGGTCCTCGAGGGCGGCTACAACCTCGAGACGCTGCCTGAGCTCGTGGCGGCCGCTTTGGAGGGATTCGAAAGCAGGTGACAACCCACCGGCGGCGCGGCCGCGCCGCGCCGCCCACCAACCGCCTCCGAAGCAGAGCTCCCCCAGACCGCCAACCAATGCGAGCGCGAAGCGCGAGCCCCGAGCGTGAGCGAAGCGAAGCGCAGGACAAGCAACTGAAACGGCCGGCTCATTTATGAGCCGGCCGTGTAAGGTCTTTCGCCACCGCTCCGGAAGTGCCACCGGAACTTGGTCAGATCATCGGAGCGGGGCCCGGTTTCCTCATCGCCCAGGCTGGATGAACCGACTCACCCATCGTGGGTGATTCCCTCGCGCCCCTGACCGCCGCCCGCTCCCGGCCGGCAGAGCCGGCCTCCGCGGGCGGCTCGCCCCGCTGGCGGCACGGTGCTCTACGGGCCCGTGCTACTTGCACTGTGCCCTCCGGCCCCGCACCGCCAGCGGGGCGTCAGGAGCCCGAGGGCGAGCCCAAACCGCGTTCCTGAGCCAATTTTTCGAGGGCTTCGCGCCGTGAGGAGACGCCCAGCTTGCGGAGGATGCTCTTCACGTGCGAGCGCACCGTGTGCTCGGAGATGAACAGCCGCTTCGCGACCTCGTCGGTCTCGAGCCGCTCGTCCAGGAGCAGCAGGACCTCCACCTCGCGCGCGCTCAGGACTTGGGCGATCGAGTCTGGGACCCCCGTCTCGAGTCCGCCCGTCGAGCGCACCGTCTCGAGCAGCCGCCGTGCGACGGCGCCCGACAGCGCGGCCTCGCCGTTGGCGACGCCGCGCAGGAACTCGACGAGGCGCTCGGGCGGCTCGCTTTTCAGCAGGTAGCCGGCCGCGCCGCCCCGGATCGCGCCGAGCAGGTTTTCCTCCGTCCCCGACGCCGTCAGCACGACGACTTCCGCGCTCGGCGCCGCCTCGCGGAGCCGCGGCAGGGCCTCGAGGCCGTTCATCCCGGGCATCGAGAGGTCGAGGAGGACGAGGTCTGGACTCAGCTCGCGGGCCTGCTCGATCGCCGATTCACCGTCCGCAGCCTCGCCGACGACGCTGAAGCCGTTCTGCCCGAGGAGGGCCGAAAGGGCGCTTCGCGTCAGGGGATGGTCGTCGACGATCAGGATGCTTTCGGGCATTTCGCCTCATACGATCGGCTTTTCCTGCCGACAACGTGAACGTGCAGCAGGGCAAGCAGGACAACAGAGATGCCTACCAGGGTTGGCTCGTCGGAGAGATTCTCCTCTTCGGCCTCCTCAGCGCCTCACTGGCGCTGTTCCTGACGCATACCAGCTTGCACACAAGCTACGTGCTGCCTCACCTGCGGCTCGTCCTCCAAACGGTGGTGATGCTCGCCGCCGGGCTCGTCGCGATCCTCGCGGGTGCGCGGTTCTCGGCCGACGGGCGGCGCGAGGACCTGCTGCTCTGCCTCGGCTTCTTCGTGACGGCGGCCTCGACGATCGCGTTCTCGCTCGGGCCGGAGATCGCCGAGCGCCCGCTCACCCGGCAGGCGGCGTGGTCGGGCGTGATCGCACGCGTGATCGGGTGGTCGCTGATCGCCCTCGCTCCCTTCGCGCAGGGACGGATCGCATCACGAGAGCGTACGCTGCTGCGCAACTGGCTCGCGTTCCTCGTCCTCGCTCTCGCCGTGCTCTGGGGTCTCGTGGATTCGCTCGGCAGCCCGCTGCCGGCGCTTGTCTCGTCCCACAACGAGGCGCCGCCGTTCATCCTGACGTTCGCGTACTCGACGCAGGCGTTCCTCAACCTGCTTGCGGTGGTCGGCTTCGGCGTTCGCTACCGCACGAAGAGCGACGACCTCGACCGCTGGCTCGCGCTCGGCGCGACGATGATGTTGTTCTCGTCGTTGTATCTCGTCTTTACGCCGCTGCTCGACAACGTCGAGGTGTCGCAGGGCGACTTCCTGCGCGTGCTCGGCTACGGCGTGTTCTCGGTCGGCGTCTGGTTCGCGATTCGCGACGCCGAGTTCGGGCGCGCGGTTTCCGACGAGCGCGCACGCGTCGCGCGCGAGATCCACGACGGGCTCGCGCAGTATCTGTTCGCAATCTCGACGCAGGCAACCATGCTCGAGAGCGGCGGCGACCCGACGACGCTCGTCCCGCAGATCAAGGAAACGGCGCAGGCGGCTCAGGTCGAGGCGCGTTTCGCGATCCTCGCCTTGTCGTCGGCGAGCGGAAGCGCACCGTTCGACGCGGCGCTGCGGCGCTACATCGAGTTCCTGACGACCGACGGCGCGCTCGAGGTCGACCTCGAGATCGACCCGCACATGCACCTCTTCCCCGACGAGCAGATCGAGCTGTTCCGCATCGTCCAGGAGGGTCTCGCGAACGCGCGCAAGCATGCGGACGCGCGGCATGCCGAGGTGCGGATCGAAGAGCGTGAGGGACAAAGGCTCGTCACCATCAGCGACGACGGCAAGGGCTTCGACGGCGAGGTCACCGCCGGCGGTCAGGGACTGCGGAACATCCGCGCGCGCATCGCGTCGATCGGCGCGCGGCTCGCTTTGCGCACCAGCCCGGGCGCCGGCACGGCGCTCGAGGTCACGCTCCGCGCGGCCTGACTATCCCTGAGCTGTTGGAATCGCAGCGCTGTCGTCGAGGATGACGAGCGTCCACCGCGTCGTCTGCTGCTCGTCCCGGACGACGAGGTCGCACCAGTCCCCGGGCTGCCGCCGTTCTGCCGCCGGAAGGAGCCGAAGCTCTCCGAGGTACCTGGCCGGATCGCGACCGTCCGGCTTCCGCGCGATCGCCCACCTCCGCCCGGCGGTGTAACTGCTCACGCTACCCGCACGTTGGCGCGCCAGAAGTCGTCGCTCGGCGACTTGACGAATTCGGACTCGAGAATCGAACGCGGCGTCTCACCCGTCTGGTGACAGGCCAAGCCGACGAGGCAGCGGAGCGCGTACATGGTGGTGGGTTCGTCGACCTGTTCCTGCCGCTCGAGGAGCGTCTCGCCCAGCTCGGCGTACGCCGGGCGATCGGCCATATGCTGGAACGCTTCCGCGAGGGCAACGAACCCACGTGCGTGGTCGTTGTCCTCATCGCCGAGAAGGCCGACAGCGCCCGCGCCGGGGGCCGGAGTTCCGTGGCAGGCCCATAGTTCCCCGGCCCGCCGCGCGAGCGCGCAGACTCCTCTACCTGGCCCTAGTCTCACGGGTCGAGGATCCGTCCCGGCGCCCACTCGGAGGTAATCGCGCAGTAACCGGTGCAGGCGTTTCGCCAACGGGCGATGGGCGTTTCGTCGCACAACCGCGGAGCCTGGCCGGAGTGGCGCAGGAAGTACACAATGTGAAGCGGTGGGCCTGCGGTTCCGCATCCTTGGACCCCTCGTGGTCGAGCAAGACGACAGCGCGCTCCGCCTGGGCGGAAAGAAGCGCCAGGCACTCCTGGCCGTGCTGCTCCTGCACGCGAACGAAGTCGTTCCGAGCGAGCAGCTGATCGACGAGCTCTGGGGCGACGAGCCTCCCGACACCGCAGCGAAGATCGTCCAGAACAACGTCTCCCAGCTCCGCAAGCTCCTTCGGCCCGGTGTGCTGCTCACGAGCGGCCCGGGCTACCTCCTCCACGCGGAGTCCGACGAGGTCGACGCGAGCTGGTTTGAGCGCTTGGTCGAGCAGGGGAGAAATGCGCTCGCCAAGGGCGACCCGCAGACAGCTGCCGCCACGCTCCGGGAGGGGCTCGCGCTTTGGCGCGGCCCCGCCTTGGCCGACTTCGTCTACGAGGCGTTCGCGCAAAGCGAGATCGCACGGCTCGATGAGCTGCGCCTGGCGGCGACCGAGGACCGGATCGAGGCCGATCTCGCTCTCGGCCGTCACGGCGAAATCGCGGGCGAGCTCGAGGCGCTGGTCGTCCAGCATCCGCTCCGCGAGCGTCTGCGAGGCCTGCTGATGGTGGCGCTCTACCGGTCGGGCCGCCAAGCGGAGGCACTCGAGGTGTACAAACGGACCCGGCAGCTGCTGATCGACGAGCTCGGGATCGAGCCGAGCCCTGCACTCCAGCGCCTGGAGAAGGCCGTGCTCGTTCAGGACGCATCGCTCGAGCTGCAGGCGCCGGCTCCGCCCGCGGCCGAGGCTCCAGCCCCCGTGCGGGAGCCGGAGCGCGAGGCGCGCAAGACGGTCTCCGTCGTCGTCGCCGAGCTCGAGAGCCTGACCAGCCCGATCGACCCGGAGGCGCTCGAGCTCCTGTTGTCGCGTGCAATCGGGACGTTGTCGAACGTGCTCGTACGGCACGGCGGCGCGGTCGAGGAGGTCCTGACCAGCGGAGTCATGGGCGTGTTCGGGGTCCCCGAGGTGCACGAGGACGACGCCTTGCGCGCCGTGCGGGCGGGTGCCGAGATGCGTGAGGCACTCGTCGGACTGAACCACGAGCTCGAGCGGGACGAGCAGCCCCGCTTCGCGGTCCGAACCGGCGTGAGCACGGGCCAGGTCGTGACAGGAAGCCGAGCTTCGGGACGAACCGTTACCGGCGAGGTCGTTGCCACCGCGGCGCGGCTCGCGCAGGCGGCTCCAGCGGGAGAGATCCTGATCGGCGAGGAAACCGAGCAACTCATCCGCGAGGCGGCACGGCTCGAGCCCGTGGCGGACCCGGGAGCCAACGGAAGGATCTGGCGGCTGATCGAGCTCGTCCCCGGCGCTCCCGCTATCCCCCGCCGACTCGAGGCGGCAATGGTGGGACGCGAGCGTGAGCTCGCCCAACTCCGGCAGGCGTTCGAGCGGGCGGTGCATGACTCGACGCCCTACCTGTTCACGGTTCTCGGCCCGCCGGGTATCGGGAAGTCGCGCCTGGCGAAAGAGCTCGCAGCCTCGATCGGAACAGAGGCGACCATCCTCACCGGCCACTGTCTCGCGTACGGCGAGGGAATCACGTTCTGGCCGCTGGCCGAGATCGTGCGCCAACTCGCCGGAGAGGACCCGCGCGAAGGTCTCCTGCGGCTGGTCGCCGGTGAGGATGACGCCGAGCTCGTCGTCGAGCGAATTGCCGGCGCGATCGGCCCGGTCGAGCGGGCGAGCGCGAGCGAGGAGACGTTCTGGGCCGTGCGCCGGCTCTTGGAAGCGGTCGCACGCAAGCGCCCGCTCGTGCTCGTGCTCGAGGACCTGCACTGGGCCGAGCCGACGCTGCTCGACCTCGTCGAGCACCTCGCCGACTGGACTCGCGACGCGTCCATCCTCCTCCTGTGCCTCGCGCGTCCCGAGCTGCTCGAGCAGCGGCCGTCCTGGGCGGGCGGCAAGCTCAACGCGACGTCGATCTTGCTCGAGCCGTTGTCCGAGCAGGAGAGCGACTTCTTGATCGAGAGTCTCGTCGAGGAAACGCTCGAGGAGGAGGTCCGCGCCCGCATCGTCGAGGCCGCCGGCGGGAACCCGCTCTTCCTCGAGCAAATGCTCGCGATGGTGACCGAGGAAGGGACGGACGGCGGCGAGCTCGCGGTGCCGCCGAGCATTCAAGCCCTGCTCTCTGCGCGGCTCGACCGGCTCGGACCGGACGAGCGGGCGGTGCTCGAGCGCGCGTCGGTCGCCGGGCGCGAGTTCTCGTCCAGCGCGATCATCGACCTTTCGACCGAGCAGACCGACGAGTCGGTCGACTCGGCCCTCCGGATGCTCATCCGTCGAGACCTGATCCGGCCCGTGCGCTCGCCCTACGCCGCGGAGGACGCCTTCCGTTTTCGCCACCTCCTGATCAGGGACGCCGCCTACGAGTCTCTGACGAAGCCGACTCGGGCGGAGCTGCACGAGCGTTTCGCCGACTGGCTCGAGCGAACGGCGGGCGAGCGAGGGACCGAGCTCGAGGAGATCGTCGGCTACCACTTGGAGCAGGCCTACCGCTGGCGCGCCGAGCTGGGGCAGGTCGGCGAGCGAGAACATGAGCTGGCCGGGAGAGCGGCAGCACGCCTGGCCGCCGCCGGGCGCAGCGCCTACGTCCGAGGCGACGCACCGGGAGCGGTCAATCTGCTCTCGCGGGCGGTGGGGCTCGTGCGCGAGCGGACGCCCGAGCGCGCCGAGCTGATGACGGACCTGGCCGAGGCGCTCAGGGAGACCGGCGACTTCAAGCGGGCGGAGGAGGTGCTGGCGGAGGTACGCGCCTCGGCGTCGGCCTCCGGGGACCGCGGCCAGGAGGTCTATGCCCACATGAGTCACCTGCGCCTGCAGGTCGCGGCGGATCCCGACATCGACACCGAAGAGCTCGAGCGGGAGGCGCGGCTCGCAGTGGAGGTCTTCGAAGAGCTCGGCAACGAGCGTCGCCTGGCGAAGGCGTGGGAGCTGCTGGCCTGGGCGCTGTGGCTGCGCTGCCGAGCGGCGGCGACCGAAGAGGCTTTGCGTCACGCGATCGAGCACGCGCGCCGGGCAGGCGACGGGCGGACAGAGGCGCAGAGCCTGAACCTCTCCCTCGGCGCGGTGTTCTTCGGCCCGCTTCCGGTACCGGAAGGGATCCGCCGCTGCCAGGAGATCGTCGCCCAAACCGCCGAGCAACCGCGAATCTTGGCATCGGCATTGCGCGCGCTCGCCGGCCTACGGGCAATGGAAGCGAGCTTCGACGAGGCGCGGACGCTGGTCGCCCTCTGCCAAGCGATCCTCGAGGACCTCGGGTTGAAGGTAACCGCAGCGTCGCTCTCGGAGACCGCCGGCATCATCGAGATGCTCGCGGACGATCCGGCAGCCGCCGAGCGCGTGCTCCGTTCGGGCTACGAGCAGCTCGAGCAGATGGGCGAGACGAGCAACTCGCCGGATCTCGCTGCGATGCTCGCGCGGGCGCTCGACGCTCAGGGACACGGCGAGGACGCGCTCCGCTTCAGCGAGATCAGCAGCCGCGTCGCGGCCCCTGGCGATCTCTCCGCGCAAGTGCAATGGCGCTCGGCGCGTGCAAAGGTGCTCGCGGGATTCGGCGAGACGAAAGACGCCGAGCGCCTCGCTCGCGAGGCGGTGGCGCTCGCCGCGGAGAGCGACTTTCTCGTCCTGCGCGGTGACGCACTCTTCGTCCTCGGCGAGGTGCTTCGCTCGGCGGGCCGCGCGCACGAGGCAGCGCGGGCCGTCGAAGAGGCGCTCCAGCTCTACGAACAGAAGGGGAACACAGTCTCCGCGGCGCGGGCGCGCACGCTCCTTGCGGACATGACTTGAACCCCCCTTATGGGGGTTCTGGCCTCACCTGTTTGAGAGTAGATTTCCGGGCTGAGCCGAGACTGTGGCAGGCCCGCAGCTTCGGGAGCGAACAACTGAGGCCTCCGCATGCCCCTCCGTCGCGAACCGATTAGGCCTGTCCGCCGCCGCGCGCTTGGCGCGGCGCTGCTGGTCTGCGCTTTCTGCCTCTTCGCGCCGCTCGCCTCCAGCGCCGACCCCGACACCAGGGCGTTCGTTCCGACGTCGTTGCTCCAGGCCGCCACGGCCAATCCCGATGCGGCGTTCAAGGTCATCGTCCAGGGAACCGGCACGAGCGGCAGCGCCGCCGTGGCGACGGACGTCCGCGGCGAGGTCGCGGCCGACCCGGGCAAAGCCAAGGGGCTCGCCCGGAAGTTCGCCTCGATCAGCGGCGTCTCCGCCGAGCTGACCGGCAAGCAGATCCTGAAGCTGGCGAAGAAGAAGAGCATCCTCGCGATCACCGCGGACGCGCCGGTTCGGCTCACCGACGCATCCGGCGCGCCGGTCAACGCGGCCCCGCCGACGATCTCCGGGACGGCCCAGGAGGGCCAGCCCCTGACGGCCGCGGCCGGCGTCTGGACAGGCCTCTCGCCGCTCGCCTACGGCTACCAGTGGCAGGTCTGCGGAAGCAACGGCAGGTCGCCTGCGGTCGTTCAAACCGCGCCGACGAACTACTGGCGGCTCAGCGAGGGCGCCGGGACGTCGGCCGTGGACGCGGCGGGCGGCCTCAGCGGCGCCTACGTCGGCGCGGTCGCCCACGATGTGGCGGGCGTCACGGGCGGCGCGGACACCGCGGCCGGCTTCGACGGCTCGACCGGCTACGTCGACGTCCGCGGGGTCGCCGATAGCTCCTTCTCATCCGGCTTCACGCTCGAGGCCTGGGTCAAGGTAAGCACCGTCGAGCTGAACCGGGCGATCGCCGGCAAGTGGAGCTTCCCTGCAGGCGGCATGCTCCTCTGGATCGACGACGCCGGCAACTACGGGCTGGCGGCCACGGCAGACGCGGCCAACTATGTGACGACGTTGGTCCCGCCGACGCCGGGCGTGTGGGAGCACATCGTCGGCACGTGGGACGGAACGACGCTCCGCCTCTACCGGAACGGCGCCGAGATCGGCTCGAAACCGTTCTCCGGTCCTCTCGGCAGCCCGACGGCCGACTTCGAGATCGCCAACTACGACGGCCTCCAGCACCACTTGAACGGCTCGGTCGACGAGGTGGCGCTGTACAGCCGCGCGCTCTCCTCGAGCGAGATCGGGACGCACTACCTCGGCTGCCTGGACATCGCGTCAGCGACGAACCCGACCTTCGTGCCGACCACGAGCGACATCGATTCGACGCTCCGGGTCGCCGTCACCGCAACGAACGGCGCGGGGTCGAGCTCCGCGTCCTCCGACCCGACGGCGCCGATCCTGCCTGCCCCGCCGCCACCGCCCGCACCGGTTGCGCTGACCAACATCACGCCGCCGGCGATCTCGGGTACGGCTCAGGACGGCGTGACGCTCACCTCAACCACCGGAACCTGGACCGGCGTGCCCACCGACTACTCCTACCGGTGGCGGCGCTGCGACGCGACAGGCCTCGCGTGTAGCGACATCGCCGGGCCGATCGGATCGACGTACACGCTGACGCCTGCGGATGTCGGCGCCACGGTGCGCGTCGCGGTCACCGCCGCCGGGGCCGCGGGCGAAGCAACGTCGGATGCGAGCCCCGTCGTCGTGCAGGCGCCTCCGAGCAACGTTTCGCCGCCGACGCTCGCGGGCGCGCCCGTAGAGGGCGTCGCAGTGACGAGCAGCTCGGGCACCTGGAACGGCACCGCTCCGCTCTCCTACTCCTACCGGTGGCAACTCTGCGACGCCACGGGCCTCGCCTGCACGGACATCGCCGGCGCGACCGAGGCGACCTACGTCCCAGTTGCCGCGAACGTTGGAAGCACGCTGCGGGTTGTCGTCAGTGCGCGCAACAGCGCGAGCGTGACCGCGGCGCCGTCGAACGCGAGCGCGCTGGTCGCAATGGGCACCGGCTACTCGAGCACACAGCTTTGGCCCTACGAGACCGGGGTCGCGGCCTTCTGGCCCAAGGCGTCGAGCGGCGAGCTCCAGCCGCCGACGATTGCGATCGTCGACTCGGGCATCGACGCGACGCGCGCAGACTTCGGGAATCGAGTGATTCAGCAGGTCAGCCTGACCTCGCTCACCCCGAACTCCCCGGGGGACGGGTACGGGCACGGCACATTCGTCGCCAGCGTCGCCGCCGGCGAGGCTCACGGGCACACGGGACCCGCGCCGAACGCGAAGCTCGTCTCGCTCGACGTGATGGACGACCGCGGCATGGCGACGGTCAGCGACGTTATCGCCGCGGCCGATTGGATCTATCAGAACAAGGACGCGAACAACATCCGCGTCGCCAACTTCTCGCTGACGGGAACCGTCGCGTCGAGCGTTCGTTACGACCCGCTCGACAAGGCGGTCGAGAAGCTCTGGCTGAGCGGTGTCGTGGTCGTCGCCGCGGCCGGGAACTACGCCCAGTCGGGCGCGGAAAGCGGCGTCCTGTACGCGCCGGCGAACGATCCGTTCGTGATTACCGTCGGTGCCCAGGATCTCGTCGGCACGCTGACGTCCGCCGACGACGTGACGGCTCCCTGGTCGGCCTGGGGCTACACGCCCGACGGGTTCGCCAAGCCCGAGCTCAGCGCGCCGGGTCGGTACATGGTCGGCGCGGTTTCACCGACCTCGACGCTCGCCGTCGAGCGGCCGGCGCAGATCGTCGAGCCCGGCTACATGCAATTGTCAGGCACCTCCTTCGCCGCGCCTGTCGTCACCGGCACCGCAGCCGAACTGCTTGCAGCGCACCCAACTTGGACGCCGGATCAGGTGAAGGGCGCCCTCATGCTCGCGGCGCAGCCGCTCCCGCTCGCGGCTCCCCGCTCCGCGGGCGTCGGCGGCGAGGACGCCGCGAAAGCGCTTGCCGTCACCGATCCGCCGAACCCGAACCTGGCGATCGACCAGTACCTCATCCCTGACCCGTCCGGGTCGCCGATCCCCGTCTTCGACACGGCGGCGTGGGGCCAGGCGGCGTCAGCCAACGCCGCTTGGGGCCAGGCCGCCTGGGGCCAGGCCGCCTGGGGACAGGCCGCCTGGGGACAGGCTGCTTGGGGCCAGAGCTATTGGTCGAGTGCCGCGTGGGGCCAGGGCTCCGACGCAGGCTCGAATACTCCGACGAGTAACGCCGACGGGGACGTGCTGTCCGGGGGCGGCTACTGGATCAGCCCGGCCGAGCTCGCCGAAGCTCGGGCCGCGCTCGGCCTCGGCTGAGCCGGCGAGCTACGCGGAGATCCGCTCGCCGAGGGCGAGGACTCTCGCCAGCAGGTCGGACGTGTCGGCGCCCTTCCGCACATAACCGGACGCCCCCGCACTGCGGGCGAGCGCAATATCGGACGGGGAGTCGGAGCCGGTGAGGAGAAGCACGATCGCGCCGTCTCGTTTGCTGAGGACGCGCGTTGCCTCGACGCCGTTCATGACGGGCATGTCGAGGTCCATGACGATGAGGTC
>WNEY01001591.1_pt1 | contig 16207 bp, 18 predicted proteins | sample 5400531 | NCBI WGS metagenome assembly WNEY01 (sample SAMN13153338, study PRJNA577476) | soil metagenome | isolation source: 200 cm saprolite under Douglas fir tree site 1 | place: USA:California | collected 2015-04-18
CAGGACCTACAACAATGCTGACCCGCCGCCGCTGACCTGCCGGCTGACCTGCCGGCAGCCACGGGTCAACGCTGTCGCGGGGTTGCGGGAAGTCACAACGGCCACGGGTCAGCGCTGTCGCCGCACCCGGGCAGTCACATCGGCCACGGGTCAGCGCTGCAGCACGCCGCCGGAACCGGCAACACCGCTGACCCCAGACCGTCGCCCCGCCAGCAGCCGCGGGTCAACGCTGTCGCAGGGTCGCGGGCAGTCACATCGGCCACGGGTCAGCGCTGCAGCACGCCGCCCGGAACCGGCAACAGCGCTGACCCCAATCCAATCGCCCAGCGGCGGCACGAGAAAACCGGATAATTAGTATCGTCATGCCTTGCTGCCGACGCGTCCGCCCAGTGCTGGCCGAAGCGGAGCGACCCCCTTTGACCCCCCGCGGCGCCGACGCGCCTCGCTAGCAACCGTCCCGCCCCATCTAAAGGAGCTTGTATGGCTGACGCGATCGTGGACCGCGTGCGGCGCTACATCCTGGATGGCAGCGACGCCGACCTGCAACGGCTGATGGACATCTCAGAAGCCTCCGCCGAGCCGGCCCAGGCGGGCGTTCACCAGGGCGGGCGTGTCCGAGGGCTGGACGGTGATTGACTGCGGCTGCGGCCCGATGGGGGCCATCGCCGTCCTGGCCGAGATGGTCGGCCCGACCGGCCGGGTGGTCGGCGTGGACTTCAGCGAGGCCGCCATCGGACGAGCCAGATCGATAGCCGACGCCCTTGGCCTGGAGAACGTCAGCCTGCACGCAGGCGACATTCACCAGCTTGATCCGGCCGCCTGGGCGCCCCGTTCGACCTGGCCTTCTGCCGTCTGTTCCTGGTCCATCAGTCCGATCCGATCCGGACGCTGAGCCAGATTGCCAGGCTGCTCCGGCCGGGCGGCCTGATCGTCGCGCACGAGGCGCTGATGGATCCGCCGCCTCGGTCGTATCCGGCCCTGGAGTCCCTGCCCGCCTACTGGGCGCTCATCGGCCAGATGATCGCCGCCGCGGGCGGAGAACGTGAGGCCGTCGAGCACCTGCCGCAGGCAGCGCTCGCCGCCGGGCTCGAAATCGAGGAGTTCTCCGGCTTCTTCACCTCGCTGGGGCCGGAGATCGGGTTCGATCTGCACGCGGCCAGCATGGCCGCCGCTCGGGTACGGGCGGAAAGCACCGGCGTGCCGGTCGAGCGGATCGACGAGATCGTGGCCAGCCTCCGCGCCGCCAAGACCGGCGGCTACGACTGGGTGCTCTCGCCGTTCTTCTTCGACCTGCGACTGCGCAAGCCCTGAGACTTCGCGGCTTCCCCCTCGAACGTGTAGCCGACGGTCTTCGGGCCCGGCAGGTAGTAGGTGTCGAGCTTGCTCACCTCCAGCCCCGAGGACCGGATCAGCTCATCGATCGGCCTGTCCAGGTGGCAGCCGCCGAAAACCAACCGCTGGACCGGCGTCAGCCGCCGCTGCCACCCGGCCACCTTCGCATCAGGCGACAGCCCGTGCTCGGCGAAGCGCAGCGAGCCACCCGGCCGCAGCACCCGCACGATCTCCGCCAGCGCCTGGCCGGGATCGGGCACCGTGCACAGCGTCCAGGTGCTGAGCACGTGGTCGATGCTGCCGTCCGGCGCGGGCAGACTCCCGGCGTCCAGGCCGGCGAACTCCACCAGGACCGGGCTCTGCCGGACCCGGTCGACGGCCAGCTTGCGGCCGACCGTCGCCGGGTCCACCGCCACGACGCGGGTCACCCCGGGCGGATAGTGCGGGACGTTGTGCCCGGACCCGAACCCGATCTCCAGCACCTCGCCGTCCAGCCCGCCGACGACCCGGGCTCGCACCGGCCCGAACTCTGGCGCCCGCATGGCCCGCTCGACTATGTGCGGCAGTATCCGATCCCGGTACCAGCTCATGCCCGGCTCATACCCAGCTCAGGCGATCAGTTGCTCCTGACCGGACTGAATACCGACACGTTTCCGCCCGTTCCGGAATTCTCATAGCGTGAAGATCCCGTACCCGAACCCTTCCGCCACGACCTCTCCCCCGCCAATCGACACGCCGCGTCCGGTCAGCTCCCCAAGCCCGTCCGCCACGAACGGCAGCGTGAACGCGGCCCGCTCCCGGCGCGGGTTGATCGCTACGAGATGCGTCCCGCCCCGTTCATAGACCAGCGGATACCCAGCGTGCAGCACCCGCACCGGCCCCCCGGTCGCCAGCGCGGGCTCCCCCTTCCGCGCCAGTATCAGCCGCCTGACCTGATGCAGCAGCGAATCCGGGTCGGCTGTCTGCCCGGCTACTGTCGGCCGGCCGGGATCGGGGTCGACCGGCAGGTACAGCGACTCGGCCGGCCCGGAGGAGAACCCGGCGTTAGGCCCGTCATCCCACTGCATAGGAGTCCGCGACCCCGCCCGGTTCCACCCCGGCCAGATCTGGCTGCCCTCCACGTCGGGCAGGCCGGACACGTACCGCATCCCGATCTCGTCACCGCAGTGGATGCCCGGCAGCGTCGGCCAGGTGAGCAGGAACGCGAACAACGCCCCGAGTTGCTCCCCCGTCCGATCCCCGCAGGCCGGGCGCGAAAAGTCATGATCGGAGGAAAACAGCGCGATCAGCCCGGCATCGCCGATCCCCGAGGCATCGGCCCGCCAGGCGGCCAGGAACGGCTCAAAGGACCCGCCTCCGGACGCGCTGAAAAAACACGAATCCGTGGCCGTGTCGGGCCCGGTAAGCGCCATCCCCTGCCCGTTGTCGAACAACGACCGGTGCTCGCGCGCGACCGCCAGGTAGAAGTCCGCGTGGAACCCGGCCGGTACCGACACCGCCGGAGTGTTCCACTCCGACAGCAGCGCCGCGTCCGGGTACGCGCCCCCCAGCCAGCCCAGAAGCTCGCGCCACAGCGCGGCGGTCTCCCGCCAGCCGGGATCGTCCTTGACCAGCGTGTTGGCCAGGTCCACCCGGAACCCGGCTACGCCAAGCTCCAGCCAGAACGCCATGATCTCCCTCAGCGCCGCCCGGTTCGCCTGCGGCCCAGGCGCGTCGACCGGCTGCCGCCACAGCTCGCCGGTGTGCATCCGGGCGTACCCGAAATTCAGCGCGGGCTGGAACGGATAGAAGTTCGGCAGGTACCAGCCAGGCCGGCTCCCGGGCGAGGCGACCCAATGGGGCCCCGGCGCGCCCGAGCCCTCCCGAGCCGGGTCCGCCTCCTGCTTCCCCGGCCATATCGCCCAGTCGCTAGCTCCCTCATCGCTGACGTGCCCCGGCCGCGGCGACCGCCTGAACCCGGTGACCTGCCCGGGCTCGGCGAAGATGTACCGGCCATCCGCCAGGTCCTCGCAAGCCGCCTGGAACCACGGATGCTGATCGGAGGTGTGACCGGCGACCAGGTCGAGCAGGACCTTGATCCCGAGCCCCCGCGCGGTCTGCGTCAGCTCGGCGAGGTCGTCGTTCGTCCCGTACCGGGGCGCGATCGACCGGTAGTCGCTCACGTCATACCCGGCATCGCCCATCGGCGACGCGAAGCACGGGTTGAGCCACAGCACGTCCACGCCGAGCCACGCCAGGTAATCAAGCCGCGCGGTCAGCCCGCGCAGGTCCCCGATGCCGTCCCCGTCAGAGTCAGCGAACGACTGCGGATAAATCTCGTACGCGACCACACTGCGCAGCCAGCCAGGAACCCGTTCGGCCACCATCTCTCGCCCCGCTTGTCAGTCTTTGCCCGGTCTGATCTCTTTCAAGATCTATGCATAACGCATTGCGCCGGACTCTGGCGTCGCTTCCGCAGGCCAGTCCCCCACCGGGCCGGTCAATAAGACCGCCCGCCGCCTACCGCACTGTGCTGGCCCGGGGGGACGACCCCCCCGATTCCCCCCGGCCCGCCTCCCGCGACCGCCCGCGGAACTCAGCGACCACCTCATCACCACGCCTGACCGTCACGTCGTAGATCCCGCTGCGCCCGTAGCTCACCCGCTCAGCCGCGCTGGCGACAAGTTCCTCGCCGTCACGGACCGGCGCGACGAACGAGATGTCAGCCCCGGCCGCGACCGTCACTGCACCCCGGCTGTTGCAGGCACACGCGAACGCGGTATCGGCCAGCAGGAACACGTAGCCGCCGTGCGCGATCCCGTGCCCGTTGATCATGTCCGGCCGGATCCGCATCCGCACTGCGGCGGTCCCGTCGCCGGCACCGAGCAACTCCATCCCGAGCCCAAGCGATGCCCGGTCGGCGCCGAACATCGCCTGGGCCGGGCCAGCCTCGCGCTCCACCGGCTCGGTCAGGCTGAGACCAGGTCGCAGACGAAGATGAGCGTCTCGCCGGGTGCGATGACGCCTGCGGCGCCCCGGTCGCCGTAGGCCAGGTGCGGCGGGATGATCAGCTGGCGGCGCCCGCCGACCTTCATGCCCCGCACGCCCTGATCCCAGCCGGCGATGACCTGACCGGCCCCGAGCTTGAACTCAAGCGGATCGCCCCGGTCCCAGCTGGCGTCGAACTGCTCCCCGGTGGAGTGGGCCACCCCGACGTAGTGGACCTTGACCAGGTCGCCGCGGTTCGCTTCCTGGCCGGTGCCCTCCCAGATGTCGGTGATCTCGAGCATTCCCGACGGCTCGCCGCCAGGAAAATCGACCTCTGGCTTCTCGACGCTCATGCACTCCCCTTTGGGTGGCGTTCGTTTACCTCATTGGCTGCGGCTCCGCTTGGCCGCGGCGCCGCGCGGGTGTCCCTCTCCCCGCCGCGCGCAAGCTTATGCCGGTGCTCACATTGCCAGAAGATTGCCAATGATTTTGATTCCGTTCTAGCGTCAGGGCATGAGCCCTGATCTCCACGATCGGCTGCCGGATTCCGCCTACGTGCACCGCACCGCGGCTCTCGAGCTCTCGGGCACCCTGGACCCGGACACCGCCCGGAAGCGCCTGACCGGCCGCGCCCGGCGAGAACTGCGAAGCCGGGCCGACGGTCAGATAGTCGACTTGATGGCCGGCCAGGCCGACCAGAGCGGGGACCGGGTCTGGGCCGTCGTTCTCGGGCGAACCGGCCTGCACATCGCTTCGGCGGCATCGGAGCCGCGCACCTGGACCTTCTCGTCCTGGCGCTTCCAGCCCGGCTCCATGACCACGGTCACGCGCGCGTTCACCGCAGACGCCGCCGAGCCCGCTGAAGCTGATCCCGATCCCCAGGACGGCGGAGAACCTCTGCTCGCGCGGTCCCTGAACGAAGAAATCCGGGGCTTTCTCGGGCATCTGCCAGCGCCGGTCCAGGTAAGCATCCAGCAGCCGTTCCGCCACGGCCCTGACCTCACCACCTTCCGCTGGTACCTGGGCGACATCGAGCAGGTCGACCGGACCTGGCGATTCTGGTGCTACCTGACCGACAACACCACGCTGGTCTACGCATCCGGCTCCAGGCAGCCAGCCTCATCCCCTGGCGCGGGCCTGACCCGGACCGCCCACTGCCACCAGGCCGCCATCGCCTAACTCCAGCAACATCATCGCAATGACGCCGAGCGGCGAGTCGCCGTGATGTGACGAGAAAGCGAGTTCCTGAACTCCAAAACGGCATCAGCGAAGATCGAGTTCGCCTGAGTGCAGCGGAAACGCGCTTCGCCAGACAGAACCCCCGGCTGCCGGGCGTCGTTCTCGCCGGGCAGGCCCGGTCTGATCGGGCTAGTGCCACTGTCGCGGAGAGTTTTCGGCATCGGTGCCGAAATCTCTCCGGGATCATGGAATCCGGTCCGGAATGCCGGGTTTTCGTCGGAGCGTTTTCGTGTGTCGGAGAGTTTTCCACGAAAAACGGCCCCGATCTGCCGAAAACGCTCCGATAAACGAAAAGGCTCCGCCAGAATTCGGACATTTGGGGCGCCGACTCTTGATCCCGGAGAGTTTTCCGCACCGATGCCGAAAACTCTCCGTCGCAATCGGGCCGTCGGCCGACGGCGACATCAGGGAAAGGTCGGTGTAGCTCTGACAGCATCATTCTTTCTCCGATGCGCCCAGAGAGCGGCAACTGCGAGGGCCGGCTGAGTTTGTACCATGCTGCTGATCTTCAAGCTGACCGGGGCCAAGTGGTCCCGCTCCGATCCCAAGTTCGGAGCCCACAGCGGCGTCATTCTCAACGGCGTGGCCACCACGCCGACCACAACATTCGCGACTGGCCTGTTCACCGGCATGATCACCGGCGTACTCGCGCGTCTTAGCGGCAAATCCTGGAGCTTTGTCGGACCGTTCCCTGAGCAGGGCACGTTCCACTGGCTGAACGGCATCGTGGCCGGGCCGCACGGCATCGCCTTCGCGGTCGGCTTCAAGAACGGCTGGGCGGTCGGCAACTCGAACCCGGACTCCGGCCAGTCCAAAACCCTCATCGAGCACTGGAACGGCCACACCTGGCACTGACCTCTTGTCGGCCCGGCCTCCGCCCGGGTGGCCGGCGCTGCTTGGGGTATGGGTAGCGTGTCGGTTATGCCGCCTTCACTACCGCCTGAGTCGGTCCGGTTGCCGGGTGCGGTCTTCACTGACCACGCGTTCAGCGTGCCGCTCGACCATGCCGCGCCGGAGGGCGAGCAGATCACGGTGTTCGCCAGGGAGATGGTTGCGGTCGAGCACAGCCACCACCTTGCTGACGAGCACAGTGAGCTGCCGTGGCTTTTGTACCTGCAGGGCGGGCCCGGGCGGCCGAGCCCGCGACCGGTCGGCCGGAAGGCTGGCTGGCTGGACCGGGCCTTGCGGGACTACCGGGTGCTGCTGCTCGACCAGCGCGGCACCGGCCGGTCCACCCCGGCGACGAGGCTTACGCTGTCCGGTCGGGGCTCGGCGAAGGAGCAGGCGCAGTACCTGACACACTTCCGGGCCGACTCGATCGTGGCCGACGCGGAGCTGATCAGGCAGCGGATCAACGGCGGCAAGCCATGGAGCGTGCTCGGCCAGAGCTTCGGTGGCTTCTGCACGGTCACCTACCTGTCGAAGGCCCCGCACGGCCTCACCGAGGCGTTCATCACCGGCGGCCTGCCCGGCCTGGACAACCACGCGCAGGACGTGTACCGAGCAACCTATCCGCTGGTGGCGGCGAAGAACGAGGGCCACTATCAGCGCTACCCCGGCGACGTGGAGGCGGCCCAGCGCATCGCCGCCTACCTGGCCAGCCGCGACGTACGGCTGCCGACCGGCGCGCCGCTGACCGTGCAGGCGTTCCAGGCGCTCGGCCTGCAGCTTGGCTCCAGCACCGGCAGCAACCTGCTGCACTTCCTGCTCGCGGACGCGTTCGACGGCGATGAGATCAGCGACGACTTCGCCTACCGGGCGCTCGGGTTGCTGACGTTCGCGGGCGGGCCGCTGTTCGGCGCGCTGCATGAGGCGTGCTACGGGCAGGGACCGGCGACCAAGTGGGCCGCGCAGCGGGTGCGAGCCGAGTTCCCCGCGTTCGACGTGCCGCCGGTTCCCGGCGGCGACCCGGTGCTGTTCACCGGCGAGATGATCTACCCGTGGATGTTCCAGACCGACCCGGTGCTCAAGCCGCTGGCCGACGTGGCCGACATCCTCGCCGACTACTCCGGCTGGCCGCCGCTGTACGACCTGGAGCAGCTCGCCGCGAACGAGGTTCCGGTCGCCGCTGCGATCTACTACAACGATATGTACGTGCCGCAGCAGTACTCGGTCCAGACCGCCGGGCGAATCCGGGGCCTGCGCAGCTGGGTCACCAGCGAGTACGAACACGACGGGCTGAGCGCGGGCCAGGACAAGGTACTTGACCGGCTGATCGGCATGGTGCGCGGCACCATATAGCCGCGTGCGCATACCCTGGACCGGTGATGATCCGGACCTGCTTGTGCCTGATCACCCGTCCCGCCTCAAGCGCAGGCGCTGACACCGAAGTTCTGCTCGGTTACAAGAAGACCGGTTTCGGTGCCGGACGCTGGGTCGGCATCGGCGGCCACATCGAGGAAGGCGAGAAGCCGGCGGCGGCGGCCGTGCGCGAGGTCTTCGAGGAAACCCACCTGGTGGTGTCGCCCGATTCGCTCAGCCATATGGCGACGCTCACGTTCGTCTTCCCGGCCCGGCCGTCGTGGGACCAGACCGCCGATGTCTTTCTCACCACGGAGTTCTCAGGGACGCCGGCGGAGTCCGACGAGCTCAGGCCACGCTGGTTCGACGCCGCCGAGCCGCCATTCGACGGCATGTGGGACGACGCCAAATACTGGCTGCCGATCGTCTTGTCCGGTGACCGGGTGATCGCGACAATCACCTTCGCCGACGACTGCGCGACGGTCGCGACCATAGACCCGCCGCTACCCAGTTAGTCATCCGGCTGACTCCACGCCACTAAACAGCGCTATGCGCACAAAACTCGTGCATAGCGGTGTTTTTAAATGCCGAAATATTCCCGGCGAACCCAGAGACGAACTGTTATCGTGCCTGCGTGTACCTCACGGCTGCCGCGCGCGAAAAAGCCGTTCACTCGGATCGACGAAATAAACTGCTGGCCTTCTTGGGCCTGGTCCTAGTGGGCGGACTCAGCGCCGGTGCGCTTATCGCAATGCATCGTTTCAGTGACTGGCTGCGGGTAATCGCCATTATCACCGTGCCGGTCGTCGGCGGCGGCGTCGCCCTGTGGAAATGGGTGCTCTGCATCGGCCAGGGCGCTAGCGAAAACGGCAAGGAGGGACCTGGCAAGCGGACCGAGAAAGAGCAGCGAGAAGAGGTCATCCGGCGCGCCAGAGTCACCGCATGGTGCTCCGTCCCGCTCTTGCTGGGATTCGCAGCGGTTGTCCTATTGACCAGGCCCACATTTTCGAGCGCCAGAAAGGTCAGCATTGGGGCCGCGGGTTACATAACGCCATCCGACAACACGAATCTGGCCGCCAACGGCACAGCCACATTTCAGGCGCAGGTTCCGGCTCACCGCAAGCTCTTGACCATCGCCTTCTCAGTCACGCAGGCCCCGCGGAATTTTGACAACTGCATTAACGGTGCTTCACTCGCGATCGAGCAGATCTATGGCGGCACCAGCACCCAGATCAGTATCAACGGCCGACTGTGGCATACCTACCAGGTGCCGATACCGCCCGGCGTCAGGGAGTTCGACCTGCGGGTAACGTTCCAGCCGCAGCCCGGCTTCAGCCATTGCGCAGAGAACATCAATGTCGCCTCGGCTCATTTCCACTGATAACCCTAACGAAAGGACAAGTTTCATGCGCCTGCCGGCCGGTTCCATTGCCACTGCACTCGCGGCGGTCATACTCACCGGACTCAGCGGCTGCGACAAGTCCGGCAGCGCCCACCAGAATCATCAGGGTCAGGCGCCAACGACCGCGCACCGGTCGGCGAAGGCGACAAGTGCGCGCCGGGGACCGCACGGACTGGTTATCGGCATCAAGGTCGACCAGTACGGTACCGGCCACCTCGACGTGCGAAATTACAACTACAGCGGGTTTGACTACGACGTAGCCCAATACATAAGCGAGCACGTGTTCACCGGCGACGAACCGTTTTATCTTCCGGTGTCCTCCGCCACCCGAGAGGACGCTCTGAAAGCGGGTGCGATCAAGTTCTTCGTGGCCACCTATACGATCGATCAGCCCAGAGAAGCTAAGTTCGAAATCGCCGGACCCTATCTGGTCACCGTGCAGGGCGTAATGGTCGGCCCGCACAGCCCGGTTATCCGCAACGTCGCTGACCTGAATGGGAAGACCGTCTGCGTGGTCGGACAGGGATCAGAATCAGAGGACATACTCAAGGAGTATGCAGCAGGCGTGAGACCCGTCGAAGCCGCCGACTACTCAGACTGCACGAAAGAACTGCATGATGGCAATGTACAGGCAATGTCCACCGATCAGGCGATCCTGTACGGCTACTTGCAGCAGAAGGGCAGCACGGGCTTGCGCGTCGTGCCGAGTCTGACGCTAGGCAATCCGATCTACTACGGGATCGCGTTCAGGAAGACCGACCGTCAGGCCTGCCTCCGGACGGAAAATACTCTCATCGCTATGACCAGGAGCGACCAGTGGGACAACTACTTCAGCGCCGACCTGCCCGCCTATAAGGCCGCCGTGAGCAACGACCAGACGCAACTCAAGCCGACCGTCCAGGAGATCAAGCAGAACTCCTGCGTCGGCTGACCGCCAGCGTCCATCGTCCTGGCGGCTGGCGCCTCGGGCCTGCCTGCCGGTCGCTGCCCGCACTGATCGTCGGCAGCAGCGTCTTCTTGCAACTGCAGGTGACCAGGGCCGACTCGCGTGGCCCGCAGCCACAGGTGCAGCCGGGGCCAACAACGGCAAACGTAAACGTGCAGGTCACGACCATGATCAAATTAACCTAGACGGCATTGCATGATCGTGGTGAGTTGCCGCCTAGTGGAGAGTTGACCGCGGAATCCCGCGGCAAATACTCCACGAAACGGAAAACCTCCACGGTAAATCGGGCATTCCGGGCGGTTTTCTTGATCGTGGTGGGTTTTCGGCGGCAATGCCGACAAGTCTCCGCGATAAAGTGTCCCGCGAGAAGCCACGACTCATCTGAAGCGTGGTCGCTGGCCCGCAGCTCCCGGTTTCCGATTCTGCGTGCCATCAGTGCCATGTTCCTGATGTCTTCTCGGGTCACGAAGAATTACTGCCTGGGCCCGGCCGGGCAGCACTTGGAAACCGCGACGAGCCTCTGGCCTCAGCTAATTAAGCCTCGCAATATTTTCTGCTTAATGGAATTTCCAAAGATTCCAGCGGGTCAACTTAAATGCAATGCCGGTGCGAATGACAATAATGCCGGCTCTTTGTCAGGTCACCGGCGGCTACGTCCGGGGGACCCGGTCGGGTTGCCGGACAGATACTTAGCCGTGCTAAGTTTAATCAGTGCAGCGAACTGGGGCGGAGCCGGCAGAAGCAGGCAAGACACCAGGCAACTCGACCGGGACCGCGGCGCCAGAAGGCACGCCGCCCAGGGACCGCTACAAGTGGGTAGCACTCTCCAACACCACGCTCGGCATCACGATGGCGACGATCGATGCGTCCATAGTGATCATCTCGATGCCGGCCATCTTCCGCGGCATTCACCTCAACCCCACGGCGCCCGGCAACATCACCTACCTGCTGTGGATGATCATCGGCTACCTGCTGGTCACCGCTGTGCTGGTGGTCACGCTCGGTCGGCTCGGCGACATGTTCGGCCGGGTACGGATCTACAACCTCGGCTTCGTCATCTTCACGCTCACCTCGATCGCGCTGTCCCTTGACCCGCTGCACGGCCCGGGCGGAGCACTCTGGCTGATCTTGTGGCGGATCGCGCAGGCCTTCGGCGGCGCGATGCTGATGGCGAACTCCGCCGCGATCCTGACCGACGCGTTCCCGGCCCGCCAGCGCGGAATGGCGCTCGGGATCAACCAGATCTCGGCCATCTCCGGCCAGTTCATCGGCCTGATGCTCGGCGGTGTTCTGGCCGCCTGGGACTGGCGCTCGGTGTTCTGGGTGAACGTGCCGATCGGCGTCTTCGGCACGATCTGGTCCTACCGGTCGCTGCGCGAGATCGCGACGGTCAACCGCGCCAAGATCGACTGGTGGGGCAACATCATCTTCGCGGTCGGAGCCGGCCTCCTGCTGGTCGCGATCACCTACGGCATTCAGCCTTACGGTGGTCACGCGACCGGCTGGACCAGCCCGCGGGTGATCGGCGGCCTGGTGATCGGCACCGTCCTGCTGGCGATCTTCTGCCTGATCGAGACCAGGATCGCCGAGCCGATGTTCCAGCTGGGCCTGTTCAAGATCAGGGCGTTCGCGGCCGGCAACATCGCCAGCCTGATGGGTTCGATCGCCCGCGGCGGGCTCCAGTTCATGCTGATCATCTGGCTGCAGGGGGTCTGGCTGCCCGAGCGCGGCTACGACTTCGTCCAGACCCCTCTGCTCGCGGGCATTTACATGCTGCCGCTGACCGCCGGCTTCCTGATCGCCGGCCCGATCTCCGGCATCCTGTCCGACCGGTACGGCCCGCGGCCGTTCGCCACCGCCGGCCTGCTCGTCTCGGCCGCCGCGTTCGGCGGGCTGCTGGCCCTGCCGGTGAATTTCTCCTACTGGATGTTCGCGCTGATCATCTTCTGCAACGGCCTCGGCTCCGGCCTGTTCGCCTCGCCGAACACCTCCGCGATCATGAGCAGCGTGCCCGCCAGGTACCGCGGCTCCGCCTCTGGCATGCGATCGACGTTCCAGAACTCCGGGATGTCACTGTCGATAGGGATCTTCTTCTCGCTGATGATCGCCGGCCTGGCCGCGACGCTGCCGAAGACGCTGACCGCCGGGCTGCGCTCGCACGGGGTGCCCGCGGCGGCGGCCCATCATCTGGCCACCCTGCCGCCGGTCAGTACGCTGTTCGCCTCCTTCCTCGGCTACAACCCGATCGGCAGCCTGCTACGCCCTTCAGGAGTCCTCCATCGCTTGACCAAAACCCAGGCGACCCAGCTGACCAGCAAGGAGTACTTCCCGCACCTGATTTCAGGCCCGTTCCACCACGGCCTGGTCATCGTGTTCACGGTCGCGATCGCCATGTCGGTGCTCGGCGCGTTCGCCTCGCTGCTGCGCGGCGGCCAGTTCTACTACGACGCGCCGGCCGCCGAGGCGCCGGCCGCCGAAGCTGGGCAAAGCACCGCGCCGGCGGCGGCCTAGCCAGGAGCGCTGGCCGCGGGGCCGTCACGCGGATGAAGCTGACGTACACCGGCAAGGTGCCGCACGGGTTTCACAAGCACCGCACGATCAACCTGTGGGCAACCCCCTGAGATAGGATGACGGCGTGCCCAGATATGAGTACCGCTGCCGGGCGTGCGGAGACACCTTCGAGCTCACCCGTCCGATGAGCGACTCCTCCGCACCCTGCAGCTGCCCGGCCGGCCACGCCGACACCGTGCGCCTGCTGTCGACCGTATCGATCGGCGGCCGCGCCACGGGGACCCAGTCCGGCGGTGGCGGCGGAGGCTGCTGCGGCGGGGCCTGCGGCTGCCGCTAGCCCAGCGTCCGGACCCTGACCTGGGGCGCCAAGACGGCACCTGGCGTGAGTGCCCAGGTCAGGGTTTGTCACTAAGTCGACCTGGTAAGAAGGCTTTAAGTTCCAGTAAACCGTTCGGCCGAGCTTGGCGTCTAAGAAGTCAGAAATCCGGCTCAGGCTCGCATTACGGCCAACTTCGGCCAGTAAGGCGCCAACGGAACGGAACCTGCCGATGCGCTGCCCGTCAGTTGCCGCGGACGACGGCCGATGACTGTCCACTGGAGCCCAGGTGGCACCCTGCCCGCCCGGCCGACCGCGATCGCCGCGGTCCTCGGCGCCCTGACGCTGGCCTGCGCGACCAGCTTTTCCTCACCGCTGGCCAAGGCTGACCGGCCCGAGCACCACAACCGGCCTGGCGTGCATTCGATCACGCCGGTGACCTACCGGTGGCAGTCATTTGATGGAAGAAAGCATTGTGCGGGTCCGGTCCGGCCACCCTGAGGTCGGTCACGAACGGCGGGATCTATGACGTGGGCCCTGAGCTGACGCGGCTAGCGACAGCTCAGGGCCCACGCACTTCCCGAACCGCTCCGCCGGGCTCGGGCTCCCCCCCGGGTCGCCAGTGCGGCAGAAGTGTGAACGTCCCCAGGGATGTTCCCCTCTCCCCAGGGACGCCAGCCACGACGAGGAGCCGGCCGTCAAGCTGACGTTCCGCCGATTTGCCTCATCGCCGATCATCACGACGATACAGTTCAAAGCGCTTGGAGCACGGCTCAGTAGGGAGCTAACTGAGTCCCCTATCGGCGCAACAATGGGGGTTATGAGTGGTTTTTAAACCGCTCATGAAGACGGCAGAAAGAAAGCTCGGCTCGTGCAGCACAGCAGATCTGAATCCAGTGGATGTGAACCCGCCAGGCGGCAGCCCGCCAGCGCGGAGCGCGACAACACGGAGAAAGGCCGGTGAGCCCGCGCCCGGCGCCGTCCCGGCATGACGCGACCGCGCGGCAGTTCCTGTCCGCCGCCGTCCAGCTGATCGATGCCTACCTGGACGACCAGCCGCTGGAGGCGCGCCCGGCCCGGCTCAAGTCGATCCGTTTTCCGGCCGCGCTCGACTGGCTGCGGACCGAGGACGTCATCAGGCTGGCCGCCGCCGAGGGCAAGGCCGGCGCCAGCCGCAAGGCGTTCTTCAACCGGTGGCCGACCCGCGACGAGTTCCTGCCCGATGCCCTGGTCTACGCACTCGTCTACGCCCAGGTCCCGGACGACCCGAAGGACCGCGCCGCCGAACTCCCGCCGGAGGCTGCCAAGGCGGAATCGCTCTCCGAGATGGTGACGGGCCTCGCCGATGGCGTCCTTGACTCGCTGCGGCGGCACCCGCGCAGTTACCTGACGCTGCACATCGGTCCGCTGCTCCCCCAGCATCCGGTGCTCTGGGACGCGCTGCTGCCGACGATGCGGCACGCGAACACCGTCTGGGCCGACGGCTTCGCCGCCCTCTTCGAGGAGCTCGATGTGGTCCTGCGGCCGGACTGGACTCCGCAGCGTATGTCGCAGGCACTCCAGGCGGCGCTGGACGGGTACCTGCTGCGTTACCGGATCCAGCCGGAAGAATTCACCACGCGGTGGGAGGGCGCCGGGATCTTCGCCGATACGGTGATTGCGATCGTGCTCGGCATCGTCGACTTCGAGCGGACCGGCCTTTCTGGCCGGGCCATGCTCGACAAGCTGACCGGCCGCACCGGTTAGGTTGAACCGCTGGGCATAGCTGTACCCCCCGAGCCCACCCCGAGCCCACCCCCGAGCGACGGAGGATCTCCATGCCGACCCTGCCCGCCGAGCTGTACTACGCCGGGATCGACGCGAGCACCGCGCACTTGGCGGCGCTGCTGGACTACAACGATCCTGAGCTGCCCATCCCGACCTGCCCGGAGTGGACCTTGCGCCAGCTCGCCACCCATGTCGGCCGGGCGCACCGCTGGGCGGCCGAGATCGTGCGGACCAGATCGGACCACTTCATCGAGTTCCGCGACGTCCCGGACGGCAAGCTGCCCGCCGACGAGGCCGAACGCTGCCACTGGCTGACCGCGGGTTCCGCCAGCCTGATCGACACGCTGCGTGAAGCGCAGGACACCCACGTCTGGACGTTCGAGGGAATGGCTCCGGCCGGATTCTGGGCCCGGCGGATGGCACACGAAACCTCGGTGCACTGCGCCGACGCCCAGTTCGCCGCCAGTGAGCCGGTCGAAATGGTCCCCGAATTGGCCGCCGATGCCATCGATGAATGGTTCACGATCCTCAGCACTCCGTACGGCGACCAGGAAGATCCGCGCCTGGCCGCCTTGCCGCTGGATTGCACCCTGCACGTCCACGCCACCGACCCCGGCCTCGCCGTCGGCGGCGAGTGGCTGATTACGCACGCCGCTGACGGAATTCACGTCGCGCTGGGGCACGCCAAGGGCGATGCCGCACTGTCCGGCCAGGCTGGCAACCTGCTGCTCGTGCTGCTCGGCCGGCTCCCAGCCAACCACGAGTCAATCGAGGTCTTCGGCGACCGCGCCCTAGCCACCGCCTACCAGTCGATCACCTTCTAACCAACCTCAACGCTCCCGGCGCACGGGAGCCAGCCGACTCCGACCCCCGCCACAACCAAGCCCCACCACGCAAGCCCGCCACGGGACGCGCAAGCCCGCCGACCGAGCACGCCTGCCAAAACCCGCTCGCCTTACAGCCACGGGTGTCACATAAGTCACATGTTCCTACTAGCGCCGCCAGGCTGTTAGCGGTCATTCGTAATTCCAGGTAGGCGGACACGAAGCCAGTGATAACCCATAGTGACGGCGGGAAGTGCAGACGACCCGCAGGCTTTCGGGACCAACCCAGCCGAACCCAAGGTCATTCGGTGGCAAGCCGACCCGGAGCGCAGGGCCGCTCGCGGCCCGAGCACCGGAAGCGGTGCAGCAGGATCTCTTTGCTGGACAGGAGGACGGTCACATTCAGCGATGAGCTGGCCGCAGCTCTGGAATCGAACTGGCCGCCGATCGGGAAGGCGTGTCCGTGTACCGGATTTTCTGGTGCCCGCTATCACCAGCCCCGATGTCAGGAACGCGCGATCTAAGGCGATCATGGATTTCTGGACTCAGGCTTTCGTCTCCGGGGGCGTATCTCAGGGGACAGGCCGGCAACTGGCAGCATCGCCGCCCCCCTGATGTAGTTCCGTCCCCGGAAGCTACTACAGCGTTGCCCCCCTGATGTA
>WNEY01001682.1_pt1 | contig 16205 bp, 12 predicted proteins | sample 5400531 | NCBI WGS metagenome assembly WNEY01 (sample SAMN13153338, study PRJNA577476) | soil metagenome | isolation source: 200 cm saprolite under Douglas fir tree site 1 | place: USA:California | collected 2015-04-18
GTGTCGTCTTCCTCGACGCAGCATTGTCCCGCTCCTGGCCGCCGCGTCTAGGTCTCTCCCTGCGGTCGCGTCGCACGCGATCGGCTTTCGCCGAACCTAGACCCGGCGTCCACTCGCCAGGGATTCGGCGCCTGCGAGGAGGACGGGACAGGAACAGGAGCTGGCCACCCAGGCAATCGGCATGGACCTGAGTCGTCCGCGGGTTGCAGCTATCGGAGATGGGGACCACAGTGGGCTGCCGGGGCAAGCCGAATCAGAATCAGATCCAAGGGGTGCCGTGGCCATCGAGGTTCTTCCTGCCGTGGGGCGCTGGGACCACTTCGCGTCGCTGCTGGCGCAGAGTGGGTGCGTATGCATGGCGTACCGGAACTCCAGTCTCGACACCCTTGGCCGACTCGAGCACATGCGCGGCCTGTGTGAGCGCGAGCCCGGCCCAGGAGTCCTCGCGTTCGCGGACGGCGAGGTGGCTGCCTGGTGCTCGATCGCACCGAAATGCACGTATCGTGCCCTGGTCAACTCTCGTACCATCCCGCACGTTGATGACGCGGAGGCGTGGTCGGCGGTCTGCTTCAGGGTGCGACCGGGTGAGCATGCGCGCGCCAGCGGCGCAATCGTGATTGAGGGTTACCCGGTGGACCCCGAAGGCGATCGCGTTGACCAGACTGCCGCGTATGTGGGGACGGTTGGCCTGTTCGAGGCGCACGGATTCGAGCGTGTCCTGCGGACGGAAGGACGAAGCGGTGGCAAGCGGCGTTGGCTTGTCCGCCGAAGACTCGCCTGATCTGGCTGGCGACTTCGTCGGCTATGCGCGCATGCTAGGGTCCGCGTCGTGGGTGACGCCCGTTCCGACATCATCGAGCTGTCCGACTGCGTGTACCAGCGCACCCGAATAGACTCGTCGGGCTCACCGACGATGAATTCTTCTGGGAGCCGGTGCCTGGCTGCTGCACGATCCGCCGGGCAAACTCCGGGGAATATCGCGCCGATGACGCAAGCGAGCCCGATCCGCCGCCCTTCACCACGATCGCGTGGCGGCTGTGGCACCTCGTCGAAAACTACGGAGGCAAACGAAATCCGGAGTGGCTGGGAGTCGAGCGAGAGCCTGGCGGATTCGAGAGGGATGACCCGGCGCCAGCAACAGCTGCGGAGGCCATGGCCGTCTTGGACCGTGCGCACGCTTTCTGGCGGGACCTGCTCCGCCACGTGCCAGAAGCTTCCTGGTGGGAGCCGCTAGGTCCCATTGCTCACGAATACGCCGAGAGTGACAAGGCCTCGCTCGTGCTCCACCATCTCGACGAACAGATCCACCACGGAGCCGAACTCGGTGTCATGCGTGACCTGTACCAGCATCACCGTGCCAAGTCAGCCCGCTCTGCTGATCACGACTGACTTCATGGTCACAGCGGTCTTGCAACTAACCGGCACTTAGAATGAGGCAACCTTGCGGCGCGGGACATACATGTGATGAGCCAAGTGCCAGCGGCGGTCGGCTCCGGGAGTTGCCCAGGTCGCGGCACCTAGCCAGATGCCAAAGGTACTCATCTGTGAAACCGTCGGCTCAGCTTACGTTGGTTCGAAGCCAACACCTGCCACCAAGTAAAACCCCAGGTCAGAGATGTTCCGGCCTAGCTCTGGCTGCTCAGAGAGGGAGCGGTACGCCAAACCATCTGCCAATGGTCGGTTCTCGCGTATTAGCAGGTCAGCGCCGTGCGTTAATAGGCCTGGACAGCCGGAGATGCGGCTTGTCCGGTGAATACGCGGAGAAATTTCCGGGGGACTATTGTGCGGCACCTGGATGCGGTGCCCGCGTCGTGCCGATTGCCTCTCACCGCGAAACGAACGGGCGCGCCCCGACTTTGATCAAGCTAGTGCGCAGCATCAGCGCACGCGTGCGATGTCCCGGCGGCCGCGGCGTTAAGGCCGGTCACTTATCACGGATGGCGACGACTTATCACGGATAATCGACAAATTATGTCTGGTTAATCCTGGTTCAGGAGTCGATAAACCGTGATATGTGCGCGCCAGCCGTGATAAGTGACCGGCCGTCAGGGACGCGCTCGGGCGCTGATGACGGAACCGGCCCGCTAGTGCGCAGATCTCCGCCCTGGCGAGGACGAATCCGCAGGTCAGCGCCTTGCAACTGACGAAAACCCATGAGCGTGATAAAAGTCAGGTCTCACCGCGAAACCACCGCGAAACGAACGGGCGCGCCAGGGACAGTCGTCCGGCGGTCCTTGGTCGCCTGGCATCGGCAAGGGCATCTTCGTGACCACGAATCCAGCGAACGCGGAACCCTCAACCCTTCTGCCGGGATGATGCCGCACGCTCCGTTACTGATGAACTGGCTAATCGCCGACGTGAGCGGGCCAGATCCCTGCCGATTCTGAATTCCTGTGTGATGGGTGTCTTTCTCTTGTCGGCGTGCCCGGAATGGCCTTTCTGCGCGGCCGCAGCGGCGAGGTGGCGGTATCGGCACGGGGCGGCGGGTTCAGGCGGTGCGCGGCTCGGTGTAGTCGATGAAGGTGGTGGTGGCGTGGCCGAAGTCGGCGACCAGGCGCAGGTGGCCGCCGATGGCGGAGACGTAGGCGGCGATGGATTCGACTTGCATCTTCTTGACGTCTCCGTGTTCCATGCGGGAGACGCGGACCTGGCTGACGCCCATGGCCGTGGCGACCTGGGCCTGGGTCAGGCCCTGCTGCTTGCGCATCTGGGCCAGGTGGTAGCCGATGTCCCGGGCGTTGCGGGTGTCGCGGGCGGCGGTGCGGCGGGCCGGGTCGTCGATCCCGGGGTCTTCGCGGCGCCGCTCGGCCAGGGTGGTGGCCCACGTGTAGTGCCTGGTCATTCGATCTCCTCGGGCGGGGTTGCCAGGTAGCGCTCGTAGCGGTCCTCGGCTAGCTTGATCGCGTCGTCGTACCATCGGGTCCAGCGGCCGGCCTTGTCGCCCGCGACCAGCAGGACGGCCTGGCGCCGGGTGTCGAAGATGCACAAGATCCTCATCCGGTCCGCCCGGCCGAGCCGGGCCTCAGTTCCTTGAGGTTGTGCAGGCGCGACCCGCTGATCTTGTCTGCGAGCGGCCGGCCTAACGCCGGGCCCCGCTCGGCCAGCAGCTCGACCGCGTCCCTGACCAGGTCGGCGCTGGGATCGTCAAGTCCGAGGAACCAGTCGTGCACCTCAGGCACCAGGATGATTTCCCAGCTCATCCCATCACTATAACCCACAGGTTAAGAGGAGCGAGGAAGGCCCGCCCAGCCGCGACACTCAGATCAACCTGCTCGGTGCCCTGCGGTCTAGCCTCTGACCTGCAAGGAGAAGCTCCAGATCGAGCCCTCGGCGCGCACCAGTCATCCTATTCAGGTTACTGAGCGTGCGGCTTTGGCGGCGACTCGATCCGTAGGCAGTGCTATCGGGGTTCTTGCCCGAGCCGGGTTGTCGGCGGACAGCATTGTTTGCTGGACGATCTTGCTGCAGTTGTTGCGGTGGGAAGTTAGTTCTGAAGGAGTCTGTTTCCGGCTGTCGGATCACGGAGGGCGGGCCAGGTAGCCAGGCCGCCCGGGCGAATCAGGTCCTGCCGCTGTCCGGCGCAACCCACACGCCGACTGACGCCGCCGTCAGAGCTAGCTGCTGCGGCACCAGTTCGCGTTCCTCATCGAGTCGCTCGGCGCGCCTTCGTGAACGGTTTGCAGCCTTGGTCGTAGACGTGCTCAAACCGGGCTCAGGGCAGCTACTCTGTCCGCCATGGGATTTTTCGGCAGTGATCACGCACAGGCCGCACATGGTCAGGTTTACGGTGGCGGCAAGCCGCACGGCAGCATTACGCACGAGTTGCTGGCCGGCGCGGTCGGCTTTGAGGCGATGCGGATGTTTGAGCATCACCAGGAGCGTCAGGGCAAGGTTGAGCATCACCAGCTCGCGAAGGAGTTGCTGGCCGGCTTCGTTACCGCCGAGCTGGACAAGCACTTCGAGCATGGCAGCTTCGGTCACCTGGACCGCGGGCAGGCTATGCGCATGGCTCAGGAGCAGGCCGAGGGGCTCCTCAATCATCGCCGAAGGTAATGCCGCTTTCGGCGGTGGAGCGGCAGCTTGTACGCGAGGCGGGCTACTTGATGATCCCCGGCGAACTGCCGTTCCCGCGCGTACCTCGCGCAGCGGCCTGACGTATTGGATGCTGGAATTAGGACGGAAACGACGACGCGACGGCCTCGGCGGTTTGCTCGGCCAGGGCGGCGATGGTCATGGCCGGGTGGAAGCCTATGGAAGAGGGGACGACCGACCCGTCGGCGACGAAGAGTCCTGGATAGCCGTGCACCTCGCCGTGAAGCGAAACGACGCCCGACGATGGGTCCTCACTGAGGCGGCAGCCTCCCAGCGGGTGCACGGCCAGGATGCGGCGAAACATGTTCCAGACGTAAAGGGGCGCATAGGTGCCGCCGTAGGCGTCGGCGACTTGGGCCATGGCGTCTTCCATCCGCTCCACCAGCTCAGCGTTCTCGCGGGCGTACGCCCAGGTCACGTCCAGCCCTCTTCGCCGGAGGCGCAGCTGGCCGCCGGCATTGTCGCGGCCGATACAGAACAAGTTGGTCATGCGGCGGGGGTCGCCGCGATTCGGGCTGGGCAGGATCGCCGGGCGGGCGAGCAGGCCGCTGGAAAACGCCAGCGGGAGAAGGTACGGCAAAGCGCGCCACAAGATGCCGCCGACCGGGCGGAACCACCTTCCGGTCGGCTGGCCGAACGAGGCCAGGACTCGCATGACCGGCGCGCTGAATGTCGGGGCGGCCATGGTGAACCCAGGCGAGGCATCGAAGAACCGCATGACCGAGGTGACGTCGGGTCCATGCGATGGGTCTAGGTCCGTGGCGGAGTTTTGGATCGAGCCAAGGAAGTCCCCGTTGGCTGAGAACCCGTGGCCCAGGGTGCTGCTGAGTCTCGGCAGGGTGCCGCTTTGGCCGCGGGAGCGCAGCAGGATCTCGTTGGTCCCGAGGGTGCCTGCCGCCAGCACGACCCGTCGGCCAGAGACGGTGTAGGCCTCGCCGGTAGCGACGGAGCGACAGAAAACCGCGTAACCGCCCCGGACCGGGCTGACGTGGCTGGCCAGCGCTCCGGTCCGGACAGCCGCGCCGAGCCGCTCAGCCTGAGCAAGGTAGGTCCGGTCCATGGACCGCTTGGCTCCGCGCGGGCAACCGAACTCGCACTGAGCGAGGAAGCCGCACGTTTCTTCTACTCCCGTGCGTACCGCGACGGCGCCGTTAGCGTCGTCGGGCTCGGGCCAGCTCACGGCTTCGTCGGGGTCGAAGATCCCTGCGCCGATCTGGGCGGCGGCCTTCCAGAAGGCGTCGCGTTTCGGCAGGTGGACGCCTTCCGGAACGGGCGCCAGGCCGATCTGGCCGGCGACCTTGTCGTAGTAGGGGTCGAGCGACCGGCGGGTTATGGACTCGGGCCAGCGCGGGTCCTCGAACACGACGTGGTCAGGGCGGATGTGAATGTTCGCGTAGATCAGCGAGCCACCGCCGACTCCGCTGGCAACGACGACCCCGAGGCCTGAGAAAAAAACGTACGTCGTACAGGCCCGTCGCGGACGGGCGCCGATCATGCCGCCAGAGCAGTGCATCCGTACGGCGGAGGTCACGGGGGAAGTCCTCTGGCCAGTACCGCTTGCCGCGTTCGAGCACCAGCACTGAGTGTCCCGCCTCGGCCAGGCGCAGCGCCGTGATAGATCCACCGAAGCCCGATCCAACCACCACCACGTCGTACTGGCAGTCATCAGCAGTCATGCTCGTCCCCCATCGTGAGCACGGTAGCTACGACCAGAAGTCGCTCATCGCGTTAGCACTTTTCAAGTTGCTCAAGCATCAGGGGGTATGTGTCGGTGCTGGCGTCAGCCCCCATGAACGTGTCGAGGTGGCCGTACCCGCGGACAACGTGACGAGTGTAGAAGCGGGGCTCGTTGGCGCTGACCAGCCACTCGTAGGTCCGCTTGGTGGATTCCGGCAGCCACGTCTGGTTGAGTTCGCCGGACAAGAAGGTAATTGGCAGTTTGAAGTGCGCTGGGTCCAGGTAGTCGGGCGGGACCGGGGAACCGTAGGCCTTCATGTTTCCCTTGCGGCCGTAGTCGAACATCTGCGCGTGGCCGGCCAGGACCAGTTGGCTGAAGTGCCGCAGCGCCACGATGTTGCACTTGCCGAACTGCGAAGGCAGTGCGTCGTGGGTGGCCTTGTTCATGCGGTGATGATGGTAAAGGTGCCCGTAGGTAAATGTCAGCCGGTGGCAGAAGGTGCTCGAGCATTCATGGTGGAAGACATCGGTCATCCGCCCGAACGCGAACTGGATCAGAGGCTGACCGTCGTCGTCGGACGGCGATAGGGACCTGGCCCCCAATTGCGCGAGCCGGTCGGCCAGGTGTGCCCTGGACTTGAGCGCGCTGGCGGGCGGGACGTTGATGTGGAGCCCCACCTGTGATGCGACAAGGCAGCTGACATCCGGCAGCAGGCCCCGGCTCATGGCCATGAACACCACGTTGGAGCCGGCGCAGTGAGCGACCACCTGTACCTTCCTGGCCTTGGTGACCGCCCGCACCTTGCGCACCGCGGCCGGCAGGTCGAGGCGGGCGGCCTGGTCAAGTGTGAATTGGCGCAGCGGGTGGATGATGCTTCCGCGCCAGTCGAGCAGCCAGACGTCGTAGCCGTTGTCGCGCAGGAATTCTGCGAAATTCTGCCGCACCGTCGGCAGCGTGAACATCGCGCTGGACACGGCGACGCCGTGGACCAGCAGGACCGGGCCCTTCTTGCCCCCTTTCAACCTAGTCAGCGTCACCGGGTACTGATCTTCGACCACGACGTCGTAGTTGCCGTCCGTCTTCACGGGCATGGTTTCCCCCTTATGCGGCGACGTGCCGCCTCACGCGTCCAGCCGGGCTCGGACGAACACGTCGAAAAGCGTTCCTGCGAAGAAGCCCCCGAACGACGACAGTCCCTTAAGGCTCGCGTAACCGCTCCTCGCGCCGCTGATGCGCATTGTGGTCAACTGCCGCGCGAACATCGGAAGATTGAGCTTGAGCACGCCGGCAGCCAAGGTCGGCCGGTCTGGGTCGTTGCCGTCCACGAGTGAGGTGTACAAGGTTGTCGTGGAGCCCCAGACATCGAAGTGCCCGTGGTCCCACACCTCCTTGTCGCCCTGCAGGATGAGGAACCGGCCGTCGGCGGCATGGAACGGCAGCGAATACAGCATCTTCCGGCGGTAGAGGCCGTCGGCATCGGTGAACAGGTTGAACACCCCGCCGACGATGGCCGCGCCCTTCGGGCCGGTGAACTTGTCCACCCAGACCGTGCCGTCGGCCGTGGCGGGGTGGACGGAGTCAGCGAGGAACATGACAAGATCGGAACTCGCGATCGTCACCTTGAACGAGGCGGCAAGCCCACCGCCGTTCGCTGCGGCACCGCCGCTCGTCCCGGCCGGGGTCAGGGTTCCGCGCATGGTCTCGGTGAAGCGCATTCCCGCCAAGGGAGTGCGCGGCGGCGGTGTCCCGCCCGATGGGATCGTGATCCGGTCTTCGGGCAGCACGACGGGGCCGGCCTGGGCGCGTTCCGGCGCCGACCATTCCTCGTTGTGCGTGATCCGGCGGATGGCTCGCTCGATGCACCGCTCCGAGACCGCGGCGATTGTGTGGGATGGGTTGGCGCCGGTGGCGGTCGGCAGGATCGCGCCGTCGAGCACGTGAAGCCCCGGATAGCCGAAGACCTCACCGTCCGGGTCGACCACGCCGTCGGCTGGCGACTCGGCCATCAGGCAGCCACCGAGGTTGTGGACCGACACGGGCTGGCCGAGGTACTGCCACGCCGGGCTGGCGACGTAATGACCGCCCAGTTCGCTGGCCACATCGTTGCAGAAGGCGGACTCAAGCACGTACAGCGGCAGGTTGACGGGAACGTCCCAGCGGACCCGCACCTGGTTGACCCCGGACAGGAACTCGATCACCCCGTTAGCCCGGTCACGACCCATGACCAGGAAGACGGCCGCGCGGTCACCGTCGTTGATCAGCCGGGAAGTGAAATCCGCCGCCCGTTCACGTCCAGCGCGCGGTACTTCGTCCCACGCCAGGGCGCCATCGGCATGCCAGCGGTCGTCGCGGCTGAGAACCTGAAGCAGGGTCGCGACCTCGGGCGGGCAGCCGCCATCCTCGAACACGAACCACGTCCGGTCGCTGGTGGACCGGTCGTCGTAGACGATGCCAGTGGTGATCGTTGGACCCTGGGCCGGCAGATACGGCTCGGGCTTGGTGTCGAAGGCGAAGGCCAGGAAGTCCCCGTTCGCCGAGTAGCCATCGCCGAGCCGTTCGGACAAGTTCGGTAGTGCACCGTACTGGTCCCGGCTGCGCAGCAGCAGTTCGGTGGAATTGACCGCGCCCGCGCAGACGAACACCTCCGGCGCGCTGACCTTCTTATCTTTCCCGGCGGCGTGGTCGCGGAAGTGGATCGTATAGCCGTGGGGTCCCGCTGCGATGTACCGGGCTTCGCACTGGGTGGCGATGCTGGCCCCGTGCTGCTCGGCGACGGCAAGGTAATTCAGGTCCAGGGTGTTCTTCGCGTGGATGTTGCAGCCGATGTCACACTCGCCGCAGTGAATGCACCCGGCCTGCTCGACACCGAACTTGTTGGGCTGGGTGCGGCCCGGATCACCGAAGTTCACCGCCAGGTTAGGGTGGAAGAACTGCTGGCTCCGGCCTAGGCCGGCGGCGGCCTTCTCGATCAGGACCGTCTTGGGCGGCAGGCCCTTCGGCTGATTCGCCTTGATCGGGGTGATGTCGAGCATGTAGGCGGCGAGGTCGTAGTAAGGGTCCAGTTCCGGTCGACTGTAGCCCGCCGGCCAGCCGTGGTCGAACAGGTCCGCTGGCGGCCGGTACGCGACGTTAGCGTAGATCAGGGATCCTCCGCCGTAGCCGGCCGCCTGCACCACCAGGACGTCGTTCAGTGGGCGCAGGTCGAACAGCCCCTGTTCGTCAGTCCACAGCCAGCCGGCCTTGGCGACATCGGACAGGTCGCGCGGGAATGAGCCGGCTTCGTACCGCCGCCCGCGCTCGAGGACCAGGACATCAAGTCCAGCCTGGGCCATGCGGCAGGCGGACACCCCGCCACCGAAGCCGCTCCCAATGACCACGGCATCGTATTTCGCTTTCATCGCACCCCCGCTCCGTTGCCCGCTGCGAGAGCCGGGGATTCCTGCATGCTCTTCCAGGCGTCCGCGAGGGTCGCCGCGATCGGGCCAATCACCGACGAGTCGTTCCAGTACCACGGGTGTGCCAGCGGCGTATCCCGCACTATCGGCGGGCCGACTGCGACTGCGCGGTCCTCGCTGATCGCGGCAGCATACTTCGGGCCGAGACCGCGTAGGGGGTAGGCCACGACGTCGTCCCGGTCGTAGAAGTTAACCCACTCGGGCGAAAGCTCGGGATGGCTGTCCTTCAGCTTCGGCACTGGGAAGTCGATCGGCTCACCGAAGTCGGGATAGCGCAGCGTCCATAGCGGGATCGGACAGCCAAGGGTGTACAGGAACGCTAGCGTCTGGCATCGCTCCAGCGCAGTGGCCCGCTGCCGGGAAGTCGACGGCCCTGGCGAGCGTTTTAGCCGGCCAGACTGCCGCTGCTGATCCCACACGTAGTCGGAGACGATGACGGTACCGAGGCTGTGGGCCACTATGCACAATGGCGCCTCCGGCCCGGCCCGCTTGGCGAGGCGGTGCAGCGCCATGTCGATCTTGGCGTGGATGGCGTCGTAGACCCGGCTGTCGCTCGGGGTGACCTGGTACGCCACGGCGTCGCCGACGAAATATGTCATTAGCCACCGGAGGGTCGGGAAGTCCATATTGGTGATCCCGGGTACCTTGCGCAGCAATCCGGTCGCTGCCAGCGGGGCGAGCGCGAGGGCCGACCCGGCGTCGACCCGCGCGACCCAGCGGTCGAGTACCTGGTAATACGACTTGGTGCGAGCATCGAATGTGTGCTGAAGAAGGCGGTCCTCATGGCCCGCAACCACTGGCACCCAGTAGGCGGGCTCGATGACCAATGCGTCGCTGGCGCCTTCTTGCCCGCCAGCATGCTTAACGAATTCGCGCTGCAGGCGGCCGATGGCCGATGCGCAGTAACTGGGGTCACGTACCTCGACCCCATGCACGAACAAGACTGCAATCGGAGTTCTCACACTGCTTTCCATTCCCCCGTGAATTTATGGAGAAAGCGGCCATGCTAGTGACGTTCTCCCAGTGCTTCCCCAGTGTGAATCCCTCGCAAACGAGGTGAACGTTGAATGGGTCCAGACCGCAACAGCTAATTATAGTTTATCCGTATTTCCCTTTTGGTCCGACGCCGGAGTTGTGGTCGGGGTGCGGGTCCCTATATCTGGATGCGGCCCGCGCAAATCTTTCTAAATAAATATTGAGTAAAAATTTGCGCCGCGTCGGGCCTGTTTTCCTGAGGATGATCGTCTGCGGTCGGCTGTCGCGGCCGAATGACACTTCAGCGCGTCAGTGGAGGTCAGGCTCCGTAGGCGGGCACGACCGCTCCGCTGACCGGCGCGGCGGCGTCACGCACGAGGTAGAGGATGATGTCGGCGACCGCTCCCGGGGTGACCCGAGTTGGCTCATTTAGTGCGCACCCTGTGAACTCCGGCAGCCGGTTTGGTGCGCAAAGCTGGTCCTGGCGGACCGTGACGCGCAGGTGCAATCCTGGAAGCAAGAGTGGTGAGTCATCTCAGGTCACATCCTTCACGCGAATGCCATTTGACCACGCTCGCCCAGGCCCGGTCCGCCATGATCATCTTCCGGAACGGATGAATATGCGCTTTCATCTGGATTTTCGGGGATGCATATGCGCATTCATCTTTCGGACCCACTCCCGAATAGTCGCCTTGTGCTTGTTTAGTCCGTTAGGTGAACCCGTATCCAGCACCCGATCAGCGAGTCCTCACGGGTCCGTCCTTCGGCGGCGGCGATCGTCCTGATGAGCGGCGCGACCGCGCTAGGCGGCACCTTCAGTGCCCGGGCGATCTCCTTGGGGTGCGCCCGGCGTCTCGCAGTTCGCGAACCTGGTGAGCATCTGCTGGGTTGGCACACGGGATGTAGTCCCTCGAACCGGCCGGGCGGCTTGGCCGCCGCGCTGGTGGTTCTGTGAGTTCGCGAGCGACGGGAGCGATTGGCGTTTCTGGCGAATGCCGTCTCCCGTCTCGGTAGCCTTACTGACTGAGCGCAGGCGACGGTAGGAGGACAGAGGTGCCGATCACCGCGAAGGAGCGGCTGGCGAGGGTGCTCGATGGCTCTGAGGCGCCCGGCGCGTTCAGCGTTCAGCTGTCTGTGCCGGCAGGAGATGTCGGGCTTACAGTGACGGGCGCGGGGCCGATCAGCTTCCCGATCAAGGCGCCGCAGGCGAAGCGGATGATCGCCGTTGCCCAGCCGGCCCGCTTCGGGCGGGGCGAGCAGACGCTGACGGATCTGAGCGTGCGGGACACCTGGGAGATCACGCCGGACCAGGTGACGCTGACCGGACTGGACTGGGGCGCGATCCTGGCCGAGGTGAGGGACGAGTTGGGGCTGCCGCCTGGGGCAAGGCTGCGGGCCGAGCCGCACGCGCTGCTGGTGTACGGGAAGGGGCAGTTCTTCCTGCCGCACCAGGACTCGGAGAAGGACGACACGATGATCGCCACGCTGGTGGTGTCGTTGCCGTCGTCGCACGCCGGCGGTGAACTCGTGATCGAGCACAACGGCAAGACCGTCGTGTATCAGGGGTCTGCGACTGACGTATCGGTGGCTGCTTTCTATGCCGACTGCCGGCATGAGGTCAAGCCGGTCAGGACCGGATATCGGGTCACGTTTACCTGCAACCTGCTGCTGGACACTGATCCGGCCGGCGAGATCCCGGTTGAGCCGTCGGCCGAGGCTGCCCGGCTTCTCGCCGAGCATTTCACCACCAGGGTCTCCCGGTGGAGCGGCGATGAGCAGGAGCCGCCGAACCGGCTGGTCTACCTCCTGGACCATGAGTACACCCAGCGCGGGCTGAGCTGGGACCGGCTCAAGGGAGCCGACGCGGAACGGTCCGCGCTGTTGCGGGCGGCTGCGCAGGACGCGGGTTGCGAGGCAGTGCTTGCGCTCACGGAGATCAAGGAGACCTGGGACACCGAGCCGGGACCGCGTGGCCGCGGCGTGGATCTCACCTACGTCATCAACTCCGAGCTGACCTTGACCTGGTGGACCGGGGCGCGCGGCGGGGAGCTCATCTCGCTGTATGTGGCGGATGAGCAGGTGTGCGCATCGACGCCGTCGGCGGACCTGAAGCCGTACGACACTGAGTACACCGGGTACATGGGTAATTACGGCAACACGATGGATCGCTGGTACCGGCGAGCCGCGGTTGTGGTGTGGCCTCAGGAGCGTGCGTTCGCGGCCCGGGCGGAGGCGTCGCCGTCGTGGGCGCTGACCGAACTGCGGGCACTGCTGGATGACGGGGACCTGGAAGGCGCGCGGGCCGCCGCGGAATCCGTCGCCCCGTTCTGGCGCGCGCTCGGTCCTGAGCTGCTGGAACCGGCCCTGCAGACGGCCGCGGGGCTGGAGGACCCGGGCATCGCGGTCATGTTGCTGCGGCCATTCGCGGTCGAGTGGGTGAAGCCCGCGCACGCGGGCGGGCTGGCGGCGGTCGCCGCTCGGTACGACGAAGCCTGGCACCGGAACCTCCTGGACGCGTGGTTCGGGTCGCGCGGAAGCTGGCGGTACACCGGGGAAGTCGATCGGAACGGCTGGGTCGGCGGGCTGCCCGAGCTGACCAGGGCGCTGCGGGACGCGGGCGCGGACGCCACCGCGGGGTGGCTGCTCGCGGCGTCGTGGGGCTGGCTGGATGAGGACATGCGGGTCTGGCTGGGGTCGCCTTCACCGGTTACGAGGGACAGGCAGCTCGCGGAGCTGGGTAAGCCGCTCGCCGCGTTGCTGGCCGCTGCGGAAGGAACTGCGCTGGCGGGCGAGATCGTGAAGATCCTGGCGGAACATGGCGACGACGTGCTCGCGTGCCTGCTGCCGATGTTGAGAGCGGCCGGGCCGGGATCAAGCGCACTCTTCGATGAGGTGGCAGCGGATTGCGAACGGCGGCTCGTCGTGATCTCCGGGCGCCCCGCCCGTACCGCTGATGACTGGTCGGTTTCCTGGTCCGGCGGCTGCGGCTGCGAGCTGTGCGGCTCGCTCGGCGATTTTCTCGCCGAGCAGGGCGAGCGCACCCTGGAATGGCCGCTCGCTGAGGCTCGCCGCAAGCACATCGCGGGTCAGATCAGAACTGCCGAGCTCCCACTCACGCACCAGGTCTGGAAGTTCGGCAGCCCGCACACTCTGGTGCTGACCAAGACCGACGAATTGTTCCGGCGCGAGGCCAAAGCACGCGAGAACGCCACGGCCAGCCTCGCATGGCTGGCCGAACGCCCCCAGCGCTGACCGAAACGTACAGGTCATGCACGGCCAGGAAGTTAACGCCGAGGTGCGTGGAATATATCCGCGCAAATCTTTCTAAATAAAATAAAGCAAAATCTTGCGACTTCGAACCCAACGCCTGCCACCAGGAGAAATCCCAGATCAGAGGCCCTTTAACCGATGTTTCGGCAGGGATTAGGGGGAGCGGTGCACTGCGCCGCCGGCTGAGGCTCGGGTCTGGTGTCCCCCGGCTGCTGCCCGGCTGAGCTGCCGAGGCGGGCGAGCGGCGAGCCGCCTGCCCGGACACTGGGATCAGGCCGGTCCCAGCGATTGGCGCAGTGCCATGGTCGGCGGGCATCGCGGCGAGTGGCAGTCCTGATGCGACATAGCGGGCCCGCCGCCGAGGCCAGAGAAGCGGATGCGGCGGTTAGCCTGAGCCATGAGCGGAACTGGCGGGAATGATGAGCTGATCAGTGAGTTGCGGCGCCGGCTGATCGGCGAGAAGTTATCTGACGGCGTGAATCCCATGGTGCGCGCGCCGGGCGGCGTGGTGCACCTTCACCTGATGGCGGTCGACCTCGGTCGGCTCGGAATGCTGCTCGCTACCTTGCCCGGTGCGGCTGAGCTGCCGGAACCCTGGCAGCGTGTCGAGCCGTCTTGCCCCCCGGGAGCAATGATGGCTCTGACGGCCGGTCGATTGTCATCGTATTAGCGCCGGTCGACGTGCCCATAACGATCAGCTCGGTGCTCGGCGAGTTTTGTCGCCTCGCCTGCATCAGCAGAGGCTAGGACGGCGAGAACCAGCCCTTCATGTGGACCAAGCTCGACCGACGCCAGATCAACATAGCCCGGAGACCGAGCGCTGTCCGTCGACACTAGGAGACAGGCCTTTGTAGCCGCTCCGGGGAGGGTGAGGGGCACCACAGTCGGATTACCCATGAAGTTGAGCAGTACCACCGCCCTGCTGTGCGGCAACTCCCGTGCGAAACCCACGACTCCTTCCGGCATCGGCAGCGCTGTGAGCTCGCCAGCCTGAAGCGCGTCATTCCCGCGCCGGAGCTCGATAAGGCGCCGGTACAGCGCGAGCATCGAGTCCTTATCCGTGACCTCGGCGGAAACATTCAGCGATTCGGCCATGTCGTGCAGCGGCAGCCAGGGCTGGCCGGTGGTAAATCCGCCGCCTGCCATCCGCGATGGTGCGTCCCAGGGCATCGGGACGCGCTGCGGCTCGCGCCCGTCAACATCGTGGCGACAGGAATCCGGGACCTGCGAATCAGGCAATCCCAGTTCCTCGCCCTGATAGATGAACGGTACTCCGCGCACGGTCAGCAGAAGGAGAGCCGCAACGCGGGCCCGCGCCGTGCCGAGTTGCCCGCCCCCGAGCCGGGTGACAACACGCGGGTTATCGTGGTTGCCCAGATACCACGACGGCAGCGCCGGGGACGGAAACGCATTTTCGACGCGGGTGACGAAGCTCGCGATATCCTCTGCGTTCCAGGGTTGGTTCAGGAACAGGAAGTTATGCGCCAGGTGCAGTTCATTCCCGCCAGTCAGGTACATGCCGAGCCGTCTCAGGTCAAGAACGTTAACCTCGCCGACCATTATGCGCTCGCCATATGAGTCGCAGAGGGTACGCAGCCGCTGGATGCGGTCGTGGACGGTGTGCCAATCGATATTGAATTCCCCCCACGGCTGTCGGCTATCCGAGTTCGCACGCAGTAGCGCGTCCTTCCCGATCAGCGGGAGGGCGTCAATGCGAAACCCATCGACACCGCGATCCAGCCAGAAGCGAACGGTGTCGTGCATCGCCGCCTCGACCTCGGGGTTGTCCCAGTTGAGATCGGGCTGGCTAGCGAGAAACGAGTGCAGGTACCACTGTCCGGTCGTCTTGTCATACGTCCAGGCGCTGCCGACCACGGGAAAGAATGAGCGCCAGTTGTTTGGTGGGCCGCCATCGTCGGCTGAGTCACGCCATACGTACCAGTCTCGTCGCGCGCTTGACCGCGAACTGCGGGAGTCAGCGAACCACTGGTGCGAGTCGGCAGTGTGATTGGGTATCCAATCCATGATGACGCGAAGATCGCGTGATCTTGCTTCCCTGATCAGGTTCTCGAAGTCGGTCATTGTTCCAAAGAGGGGGTCAATCTCGTAATAATCTCTGACGTCGTATCCGTTATCGACCATGGGAGACTCGTAGAATGGAGAAATCCAGATGGCATTGACCCCGAGGGTCTCGCTGAGGTAGTCCAAGCGCATCGTTATCCCAGCTAGGTCACCGGTCCCGTCCCCGTCAGAGTCCAGGAAGCTTCGCGGGTAAATCTGATAGAATACAGCACTTTGCCACCAGTTCATGAAATAGCTTCCTAACTATCCATCGTGCGGCCATCACCTGCAGAGGTAGCGGCCGGCGACGGCGGCCCGCCACCGGCGGGTCCCGGAATGCAGCAGGCCGGCCAGCTGCAGCAGCGGCTTCGCGCCGGGCGAGGGGACCCCGGACGCCTCTTGCAGCGCGGGGTCCTTGAACAGTTCCAGGGTGGTGCCGTCGATCTGGGTGATCTCCCGGCCGGACGCGGTCCCGTCCGGGCCCGCGGGGATATCGGTCCGGGCGGCGTCGTGCCTGAACATGGCCCGGGCCGGGTCCTCGCCGGACCGTTCCCGGGCCTTGGAGTACGCCGGGCCGGCCGGGACCGGGGTGCCGGGCCTGACCGGAACGCCCGGCATCCCGAAGACCAGGGCGAGCACGGCGTCGTAGCCCAGGACCGGGAACAGCGCGCCCG
>WNEY01001594.1_pt1 | contig 16188 bp, 17 predicted proteins | sample 5400531 | NCBI WGS metagenome assembly WNEY01 (sample SAMN13153338, study PRJNA577476) | soil metagenome | isolation source: 200 cm saprolite under Douglas fir tree site 1 | place: USA:California | collected 2015-04-18
GACGGTCATCACCTCGTCGCGGTTGCGATAGCCCCAGCGGCTGATCCAGAACCCAAACGACCAGTCGGGGGGCACCGCCGGCTGACCGGTCAGGCGATGGTAGGCCTGCATGATTGGCGCAATGCCATCGCCCACGATCAAGTAAGCGCGCAGATGATCGGCGCGGGCGGTGGCCTGCCACGCCGTCCCCGATGCCTGGCCGAGGTCGTAGTAGAGAGGGGAGGTCATGTCGAAGAAGACGCCATATCCCTCGGAGCTGAGCAGGAGGGGGACGTTCTTGTAGGCGCGGTCACTGCGTACCCCGAAGGCATCAACTGTCCATGACGCGAACGCCTGGCCGCGGCGATTGAGGGCCCCAAAATGCTCGCCGAGGCCGAAGAGCGCCTCGTCGGGCTTGAGCCCGGCGGTTAACCAGCGCAAGCCACGGGCATGACCGGTCGGAAAATGGTGGAAGCCGCCGCGGATGTCGCGATCGTTCGGCTCGTCCGAAAGGCGCACCGCCCCACCCGTGTCTTTGAGGCGCACGCGAAAAGGCGCGCGATCGATCTCGATCGTCAGCGCCGATGTTGAGAAGGACCATCCATCGCCTCTGTCATCCGTCTTCCACTCGGTGGCGGATGGCGCATCGTCAACCAGCAGCCGCGACGGCCGGCTAGCCCCGGCGCCGAAATGGAGGCGCACGATGTTGGGCGCTACCGGTCGGATCTCGATTGGGACTCCCGTGCCCCGGTCGTCCTCCGCGCTCAGCTCGACTCGGTTGTCACGCCCGCGAACGCTACGGACACGGGCGATCGAGCGAGGGTCACGGGGGAAAAAATCGCGGGCCGGGCGCGCCGGTTTGGCCGCTACCAGCCGCGCTGGATCCACTCGTCCAGGTGGGGCCGCTCCCGGCCGATGGTGGTGGGCTTGCCGTGGCCAGGCAGGACCGAGGTCTCGTCCGAGAGGGTGAACAGCCTGGCGCGGATGCTCTCGATGATGGTCGGAAAACTCGCGTAGGGATTGGCGGTGTTTCCCGGCCCGCCGGGAAAGAGGGTGTCGCCGGAAAACAGGCGCTCACCGCCCAGGAAGCAAACGCTGCCCGGCGTGTGGCCGGGCGTGTGCATCGCGACGAGTTCGTACTCGCCAAAGCGAAAACGCTCACCATCTTGAACGCGGTGGTCGGCCTTGATCGGCATCATCGACTCGTCCGCCTCGTGACAGGTGAATTGCGCATGGGTTTCCTCGCGCACCGGCTTCAGAGCTTGCACGTGGTCGGCGTGGCCGTGCGTTGTGAGGATATGGCTGACCCGCAGGCCCTCGAGCTCCTTGATGATGCGCGGCGCGTCGTTGGCGGCGTCGATCAAGAGCGCCTCTTTGCTTTTCGGATCGCTCAATACGTAGACGTTGTTGTCGTACGGGCCGACGGAGAATGTGACGAGCCGGTACATCGCAAGTCAGTCTACTGACAGGCCCTTCATACAATGGGATCGGTGGCCCAGGAACGACGAATCGGCATGCACATGCGCACCGGCCGCGGCCTCGACAAGGCCGCGGAGATGATCAAAGCGCTGCAGCTGCAGGCCGTGCAGATCTTTACCGGCAATCCGAGCGCCTGGCGCTCGGCGTCAGTCGACCCCAAGGCCACCGCGTTGTTCAAAGCGGCGCTCGCAGAGATGGACGTCCGCCCGGCACTGTCACACGCCATGTACCTGATCAACCTGGCCTCGCCCAACCCGAATTTTCAAAGGAAATCGCGGGAGGCGCTGAAGGCGGAACTCGAGCGCGCCGAGGCGTACGGCTTGCAGTACGTCGTGACGCACGTCGGCAGCCACATGGGCGACGGCGCCCAGGCCGGCATCGATCGCGTGGTTTCCCAGTTGGACCTGGTGCTGGGCACGGCCGCTGGCTCGGCCACCTGTTTGCTCGAAACCTCGGCCGGGGGCGGCGCCTACGTCGGTGCAAAGTTCGATGACCTGGCGCAGATTCTTTCCCGGTTGCCGCAACACGCGGAGCGGCTGGGCGTCTGCTTCGATACCGCCCACGCCTACGCGTCGGGCTACGACGTGGCCGGTGCGGAGGGCATGACCAAGACGCTGGAGCAGCTCACCGCCATCATTCCCGCCGAGCGGATCCGCGCCTGCCACTGCAACGACACCACCGTGACCCTGGGCGGGAAGGCGGACCGGCACGTCAACATCGGCCAGGGCAATGTGGGCCTCGGGGGCTTCAAAGCCTTGCTCCACTTCGATCCCCTGGCGCACTGCGCCTTCGTGCTCGAGACGCCCGGCGAGGAGATGCTCGAAGGACTCGAGAACCTGAACACGCTACGGTCGCTGCGATGAGCGCGCCGATCGAGGCGGTCCTGTTGGACTACGGTCACACGCTGATCTATTTCGACGAGCGGCCGCACTCGGCGCTGCTCGGCGCCTACGAAAACGTCAACCGGCTGCTGGCGGACACGTTGGAGCGTGAGGTGCCGGTCGCGCAGGTCATGATCGAGAAGGTCTCGCAACGAGTCGACGCGGAGATTCAGCGTGACTATGCCGCCGGCCGGGAGGAGGAAGTCGAGATCGCCGCCATCTATGACGCCGCCTTGCGTGACATCGGGCTGGAGCTGGAACCGGCGCTGATCGAGCGAGTCATGGAACTCGAACAGGAGGGCTGGCTGAAGAGCGTGCACGTCGGCCCCGACGTGGTTTCAACTCTGGAGGAGCTCCGGCGCCGGGGCCTCCGCCTCGGCATCGTCTCCAACGCGGCCTACCTGCCCCGCCTGATGAATGCGCAGCTGGCTGCGCTGGGCCTGGCGAAGTATTTCAGCGGCGTCACCTTCTCCTCCGAGGTCGGCGTGCGCAAACCGCACCCCGCGATCTACCGGGACGCGCTCGCGAGGGTCGGCGTCGAGCCCTCCAGGACGCTCTTCGTGGGTGACCGTGTCCGGGAGGATGTGCAGGGACCAAAATCGCTGGGCATGCGCGCGGTCCTGACCCGGGAATGGAGGCAGGAAGACGACCCTGGCGCCGCAGATTTTGTCATCGCACGGCTGGGTGAACTACCCACGGTCCTCAACCGTCTCGCGGCCGGGCCAGAAGCGGCCGATACCTATAATGAGGTGACGTCGCGCGAGTAGCGTCGCGGATGGGGTTCTGGAGGTAGGCGGGGCGGTGGACTTCCGCGAGTATCTGAAGCGCAAGTGTCGCGAGCAGAACATTTCTCTGCACCGACTCGCGGTACGCTGCGACCTGAACCAGATTTACTTCTACCAGGCCGTCAACAAGAACAAGGAAAACCCACCCCCGTGGGTGCTCCGCCGGGCGGCCCCGCACCTCGGTGTGACCTACGTCGAGCTGTTGATCGCGGCCGGGCACCTGACGGAGGACGACCTGCGGGAATATACCGGCCGCCCGCCGGCGCCGCCGTCGAAAGAGCCGGAACGGGCCCGGGAGAAGGTCTCGGTCTAAGCCGAGGTCGTGTCGCCGCCCGCCACGAAGCTCGAGAAGTGGTAGGTGACGGACCAGGTGAATTGGGTGGTACTCATATCGATCTTCATCTGGTGCATGTAGCGGTCGCTGGCGGAGATCCACACCTCGACCTGGATGCCGGCGTTGGTCAGGCTGGCTTCGTCTGCTGGGGTGAGGCCGCTCGACGGATCGGCTTTGAGCTGCTCGACGTACTTGCCCGGGTCGACGGTCAGCGAGAAATGGTGGACGTCGATGTTGTCCATCGTGATGTCGCCCAGATCATCGGAGGCGCGGAAGGCATGGGCGAACTCCAGGTTCGCGATCGGGTCCATCCCGGGCGCGACCTGACTTTTCGAGTTGCCGGTGACGTCCTTCCACGCCGGGCCCTGTGAGGGGATCCTGATGTATTCGTGGCCGTTCTCGATGCGCTCATCGACTTCCACGATCACATCGCCGGACGCCGATGGGACGTCCATCTGGAGCGTGAGCGTCTCTTTGTGTGGATAAATCAGGTCACCTGAGCCGGTGATTTTGACGCCGGCCAAGCCGTTGAGGACCAGGTTGCCGGCCAGCGACAGGTGGACGCTCTTCAGGCCCTGCATCGCGTCACCGCTTTTGCTGATGAAGGGACCGGCATCGAGGGGAGGCGGGGACGACTCCTGTCCCGGGATCATCCCGTTGATGGCGCCACTCTTCCAGACCAGGAGGCAGGAAACGATGGCGACGGCAATCGTGATCAGCCGTCCCATCGAGCACGCAACGATTCGACCGATCCATCCTTGCTGGGAAAAGCGCGGCCCGCCGGAAGGAGGGGTTGGCGATGGATCCGAAGAGGGGGACGGGAATCAGATACGCCGGCGGGCCTAGCCAGCTCGCGGATCATAGCAACGCTATCCCGCCGCGACACGCCATATACCCGCTTGTCACCGGGCTGTTACATGCTGGCAAGATAGTCGCGTGCAGCGGGTGGTCATGCATGTCGACCTCGATGCCTTTTATGCCTCGGTCGAGCAGCTGCGCCGCCCGGAGCTGCGCGGCAAGCCGGTCATCGTGGGCGGCGCCGGGACGCCGGGCGAGCGGGGCGTGGTGGCTGCGGCCTCCTACGAAGCCCGTCCCTTCGGGGTGCGCTCGGCAATGCCGCTCAGCCGGGCGCGTCGCCTCTGTCCGAACGGGATTTTCGTTCCCTGTGACTTCCGCGCCTACCGCGAAGCCTCGAAGTCGGTCTTTGCCATCCTCGAGCGCTACTCCCCCATCATCGAGCCGATCGCGCTCGACGAGGCCTACCTCGACCTCACCGGGCAGGAGGCGTTGATGGGGCCGCCCGCCGGGGTTGCCACCCGGCTCCGCGACGAGGTCAAGACGCGCTGCGGGCTCGACCTCAGCATTGGCGTCGCGAGCTGCAAGCTGGTCGCGAAGGTCGCCTCTGAGCTGCGCAAGCCGCGGGGCCTGGTCGTGGTCCGGCCCGGTGAGGAGGCCTCCTTCCTCGCCCCGCTACCGCTTTCCAGGCTGCCCGGCTGCGGGCCGGCCACCGCGGTCAAACTGGAGCGGGTCGGGGTTCGCACCATCGGCGATCTCGCGGCCCTGCCCGACCCCCTGCTCGGCGAGCTATTCGGCCAGTACGGGCGCGCCCTCGGCGCCCACGCTCGAGGCCTCGACGCGAGTCCTGTCATGCCGCCAGGCGACCCGAAGAGCATCTCGCGCGAGGTCACCTTCGACCACGACGTGAGCGACGCCGGCAAGGTGCGAGAAACCGCACTCGGTCTCTTGCAGGACGTCGGTCAAAGTTTGCGCGCACATCGATTGTCGGCGCGCACCGTCGTGCTCAAGATTCGCTATCAGCCCTTCGATACCCAGTCGCGGCAAGCCACCCTCCCCTACCCCACCGATCGGGATGACCAGCTGGCTGGGGCCTTACGTCATCTGCTCGAGACCCAGGTCGCCCCCGGCCGCCCCGTCAGACTGATCGGCGCCGGCGTGAGCAATCTCGAAGCCTGCGCGACACAGCTGAGCCTGCTGGAGAGCCGGTCGCCGCGGCTGGCCATGCTCGACGCGCAACTCGACCAGCTGCGCGGGCGCTTTGGCGAGCACGTCATCAGCCGCGGCACGGCCGCGCCAACCCATCAGAAAGACGTCAGACGGGATGACCTGGAAGCCCTTCGCGGGGACGACGGGTGAAGGCCGCCAAGCCCAGGACCGCGAAGCTGACCCACATCGGACCCAGTGGCGAAGCCCGCATGGTCGACATTTCCGCCAAACCGGTCAGCAACCGCGAGGCACGGGCGCGTGGGTCGGTAAAGATGAGCCAGGCGGCGCTCGAGGCGATCCTGCGCGGCAACCTTCCCAAGGGCGAGGTGATCGGCACGGCACGCATCGCCGGTATCCAGGCGGCGAAACGGACCAGCGAGCTGATCCCCATGTGCCATCCGCTGGCGCTGACCATGGTCGATGTCGTGTGCCGGCCCGACCGGGCTCTACCCGGCATCCAGATCGAGTCGGTGGTCCGTTGCGTGGCGCGAACGGGCGCAGAGATGGAAGCGCTGACGGCGGTGGCGGCGGCGGCCCTCACCATCGTCGATATGGCGAAAAGCGTCGACCGCTGGATGACGATCGAGGATATCGAGCTGCTGGCGAAACGCGGGGGTAAGAGCGGCGACCTGCGTCGCCCGGACTAACGGGCGGCCTTGATCGCCTTCATCGCCGCGTCGTAGGCCTTCTGCATCGGGCCGAAGGTCTTGGTTTCGTAGTCAGCGGGCAGGGTCTCCTCGGGACTCGACATCGCCTTCAAGGCGGCGTTGGTGGCATCGGTGTATTTCTTGATGCCCGCGGGATCCTTGGCCTGGATCGCCTGGATCAGGCTCTCGGTGTTGGTCAGGACATCGTTGAAGCTGCTCACCTGTTTGGCGATTTGCGGCGCCAGCCCGGGTGCCCCGGACAGTGACATCGCCAGCTCGATTTTCTGCTGAGCATCCGGATAGGGCGCGCCGGCTCCCACCAGGTCATGCTTGGACAACGCCGCGCTCATCTTCGCGTAGTCGATCAGCGCATCGAGATAGGGCTGAATCACCTTAGCCTCATTGACCGCCGCGGTCATCGCCTTGTCGGCCTGGGTGAGCCCGGCCAGTGCCGCGGCGAGGCGCTCCCGTTCGCTGCTGATTTGGGCGCTCTTCGTGGGCGCGCCCCATTTGATGAGCGACAGGCTCTCGTCAACGCCCTTGAGCGTCGCCTCGTCGGATTGCACCAGGGTGAGGCCATCGTTGAAGGAGACCGCCAGCTTTGCGAACTGGGCCTTCAGCGCGGCTGGATCGCTCGAACTGTTCGACGAGCCGATCAGCTGCGCGAACACGGCGTCCACCTTGGCCTGGTGCGAGGCGGCGGTCGTGAGCGATTTGTCACCGGCCGAAATCTGGGCGGTGGCGATGGCCGGCATGATGCCGAAGACGAGCACCAGGAGCACCACCAGGCCGGCAGCCACGGTGACGATCCGGCGCTGGTAACGCAGCAGCTGGGTTGGCACGGCGACCGGGAGGGTAAGGGTCTGGCCGAAGATTCGAAGGGTCGTGCCGGGAGCGGCCGGCGGCCCCTGGGCTGGCCCGTAGCCGGGGTACGGCTGGCCGTAGCCGGGCTGCTGGGGGTACCCGGGTGTCTGCCCGTAACCGGGCGGGGCGTAGGAGGGATACTGGCCCTGCTCACCCGCCTGGCCGGGATAGCCGCCCTGCTGTCCCGGATATTGCGGCTGCTGGGGGTAATTCGGCTGGCCGTAGGGCTGGCCTTGCTGGGCTGGCTGGCCGGGCGCGTAGCCGGGCGGGCTGTAGCTCGCCTGCGGCGGCGGCAGCTGGTTGCGGCAGTTAGCGCAGGTCTGGGCGCCCGGCTGGTTCCAGGTTATGCCGCAGTACGGACACGGAGCCGATTGATAAGCCTGCATGATGGCGCCGACGCGCTACAGGTTCAACTGCCCAGGTCCCCAGATTCCTTCGGGACCGTCCATTGGTCAAACGCTGGTCGCTGCCTGTACTCCCTTGTGGTAGCTGTCGATCAGCGGCTGGAACATGAGGCGGTTGCTGGCGTCGACGCTGTCGAATCGGACCTTGAGGGAGTCAAACTGGTCGCTCAGGGCCTGGAGCTGGTCCTGCGCTTGCCGGGCAGCGGACGGGTTGTTCGCCTGGATGGCGGCGATCTCCTGCTGCAACGCGTCCAGACCGGACTTGAGGAGGCCGGCGAGCGCACCATATTCGGCCGGGATGTCGGCCCGGTGCGCGCGGTCAAGGGCGACCTGCACCTGCTGCTTGGCGGACGGAAAGGCCGCCAACGCCCCGCTCAAGTCATTGGCCTGAGCCTTCGCGATCAGGCCGCGCATCTCGATGACGCCCTGGACCAGCGGCTGTAACACCAAGAGCTGATCATGGATATCGAGCAGCACCTGTTCGGCGTTGGCCAGGCCTGACCGAGCGGCTTGGGTCAGATTCACCTCGGCAGCCTGCGCATCCCGTTTCGTCAGGGTGAGGAAGCGGGCGGACCCCAGATTGGCGTCGGCCGCCTTGACCGAGGCTTGATCGCTCCGAACCGTCAAGAGCGCGGCCTCAATTTCAGGGAGGTCTTTGTCAACGAGAGCCTTGTAGCCGGCTGGATCGCCGGGCACATTGGCCTCCACGTAGTCATTGATCGCTTTGTCGACCGTATCCCTGTGCTGAACGGCGAGCTTCAACGCCTGGTCCGCTTGACGAACCTCAGCGTCTACAGTTCGCGCGCTGTTCACCGCATACACGACGGCCAAGACCACCAACAGAACGATCGCGACCGCCGCGACCAGCAGCCCTCCCCGGCTGCGGTGACGAACCGGCGTCGGAGCGACCGACTCGGGCTCCATCGAAATGTCTTCCCCAACTACATCGATACCAGAGACGGCGTTTGCCGGTCAACCCCTGACCTCAGGGAAGGAGCTCGGCCAGATCCTCCGCGTTGCGCACAGCGTAATCCGAGTAGCAGTTGTTGAAGATGGCCTGCACCTCGGTGGCACTCTTCGCCATCTCCTGGAGCCTGGGCGCCCAGGCCTTCAGCTCGCTCGGCTGATAGAGGTAGCGAAACTTTTCCGCGGTGCTGATGCCTTTCTTCTCCCAGTTCTCTGCGTTGTGGCCGTGAAAGCGCACCATGCCGAGCGGCGCCGAGGTGGCGACTACCGGCGGCACGCTGGAGGCGAAGCCTTGGGGCTCGTCCACCACCACGTAGGTGTAGTGGTGGTCCTTCAGAAACTCGAGGACGCGCTCACGCCGGGACTCCTTCATCCACAGCGCCTGGCGAAACTCGATCGCGATCCCGAAGTCCGGCAACCACTCGCGCAGGTCTTCCATGAACCGATAGGCCGACGGCGAGGGAAGAAACCATTTGGGGAATTGGAAGACGATCGCACCCAGCTTGCCCGCATCCTGCAGCGGTTGCAGCCCCTCGCGGAAGCGGTCCCACACGCTTTCCTTCTCTTTGGGTCCCAGATCCTTGAAGTAGAGGTTGGTCTTCGAATCGGACACCTTTTCGCGCAGGTCTTTCGGCAAGCGTGCGACCGGGGTGGGATGCTGGGTCAGCAGCGCGTACGCCTTGGCGTTGAAGGTGAAGTCTTTCGATGTGCGCGCGACCCACAGCTCCGCGGTCTTCTCATTGGGGATCGCATAGAAGGTACTGTCCACTTCGACCACCGGGAACTTCGAGGCGTAATAACGGAGCCGCTCCTCCGCCGTCGTCGCGTCCGCGGGATACCACCCGCTCTTGATCAGCGTCGGCTCCGTCCAGGAAGAAATCCCGACCTTGAGGCGTCCCATCAGCTGGGGCGGTGGGCGGCGGGAGAGTCGCTGACCTCGCCGCGCAGCGTGCGCAGGCCGTGTGGCAGGGCTTCCATGACGGCCTCGAGGCTGTCGACCACCCCGCGCGGGCTGCCAGGCAGGGCCAGCAGCAAGGTGCGTCCGATGACGCCGGCCAGCGAGCGCGACAGCATCGCGTGCGGGGTTTTGCGCAGACCCGCGGCTCGCATCGCTTCGGCGATACCCGGCACCGGGTAGTCGAGCAACGGCTCAACCGCCTGTGGCGTGACATCGCGCGGGCCCAGCCCTGTACCACCGGTCAAAACGATCAGGTCGGGGTCGGCGACGCGCAACCACTCGCGGACCTGGCGTTGGATGTCGGCCAGCTCATCACTGACGATGGCCCGCCCGACGACCTCCGCGGGGATGCGGGCCAGCGCCTCGCTGATCTTTTCGCCACTCTCGTCGACGCGTTCACCACGGGCGCCCTTGGTGCTCACGGTCAGGACGCAGGCACGAAAGCTCATGCCAGCAGTCTAAGCATGGTCGACTTGACTCCCGCAAATTAGCGGTAGCGTCCACGACACGATGGCCGTTGCCGCGCCGACAAGCCAGATCATCTTCAGCTGCCGCCTGCTCCAGCAGCTGCTGCGGCGGAACGAGGAAAACGTCTTCGTGTCACCGGCGGGCCTTGGTCTGGCCCTTGGCATTTCGGCGTCATCGGCGACCCGACGGCGATCACGCCGTCGTATCGCTAGCCGGAACTTGAGCTAACTAGCCTTCGGCGCGGTAGGCGGCGTGCGCCGCGATCGTGCGGCAGAAATCCGTCACGGCGCCGCCGACATCCATCAGGTCGTGATAGCCGAAGGGGACGCAGTGGTCGAAGGGGGGAAAGCGAACCACCGCCGAGGCGGGCGGCAGATCAGCGTCGTACAGGGCCAGCACCGGACGCCCCCGGCCGAGCAGCCAACCGGCTTCGAAGCCGACCCCGGTGCTGCGTCCGGTCATCTCCATACAGCCGGCGTCCGCCTCCAGCAGCTCGCGGTGCATCATCTCGGCGATCAACTCAGGCCGATCGAAGCCGGGCCGGTAATCGGGATCCGCCACCCGCTCGGCGAGGATCCCGGCTCCATACTCCCGCAGCGCCCGATGGGCGAGCTGGATGGCCTCGAGGCTGCGCGGACCTAGTTCGCCACTGACCGCCCGACCGAGGTAGACCTTCACGGCAGCACTTTGGGGGCAGGGTTGCGCTTGGGCCGCCAGAGCCCGACCATCAACATCACCATGCCGAGCACGGGGTCGAACGGCAGGACGATGCCCCCGAGGAGCGCAGCAAGCCAGCGCGGCCGAAAGCGCCGCATGGGCGGATTATCCGCTATCGCCGGTCGGTCTGCCTGTCTCGCTGGAGGTCACCGCCTCGTGGGGCTCATCTTCGACATCCAGGCCGCCGTCGTCGTCGTCGTGGTGGAGCTCGTCCGTGCCCGGATCACCCTTTTTGCGCCGGGCGGGTCGTTCCGCCGACAGAGAACGGACGTCCAGGCCCTGGCGGAGCAGGTGAATGCTCTCCAGTAAGGAGAGGCGCTCGACCAGCCAGCCGACCCGGTAGTGCACGGCAAACCAGGTCTCGTTCGCCGGCGGATGGCGGTGACGCCGCCGCCAACGGCCGACCGCCTCCTTGAAGGTTGGGGCGAAACCGCCTTCTCCGCCGCCGCGGCGATCGGCCCCCGCATTCGCCGGCACGGACGGATTCTAATTCGGATCGTCGGCACCGCTGTGCAATGCCGCCAATCGCGATAATGCCGAAGTGCGGCTGACCGAGATCATGGCCCTGGCCAACGGCCTCGCCGGATGTGCCGATACCCCGCCTGATTCCGAGGTGTACCTCGACGGCGAGGCGCGCCGTGTCTATGTCGGGATCGATATCGATGTCGCCGAACTCCTCCTGGCGAAAACCCTTGGGGTGGACGGCGTCATCGCGCACCACCCGATTGGTTCGCGCGCGCGCCTCAGGATCGCAGCAGTAATCGAGCGGCACGAGGCCCAGATGCGTGCGGAGGGCATCCCAGAGGACATCGCCCACCAGTTGATGCTCGCCCGTCGCGACCCGGTGGCGCACATGCTGCACACGAGCAATTACGACCGGGTGGTCGGTGCGGCCAAACAACTCCAGATGCCGTTAATGAACATCCACCTGGCGGCCGATATCGTCGGGCGCCGGTTCTTCATCGACTTTGTCGGGCGGGCCGTCGATGGCCAGGGCACCAACGTCGGCAGCCTGGTCGATGAGCTCAAGACGATCCCGGAGATGGAGGCCTCACTGGTCCAGCCCGAGCTCTGGCTCGGCAGGGCCGAAAACCCGGTCGGACGCTGGATTGTCCAAATGGCCGCCGGCACCAATGGCGGTGCAGCCATCTATCGCACGTATTATGAGCACGGCATCAATACCATCCTGGCGATGCACATCGATGACCGGGACCTGCGTGAACTCGAGCAGCTGCAGCTGCCCAAGGCGAACCTGGTGATCACCGGCCACATGCCGAGCGACTCGATCGGGATGAACCGTGTGATCGCGGCCCTGGAACAGCGCGGACTCGAAGTAATCGCGGGCTCCGGAGTTATAAGGGTATAGACCACCATCGAGGAGGACCGCTTGGACGCATCACCTCGCGCGTACGGCAATGAAGCGGAGCGTCGCTATCACCTCCGACGGCTCGACGACCTGTTGGAGGCGCTGGAGCGGCTGAACCTCGCCGAGGCCAAGACCCTGCCGGTGGCCGTCAAGGAGCGCATCGAGAAAGAAGGGATCACGGTCGACGATGACACCAACTTCAGCAAGCTGATCGAGCTGGTCTGGGCTCAGCAGGAGAAATACCTGATCGACCTCAAGGCCGACCGGCGCAAAGGCTCGCGTCGCGTCGCCGACGGCGTCGTCGCCTCCCACCGCGTCCTCGACGCGTTCATCCTCGGCCGGCTGAACCTCGCCGGCAAGCGCCGCCGCCGTATTAGCGGCTAGCGGAGCCGCCCGCCCGCTAGCGCCCCGTTGCGCGAGCAAATCGCGGCTGCGCCGAACCGCAGTTAACGCAGTGACTAAGACGCGCTGATGCGCCGCCCAGCCACTCGCTGCGCCCTCGCTAGGCGGCTTTGTAGCGGCCGAGCTCTTGTTCGAGCTGCTGGATGCGGAACAGCAGTTGGTTGATGTAGCGCTCCCGGCCCATCAGGCGGGTGTTCATCGAGGCGGTCGCCTGCAGCTGTTCCTTGACCCGGTCCCAGCGCCGGACGTTCTGGATCGCAACCGAGGCCTGCTCGGCAAAGGCCTTCAGTTGCTCGAGGTCGCCGGCGGGGATCGGATCCAGGTTGTTGCGATAGACATTGAGCACGCCGCTCACCTCGTCTGAGACCTCGACCTCGGAGCGACTGAGCAGCGCGCCGTCATCGGTCGCATCCTGTTCGCGCAGCGAGCCGCACAGCACCGAGGCGATCATCGAGAGACCCGCTTTCTCGACGGTCTCGACCAGGTTCGGCGGCAGCATTTCCCGCATCAGCGAGACCCAGGGCTTGCCGGTCCGCATCACGTCACCGGCGGCCGGCGCACCCCAGGCGATCCGCTGGCTGATGATGACCTCCGCCACACCTTGCGAGCCCGCGACTTCCAGCTCCAGGCTCTTCGGATTGCGCAGGGCGAGCAACGAGGCGTTGCCGCCAATCAGTTCTTTTGCGCTGGAGAGCACGAACTCGACCAGCTGCTTGCTGTCATTGGCGACCGACAGCTCCCGGGCCTTTCGAACGAGGGTCGTCAGGCGGTCCTCCCGCTGCTTGAGCAGGTCGACCAGCCGGGCGTTGATCAAGGCATTGGCGGCGTCGGTCGCGACACGTGCCAGGTTGCGCAGGTCGTGCTCCGTGAACGGATCACTTGCCGCGCGCGCCAGCGTCAGCACCCCCAACCCTTCTTTGTCGGCGAGCAGCGGGACGGCGATGAAGGATCGGGGCTGATGCTTCGGGTCAGACGCTTTGAAACGCGAGTCGGACCGGCTGTCGCGGACCAGCACCGGTTCGCGATGCGACAGCGCCCAGCCGGCGATGCCTTCGCCGACTTTAAAGCGTGACATCTCGCTGATCGCGATCGGGCTGTTGCGCGCCGCCTCGACCTTGAGCTCTTCCTGGAGGTGATCCACCAGCGCAAGCGTCCCGCGCTCGAAGCGCACCAGCTCGGACGCGGCATCGAGGACGCCGTCGAGGACCGTGCGCCATTCGACGGAGGACGATAGCCGCTGGGCCGCCTTGATGGTGGCCTGGGAGCTTTTCAAGGCTTGCTCGGCCTCCGCCAGCTGGGCGCGCGCCACGTCCCAGCGTGCCGAAAGCGCGTCGAACTCCAGTTGAACGCGATGGTGAGCGGCCTGGTTTTCGAGCGCACGCTCGAGGTCAGCCCGCATTCCGTCGCTGGCACGTTTGGCGGCCTCGACTTCGGCACGTAGTCGATTGGAACGCGCTTCGACGGTTTCCTGCTCCACCTTGAGGGCCGCGACCTCGGCGTCGCGGGCCGCAATCGTCGCGTGGCCGCTGGCGAGCTCGCCCGCGAGACGGTCGCGCTCGGCGCTGGCCGTGGCCCGGCTCCGCGTCATTTCCGCCAGGCGGGCGGTCAGGTCCTGCCGCTCGCGATCGAGGGTCTCGTAGGCGGTCTGGAGGGTGGCGTGCTTGGCGGCGACCTGCTCGAGCTCCTGGACCCGCCGGGCATGTTGCTCGGCGAGCTTCCGTTGTTCGGCGATTTCAGCCTCGAGCGCGGTCGTCCGGCCGCGATGCCGGCCGAGTTCCTGCTCGGTCTGCTCGAGCAGCTTCTGGTTCCGCTCCAGCACCCGACCCTGTTGACGATGGGCCTTGAGCAACTCGGCAAGGTCCAGCCGCAACCGCGCCTGGGTGGTGCCGGCCTCGTCCAGCTGAGCTTCGAGGGAGCGGTCTGAGGTCTCCGCGTCGGAAGACCGCCTGGCGGAGGTCGATGGTGTTGGGGCCCTCGACGGGATCACGCGCGGCGCCGGCGTTTTGTCCGGTGAGGGGGCTGGAGCGGCCGGTTTATCGGCTGGTTTCTGCCGACGAGAGAAAGACCACTTCGACATCCGTCACTCCGCCGTGGCGCGTAGCGCCGCGTCGCCCGCGGCTGCCGACTGCCCCTCGATGACCTGGAGGCCGGTCTTGCCGAAGACTTCGATCGGGAAGTCTTCTCCGTTGGCCTTGAGACGGGGCAGCAACTTGGGCACCACGCCGGTCCAGCGGAAGGCGCCGAGGACGTTGCCCTCTTCGTCGATGCCGGTCTGGTCGAAGACGCAGATGTCCTGCAGCTGGATGACGTTGGCGGCAATTCCGGTGATCTCGGAGATGTGGGTGACGACCCGGCGGCCGTCGCGCAGACGGGCTTGCTGCACCAGCAGCGTGATGCCGCCCACGATCTGTTCGCGGATCGCCTGGAACGGCAGGTCAGACCCGCCCATGATGACCATGGTCTCGATCCGGTTGATGGCGTCTTTGGGGCTGTTGGCGTGCACCGTGGTCATGCTGCCGTCGTGGCCGGTGTTCATCGCCTGCAGCATGTCCAGTGTTTCGGCGGCACGGCATTCACCGACGACGATGCGGTCGGGCCGCATGCGCAGAGCATTCACCACGAGGTCGCGGATCGCGACCGCGCCGCGGCCTTCGACGTTGGCGCTGCGCGCCTCCAGGGTGACCAGGTTGCGCTGCCGGAGCTGCAGCTCGGCGGTGTCCTCGACCGTCACGACCCGCTCCGTGTCGGGGATGAAGTTCGACAGCACGTTGAGGGTGGTCGTCTTGCCGGAGCCGGTGCCGCCGCTGACGACCATCGAGATGCGCGAACGCACGCAGGCGCGGATGAAGTCCGCCATTTCTTTATTGAGCGTGCCGAAGTTGACGAGGTCCGATACCTTGTACGGCACCCGCGAGAACTTTCGGATCGTGATGCTCGAGCCCTGCACCGCCAGCGGCGGGATCACGATGTTGACGCGCGAGCCGTCGGGAAGGCGGGCATCGACCATGGGCGACGATTCGTCGACCCGGCGACCGATCCGGGCGACGATCCGATCGATGACCCGGCGGAGCTGACGCTCGTCCTCGAAGACCAGCTCGGACTGCCCGAGACGGCCGCGGCGCTCGGCGAAAATCGTCTTCGGTCCGTTGACCATGATTTCGCTGACCTCCGGGTCTTCCAGCAGCGACTCCAGCGGGCCCAGACCCAGGGTGTCGTGCATGATCAGCTCGGCAAGCTCTTCCCGGTCGTGCTTGGTGAGCTTGAGGTTGGTCTCCTGGCAATACTCGTCAACCAGTTCGGCGATGCGGCGCTGCACCATGTCGGCGCTGGCGGTGTCCGAGTTGCCGCCGAGCGCGGTGATCAGGCGCTCGTGGACGGCCTTCTTGATGCGATCGATATTGGGAACGCGCGCCGCAATGTTCTGAGGCTTGACCGTCAGGCTGGACAGGCTCGGCGGCGCGCCCGGTTCCCCACCCTGGGGCTTCTCGGGAAGCTTGCCTTTGTTGAGCTTGTCAACGAGCAGCATGCAGTCCTCCTGGATTCATAAAGACAGCGACAACCTCGCATCGGGAGCGTAGCCTGCGCCGGCCCCCCGGCTTATCTGCCAGACAGCCCAGCTTTGGGCCGAACGGCGGATACCCGGCGCAAGCGGCTCCGTAAGGGAAACGTGAGTTTGCGCCGATTCCGGCACAAGGGGAGGCGGCCGGCCGGCGGTTCCTTTAGCTGGCTTTCCGTTCCGGGAAGCCGTCGTCGAGGAGGCCATGCTGGGTCGCCCAGACGGCAGCCTGGGCGCGGGAGCTTAGATTCAGCTTGCTCAGGATGTTCGAGATGTGATGCTTGACCGTCTTGTCCGAGAGAAAGAGATCGGCGGCGATCTGCTTGTTCGTCTTCCCCTGGGCGGCCAGCCGGAGGACGCGCTTTTCCTGGTCGGACA
>WNEY01002374.1_pt1 | contig 16184 bp, 14 predicted proteins | sample 5400531 | NCBI WGS metagenome assembly WNEY01 (sample SAMN13153338, study PRJNA577476) | soil metagenome | isolation source: 200 cm saprolite under Douglas fir tree site 1 | place: USA:California | collected 2015-04-18
CGCTAGATGACCGAGCCGACGTCGGCCTTCTCAGTTCAGGCCGCCAGCCTCAGCTTCCGCCGGTCGGTCACCAACAAGATCGAAGTTCTCGCCGAACGCGACGGCCGCCTGGCCGCCGACCGGCTCGCCGCTGCGGCCAGGGCGGCGATCGCCGCCTGGGCAATGGCCGTGGACGGGGACCAGACGCGGCTAGTCGAGATCGGCGAATCGCACAGCGTGAGCTTCCTGCTCCAGCCCGAGCGCCGGCGGTGGCGGGTCGCACCGGGCCCCCAGGTCACCAGCATCGAGATCTGGAAGCTCGAACCGGAGTCCGGTGAGATCAACATCAGCTTCGAGTTCACCGGGCGGCGGCTGTTCACCGACCCGGTCGAAGCCGATCGGGCCTCCGCCATCCGGGGCGGCGAACCCGCCGACGCCGAAATTCCGTGCTTCGGGATGATCAAGCTGACCCTGGACCCCGCCAGCGGCCAGGACGACCCGTGGCCCTGGCGGCTAACCCTCGGCAGCACGCAGACGCTGGATGAATACCGCGGCTATACGTTCACCGTCCGCCGGGAGCTGCCGCCCGAGTTCGAGCAGCGCACCAGCTCGCCCGCTCCGCCCGCGCTCGCGGGATGGGTGCCCGTCGAACCGCTGACCGAAGGCCGTCCACGCCGGTTCCGGCTGGTGTCCGGATTCGCCGAGCACGATGAGAGGCTCGGCTCTAAGGCAGAGGTCTACTTCAGCAGCGAGGCCGTGCCGACCCGCGACGAAGCCGAAGCCCTGATCGAGCCCGCTATCTGGGCCGAGACCATCAGAGCGCTCGGCCAGGGCGACTGGCAGCCGTCGATGAACTGGCTGGACGTGATCGAACTGCTCGAGGACCGCTCTTCCGGCCCAGATCAGACTTGATACGTTGACCAATGCCAGGACAACTGTCCTGCTTCGAGAAAGGAAATGCTCTCGTGGCCGGTCTGGCTGACTCGGCGGCTACCGCAAGCGCTGAACCATCATTGACGGCAGTCGAGCATCGGGGGATCGAGTACGTGCCGCGCGGCGAGCGCTGGGGTAGGCCGAGCAACCTGTTCTGGATGTGGGCGGGTGCGGTGTGGAATGTCGAATTCCTGGTGTACGGCACGCTGGCCGTCGTCGTTTTCCAGCTATCGTTCGCGCAATCCGTCGTGATCATCCTGATCGGCAACTTGTCCTACACGCTGACCGGGCTGGCGAGCCTGCAAGGGCCACAGGCCGGGACCACGACGTTCGCGATCAGCCGGGCGTCGTTCGGGCCGCTCGGCAACAAGCTCCCCTCGTTCTTCAACTGGGTCACGCAGGTTGGCTTCGAGATCGAGGGCATCGCGCTCATCGTCTTCGCGGCGATCCTGCTCACCGCCAAAGCCGGCTTCACGGCCGGAACCGCGCTGAAGATCGCCTTCATCATCCTCGCCGTCGCCGTCCAAGCGGTCCTGCCCACGCTCGGCCATGCGGCGGTACTGAGGGTGCTGCGCTACCTGACGATCCCGTTTGTCGTGCTGTTCGTGATCATGGCGATCCTCACGGCGTCGAAGGTCAACCTCCACGCGGTGCACCATGGCGGCAGCTGGGGGCAGATGACGATCTTCCTGGCGCTGGTGATCGCGGCCGGAGGCCTTGGCTGGACCGAGAACGGCAACGACTACTCCCGCTATCTGGCGCCGGCCTCAGACAAGAAACGGATCGTGCTCGCCGTCGCCCTCGGCTGCGCGATCCCGTCCGCTCTGCTGGAGATCCTCGGCGCCGGCGTAGCCACCGGCGTGCCCGGTGCGACCACCGTCAACGGGCTCGTGGCCGGATTCCCGAGCTGGTTCGTCGTGCCATACCTCATCTTCGCGATCGTCCAGCTGTTCGCGATCAATACGCTCGACCTGTACTCGTCCGGGGTCACGCTGCAGAGCCTGATTCCCAGCCTGCACCGGATCGGGTGCGTCGCGATCGACACCGTCATCTGCGGTGCCGTGACGGCTTACGCGGTCTTCTCCTCGGACTTCCTCACCCTGCTGACCTCGTTCCTGCTGTTCATCATCTTGTGGCTCGCTCCATGGTGCGCGATCTACCTGGTGGACAGCTGGCTGCGCCGTAACCGCTACGACTCCCGCGCGCTGTTCAACGAGAGCGGCGGCCGGTACTTCCGCAACGGCGGATTCCACTGGCCGGCGCTGATCGCGCAGATTGGCGGTGGAGTGGCGGCGGCGCTATGGCTGAACGCGTTCAGCGAGACCTCGCTGTCATACGAGGGCCCGTTGGCCAGCCGGATCGGCGGGCCGTTCGGCTCTGATTTCAGCGTGTTCATCGGCTTGATCGTCGGCGGCGTCCTGTACTGGGCGCTGGCGAGCCGGTCCGTGCGTGCGGAGGGCGAAGCCACGCCGGCCGCGGTGAACTAAATCTGTTCAGCACCACCGTCGACGACCCCGGTGCGGCCATCGGTCGGTTGTCGACGTCGCCTGAGCCGAGGCCGTTGGCCCGCTATTTGGTCGTTGCGCCCTTGTGCAGTTTGTCGAGCTGATCGCTCAGGCCCTGCTGCTTGGTCTCGTCCCAGTCCCACGGGTGGTCATCACCGTACTGGTAGCCATCGGGAGGGGCGATGGAAAGGGCGCCTGGATCGGCCTTACTCCTGGGATACGGTCATCAGGCCGGTGACGACGGCCGCCACCACCGCCAGGACCGTCCACAGCCTAACCGGCGTCGGATGCCCGGCCTGATGCAGCACCAGATCGCCGACGCCGACCAGCACGACGAGCACATCGACACCGATCAGCAGCCGCGCGAGCAACAGCAGCCGCGATGCCAGCGGATGGGCCGTCGGCCCGACCAGCATGGTGGCGAAGACACCGAGCAGCGCCAGCAGCAAGGTCGCCGCGGTACCGGCCTCCCCTGAGGTGTTCTTGCCGTAGAGCGCGCCCAGGTTGAACCGCCCCGCGATGGTTACTCCGGCGATGACGACGGCCACCAGCCACGACGCCGTGAGCCATCCCGGTCGGCTAACCCGCACCCAGATCGCGGTTCGGTATCTGACGTAGGCCGCGTTGGGCGGGATGACCTGCACGTGGGGCAGGTAGCCAGGCACGGCGATTGCAGCGTCCGGTGACCAGACGACGATCCCGCGCAGCCGGGTCCACAGCGAGCGGCGCCGGCGGCTCGGATTGGGCTCGGCCTGGCCCTCGGTCCACGCGGGATCCGCTGTGATCCCGACGATGTCCACACCGGGCGGAGCGGTCACCTCCAGATGATGACTGCCGCCTTTGGCCCCGATCCGCAGGTCCACCTGCCAGGGCCGCCAGCCGAGACTCTGCCAGATCCGCTGGAACCGCCCGGCCGGCCGGGTGAAGCGAACCTGGCCCTCATAGGCCAGCTTGATGATCCGGCGCTGCGGCGGCGTGCGCACGCAGATATAGATGATGAAGTTCCTGGACAGGTCCTCGATCATCCGGCGGAAATAGGCGCTGGCCATCAGCCGGAACGCAGTCAGGCCAATGGCCTCGCCCAGATCATCCCAGCGCTGTCTGGCCTGCTGTTCGGCCCGGTTGGCGAAGGCCCGATTACGTCGCGCCTGCCGGGCGTGCAGCCGAAGGTCAACCCGGCGCCGCAGGTGCCAGACCTTGGTCTGGCCGAGCAGGCGCTGGGTCTGGTCAAACTGCCGCCTGGCCAGCCTCGCCCGGCGCCTGGCAATGATCAGGTTCGAAGCGATCAGCAGAGCAGGAGGATCAGCCCTGAGCTCGGCGAGCGGCGAGGAGATGATCCGGCCGAGGTCGGTCACTAGTTCGCCCGGCAGGTCCCTGGCCTCGATGCCGAGGTTCTCGCTGGCCCAGTAGACCAGCGCAGCCTGGAGCAGCCGGGTGTTCTCGCGCGATGTCGGCAGCCAGACCGTAGCCGATCTCTCGTCCCGCAGGTCAAAGGCGATCAGGCTGGCCTTGGTCAGGCTGTGAATCGGCACCAGGTGGAACTTCTCGCCGCCGCGATGAATGGCCGGCGCGTTCTCCGGGACCTCGAAGTCGACGCTGATCTCCCACCGGACCGCCCTGGTGTCGAGGAACTCGAGTTTCTCGACCCGGCGCTTGACCCAGCTGGGCTGCGACATCGGGTCAGACGCCTTCGCCTGAAGCTGAAGCAGGGCCAGCCCCGCCACCGCCTCAGCCTGGTCAAAATGCGGCCCGGCCGTTCGCGGCCCTGCTGGTCGGACATCCCGTACAGCCATTGGCGCCACGCGAGTCCCGCGCCCGTTTGGGGTTGGCATGCGAGTATTCAAGCATCAGCCGACCAGCAACTCGCCCCCGATCGCGTGGATATGACAGTATAGCACCTATAGCTCTAGTAGCGTCGCACTCACACGCTCACACCCGGCCGGCCGGGACCGCTCGGGCCGCGACGCCAAAACACCCCTTCCCAGTCCCAGCGGCCTGAACTGCGGCTTTGTCAGTTCACCGGCATCGGATTACTCATCCCGTTATAAAGATCAACGCCGAATTGCGCACGAGTTGCTAACTATTAATCGGCTAAAACGTGACTGAAACTGCTACTCGCGGGTAGCTTGAAGCCTAACGCCTGATGGAACCCGGCGAATCATACAGAGTGTATGAATCTGGACAAGGAGGCGGATTCCATGACTATATCCAAGAGGGTCAGCGCCATGCTGCTCGCGTCGGCCGGTGCGGCAGCGGTGATAGGCCTGGCCGCAGCGCCAGCCCTGGCATCGGCCCCTGCGGCAGCGAAGGCGACCACGCTCACGGCCAAGGTCAGCGGCGGTGGCTCATACATCGCCAAGGCGGCCAAGACCGTACTGAGCAACCGCGGCGTCAACGTCACCTGCAACGCCAAGGGCAAGACGCCAGGATCGCAGGCCTCAGGCTCGATCCCGAACGGCACGCACAAGGGGAAGTCGCCGCTGACGGTCGGGACCGCGGCGAAGCTGGCCTTCAATAACTGCACGGGCCCGCTCGGCAAGGTCACGACGAAGATCATGAAGCTGCCGTACAAGGTCGACGTCGATTCCAAGACCAACAAGAAGGGCCAGACCGACGGCTTCATCGCCGGCGTCAAGGTGGGCGTGAAGATGACCGGCTGCTCGTTCACAGTGACCGGCTCTGCTCCTGGCTTCTACACCAACAGCAAGCACACCCTCACCATGACCTCCAAACTCCCGATCAAGGCCCTCAACAGGGCCCGGCTGACCGTCTCTGGCGTGAACGGCTGCGCCGGCCTGGTCAAGAACGGTGACCACCCGAGCTACACGGCCACCTACACGCTTAACCGCAAGGGCACGATCAAGGTCAAGTAACCTGGCCCAGCCTGCCGGGAGTGCCAGCAACGGCAACACCAGGCAGGGAGCCGGTTATCGCAACCGAGTTACAACATCGCGCAGCCGCCGGGGCGGCGGCCGGATAGCTGCCCGGCTGGCTGCGCCTTTGTCAGGTGGAGGTTCAGATCCGCCAGATTCCCAGCCGCAGGTCGGCCGTCGTGAGCGGAGTCGCGGTCACCGCGATTACGCTCGCCGGAGCGGCAGGCATCGCGGCCGACGCCCCCGGTGCCAGCGCGGCGCAGTCGGTCAACGCCGATCTCAGCTACCGGTGCCGGTTCCCGGCGGCCGCCCAGTCGAGCACCTTCCCGGCGAGCGTCACCGTCGTGGCGAGTTTCCCGGCCACGGCTCTGGCCGGGCGGCCGGTCGAGCCGATCGGGATGCACCTCACCACGCAGCTGCCAGCGACGGCGACCGCCTACCTGGCCAGCCTCGGCGCTAATACGCTGACGGGCTCGGGCACCCTGACCTCAGCCCAGGCGAGCACGACCAAGACCGGCACGACCAAGACCGGCCCGACCAGGACCGGCAGAGCCAGCAGCGACCCGATGATGGCGCGGTGGCCGCTGCGGCTTAACCCGACCCATCTAATCGGCGGCGAGCCACTGCAACTGGCCGCGATCGCGCTGACCGGCCCAGATGCCGCTCCGGCCACAAAAGGCCAGCCGCCTAAGCCTGGCCTGGCCACGATCACCGCCGATTCTCTTGCCTTCGACTTGTCGCTGACCGGGACCGCCGCTCACCCGGCCGCCGCCGCTATGGTCCAGCTCAACTGCGCGCTCACCAGCCCGGTCGGCACTAAGCTCGCCTCGGTCCAGCTGCACCAGGCCAAGAACGCGCAGCCAGCCAAGAAGAAAAAGATCAAATTCCCGCGCGGCTGCGGCAAGATCAAGGTCGTCGGCGACGGCGCCGCGACCTGCGCCTACCTGACCGGCTTCGCCGATGTCGCCAAGCTCATCGGCGCGGCGCTGCTGCAGCCAGTGGCGCTGGCCAAGCCCGGCCTGGTGAACGTCGACTTCGCCGAGCACCACAAGCTCGCTAACGGCAAGCTGATCGAGCACTCCACTGGCAAGCTCTACTACAAGGGCAAGCCTGAGCTGCCGCCGATCACCGCGACGCTGCTGGCCTTCAGATTCGTCCCGGTCACGGCCACCCTGCTGATCCGCGAGCTCAACCCGATCATCATCATCTCCGCGTCCGGCATCACCGCGCCGCCGTTCCCGATCACCGTGGTAGCCACCGCGAAGGTCTCGATCCAGATCACCAACGTCAAGGTGAACGGCGTGCCGCTCGATGTCGGCCCGCACTGCCGCACCGCCACGCCGGTGATGCTCAAGCTCATCGGAAAGGGCGACAACGCCCTGCCGCCGCGCGGGTACACCGTGCCGACCGGCGGCGCGCTGCAGGGACGAGTTACTATCCCGCGCTTTACCGGCTGCGGAGTCGGCGAGAACCTCGATCCCCTGTTCACCGGCTCGATCTCCGGCAAGGGCAACTTCGTCAAGCAGACCCAGGGCAAGCTCTGCGGCACCGCTCAGCCGGCCGACTGGGTCTGCCCGCCGCCCGTACCCAAGCCACTGCGCTAGTTACCAGTACGGCGCACAGGCCCCACAGCTACGACTTGGTACCACCAGCCCCAATTACTCTCAAAACACGCATCATGACCTCAACTACGGCACGTCAGAAATAAGAGAGGAGAAACACATGTCCCCCGCCACGCGATCATCTTGGCCAAGACGGGCAGCAACCGGCGCCGCCGCTGCCTTGCTGTCACTTTCCACCGGCGCCGCCACGCTTGCCCTGACGGCCGGTACGGCCTCGGCCGCCACGAAGGTGCACGCCAGCTACAAGGTGACCGGCAGCACGTTCCTCAAGGGCCCGAACTTCTCGCTGGCGCTCGGTCCTGGCAAGCTCGCCTCGACCCTGAACCCGGCCAACGGTAACCTGACGGCGGTCCTGACCATGCCGGACGCGACCGGCTCGTTCAAGCAGGACGGGCTGATCCCAGTAACCGCCACTACGCGGTTCATTAACGACGGCAAGACCACCGGCAAGCTGAACCTGAACACCGGCGCGGTCGCCACCACCTCGAAGATCACGCTGCGGATCACGAAGCTGATCGTCAGCGGGCTGCCGGTCCCGGTCGGTCATCGCTGCGAGACCGCCCAGCCCGTCGTCGTCCAGTTGAAGAGTCAGAAGGGCTTCAACGTACTGAAAGGCGGTAAGGTCGCCGGCGTGTACACAATTGGCAAGTTCCACCACTGCGGGCTCGCGACCCTGCTTATCAATGCCACGATTCCCGCCTCTGGGAACACGATTACGCTCAAGCTCGGCAAGGCGAAACTCGGCTAGCCGGCATGGGTGTTGAGGTAGTGATCGATGGGCTGACCAAGACCTTTGGCAGCCACGTGGTGTGGAGCGACGTCTCGCTGACGTTGCCGGCCGGCGAGGTGAGCGTCATGCTCGGGCCGTCCGGCACGGGCAAGACGGTGTTCCTCAAGTCGCTGGTCGGCCTCGTCCGGCCGGACCGCGGGCAGGTGCTCGTGGACGGCATCGACACTGCCTCGTGCTCAGAACGGCAGCTTTACCAGGCCCGCAAGCTATTCGGCGTGATGTTCCAGGACGGCGCGCTGTTCGGCTCGCTGAATCTCTATGACAACGTGGCCTTCCCGCTCCGCGAGCACACCAAGCTCACCGAAGCAGCAGTTCGCCGGGTTGTCCTTGAGAAAATGGACATGGTCGGCCTCGGCGGGGAAGGCCACAAGTACCCGGGCGAGATCTCCGGCGGCATGCGCAAGCGGGCCGGCCTGGCCCGGGCGCTGGTGCTCGATCCGCAGATCATCTTGTGCGATGAGCCGGACTCCGGCCTCGACCCGGTGCGCACGGCCTACCTGTCCCAACTGCTCATCGATCTCAACGCCGAGATCGACGCGACCATGCTGATCGTCACCCACGACATCCAGATCGCGCGCACTGTGCCGGACAACATCGGGATGCTGTTCCGCGGCAGCCTGGTGATGTTCGGGCCCCGGGAGGTGCTGCTCACCAGCAGCAATCCGGTGATCACGCAGTTCGTGAACGGCCGCAAGGTCGGGCCGATCGGAATGTCGGAAGAGAAGGACGAGGCGACGCTGGCCGAGGAGCGGGCCAGCATCAACGGCCAGGGCGAAGGTGCGCGCGACGAGAACCAGCAGCCAGCGCTGGTGCCTCAGCTCGTGCCAAGCCCTGGCCGACCGCCTCGCCAGGCCGTAGACCGGCGCACCTCCCGGGTGCTGAACCTGCTGCACACACTGCCGCACTCGGCCCAGCAGGCCATCACCGCCAGCCTCCACCACTCTTCGGCCGAGCCGCGGCAGCCGCAGCCGCCGGGACCATTCCACCAAGCGGAGCCCTTCAAGCAAGCTGAGCCGTTCAGGCAGGCCGAGCCGGCTCCCCGGCCCGAGTCTGAAGACCGGGATGAAGTCACGGACGCAGGGATCGAAACCGAAGAACAGCAAAGCTCCTGGCCGCGCTGGCTGCCAGGAGGTGGCAGAAGGTGAGCACCAGCGTCAAGCCAGAAACTGCCGGCCGGCCGCAGGGGCCGGTGAAGGGAACCGGAGCGCTCCGCCAGACCGGCAAGCTGTTCGCGCTCGCCGCCAGCGTGATCTGGCTGACGTTCAAGCGGCCGTTTCAGGTCCGCGAGCTGATCGAGCAGTTCTGGTTCATCGCTAGCGTCACGATCTTGCCGTCGATGCTGGTCTCGATTCCGTTCGGCGCCGTGATCACGCTCCAGGTCGGCTCGCTGACCAGGCAGCTCGGCGCCGAGTCATTCACCGGCGCGGCCAGCGTGCTCGCGGTCGTGCAGCAGGCCAGCCCGCTGATCGTGGCCCTGCTGATCGCGGGAGCGGGCGGCTCGGCCATCTGCGCCGACATCGGCGCGCGCACCATCCGCGAGGAGATGGACGCCATGGAGGTGATGAGCGTCTCGCCGATCCAGCGCCTGATCGTGCCCCGGGTGCTCGCCGCTTCTGGCGTCGCGGTCCTGCTCAACGGCCTGGTCTCGGTCGTCGGCGTGATCGGCGGTTACTTCTTCTTCGTCTACCTCCAGCACGGCACCCCGGGCGCTTTCCTGGCCAGCTTCTCCTCCCTGGCCCAGCTCCCCGACCTGTACATCAGCGAGATCAAGGCGCTGATCTTCGGCTTCATCGCGGGCGTGGTGGCGGCCCACCGGGGCCTGAACCCGCGGCCAGGACCCAAGGGCGTCGGGGAGGCGGTCAACCAGTCCGTGGTGATCACCTTCTTGCTGCTGTTCTTCGTCAACCTCGTCCTGACCGCGATCTACCTGCAGATCGTGCCCCCGAAGGGAGCGTGAACCGATGGCCAGCACCGACACAGGCTCGGGCCGGGGCGGAGCAGCGCTCGACCGCTCGCTCGGCTGGCTCGACCTGCTCGGTGACCAGCTGCTGTTCTACGGCAAGGCGCTGGCCTGGATACCCCGCGCGATCCGGCGCTACCCCAAGGAGATCGCCCGGCTGCTGTCCGAGGTCGGCTTCGGCAGCGGCGCGCTCGCGCTGATCGGCGGCACGGTCGGCGTCATGATCGGCATGACCCTGTTCACCGGCACCGTGGTCGGCCTGCAGGGCTACGCCGCGCTGAACCAGATCGGCGCGTCGGCGTTCACCGGCTTCGTGTCGGCGTACTTCAACACCAGGGAGATCGCGCCGCTGGTCGCCGGGCTCGCACTGTCGGCCACCGTGGGCGCGGGCTTCACCGCCCAGCTGGGCGCGATGCGGATCAACGAGGAGATCGACGCGCTTGAGGGCATGGGCATTCCGAGCCTGCCCTACCTGGTCACGACCAGGATCATCGCCGGCGCCGTCGCGGTGATCCCGGTGTACGCGATCGGCCTGATCAGCTCCTACTTCGGCTCCCGCGTGGTTACCGTCTACTTCGAGGGCCAGTCTCCCGGCACCTACAGCCACTACTTCGGCCTGTTCCTGTCTCCGGTCGACGTGCTCTGGTCCTTCCTCAAGGTGCTGCTCTTCAGCGTGGTCGTGATCTTGGTGCACTGTTACTACGGTTACCGGGCCGAAGGCGGTCCGGCCGGGGTGGGCGTCGCGGTCGGCCGGGCGGTACGCACCGCGATCGTCGCGATCAACATCATCGACTTCTTCATGAGCCTGGCCATCTGGGGCGCGACGACAACCGTGCGGATCGCCGGATGAGCCATTCCGACGCGATCGGCCGGGCAAGGCGCAGCGCCAAGATACGCAAGCGCGTTGCCGGCGTGGCCTTCCTGGTCACCGGGGCCCTGCTGATCTGGCTGTCGCTCGCGCTCTACAACAAGCAGTTCAGCTCGGTCGCGATGGTGACCGTCTACACCAGCAGCGTCGGCAACGAGATGCATCCCGGCAACCAGGTCATGGTGCGCGGCGTCCAGGTCGGCGAGGTGCGCCAGGTCAACGCGAACGGCGCCGGCGCCCGGCTGCTGCTCGCCATGGACCCGGGCGAACTGCCCAAGCTGCCGACCAACGTGTCCGCCGAGATGCTGCCGACCACCCTGTTCGGCGAGCGCTATGTGGATCTGGTCCTCCCCAGCCGACCGGCTCCAAACACGCTCACCGCCGGCAGCGTGATCAGGCAGAACCGATCCGGCGACGCACTCGAACTCGAGCAGGTCCTGAACAACCTGCTGCCGATGCTGCGGGCGGTCCAGCCGGACAAGCTGTCGCTGACGCTGACCGCGATCGCACAGGGCCTGGCGGGCCGGGGCACCGAACTCGGCCAGACGCTGGTCACGCTCAACGCCTTCCTGAAGGAGCTCAACCCGCAGCTGCCGCAGTTCGACACCGACATCCGGCGGCTGGCCGGACTCACCAAGACCTACAACGAGGCGACGCCCGACCTCCTGGCCGCGCTCAACAACTTCTCGATCTCCGGCCAGACGCTGGCCAGCGAGCGGTTTAACTACGCCGCGCTGCTGACCAACTTCAAGACCGCCTCCGATGACCTGCGGGCGTTCCTCAACGCCAACGGACCGAACTCGGTCGCCCTGTCTAACGACAGCATTCCCTCGCTCGGCATCCTCGCCCGGTACGCGCCGGAGTACCCGTGCACGCTGGCGAACCTGGCCGACTTCGTGCCCCAGATCGACAAGGTGCTCGGCGCCGGCAGCAACGAGCCAGGACTGCACGTCCGGGTCCTCATCGTCCCGTCGCTCGGCGCCTACAAGGCCGGCAAGGACACTCCGGTCTACGGCGACAACCTCGGCCCGCACTGCTACGTGGTCCCGTTCAAGGGCATCCACCTGCACGACGGGGCGCGCCATACTAAGGCAGCACAACCATGAACCGCCGCAGCCTCACCGCGCCCCTGGTCAAGTCGATCGTCTTCGTGATCGTCACGGTCACGATCACGGCGATACTCGGCGTCAGCATCGCGTACTCGGGAACCTCGGGCAACGTCGGCTACAAGGCCGTGTTCTCCGACGTCACCGGCCTGGTCGTCGGCAACGACGTTGACATCGCCGGGGTCAGGGTCGGCAACGTGACCTCGATCAGCGTCTACCACCACAACCTCGCGCTGGTCGGCTTCTCGCTCCAGCAGGGCCGCCAGCTCCCGGTCTCGGCGACCGCGACGATCAAGTACCTGAACCTGGTCGGCCAGCGCTACATCGAGCTGGGCCAGGGCACGGGCCCGGTCGACCGGGTGCTCAACCCCGGCGGCACGATCCCGATGACTCAGACGACGCCCGCGCTCAACCTCACCGAGCTGTTCAACGGGTTCCAGCCACTGTTCCGGGCCCTTGCCCCCGGCGACGTCAACAAGCTGTCCAGCGAGATCATCGAGGTATTCCAGGGCGAGAGCCCGGACATCACCGCGCTGGTCGCGACCGTCGGCTCGCTCACCACCTCGCTGGCCACCAAGGACAAGGTCATCGACGACGTGATCGGCAACCTTAACTCGGTGCTGCACACAATCACCTCGCGCGGCGCGGAGTTCGGCAACCTGATCACCAACCTGCAGGAGCTGGTCTCCGGACTGGCCGCCGACCGCCAGCCGATCGGCACCGCGATCAGCGCGATCGGCAGCCTGACCAGCGCCACCGCCGGCCTGCTGCAGGTCGCCAGGGAGCCGCTGGCCACCGACATCGTCCAGCTCGGACGACTTTCAGCGAACCTGGCCGACAACTCGGGGACCGTGGACACGTTCCTGAAGGATCTGCCGGCCAAGATGACCGACATCGCCCGGCTGGCCTCCTATGGGTCCTGGCTCAACTTCTTCCTCTGCAGCGCCACGGTGACCGGCGTCCAGACCACCCCCGAAACGACGAAGCCGCTCGGCGGCGTCCCGGTCACGGCCGCGAGGTGTACCTCATGAGGGGCATCAGCCTGCGCGGCCTGGACCGGCAGAGCTTCGGCCTGCCGCCGCGAGGCGCTCGCCGGGTGATGAAGCCGCTGAAGGAACGCAACCCGGTCACCGTCGCCCTGATCGGCCTCGCCCTGCTCGCGATCATCGGGCTGGCCGTGTTCTTCGAAGGCGACCTGCCGATCATCGGCGGCGGCACCGGGTACACGGCCTACTTCGCCGAGGCAGCCGGCCTGCAGCCGGGCAACGAGGTCAGGATCGCCGGCGTCACCGTCGGCAAGGTGACCGGCGTCTCGCTGGCCGGCGCCAAGGTCGCGGTGACATTCAAGGTCAAGAACGCGTGGGTCGGCGACCGGACCACGGTCGCGATCGACATCAAGACCGTGCTCGGTGACAAGTACCTGGCCCTCGACCCGCTCGGCTCCGCCCAGCAGAACCCGGGCACCCCGATCGCGCTGTCCCGCACGACCTCGCCCTACGACGTCACCGAGGCGTTCGGCGGCGTCGGCCAGCAGATCAGCAAGATCAACACCGCCGAGCTGACCAAGAGCCTCGCGACCCTGTCCGACGCGTTCGCGGCCACCCCGCCCTACGTGCGCAAGGCGCTGAGCGGCCTCGCGGACCTGTCGAGATCGGTGGCCTCGAAGGACTCCGAGGTCACCAGCCTGCTCGCCGAGGCCAAGAAGGTCACCGGCACCCTCAGCCGCGAGTCCACCAGATTCAGCTCACTGCTGCGCGACGGCAACCTGCTGCTCGCCGAACTCCAGCTGCGCCAGCAGGCGATCCACGATCTGCTGCTCGACACCCAGGCCCTGGCCAGCGAGCTGTCCGGTCTGGTCAACGATGACCAGGCGACCCTCACCCCGGCGCTGACCGCGCTCAACGATGTCACCACGCTGCTGCAGAACGACCAGGCCGACCTGGCCCAGGCGATCGCGCTGGCCGGCCCGTACTACCGGCTGCTCGGCAACGCGCTGGGCAGCGGCCGCTGGTTCGACATCTACCTGTGCGGCCTGATCCCCCATTCGGTCGCCCCAGGAAACACGCCCGCACACGGCTGTGCGCCCCCGAAACCTTAGATAAGACCAAAAAAGATTCAGACCTAGGAGGGAGAACGCATCGTGCACGCCGGATCGGTGGCCTCTAGGTTGCCCTCGTCCGTACGGGATCGCCTGATCCTGGCCAGCGGCGTGGTCGTAGTCGCGGCCCTGCTGATCGCCGCCGGGGTGTTCGTCTACCACTCGCTGCGGCCGACCACCAAGGTCACGGCCTACTTCTCCGAGACGATCGGCGTCTATCCGGGCTCGACGGTGCGCATACTCGGGGTCCCGGTCGGCACGGTGAACTCGGTCTCCCCCGACGGCACCAGGGTCAAGGTGACGATGACGCTGAACTCAGGCGTCCCGGTGCCAGCCAGCGCCGGCGCGGTCGTCATCTCGCCGAGCGTGGTCGCCGACCGGTACATCCAGCTCACGCCGCCCTATACGCACGGGCCGAAGCTGGCTGACGGCGCGGTGATCCCCGTGACCAGGACGATGGTGCCGGTCGAAGTCGACGAGGTCTACTCCAGCCTGGCCAAGCTCGCGAACGCGCTCGGCCCGCACGGCGCGAACTCGCGTGGCGCGCTCAGCTCGCTGATCAAGACCGGGGCCGCGAACCTGAGCGGCAATGGCAAGTACCTGCGCGAGATGCTGACCGAATTCGGCGGCTTGTCCAAGACCCTCGGCGGGTCGGCGAACAACCTGTACGCCTCGATCAAGTTCCTGCAGCGATTCACCACCATGCTGAAGAACAATGACGGCCAGGTCCGGCTGGCCGAGAACCAGCTGGCCAGCGTGTCCGGGTTCCTGTCGGCCGACCGCACCGACCTGGCCGCCGCGCTCAAGGACCTGGCGATCGCCCTGAACCAGGTCAAGAGCTTCATCGGCGACAACCGCAGCCTGATCGATTCCAACGTCTCCAAGCTGGCCTCGATCACCGGAATCCTGTCCCGCGAGCGGGCCTCGCTGGCGCAGGCGCTGGACGACGCGCCCCTGGCGGCCGACAACCTGGTCAACGCCTACGACGCGACCCGGCATACGCTCGACGGCCGCGGTGATCTCAACGAGTTCTCGATGGGGACCGCCGCGAAGGCTTTTGACACGGCCGCCAGCCAGCCTGGCGTCGCGGCCGGGCCGCTCGGGACCGTTGCGGTGCCGTCCTCGCTGCTCGGGCAACTCCCCCCGCTGCCGCTCCCGGCCGTCGGCCCGGTCTACGGCACCCCCGAGGCGATCCTGGCAGGCGGTCACCGATGAGCAGGCGCTGGGCTGTCGCTGCCGCCGCTACGCTCACCGCGCTGGCTTTGACCGGCTGCAGCGGTGACAGCGGCTACAGCGGGATCTACTCCATCCCGCTGCCCGGCGGCGCCAACCTGGGCAGCCACCCCTACCAGGTCACCGCGCAGTTCGGCGACGCCGGCGACCTGGTGCCGCAGTCGGCCGTCATGGTCAACAACGTCGCGGTCGGCCGGGTCACCAGGATCTTCCTGCCCAGGGGCAGCTGGGTCGCGAGCATCACCATGGCTGTGAACGGCAGCGTCCGCCTGCCCGCCAACGCGATCGCGGAGATCGAGCAGTCGAGCCTGCTCGGCGAGCAGTTCGTAGCGCTCTCGGCCCCTCCCGGCATCGCGCCCACCGGCCGGCTGGCCGATCACGCGGTGATTCCAGTCACCCGCACGACCAGCAACGCGACCGTCGAGCAGGTCCTCGGGGCGCTGTCCCTGCTGCTCAACGGCGGCGGCATCGACCAGTTGCACACGATCACCACCGAGCTGAACAAGGCCCTGACCGGCAACGAGCCGCAGATCCGCGAGCTGATCACCAGCCTGCACACGTTCCTGGCCAACCTGGACGCGAACAAGGACTCGATCAAGACCGCGCTGGACGGCCTGAAGACGCTGTCGGTCACGCTGGCCGCGCGCGACAAGCAGATCGGGCACGTGCTCGATCACCTCACGCCCGGCCTGAAGGTGCTGGCCGACCAGCGCTCGCAACTGGTCGCGATGCTGACCTCGCTGCACAAGCTGACCGGGGTCGCGGTCGCGACGATCAACGCGAGCCAGGCCAGCCTGGTCACCGACCTGAACGAGTTGGCCCCGATCCTGCGGTCGCTGGCCGACGCCGGAGCCAACCTGCCGAATGCGCTGCAGGTGCTGCTCACCTACCCGTTCACCAACCAGGTGCGCAGCGACGTGAAAGGCGATTACCTGAACGTCTTCCTGTCACTGCGCGCCAAGAAGGGCACCACGATCATCCCGCCGATCAAACCGCCAGCCCCAGCTAAGAAGAAGCAGAAGGGCAAGCACTGATGCTGACCAGGGCGACCAGGCTGCAGGTGCTCGCGTTCGCGCTGATCGCGGTGCTGGTGATCGGCTACACCGGCATCCACTACGCCAACGTCGGCCGGTACTTCGGGCTGAGCGGCTACTACGTGGTTCACCTGGACCTGGCCAACTCCGGCGGCCTGTACCCCGACGCCGACGTGACCTATC
>WNEY01001595.1_pt1 | contig 16180 bp, 15 predicted proteins | sample 5400531 | NCBI WGS metagenome assembly WNEY01 (sample SAMN13153338, study PRJNA577476) | soil metagenome | isolation source: 200 cm saprolite under Douglas fir tree site 1 | place: USA:California | collected 2015-04-18
CCTCTTGGTGCCGGATGTGGACTGCCCGTCGGGGACGCCATATCAGCCATGCCGTATCATCGATATGGCTCCCCGCATAGAGGAGAATGCCCATGCGGATTTGCTCGTTTTTGCCTAGCGCCACGGAAATCGTCTACGCCCTGGGGCTGCAAGACCAGCTGTACGGCGTGACCTTTGAGTGTGACTACCCTGCTGATGCCCGCAACAAGCCCAAGGTGGTGCGGAGCCTGTTCGAGAACATTGACCCGCCCTTAAGCAGCGGTGCAATCAGCCAGATGATCGGACAGCGCTTGCAAGAGGGACTAGGCATCTACGAGGTGAACCTGGAGGCGTTGCAAGCCGCCGAGCCGGATGTGCTGCTGAGCCAGGCGATCTGCGAGGTGTGCGCGATCTCTTCCCGCCAGGTCACGGAATGCAGTCTGCGCCTGGCAAAGACGCCGCAGATTCTGTCCCTTGACCCGCAGTACGTCGGTGACGTGCTCAACGACATCCGGCGGGTGGCTGCCGCCACTGGCACTGGAGCCAGAGGCGAGGAGATCGTGGCCGGCTTGCAGGCTCGCATTGCCGCCGTGGCGGAGCGAGCGGCGCAGGCGACGACACACCCCCGTGTGCTGCATCTCGAGTGGGCCGAGCCGGTCATGTGCGGCGGCCACTGGGTGCCGGAGATGATCGACATGGCTGGGGGCGTCAACTGCTTCGGTGACAAGGAAACCGGCTCCTTCCGGCTCGATTGGGATGCGGTGGTTGAGAGCCAGCCGGAGAGGATCATCCTGATGCTGTGTGGCTATACGGCGCAGCGCTCGCTGGAGGATTTACCCATCCTGGCGGCGAAACCAGGCTGGGACAACCTGCCGGCGGTGCGACACAACCAGATTTTCGCCATAGACGCTAGCGCCTACACCAGTCGCTCCGGGCCGCGCTTGGTGCAGGGCCTGGAAATCATCGCCGAGATCCTGCATCCAGAGCTGTTCTCCGGCTCCATACCCGAAGACGGTGCGGCGCGGGTTGACAGCACCCTGGCACGGATCGCCTAGGCCAGGGCAGCGCCGTGGGGCAAAGCACATCAAGCTTTTCACATGTCACTATCGCCCTCAATACCCCATGACGTTGGGGGCATCAGTGCGTGAGATTGCACACTGACGCAACGGGTCAAAACGATTGCTGGGGAGAGGAGAGTACGCCATGGAGCAGCCAAGTGAGAAGAATCTCGTCAAAATGCGCAACTATGCCGAGAAGTTTGCCGAAAAGTCCGGGACGTATTTGCATCCGGACCCCAGTGTGACAGACGTGGTCGTCGAGGGGCTGGCGCGGCACATCGAACAAGTAGGCAAGCCACTCTGTCCGTGTAACTTTTATCCGGACAAGCAAGCGGAAGCAAAATTGCGCCGCTGGGTCTGTGCCTGTGACGAAATGCAAATCTACAAATACTGCCATTGCCTGTTATTTGTGAACCCCGAAGGTATCCCGATTACGGAGTATCTCCCCGAAGATCATGAAGGGCGACAGATTTATGGCCTGGTGCACGATCCCCACCCGGAGAAGGGGCGGGCTCTCCGGCACAGGGCGGGAGCCCCTGAAGAAGCGGCTGAGGACTAGAGATACCAGGGTGAGGGCCTGGTAACGCACGCCTACCATACCCTCACACCTAGCGAAAGCGGCGATCTTCCCTTCCATCCACAGCCCATAGCATGGCCCTAGCGTGACACAATCAGGGAGGAGGCGCAGTACCATGCGATCCTCCTCCCTTACTACAGTGCAGCGGCTAGCGCTCGACCGGCGCGGTGGAGGCAGCGTACGCACCGTAGGAGCCGTCAAAGTTCCGGGCGCGGCCATAGCCGAGCAGCTTCAGGGTCAGCACGCCGTGGGCGGCGCGCCCACCGCCCTGGCAGTAGGACACGATCTCCTTGTCCGGCGTAATGCCCTTGGCGTCCAGCAGGCGCCGCATCTCGTCGACCGGTTTGCACAGGCCTGTAGAGGGGTCCACCAACTCTGTCCACTCCAGATTCACTGCGCGCGGGATGTGCCCGGCACGCGCCGGTGAGTTGCTGCGGGGGTCGGCCCCAGAATATTCGCCAGCGGAGCGCACGTCCCAGAAGAGCACATCATTCTCGCGTACGTGGGCCTCGGCCTGGGCGAGGCTGCAGGCCAGGTGATCCTGCACCTCGCCCAATTGGTAGACGGCCGGGTGCGGCTGGGCCGCTTCGGTAGACGTGAGATGCCCGCCGGCTGTCCACTGGCGGAAGCCGCCGTTGAGGAAGCGCACGTCCCGGTGTCCAAACCGCGCGAATACCCACCAGGTACGCGCCCCACCAGTGCCATCGTAGCACACCACCGTGTCGGTCGAGTGCACCCCCAGCCTGCCTGCGGTCGCAGCGAACTCCTCCGGCGTGCAGGCATCGGGAACGCCACGGGTCGACCGGAACGCGCCATTCGGCAAGAGCACCGCCCCAGGGATGTGCCCCGCCGCATAGTCTTGGGCGCTCCGGGCGTCGATGATCGTGACATGAGAGTCGTGCAGGTGTTGGGCGAGCCAGGCAGCGCTGACCAGCAGGTCACCGTTGGGGTAATCGAATTCTGCCATCGTTCTTCCGCTCCTCTTGTTATTGGTTTTTCCTTTTTGAATTATCGGTTGAACCATTCTATAATAGCTCCCTTACAGTGTCCAGATCCTTCATAGGGAGCATCTCCACAGCGGGCGACCAGCGCACAGAGCCACGCTGCACCGACAGGAGGGCTGTGCCATGGGCGAGGCGAGCACGCGTGACGACGTCATTGCAAACTACGAGGGGAGAGATACCACCAACCATGACCTTGTATTCCGCCTCGATCAATGGTCAACGCAGCTTCTTTGGCCCGGTCATCACCTCGGTTCCGACTGGGGAGGACACCGGCGAGTTGTGGGACCATCTGGCGTGGTTGGTCGCCCGCGGTGACTTTTTCGACTACAAACGCAGCCGCAAGTAGCAGTACGGCCATAGGAGAACTGTTGCGTCTGTGTTCCCTATTGGATGGGCAATCGGGTGGCGCTTGAGCTGTCTTACGCCATCAATGGAGGGTTATGTATACTACAGCCATGGCCGAGGTGATTGAGTTGATCAGTGCCGAGGCATCCCCACTGCAGAATTTTTTAGCAGGCCTCGGCACAGAGGAGTGGTCCAGGCCAAGTGCATGCGCCGGGTGGACGGTAGGAGATGTGGTCGCACACCTCACGCAGGGTGCCCGTACGTGGAGTGCAGCCATCACCAGAGCTAGGGCAGGCGACTGCAACCCACCTCCAGGCCAGCCGCCACTCCGTCCAGGCGAACGCGGCTCCGCGGCAACGGCCCAGCGCGCTATCGATTTCCGCCAGGGGATGGGGGAAGCAGTACTTCTCCAAGCCTTTGTCAGTGATTACCAGCGGTTACACCAGGTCTTGCTGGACATGCAATCCGAGGACTGGTACAAACCCTGCTTCCATCGTCGTGGTGTCTTGCCAATACGTGATTACGTGGGTCTCCGGCTCCAGGAACTGGCTATTCATGGTTGGGATATGCGCACTGCCTTCGACAATACTGCGGCCTTATCCGAGCGCCCCTTGCCTGTGCTGGTGGGTCTAGCGCAGCGGTGGCTGTCCAACACCTTTCACCCTGCACCACATCTCGCAGCCCCTGTCCGGTATCGCTTTGACGTCTCTGGTCCTGCCCCCATACGGCAGGATATGCTGGTGAGCCAGGGCAGCTTTCATCTCGTGCCTGTGGCCGACATCGGCGCCGACGTGACGTTTCGCTGCAACACGGGGGACTATATCCTGCTCGTCTATGGACGTTTGCCCCTAGACCAGGCCCTGGACACTGGGCGGCTGGAGATTGAGGGCAATCGCGAGCAGGCGTTCCTCTTCCACACGCTGTTCCAGGGCGTCTAAGCCAGGGGACTGTACTTGTCTGCTTAGGAGGAGTTCATGGCCCGTCTTGGCATGTTGATTGACTTGCGTACCTGCATCGGGTGTCACGCCTGCTCGGTCGCGTGCAAGGCTGAGTTCGATGTCCCGCTGGGGGTCTTCCGCGACACCGTGAAGTACGTCGAGGAGGGGAAATATCCCAAGGCCACGCGCCACTTCATTCCCGTGCTTTGCAACCAGTGTGAGGAGGCGCCATGCCTCAAAGCCTGCCCAACGGGCGCGATCATCCGGATCGAGAACGGTGAGATTGTCATCAACAAGGGCGACTGCAATGTCAACCGCTTCTGTATGGCAGCCTGCCCATATGGGGCGATCTACATCGACCCTGAGGAGCATGTGGCGCAAAAGTGCACGTTCTGTGAGCATCGCACGGCACAGGGGATGCAACCGGCATGCGTGGACGCCTGCCCCACGCGCTGTCGCATCTTCGGTGACCTTGCCGACCCGAGCAGTACGATTGCCCAGAAGGTGCAGGCCAATACCACGACCGTCTGGAAGCCTGAGGCAGGGACAAAACCGCGTGTGCTGTACATCGACCCCAAAGAGGCGCTCCAACACCTTGCCAACGAAGGTATTCAGGTTGACACGCGCGCCCAGATGTCTGGCAACCCGCATACAATGCAGGGCACGTATGCCGCTCCCACAGGGAAACAGCCGCAATGAGCCCCGTGCTGCAACCGCTCCCCGAGGTTCCCTGGGGACCCATCATTGGTGTCTACTTTATCCTCGCTGGCGTGGCGGCCGGGACAACACTCGTGGCCGAGTGGGTAGAGCCACAGGATGGCCATACGGCCGTGACCTTTGCCTGGAAGACGAGTTGGGTGGCAATGATAGCCCTGATCCTCTGCGGCGTGCTCCTCATTGTTGATCTTGGCCGGCCGGCCCGGTTCTTTCTCATGCTGACACGTTTTTCGAATCTCAACTCGGCCATGTCGGTTGGCGCGAAGCTCATTGCTCTCAAAGGTTTTCTGCTGGTGCTCTATCTCTATCTCCTGCACCGGCGTCGCCATGCCCTGGTCACTGGTGACGTGGCCCTTGCTCCAGGCGTGACGCGTGCTGCCTACACCGTTGTGCCAGCCCTGCTCGCCGTGGCGAGTCTCTGCCTGGCAGCCTATCCAGTAATTTTGCTCGCGCGTACGTGGCTTTCTCCTCTGGCAGCGAGTTCTGGCGCCGCACTCATCTCTGTGACCACCGCTCTCCTCATGGGTGCGGCGGTGGCGACCTGCGCAGCGCACGATGAGACGTTGGTTGCACGGCTGCGTGGTGTCATGCTGTTCCTCGGCGCTGCCCAGCCGTGTCTACTGCTGCTGGCAGGACTGGCCCTCTACGGTGGCTCTCCAGCGTTGGAGCGGGCGCTTGGTGCCCTCATTGGTGGCCGCACTGCGGCAGTCTTTTGGGGGCTTGTCATGGGGGTGGGGCTCGGCGTACCCCTGGTAGCGCTGGCTGCTATGCGGCAGCGGCGCCCGGTGACGATTGCCAGTGCCTTGTGTCTGTTTGTGGGGGCGGCAACGCTGCGCTTCCTTCTCTTCACTGTAGCGTGAGATGCGAGGTGCATTGATGGAACTGTCACGACGCGATTTTCTATTAGCAGGCGCAGCGACCGGCGCGGCCCTTGGCGGGCTAGGACTGCTCAACTTCCTCGCACGTGGTCCGGTCGATCGCACGGCGTGGGCCGGGAAAACGGTTGGAGCCGTACAGCGCATCCCGTCGATGTGTCAGAGCTGCACGACAGCATGCGGGGTGATAGCGACGGTGAAGGACGGGCGTCTGCTCTCGATCACCGGGAACCCGGAGGATCCAAATAGCCAGGGCTCGGTCTGCGCCAAGGGCGTTGCCGGTCCGTCGATCCTCTACGATCCGTACCGGCTGCTATATCCGCTCCAGCGCGTCGGCAAGCGCGGCGAGGGCAAGTGGAAACGTATCACCTGGGAAGAGGCATATATCACCATTGCGGACCGCCTGCGCCAGATCCGCGACAGCGGTCACCCGGAGGAGTTCGCCTTCCAGCAGGGGCGTAACCGCTCCACGGACATCATCAACCGCTTTCTCAATGCTTTCGGAACGCCCTCGTCGTTCAACCATCGCGCCCTCTGCTCGCTCAACCGCCGGGCCGCGATCCTGGCGACCATCGGCGAGACCGACTGGGATCTCGGCGACTACGAGAACAGCCGTTATATCCTCAACTTCGGCTGCAACTGGGCGGAAGCGCATCAGGGGCATATCCCGGTGGCCATCCGCATGATGCGCGGGCGGGAGCGCGGTGCCAAGATCGTCACCTTCGAGACACGGCTCTCCAACACGGCAGCGCTGTCAGACGAGTGGTTCTGCGTCAAGCCCGGCACTGACGGCCTGATCGCTCTGGCCATGGCGCAAGTCATCTGCTCTGAGGGATGGTGGAATACCACGTGGTTCGACACGTGGTCGAACTATCCAGCGCAGGAGTACGCGCGGCACGTGGCCCAGTATACGCCGGAGTTGGCGGAGCAGGTTAGCGGGGTCCCCGCAGCCGAGATTCGACGCATCGCGCGCGAGTTTGCTGCTGCAGCGCCGCGCTGTACGACGATCTGCAACCGCGGTACACATGCCCACTGGAACGGCTTCTATAACGACCGCGCGGTGACCCTACTCAACGCACTGGTTGGCAACATGGGCCAGGTCGGCGGCTGGTGCTGGCACCCCATGTCGGCATGGGACACGCAGCGCCTTCCTGAGCCACAGCCAGTGCCTCCCCGGCCCAGGGTGCGCAGCGTCATTGCCGACGCCAAAGAGTGGCCGTTGGCCAATGCCTGGCAGGGGTACTCGATGAAGGTAGGCGAGGTCGTCTACCTGTGGATCAAGGAGCGCAAGCAAAAAATCTCCGCGCTCATGACCTACAACACGGACCAGGCGTGGGCCTGGCCCGAAATGGGGCTCGTGCAAGAAGTGCTCAAAGACGAAGAGCTTATGCCCTTCCACTTCTGCCTTGACGTCATGTACTCCGAGACCGCCCACCTGGCAGATATCGTCCTGCCCTGGACGACGTGGATGGAGCGCTGGGACATCGATTCCCGCCCACCGCAGGGGCTCGTCGATTACGTGGGGCTACGGCAGCCAGTCGTGCCGCCGCTCGGGGAATCCAAAGATGTGCGCGAGATTTTCCCCGAGTTGGCGCGGCGCATCGGCGGGGGCATGGAGCAGTACTTCCCGTGGCAGACCGTTGAGGAGTATTTCGAGGCGTATTTCAAGCCGATTCCGGGTGGCTTCACGCATATGCGTCAGCACGGCGTCTGGATCGACCCCACGAAGCAACCCAACTACCTGCCATACATGCAGGAGCTTACACCGGCAGAACTCGACGGCAGTCACACCGACCCTGCCACTGGCATTATCTCCAAGGGAGAGGATCCCACAACCAAGGCACCACTCGCCATTGGCATCCTCGTGCACGGCGTCGCACGTCGCGGCTTTAAGACCCCGTCGCGCAAGATCGAGGTCGCGAACGCGTTTATCGAGGCCAAGGGCCAGGCAGTCGGCAAGACCATCAACCCACTGCCCATTTACGACCCGATTCCTGACCACCAGCGGGGGCTCAGCCCAGACCAGCTCATCATGATCAGCTTCAAGTGGAATGTGCATAACGCGCACCGGACGATGCAGTCGAAGTGGTTGCAAGAGATTGTCCACTCGAATCCCGCCTGGCTCAATCCAGCGACCGCCGCCAGGTTCGGGTTGCAGGAAGGTGACTGGATCGAGCTCACGAGCTTCCGGCCCAAAGATGCCCAGGTGCCCCACGACGATGGCTCAGTCGTTGGGACCCTGCGCACGCGCGTCCGCCTCACCGAAGGCATCCATCCGCTCGTCATCGCCGTGTCGCATAATAATGGCCGCTGGGTAGGCGGTCCTATCGCCGCACGTGGGGGTGACAGGAGAGGTTCTGCGGGGTTCGACGTGGCGCAGGACCCCGACGGTGGGCGCATCTGGTGGCAGGATGCACTCAGTGTGGCGCAGAACAACCTCATTCCGATCTATCCCGATCCGCGTTCGGGCCAACAGGCATGGCACGATACGGTCGTGCGCCTGCGCAAGGTGACCGCATGACAGCGCCGCTTGAGGCGGCCGCACGGCGGGATCTGTACGCGCTGACGGCACGGCTGTTCGCGGTGGAAGTGGACGTGGCGCTGTATCGGGCACTGGCGGTACAGGATGCGCTGGGGCTCATCGACGCGGAACTATACGCCATGGGAGAAGAGCGGGCTCTTGAGGCGCTGGCGGTCGAGTTTTGTCGGCTCTTTATTGGGCCGCAGCCTCCATGCGTACCGTACGCCTCGGCGCACCGGGGTGAGGCGCTTCTGGGCGGGCGCACGCGCACCCGTCTAGAGGCATTCCTGCACCGCGTCGGTTTCACCTTTGACGAAGTGGCGATGCGGATTGCCTTGCCGGATCACCTCGCGGTCGAGTTGGCCGTGCTGGCGCACCTGTATACGCTTACAGACACCGCCACCGCCGTACACGAATTCCTGTGCGACCATGTGCTGCCATGGGTACCAGCGTATTGCGAGCAGGTAGCCGCCGCCACCGCACTTGGCTTTTACCGCACGACAGCGCGGCTGGTAGCAGCACTTTTGGCAGAAGAGGAACCCTCCGGCAATGCCAGTATCAGACCCGAGTAAGCTGGGAGTTACGCGGCGTGCCTTGCCAGGCACTCTGTGAAGGATGCCCTGATGACCATCAGTATTTCCACCCAGGCATTGGCAGGGGCTATCGAGGAGCCCGAGTGCGTCGTGGTGGATGTGCGGGAGATGGCTGCTTTCAACGGCTGGACGCTCCATCACGAAGCCCGCGGGGGACATCTGCGTGGAGCGGTCGCTTTTCCACTGGAGTGGACAGCCGTGGTCCAAGGGACCGCCTTACGGCGCCTCTTCGCCTCAAAAGGGATCACACCTGACAGCACTGTCGTGGTGTACGATGTGCAACGGGACAGAAGTGCAGCCATGGCCCACCGGCTCAGGATCTTGGGATACGACCAGGTCCTGACCTACGACGCCGGATTGGCCGCCTGGGCTGCCGATGAACGATTACCCATGACGCATCTGACCCACTATGAAAAACTCGTGTATCCAGCCTGGGTATGCCAGTTGCTCCACGGCCAGTATCCGCCCACCTATGCGGGTCACGGGTTCGTGCTCTTTGAGGTAGGGTGGGGCAGCACGACCACGTATCATACCGGTCATATCCCTGGGGCACGGTATTTTGCTCTGGATGCCTATGAACAAACCCCGTTGTGGACGCGGGTCTCGGATGAGGCTCTCGTAGAACGGCTGTGCGCCGAGGGTGTCAGGCATGACACCACCGTCGTGCTGTATGGCACAGACACGACGGCGGCCGCCCGGGTCGCTGTCCTGCTGATGTACGCCGGGGTCGACGATGTGCGCCTCTTAGACGGAGGGTTTGCGGCGTGGAGAGCGGCAGGCTATCCGATCGCAACGACCACGCACCACCCTGATCCGGTCACCGACTTCGGTACAACGCTTCCAGGACATCCCGAGTACCTGATCAGGACTGAGGGAGTCAAAGCCCTCACAGCGGAGAATAACGCAGCACTCGTGAGTATTCGGAGTTGGGCCGAGTATAGCGGGGTAACCAGTGGCTATAGTTATATCCAGCCCAAAGGACGGATTGTGGGTGACGTGTGGGGCCATGCCGGCTCAGCCCCGCTGCGCATGGACCATTATCGCAACGTTGACAATACCATGCGCAACTATCATGATATCGCTGCCCAGTGGCGCGCGTGGGGGATTACCCCAGACAAACGCGTCACGTTTTACTGTGGCACGGGATGGCGCGCCAGTGAGGCCTTCTTTTACGCCTATCTGATGGGATGGCCCACAATCGCCGTCTACGATGGCGGCTGGTGGGCCTGGGTCCAGGACCCCGCGAATCCTATTGCTGTTGGCGATCCCAGACATCCCTGCGCAAGGTGATGCTGGGTTCGCAGTGATTATACCCTTGATATGATGAGGAGGTGTCCGATGTCCATAGCCCCTGAAGAGTTTCTGACCTATATCAATGGTGCGCTGGATGGGATGGTACAGATCGTCGAGGAATTGGGGGACGAGCGGGTGAACCTGCGCCCGAACAATATGCCCAATACGAACTCCCCCTTTGCTATTCTGACCCACTGTGTCGGGCTGACGCGCTACTTTATTGGGACTGCCCTGGCTGGGCGCCAGGTGCACCGTGACCGCGATGCAGAATTCCGCGCTCAGGGGACCGTCGCGGAGATCCGGCAGGCGGTGCGCGAACTCCAACAGCACATCCAAGACGACATCAAACACGTCCGCGGTGACCAGCCCTGTGCCTTCCCCGATGCCGTACGCCCGCCCCATCGGACCTGGATACAGGGGCGCTTCGTGCTCCAGTGTTACAAAGAACTGGCCCAACATCACGGGCACATGGAACTCACCCGCGATGTGATGCTAGGGCATGGGCCAGCCAGCTAGACGTCTATGACAGCAGGGCACCGCTCCGTCGCGGGGCAGGTCGGCCTCACCGATCTGCCCCGCCTCCGAGCCGCCATACAGGTGCATCTGTCAACGCCGTCTACCACCGTCCGTGAGGTCGCGCAGTACGCCCTGCACTGGTGGGCGCGGCCTCCCGAGGTGCAGTGGTATTCTGTCTGCCTGGCAGGGTGCGGCGCTCCAAGGTCGTGCCCAGGTCACGCTCAATGGTGCGTACCATAGCTGCATCCTCGCTAGTAACCAGGGTGAACGCCTCACCGGTCCTGGCAGCGCGGCCGGTACGGCCGATGCGATGGGTATAGGCGTCAGCCGTGTCAGGCATGTCATAATTAATGACGTGTGAAATCCGTAACACATCGATGCCGCGTGCAGCGATGTCCGTTGCCACCAGGATCTGAAACGCCCCTGCACGGAAGCCATCCAGCGCCGCCTGACGCTGACGCTGCGACAGGTTGCCCTGTAATGACGTGGCGCCATAGCCGGCATCTGCCAATTGCTGCGCCACCCGCTTGGCGCGGTGCTTCGTGCGCGTAAAGACGAGGACCGATGCCAGGTCGGTGTAGCGTAAAAGTGCCAGCAGCAACGCGGTTTTGCGGTGCGACTCGACGGGATACAGGGCGTGTGATACCGTCGGCACCGGCACCATGGCGCCGACTTGTATAGTCACCGGGTCGCGCAGGATATCGTGTGCCACACTCCGGACGTCATCGGGCATTGTAGCACCGAAAAGCAACGTCTGGCGCTGCGCTGGCACGTACTGCACGATGCGCCGGACATCAGGCAAAAAACCCATGTCGAACATACGATCCGCCTCGTCGAGCACGAGGACTTCCAGCGCCGAGAGGTCGATGGTACCCTGATGCAGGTGATCGAGGAGACGGCCAGGGCAGGCGACGACGATGTCGACGCCACGGCGCAGTTGGTATATTTGGGGAGATAGGCTTACGCCGCCATAGAGGGTCACGCTGCGCAAGGTCGTCTGTTGTCCTAGGGCCCTGATGGTGTCGTGGATTTGCTCGGCCAGTTCGCGTGTGGGCGCGATGATGAGGGCACGCACGTGACGGCTTGGACGCTGGATCAGACGCTGCAAAATCGGCAGGGCGAACGCGGCAGTTTTGCCAGTCCCGGTCTGCGCCAGACCCATGACGTCACGACCCTGGAGTATGGGTGGAATCGCTTGCCGTTGGATGGGGGTCGGCTCCATATACCCCAGCGCCTGCACTCCAGCCGCAATGCGTGAATGGAAATTGAACATGGTAAAACTCACTGAGAATCCTTCTGATCAAAAGGGATGCCGCGTGTCAGTCCACCTGTACCTATGACACCCCATCTATTTCGCCGAGGCCAGATTGACGCCCCGGACGTGTTACAGTCCCTCGCCAACATTAGCAAGGGACACTGCGTGGCAGCCTGACCCTTCCAGCACATGCTGCTCTACACGCTTCTTGACTGGCCCATGAAAACTCGCACGAGCGGGGAATACCGCTCCCCTGTATAGGGAAGACCATACGCCTCCTGGGCACTGCGGGTCTGCCACGGCTTGCCAGGGCCACCAGGATAGCCAGGGGCTGGCTCTCAGACGCCGTGTGATCGCGCATTGCAGCGGTGTGTAACGATCTGAACGTCACTAACCAGGAAGCTTTGGGGAGACGACACCGGGGAAGGTCAGAGACGCGGCTATGTTTCCATATTGCAGATGCCTGATTATAAACAAAGAGTGCAGATAACGCCAGCACATTTTCTGAACCGCAACGGCCACAGAGCTGATCGGGGTCCTGAAGGCGCCATAAGAGAGGGGCTACTCTCACGCCGACACTGGCACCACATCTACCGCTACCCGCATCGTATGCTGGCCACCACCGAGCAAGATGCCCTTGATCGGACTGACATCGCTGTAATCTCGGCCCAAAGCCACAGTAATATGTCGCTCCGATGGGAGCACATTGTTGGTGGGGTCCACGTCAATCCAGCCATACCCCGGACAGTACACCGATACCCAGGCATGCGATGCATCTGCACCTACCAGACGAGGCTCGCCAGGTGGGGGCTGCGTGACCAGATAGCCGCTGACGTAGCGCGCTGCCAGGCCTAGAGCCCGTAGGCAGCCAATCTGCACCTGGGCAAAGTCCTGACAGACACCACGGCGAGCTCGCAGGACATCGTGCAGAGGCGTACTCACCGACGTGGCCTGCGGATCATAGGTGAAATCAGTATGGATGCGCCGGGTGAGATCGAGCACCGCCGCAAGGAAGGGCTGGCCAGGACGAAATGATGGCGCAGCATAATGCTGCAGGCGGGCACTGCAGGTGATGTGGGGGGAATCAAAGAGGTACTGGTATGCCTCCAGCACCGCCGCACTGCGATCGTGACGTAGCATGTCGCGTACCGTTTCCCAGGCTGGCGTGTGGTCAGCAGGGAGCCCTGCACGTGGTGTGACCTCGACCGTGCTCCTGGCGGTTACCGTCAGCGTGCGATGTGGCTCCTGCACCGCGAAAAAGGTCACGGCGTTACCAAAAAAATCCACATGCTGACTGCACACCCCTGGCTCAGGCAGCACCACGAGTTCATAGGCAGTGCAGCGTTGCTGGGCGGTGTCGCGGGGCCTGAGGTACACCTCGTTGTGGCAGACGGAGACCGTGCCAGGGTACGTATAGGTAGTCGTGTGCCGCACCTGATAAATCATGGGGGACTCACAGGGATACTGGTGGCCAGATGCCGCGAGGATTCGGCATGGCTCAGGTAGTGATGGGTAATGGTATCAGACAGCGCTGGCAGGTCGGTCAGCAAGCGCGTCAACAGGGTCGCCAGGTGCGACCGGCGCCCATCCCCACTGACTGCGCACAGCGCGTCGATCTCTGACAGCCTGAGGCTGGTCAGCAGCATCATGGCGACACGCTGAGCGGGACTCAAGGACGGTCGCGAACGATCACGCGGCAGATGCTCGACGTGCTCAGCCAGTGCCACACATTGATAGATGACGGAACGGGGATTGGTGTCATCCAGCAGCAGCAGGTCCACCACCGGGGCACACTGCAGCGTGGTCAGATAGCGCGAGCGGTAGGTCATGGAGCTATCGGCAATCTCTAACAGGGTCTCTAACAGGGTCTCTTCATGGTCACTCACGTCGGCGAGCAGACTGCGGAGTAGACGCGCGGTATACAGGGCACGCTCCAGGCGCCGTCCCATGTCGAGGCAATGCCAGCCTGGCCCACGTGTCATGTTTTCTACGCCTAAGCCACTGAAGGCCGCCAGGGTAATAATCGTGTGGTTGAGTAACTCCAGCACGGCGCTCAAGGGCGGCAGACTAGAGGACTGGGGTAGCGTAAAATCTTGCTGCAGATGCGACAGAATACGCCAGGAGTCGAGGGAAATGCGGTCGCGCACCGTGGCGGCCACACGCTGTACATCAGCCAGCGTCACCCGTATGCTGTTGGGCCACTGCGCATCAAACATGACCGTGAGCAGGGCCTGTTCCAGGGCTGACAGTGACGCTGCCGAGCCATCGACCCCAGGCGCCATGTTCCAGGTCTCGCGCAGCGGGCGCAGCAAGGTCGGTAACGCCGCCGTGCCAGCCAAGCCTGCCTCCGCCGTCAGTCGGTTCACGACGCTACGCAGCAGACGCACCGCACCTTCGCTGCGCTCCACGTAGCGCCCCAACCAGTAGAGGTTGTCCGCCACCCGACTCGGTAGCTCGTAGCCACTGCGGCGTAACTCGATCGGCTGCCCCGGTGGTGGCAACAGACTGAACTGCAGCGGAGGATGATGCGCCACGACCCAGGTGTCTTTACTGCCCCCGCCCTGCTGCATTGACACCACCGGCGTGTCTGGTGAGGCCGAGACGCGCGTGAGTCCTCCTGGCATGACGGCGTACCCATCCGTGGTGGCGACCACATAGACACGCAACACCAGATGGCGTGGCTCCACGCCACCGGCACTCTGCCGCACGGGCATCGTCGAGGGGACAGGGGGCGCCTGCGCCACAAAAGCGTATGGACGGGCACGCAGTCGAGCCATGAGGCGCCGGCGTTCAGCCCGGCTGAGGGCGTGACTATACACGGTCTCGTGCGTGCCAGTGGGGAAGGCTGGGCTCACGCTGACGTGCTCGAGATGATCTAAGACATAGGTCAATGCGTCCTGCTGCCCGCACCACCAGGTGCGCACGGCAGGGAGATGCAGCTCTTCGCCGCACAGATGGTGGGCTATAGCTGGCAGTATGGCCATCAACGCCGGGGTCTCGAGCCAGCCACTCCCCAAGGCATTGGCAATGGCCACGTTGCCCGCCCGCACGGCCTCGACCAGCCCGGCCACCCCAAGGACGGATTGCTGGTGCAGCGCGAGCGGATCGCAGAAGGCGTCGTCCTGGCGCCGCACAATAACATCCACAGACTCCAGGCCGGCCAGGGTTTTCAGAAAGACGCAGTTATCACGGACAGTTAAATCTCCCCCTTCGACCAGTGTGTAGCCCAGATAACGGGCCAGATAGGCATGCTCGAAATAGGTCTCGTGGTACGGCCCTGGTGTGAGGAGTACAATGCGTGGGTTGTCGCGATGGTGGAGCGCCAGGCTGCTCAAGGTCTTGCGCAGGGCGTCAAAGAACAGTGCCAGGCGCTGCACCTTGCCCTCGTGAAACACATCGGACAGCACGCGTGATAGGATGAGGCGATTTTCCAGGGCATAGCCGGCTCCGGAAGGGCTCTGTGTACGGTCAGCAAGTACCCACCACTGACCATCGGGCGCCCGGGCGAGGTCGGCAGCGTAGAGGTGTAAATACCGCTCCTGCGGTACCCGCACGTTGTGACATGGGCGGAGGAAACCGGGATGCGCGAAGACGAGTTCAGGGGGTAAGAGACCCCCCCTGAGAAGCTCTTGTGGGCCATAGACGTCGGCCAACAGCGCATTCAACACCTGTGCCCGCTGTACCAGCGCCGCGACGAGACGCTCCCACTCCTCGGGGGCGATCACCAGGGGCAGCGCATCGAGTTCCCACGGTCGATGCATGCCCTGGGGATCGCCGTAGACATTGTAGGTCACACCATTGTCGTGGATCAGTCTCCTGGCCTGCTCCCAGCGCCGGGTCAGTTCCTCCACTCCCAGGCTGTCCAGCATCTGCACCACGCGCTCCCAATGCGGACGCAGGACGCCTGGAGCGGCAAACACCTCATCGTAGGCGCCCGTTGGGATGTGGTAGCCCTGGAACAGACTTTGGCATGCCACCGTCGATGTGGTGTGTGATGACGTCAAAGCAGCCACGAGACTCGCCGCGACGGGTTAGTAGTCAAGACCAGAGGTCCCAACCCAGCCCGTTTGGGACACGTCAAGCATGACCCCATCCGGACCGCTGTACTTGACCTCGACATTGCCGTGCTGCTGACGGCCATGGCCCACGCCCAGCGCCTGGTTCACATCATCGCGCGGCTGGGAACCGGCTGCCGCCAGCTTCTCGGCGATCGTCTCCAGGCTTTCAACCTGGAAGCCAATATGGTGGATACCACTGTAATCTTTGCCGCGTTCGACCCCAGCCACCGCGTCGCTCTTGAAGTTGAGGATGGCCAGATTGATATCCCCGTCGCTGAGGTAGTAACCCCTGGCACCAGGGCCATCGAGCTTGGCAATCTCCTTCATGCCGAACACGTCGATATAGAACTTGGCGGTCTTGTCCACATCCTGCGTCGAGATGGCGATGTGCTTAATCTTTGGCATGGTGCTTCTCCTGTGTCAGTAGGTTCGCGCTGGGTCTCCTGTCAGG
>WNEY01006037.1_pt1 | contig 16171 bp, 11 predicted proteins | sample 5400531 | NCBI WGS metagenome assembly WNEY01 (sample SAMN13153338, study PRJNA577476) | soil metagenome | isolation source: 200 cm saprolite under Douglas fir tree site 1 | place: USA:California | collected 2015-04-18
TGCGGCTTGGCCATCAGCCAAGCTGGTCTCACAAGTTCTGGAATAGCAGTGACCAATGCCTTCCAAACCGGCGAAATCATCTTCCTCACCATGCAAGCGGCTTTCACTTGCCTGACTGGCTGCTATCCTTTAGATACATAACTACTCGATTGCAGAGCATAGAGCCGATCGATTTCTCAGTCCATGATCTAAACCATAGACAAACGTTTGTCTTTCGATATAGACTCCTATTCTATTGCGAGGTTTGGAGGCGCCCGCAAGGTAAAAAGAGCAAGATGCAAATGCTTCTACCCTGCCCCTGAAAGTTGCCTGAACCACTCTTAGCTGAGGGCGATATGCGGTCTTCACAGTCGTTACTGTTGTTATTTCTGATGCTAAACACATCGATCCTTGCAACCGCGCAAGCAGGTCCAAGGCAACTCCGCGTTACGCCCTCCGACCAGCTCATCGCACCTTCCGCGACACAGCCGTACACTGCGGCGCTTGCTTTCTTCAAGGGCATGGGCAAGCCCGGCGGCGAACGCGTGGTCACAACGGCCGTCACCTGGTCTTCTTCGAACCCAAGCGCGGCCACGATCGGTCTGCATACAGGACTCGTAACAGCCGGCAGCACACCAGGGACAAGCACCATTACCGCTGTAAGTGGTCTTCTGCGCGTCTCGGTGCAGTTAACGGTGAGCACTGCGACGCTGAATTCCATTACCGTCACGCCCGCCGATCCCTCGGTTCCACTGGGCAGGTTGGTCCAGTTCACCGCCACGGGGAATTACAGCAACGGCACGCATCACAACCTCACCGATGCGGTCACCTGGAGCTCGGGGACAACCACCACAGCTACCATCAATAGCAGCTCGGGACTTGCCACCACCAAAGCCCAGGGCAGCACTTTGATCAGCGCCACCTTGGGCAGCACCACCGGAACAAGCACCCTGAGCGTGACCGCTCCGGTGCTGGACTTGATTCAAGTCACGCCGGCCAACGGCACGGTAATCTTGCCTGCAACCCAGCAATTCACTGCTATGGGAATTTTCTCTGACAGCAGCACACAGGACCTGACCACCAGCGCTACCTGGAGCTCCACTAATACAGGTGTAGCAACGATCGGCGCCAACACCGGGCTGGCCACCACCGTAGGGCCAGGAACCACGACGATCTCAGCCACCTTCAACGCGGTCACAGGCTCTATTTCGCTCACAGTGATCGCTCTCACCTCCATTGCCATTTCTCCTTCCAATCCGAGCGTTGATTTCGGCTCCAAACTGCAGTTCACCGCTACAGGGACCTATAGCGACGGCAGCACGCGTGACTTCACAGCTACGGCGGCCTGGAGTTCCAGCAATCTGGGCGTCGCCACCGTCAATGCAACCGGCCTGGTAACAAGTGTGCACGAGGGGACAACTACGATCCAGGCGACCCAGAGCGGTGTGACTGGTTCTACGCAGCTCTCTGTGGTTGACAATGTCGCAATCTCTATTTCCCCCAGCAGTACTTCACTTACCGTCAACAGTACTCAGCAGTTTACGGTCACAGTGACCGGAGCTTCCAATACTTCTGTAACCTGGAGTGTCAATGGCGTGGTGGGTGGTAACAGCACGCTCGGGACAATAAGCACCTCTGGTTTGTATACGGCGCCAGCCTCCGTACCCACCCGAATGGGGTCCGGGTGGCGGTTACTATGCGAAGAATGTCATCACCAGCGGCTCCGCGCCGTTGCTGACTGTCCTTAACTATGCCTTCGCCAACGTAATCAACAATACTTGCGCGCTGACAGACCCATATTCGGATTATCAACAGACTTACAACCCATCCAACAGTGTGGATGGCTCGACCGATGGCACATCGATCGGCCTCTATGGCAGCTTCCACCAGCTACAGGAGCTGAAGGCGAAGTATCCCAGCCTGAAGATCATGATTTCTCTGGGCGGCGGCACGCTCTCCGGCGGATTCTCGGCGGCGGCGCAGCCCGCCAATGTATCCGGCTTTGTGTCGTCGTGCATCGACATGTTTATCAACGGCAACATTGCACCCGGAGTGAGCGCAGCCGGCCTGTTCGATGGCATCGACATCGACTGGGAGTGGCCCACTTCTTCTGACACGTCGAACTACGTGAACATGATCGCGCTGTTCCGCAGCAAGCTGGATGCAACTCGCCCCGGCCTGATGTTGACGGTTGCCGGATCGCCGGGCCGTTATGCTTACGTTCCGCAGAACCTGGCGGCAATCTATCCTTACCTGAATTACATCAACATCGAGGCTTACGATTACGACGGGCCGTGGAACTCGGTAACGAACTTTGCCGCTCCGCTCTACACCGCGAGCGGAAGCCCCACGGCGGGTCTGGATATTGACAGCACACTGCAAGGCTATCTGGCCACGGGCGTGCCTGCATCGAAGCTAACGCTGGGCGTGCCCTTTTACGCCTACGACTGGACTGGCGTTCCCAACGTGAACAATGGTCTCTACCAAACCGGAACTCCAGATCAGAACGGAGGCACCTATGCTCATATTGTGCAGATCATAGGGAGCTACCAGCAGTTCCGCGATCCGGTATCGCAGGAGCCGTGGTTGTTCAACGGCAGCATTTACTGGACGTACGACGATCCAACGTCGATTGCGTTCAAGATGAGTTATCTCAAGACAAAAGGGCTGGCCGGAGCGATGTTCTGGGAACTGGCCCAAGACACTCCCAATGGAACCCTGATACAAGCGGTCCATAACGGGTTGCAGTAACGGTTCGCTTTTATAGAACTCGCTGTCCCTATCAAAAACTCCGTTCTGATTGAAAGCGCTGACCTTATCGGCTGAGGGCCTGTAGGCTGTTTCATTCTAATGTCGACCCTCTTGTTGGTTTTGTTATCCTCTCTTCGAAGCTCGCTGTACTCCCGCGCTGCTTTGCAAGCCGAGATCCTGGCCTTGCGCCATCAACTTCTTGTGCTGCAGCGTACCCCTGCATGTTAATAATTCCGGTTTTCCATCGTCATAGTTAACAGACGGGGTAGCAGGATGAGAACATTCGCAATCATGGTTGAAACCAAAGAACTTCGCCCGTGGTCGAGTGAGATTGAGGACATCTTCCGCGTTCACTATGCCAATGCCTTTCGGGCGGCCTACAGGATAACCGGCAGTCACAGCGATGCCGAAGATGTTTTACAGACGCTCTTTCTGCGGTTACTACGGCGAGGGCCTGCCGGCGAATCGGTCTCAAACCTGGGTGGTTACGTTTACCGGGCAGCGATCAATGCTTCACTCGATGTGCTGCGTTCCAGACGCGAGGGGCAATGTATTCCTCTCCAGGAAGACATGCACGTTGCGCTGCAAGGTTCGCCTGAACGAATGCTCGAATCTAAAGAGACTCAGGTTTGGCTGCGCGGGGCCTTGGCAGCCATGAATCCGCGATGGGCTGAGATATTTGTCCTGCGCTACTTCGATGAGCTCGATAACCGTGAGATCGCGCGTATGCTGCATATCTCGCACGCCACTGTTGCCGTGACCCTTTACCGGGTGCGGCGTCTGTTAGAGCGCGAGTTCCGGACGCGCATGAGAGGGAACCGATGAACCGCCAAAACAAAGACACTTCTAAGTCTTTACTTAAAGACGCGATTGATTCAATTCGAACCGAACAGCCGGACCCCGATCGTGTGGGCGAAAGCGAAGCCCGTTTGTGGGCACAGAGCGGCAGCTCGATTGCCGCTGCCGGAGCGATCCACGGCTGCGCCGACATACGCGCCCTGCTCGATGACTACAAGAACAAGAAGCTGGCGGTGCCCCGCGCATTACTGGTGGAAGCCCATTTGCACGAATGCGTGAGCTGCAGCCGTTACTTTGAGCGGGTCTCCGCTCCTGCTGCATGGTCACCGGCCCGACCTTCGGCTGCAAGCCAACCCTTGCCCTGGAAGTTGTATGCCGTTGCTGCCATGATTGTTGTTGCGATTGGCGCAGCTGCACTCTTCATGCAAAGCGACCGGGTTTTCGCTCCGCCCGGACCGCGGGCCACCGTTGAATCCATTGACGGGGGGCTGTATCGCGTTTCTGACAGTGGTGAGCAGGCAGTCCGCCCCGGCGATCAATTCGCCGAAGATGAAACCATCCGTACTCCCAATGGCGGTCATGCTTTTATCAGGCTCAGCGATGGTTCTCGCGTGGAGATGAACGAGCGCGCGGAATTCTCCGTCAGCCAGGGCCGCAAAAACACCACGGTCCATCTCGAACGCGGTGACATCCTGATTCAGGCCGCGCATCGCACCAGCGGACATCTTTATGTTCTATCCAAAGATTGCCGTGTTGCCGTCACTGGAACCATCTTCGCGGTCAGCAGCGGGATTAGAGACTCACGTGTATCAGTAGTTGAGGGCGCCGTAGAGGTCTCTTACTCCGGGGAGGAACAGACGCTTCACCCGGGAGATGGGCTTTCGACAAGTGGCGCTGAAGCCGTTTCGGTGAAGAAAGAGATCGCCTGGAGCCATAACCTCGACCAGTATCTTCAATTGCTCGCCCAGTTTTCTTCCTTGGAGAAGAAACTGGCAACTATTCCCCTGCCCGGGTTGCGTTACAGCAGCCGACTACTTCGCTTCATGCCACAAAACACCATGCTTTATGCCAGCTCTCCCAACTACGGCGATGCCCTCAAGCAGGCCGACCAGCTTCTGCATGACCAGTTGCAGAGCAGCGATGTTTTGAACAAATGGTGGGAGCAGGTCAATGCCGACCGGCATCCATCACTGGAGGAGATGATTGAAAAATTCCAGACGCTCAGCCAATATCTCGGAGAAGAGGCCGTATTCAGCGTCGTGCAGCAAGGCGAACGCTGCCAGCCGCTGATCCTGGCGGAAGTGCAGCGCGCAGGGCTGCGGGAGTATCTGGAAAGCGAGGCTGCCAAAACCAACAACAACTCCGGGGGGCGCGCGGTTCTTGAAGTGCTCGATGCTTTTGAACTCAACAGCGTCATAGCCAACCCGAGGCCCAGGAGTAAATTGTTTGTCGTGGTGCTGCCCGAATATGTCCTGGTTTCACCCGACCCGGATCTGCTCAAAAGCACGATCGCAAGGATTGAATCCGGCTCCGAAAGCGGTTTTGCCGAAACTCCTTACGGTCAGTTGCTCACCAATCTGTATTCCAATGGCGCAGGCCTGCTCTTCACGGCAGACATCGCACGTTTGCACCAGTACCATGCCCAGTATCAAAAGGGTCCCAGAAATCAGGAAGGGCTGTCTCGCTCCGGCTTCGGTGATCTCAAATATCTGGTTGCCGAGTCCAAAAATGTAAACAGCACCACCGAGAACCACGCGGTCTTGATCTTCAACGGTCCGCGCCATGGCGTTGCTTCGTGGCTGGCTGCGCCGGCTCCCATGGGTGCTCTGGAATTTCTCTCGCCGCAGGCGAGCGCGGTGGCTTCGTTTGTGGTCAAGAAACCCGAAGCAATGTTCGACGATCTGGTTTCTTTTGCCCAGGCCAGGAATCCGCAAGCTCAGTCTGAACTTGAGGAATTGCAGTCGAAGCTGAATTTCCGCTTGCGCGATGATTTTGCCAGCACTTTGGGTGGGGAGGCCACGCTTGCGCTCGATGGGCCCGTGCTTCCCACGCCCTCCTGGAAATTCATCATTGAGGTGAATGATTCTGGAAGATTGCAGAACACCCTGCGCACGTTGGTAGAGGATCACAATGCGGAAGCGTCTCAGCATAACCATCCCGAACTGGCCTATGACGAAACCCAGTTTCAGGGACGCACCTACTATCATGTGCACGCGCTCTCAGCCGATTCGTTCGCAGATTTCTACTATACCTTCGCCGATGGATACATGATCGCGGGACCGTCGCGTGCCATCCTGGTGCAAGCCATCGCCATCAGGAACAGCAGCGATAGTCTGGCGCGCTCTTCGCAATTCCTGGCCCTCCTCCCCCAGAACTCTCAGACCAACGTCTCGGCGCTTTACTACCAGAACCTGGCGCCGCTGCTGGATTCGGTTGCCGGGCTCACACCCAGCCAGCTTCAGTCTCTGCGCGAGGTGGCAGCCAACTCCAAGCCCAGCATGGCGGTGGCCTATGGCGAGGAATCGCGGATTGAATTTGTGACCAACGGTAAATTCCCTGGTCTCGATCCTGATACTCTGGCGTTGACTCGCCTGCTGGATCTGGCCAAGGGAACCAAGTAAAGAAGGTTGACGTATCTAGAACTGGTTGCTTTAAGAATTTTGAGGCGAGAAGACATGTATCAGGGCACGGCTTTAGCCGTGCCGTTGAGTACCCTTAAAAGATGTGGGCTTTAGAGCGTGTGTGAGAACTAGGTTTTCATGTTACATATTGCGATCACAACGTTTGGTGAACACAAGATGTTGTGGTCGGCAAAGTTGATTTTTGGGTTCTCACACACCCTCTTTAGCCCCTGAGGTTCAAAACGCTGTTCTAATCTAACGAATGCTGCCAATCATCGAGTTCGACGGCCTTACGGTTAACCTGGGCGGGCGTGAAATACTCCACGGTCTCAGTGGAGCGCTCAATGGTAAGGCCATTGGCTTGTTAGGCCCGAACGGTGCCGGCAAGAGCACTTTCATCAATACGCTTCTTGGTTTTCACAAGCCCAGCAAAGGAACCGTGCGGGTGCATGGCCGTGACGTCTGCAGCGAGGCCATGGCAGTGCGCCGCATGATCGGCTACATGCCGGAGAATGAGGCTTTTATCGCCGGCATGAGCGGTGTGCGCTTTGTGCGCTACATGGCGGAACTCGCCGGACTGCCTGCGGAAGAAGCCCTGGAACGCGCTCACGAGGCTTTCTTTTATGTCGGACTGGGCGAAGCCCGCTACCGCAAGCTGGGTACATATTCACTGGGCATGAAGCAGTTGACCAAGCTGGCGCAGGCCATCGCGCACGGCCCCAACCTGCTTCTTCTGGATGAACCTACGAATGGCCTTGATCCGCCGGCTCGGCTGCGCATGCTGCAGCTCATCCGCGAGATCCGCGATACACCGGGAATGAATCTCGTTCTCTCTTCGCACCTGCTGCACGATGTGGAAGAGTGCTGCGACGAGGTCTTGATTTTAAATGACGGCCGCATTGCGGCGCTGTGCAACCTCGAGGAAGAGCGCAAGGCCAACCGCAAATTTCTTGAACTCGAGACCACCGGCGACGAAAACGCCTTTGCCGAAGCCGCCAAGGGCATGGGCTGCGAATGCGCTCTCTTCAGCCGCGGACGCATGAAGATCGTTTTGCCGAATGAGATAGAACTCCGGCAGATCTATCGGTTGGCCGCAGAAAAGGGCGTGCAGATCCGGCGCATGAATCATCGCCGCGACTCGTTGGAAGATATTTTCCTGCGGGCCATGGAAGAACCAGCCCAGGTCTGTGCTGCACAAGTAGGAGCCCAAAATGGCGGTTTATAAACGAACCTATCGCCGCTACCAAGGCCGGCTTACGGCGCAATGGTTGCGCTTCCTGGTGCTGACGCGCTATTCACTCTCCACGCTCTTCGATTCGCGCCCGTTCACGGCTTTCGTTGTGCTTTCGGCGATACCACTGCTGTTTACCGGCGCATTGATCTATCTGAGCCACAGCCCCATGGCGCGCACTCTGCTGCAGATGACGGGGACGGGGCCAATAATCAAGGTTGATCCCAGTTTTTTCCGCCAAGTGCTGATGAATCAGGGCATGCTCGCGTTTCTCATGACCGCCTGGGCTGGTCCCGGATTGGTGGCGCCTGACCTGGCCAACCAGGCCTTGCCTTTGTATCTTTCGCGCCCGTTCTCGCGTGCCGAGTACGTGCTGGGCAAGATGGGTGTGCTCTTCCTCCTGCTCTCAGCCATTACGTGGTTGCCGGTGCTGCTTCTTTTCGGGTTGCAGTCTGGTCTGGCGGAAGCCGGCTGGTTCAAGGAGAACTACTGGTTGATGGGTTCCATCTTCCTCTCCGGCATTTTATGGATCATCGTTATCTCTCTTCTGTCGCTGGCCATCTCCGCCTGGGTGCGTTGGCGCATTGTGGCCAGCGTATTTCTGTTTGGCATCTTCTTTGTGGCTGCAGCTTTTGCTGAGATGATCAACGGCATTCTGAGCACCACTCGGGGACACCTTCTGAATGTCGCTCACCTCATCTTCGGCGTGATATGGCCAAGCCTGTTTCGTTTAGGGCAGGAGGTTGCGGCAGCAAATCCTCACGCCAGACATCCGCACTTGCCTCCAGGAGCAGTGGTTCCGCTTCCACCGCCGCCCATTCCACTATGGCAGGCCTGGATCGTTGTTTTCGTGGTTTGTTCAGTATGCCTGCTGCTGTTAAATCGCCGCCTGCGGGCCCGGGAGGTTGTGCGGGGATGAGCGGACCTGCCCAAAATCGCATTGTGTTCGAAAACGTCTCCAAGTTTTATGGCGAGGTCCTCGGTGTAAATCGGGTGAACCTTTCGCTGTCAGCGGGAGTCACCAGCCTGGTCGGACCCAACGGCTCGGGAAAAACCACGCTCATGAACCTGATGACCGGTCTCATCAGGCCGACCAACGGCACCATCAGCGTTCTTGGAATCGCTCCTTCGGAGCCGGAAAAGCTTGCCCGCGTTCTGGGTTACTGCACCCAATTTGACTCATTCCCGCCGGGCCTCACCGGACGCGAATTTATCCACGACTGGCTGCGCTTGCATGGTTTCAACCGCCAGGAAGCCGGCCGCCTTACGGATGATGCTCTGGCGCGCGTTGAGCTGACTGAAGCCGCTGACCGCAAAATTGCCGGATACAGCAAAGGTATGCGCCAGCGTATTCGTTTGGCCCAGGCCATCAGCCATCACCCCACGGTTCTAATTCTCGATGAACCGCTGAATGGTCTCGATCCCCGGGCGCGCGCAGCTTCCATGGCGCTCTTCGAGGCCTTGGGCAAAGAGGGCATGCATGTTGTGATCTCAAGCCATATTCTTCACGAGGTAGATCGCATCTCCGATGAAGTGGTGCTCATCAGCAGCGGATACATCGTGGCTGAGGGCAAGATTCCCGATGTCCGCACCGAAGTCAAAGAACATCCCATGCAGATCCTGGTTCGCTGCGCCCAGCCCGAGCTGTTGGCCTCGCGCGTCTTTGCCCAGAACCACGCAGTAGAAGCCAAGCTGCAACACGACGGTAAGGGCATCTTGATTCGCACCACCAATGCCGATGAGTTCTATTCGCTGCTGAACCGCCTTATCATCGAGGATGGCATACAGGTCGAAGCCGTGGCTCCTGCCGATGATGATGTGAACTCGGTGTATCAGTATTTAATCGGTTCCGATGGAGAGCGCATATGAATCAGGCGAGCAACAGCCCAAGCGCACGCACTTGGATTGCCGGCCAGCCTTGGCGGCTCTGGGGCCATCAGGTAATGGCCGTCGTGCGGCAGGAATTGAAACAGAACCTCTTCAGCCGGCGGGCTGCAGGCATCTACCTGCTGGCTTTCGCTCCGGTTGTAATTCTCGGGATTTATGTCCTGCAAACCCCGTGCCTGAACTGCAATGCGTACGGAGATGTGTCGCTTTCCCGTACCTTCAAATTCTATTTGGACGAAGAGACCACCATGCTTGCCGGCATCTTCCAACTCTACTACCTGCGCCTCGGCATTTTCTTCGGCGTCATGGGACTCTTCACCTGGCTGTTTCGCGGCCAGATCGTGCAGCGCACGCTGCACTACTCATTTCTTGCCCCGTTGCGGCGCGAACTGCTGATCCTCGGCAAGTTTCTCGCTGGGACATTAATGGCCACGCTGATGTTTGGTGTGGGCGTGCTACTCTGCTTTGCATTGGTCTATTGGCACTTCAAGTCAGCCGGATATGACTATGTTTTCCACGGACCCGGCTTACAGCAGCTCGCGGTCTATCTCGGGATCACCGCCCTGGCCTGCATCGGTTATGGGGCGATCTTCCTCACGCTCACCATCATCTTCAAAAACCCGATCATTCCTGGAATTGTCATGCTGGGATGGGAGACCTTCAGTGGAATTTTTCCCGCCATGCTGCAGAGATTGAGTGTGTCGTTCTATCTTAAGCACCTGTGTCCGGTGAACGCTCCCGCAAATGGCATTCTGGCGTTGCTTACCGTGGTCGCCGAACCGGTTGCACCGTGGGCCACCGTACTCGGACTCCTACTGCTGACATCGGTCGCACTGGCCGTCGCCTGTATTCGCAGCCGCAGGCTCGAGATCAGCTACAGCAGCGAACAGTAGGTTCTGTACCTATTGAAACCTCAGCTGTCGCCCTGTGCCTATCGGAAATTTCGTTCTGATTGAAAATATTGACCTTATTGTCCAGCTGTGCCTATCAGAAACTCGGTTCTGATTGGTGCGATTGACCTTACCGCCCTGACCGTGTAGCCTGTCGCATCTCCCATATTGACGATCTTGCGCCTTCTTTTTTCTTCCCTTCGGAGCTCACTTCGCTCCGGTGCTGCGTTGCAAGCTGAGATCCTGGCCTTGCGCCATCAGCTTCTGGTGCTGCAGCGTTCCACCCAGGGCCGACGGGTGCGATTTCACGCCATTGATCGAGTCTTCTGGGTCTGGTTGTCTGGTTTGTGGCAAGGCTGGCGCTCTCGCGTCCGGATCATGAAGGCAGACACTGTCATTGCGTGGAACCGCAAACGGTTCCGACTGTATTGGACCTGGGAAGAGCGGTGCAGGGCCAAAATTTCCGCCTGCAAGCCCAGCGCGGGAGCATAGCCCAGTTATCCCCAACTAACGTTCTCGATGGTGCCTGATAGGCGTATACAAAGGTGCCTCATCGTGCTCTCACGTTGCGACCATAATGCTTGTTCTGAGCGGCTGACCAGCGAACATGCGAAGATCTCGTTCATATCGAGAAAAATTGGTACACTAACTCCGCTGCAGCGAAACAACAGAAAACTTTGGCTCGCGCTAATCAACAGGAGAGTCTGTGAAAACGTCACGGCGGGCTCGATGTATCGCGATTCTCTGCTTTATCTTGTCACTTTCCGGGCTTGGCACCGGTTGTGGTGGAGCGCATAGCGTCACGATTCCCGCCCCACCGTCGGCTCCGCTGGCCGGGGCGCCGGCCACCGTTGTGGGAAACTTCAGTACAAGCGTTGCCACAACCGAACTCGCAGTCTCCCTAGCCCGCACCGCGGCTTTCTTCAGCAACGATCAGGCACCGCTGTCTTCGCGGACAGTGCGTTTTGTCAGCGGAATTCACTTCCCACCGGGCATTACGAATGCTCCCAATGCTGCGCTTTACGGAGTTGAAAACACGAATCGCGGCTGTACGCTGAATGTGACGTTCCTTCCCGGACAGGCGGTTGCCCCTGCGCGTTCCATCAGCGGGCTCGCGCTCGGATTAGGAATCACTACAGGCAAATCTGACATTTTGGATTCGAATCCCAACGCGGTCAATCCGGGCGGCGTACCTTTGTTCAAGAACGGCCGCCTGGTCGGCGGCGTTGGTGTGGCAGGAGCTTCGCCCGCGGTCACGGAATTTGCAGCGTTTTCTGGAGCGGTGAATTCCGGCTTCGGGGCGGCTCCCGCTCCGCCGGGTGTGGTCGTGATTGACGGCATTTCTCTTCCTTTTGTCTCTCAAACCACGCGTCCTGCCGGCGTGAACGCCGGCGCGTTCACCGGTGCATTTCTGGTGGGCCCGGCGGCCAGTCCGGGCGCCGTGCCTGAGGGAGACTTGGTACAGGTAAAAGCAGGGCTTGTTGGCGGATTGACGCAAGTCGAAGTGCAGAGCATCGTCAACCAGGCGATAGCGACCGCAAACCAAACCCGAGCGGTCATCCGCTTGCCCGACGGCCAGAGGGCGAGATTTGTGATTGCCGTAGCCGACCTGGATGGCAGCGTCCTGGCGCTCAACCGCATGCCTGATGCAACCGTGTTCAGCATCGATGTGGCCGTTGCCAAGGCCCGCAATATGGTCTATTTCAGCAGCGCGGGGGTCAATCCCAGCGATCTTCCCGGCGTTCCTGCAGGAACTGCAGTCACCAACCGCACCATCAGCTTTGGCGCCCAGCCTTTGTTTCCGCCGGGGATTGATGGAACCGCTGCAGGCCCATTTTTTGCTCTCTATCAGTCTGATGTGGCCAATCCCTGCACGAACGGAAGCCAGCCGCCGAACCCAAATCAAAATGGCGTTGTTTTTTTCCCGGGAAGTGTGCCGCTCTATAAGAACGGCCTGCTGGTGGGAGGATTAGGGATCAGCGGAGATGGCGTCGAGCAGGACGATTTTGTCTCGGCCGGAGGCGCCCAGGGCTTTGACGCCCCAATGGCCATTCGTGCCGACCAACTCAGCCTGCGTGGAGTGAGGCTGCCCTATCTTAAGTTTCCCCGCAACCCGACATTGTAAAGCAATTCCAGAATTGGTATGCCCGAGGCACCGGGGCTATCCGGGGCTATTGATAGCTGCATAACAAATATCCCATCTTCCGAACGCCGGGGCTCCCACCATGCGCCGCAAGCAGCACAATCGGACATTACTAATGCAGGGCTCAATAAAACCGTTTGTTTTGCATCTTAGACGCGTGCCCCACGGCACGCCGGGGCAGGCTTGAAGGCACGCTCTTCCACGGTGGCGAGTACAGCAACGGTGGAGCGGGCTTAAGCCGGCCTGTAAATACCGCTCAGTGTGCTGCTACGCCGGAGTTCCGCAACGCAACGCTGAGTTTATGCATCTGCGAACTAAAGCGCGGAGCGCTGTAAGCAGAAGGGTTGTTTACTTCCTGGAACAGCGCGTCGATGGCGGCGCGAACCGCCGGATGACTGCCTGCCTGTTTTTCGTAGCAGAGAAAAATCGTATCCAGCGCCATCGTGGCCTGTTCTGCCGAACGGGTATCCTGATTCGCAATTGACTCTGCCTCGGCTGAGATCGCTTGCAATAGACCAGCCGCGCGCATTTGATCAAAACTGGCCTGGTTGATTTCGGCGACCAGGCGGTTGGTGGTTTCGCCGGCGGCCAGGGCTTTCTCACCAACGTCACTGCGCGAACTGTTCCAGTCACTGGCAGCTTCGTAGACGCGTTGCATTTGCGTTTCAAGCTGCCGGGTAGCTGCAGGATCTACTTCTTTCGCTAGGATTCGGAAGACGGTGAAATGAGCAGTCTCCCATGGAGGCGACCCCGGAGCCCGATACTCGTAGCCGCGCTCCTGTCTCCAACTTCCCTCCGGTTTAGTAAGACTGTGATGGCAACTGAAACAATCGTAGTCTGAGAATTCCGGCCAGCTCCCACTCTGCGTGTGCCGTGCCAGCTTCTCCAAGGATTCGCGCAGTTGAATGGCCTGTCCAACCGCCCAAAGGCGCAGATCGTGATAAGGATCGGCAGCAGGTTTCCAGTGCGCCGGTTCGATGGCGCTGTAGGAATCCAGCTCGAAAACCAGGTCGGGGTGTCCTGCGGCAATCATCCTGTGGTCCACGTTCTTCTCCGCTGTTCCCAGATGGCAGGCGAGGCACTTTTCGGAACGGCGCACTGGATCGCGGATGTCGAACATTCCAAGCGCAACCGACTTTTGTGTGGTCGAGCCTTTGAGCGTATGTGGCACCAGCCAGGCGGATGCAGGACCGTGACAGCTTTCGCAGCTCACTCCTTCCAGGTCAAAATCGCGGGCTTTCTCCTCGGGCGCGACGGAAAGAGAGTGGCAGGCGATACACTTGGGAGATGCTGCCGGATTGTCAATGCCAAGCAGCCGCCCCATGCGCTGAGCAACTGGACTCTCGAGGTTGCGGTAAGCTTTGAAGTGCGCGTCGCGCACCACCCAGGTGCTGTATTCGTTTTGCAAGACGCTGCTCACCGAGCGCGGCTGCACGCCGCCGTGGCAGGCCGATGCAGCGCACGACCCGGGGCCAACGTATTTCGAAACTCCAGTTGGTTTGGCGGCTGTCTGCGCAGACCCCATGGGTGGATTGAGAAGACAGCTCAAGAATGTGCCTGCGAGCAGGACCGGGAACACCGCCTTTTGCCAGACGCGAGCTTCAGCCATCATTCCCCCTGCGATTGATCGGAACTGTACTTTCTACCTTGTGTTCATTCAAAACGCAACCTCAGAATGCAGGCGGGAACCGTCAGGTTATTGTGCGATGGACGGGAGCATGTTTGTCTGTTATAGTCCGCCCAAAGCATCCCTGTGTTCGAAATAGCTTAGTTAGATTCCAAGAGGAATGGTCCATCGTGTCTGCCCCTGCCCCTTTCAAAGTGCTGCCCGTTGAACACAAGACGGATGGCATATTCGAGGAGCTCAAAGAGGTCCAGCGGAAGTTTGAATACCTTCCGGCTGAGGAGCTAAAGCGAATCGCGGTGAGCCGCGGTCTCGCCTTGCGCGATGTCCACGCGATTGCAAGTTATTATCCCCACTTCTACCTTCAGCGCCCGGCCAGAGTCACGGTCAAGATATGCGATGACATGAGCTGCCATCTGCGGGGAGCTCCGGCATTACAACGAAAGCTGGAGCAGCGATTCCAGGGCATGTCTGAGGACGACCTGACCATCCGCAACGTCTCTTGTGTGGGGCGCTGCGATCATGCGCCTTCGTTTGTCATCAATGACCGTTACTACGACGGGTTCTCGCCCGATGAGGCTGTTTCCGCCGTTGTGCAAACTATCGGGGGCGTTCCACCGCGAGGGTCCATCTACCGTCTTCATGAAATGCCCCTCGCAACCGATCCTTGCGGTGGTGAAAAGCCATACTCGGCGCTGAAGGAATTCGTGCGTTCGCGCGATTGGCCCGGCCTTCTGGCCAAGATCAAGACAGCGGGACTGCGCGGCATGGGCGGCGCCGGATATCCCACCAATCAGAAGTGGGAATCGGTCCGCAATTCAACCTCGCCGGAAAAATACATCATCTGCAATGCCGACGAAAGCGAACCTGGGACGATCAAAGACCGCTTCATCCTTACCCAATTACCTCATCTGGTCATCGAGGGAATGGCCCTGGCTGGGCTGTATACCGGCGCAAAGCGTGGATACTTCTATATCCGCCATGAATACCAGGAGCAGGAGGATATTATCCGCGGCGAACTCAGCCGCGCCTGCCAGAACGGCTTTTTAGGAAAGAACATCCTGGGCACGGACCTCTCATTCGAAATCACTCTCTTCGTCAGCCCCGGCGGCTATATTTGTGGCGAAGAGACGGCGCTGCTGGAAGCTATCGAAGGCAAACGTGCCGAGCCGCGCAACAAGCCTCCATTTATGGCCGCCGCCGGCCTGTGGGGAAAACCAACAGTCATCAACAATGTCGAAACCCTGGCCTTCGCGGCAGCCATTGCCGCCAAAGGCGCAGACTGGTTCAATTCCCACGGGGCGAACGGATTCACTGGATTGAAGTTTGCTGGTGTGAGCGGAGATGTCGAAAAACCCGGCATCTACGAAGTTCCCATGGGAACTAAATACTCGGATTTCATCGATCAGTACGGCGGTGGAGTCAGCAGTGGACGCAAGTTGCTCGCCTTCGCTCCCTCGGGGCCTTCTTCGGGATATCTGCCTGCCTCCATGGCCGATCTTCCTATGGATTGGCAGACGATGAATAAAGCCGGCTCCATGGTGGGCTCCTCCGCGATTGTGGTGTGCGCCGAGGGCCGATGCATGCTCGATATGGCGCTCAACGCCGTGCGCTTCTACCGCAACGAATCCTGCGGAAAGTGCGTTCCCTGCCGCCTGGGATCGCAGAAGATGGTGGAAATTCTGGAGGGATGGACACGCGGTAACTCCGGGCCATCTGACATACCTCTCGTGGAAGAACTTTCGCATGCGCTCCGGCAAGGCTCGATCTGCGGACTGGGACAGTTTCTGCCGGCGCCGATCCAATCAGTCCTCAAACACTTCCGCGCTGAGGTTGAAGAGCACCTGACAAACCGGCGCTGCCCGGCAGGTGTTTGTTTCAAGGGGGGAAGAGCATGAGCCATCGCGCAGCGTCTTCCTCGTCTGTCGTCGAACTCACCATTGATGGGCAGACTATTAAGGTCCCGGCCGGCACCACTGTCTTTGACGCTGCCCGCATGAACGGCATTGAGATTCCGGTTCTCTGCCATCAGCAAAATGAAACTCCGGTCGGCGTATGCCGAATGTGCGTCGTGGATGTGGGCGCGCGTACCTATGCCGCAGCCTGCATTCGGCATGTCGATCCCGGCATGGCGGTGAAAACCCAAACCAAGGAAGTATTAGCGGCGCGCAAGACCCTGCTCGAGCTGATGATGGCCGATCATCCGACGCCCTGCGTCCGCCAGCAGCACACCGGCGACTGCGAGTT
>WNEY01007704.1_pt1 | contig 16168 bp, 15 predicted proteins | sample 5400531 | NCBI WGS metagenome assembly WNEY01 (sample SAMN13153338, study PRJNA577476) | soil metagenome | isolation source: 200 cm saprolite under Douglas fir tree site 1 | place: USA:California | collected 2015-04-18
GTCGGCTTTCGGTGCGCGCGCCACCGTCAACTACCGCCGCCTGAGTGCGCCGCTCATTAATAATGAAGAGCTAAGCGCGTTGATGCGCGACGTCGCGGCCGGATTGATCGGGGCCGGCAATGTCCGCCAGGGCGTCCGCACGATGGGTGGCGAAGACATGGCGTACTTTCTCGCGAGTGTACCCGGTTGCTTTGCCTTCGTCGGATCGGCACCCAAGGGGGGCCGCGCCTCCCCGCATCACAGCCCCACATTCGACATCGACGAGGAGTCGCTAGTGATCGGCGCGGAGCTATTGAGCCGGGTCGCGGTCGCGTATCTGGGGACCGGCCGATGATGCGACGAGTGTGGTGGTACCGGATAGCCATCGCGATCCTGGTGCTGGGCGAGGGTTACCTCGTGCTCTCGGGGAGACTCGCGGCTGCATATCGCTACATGAGCATTCCGGCCGCGCCGGCGAACCAAACCGAGTTCTTTCATCACTTCATCACGAACGTCTTGTGGATCGCCTTCTTGGCCCCGCTCGGTGTGACGGTCGTCTGGGTCGCCAACCGCGAGAGAAGCGCGACCGCCGGTGCAGCCTATTGGCGGGCCATGCGGACGCTTTTTGGCGTCGCGTGGAAGGGTGAGGCCGCGCCGCAGCTTGATGATGCGGTCGACACGGTCGACGAGGACCCGCTCGGCGCACTGATGAAGGGTATCGCCGCCGCGGTCCTGCTCCCGACGTTCTTCTGGTTCAGCCCGGCACCGATCGAGCACACGCTTCGCACGGTGGTGTGGCTCGGGTGCAGCGGGCTGACGATCGGCTCTTCGGTCTACTGCATTGAGCGCGCCCGACCGTTCCTCAAACCGTCATGGCACGAGGCTCAGCGTGGCAGGCTCCTCCGGCGGTGGTGGAGCCCGTACCCCATCAACTACGATCCGCCCGGAAACCGCTGGATCAGTTGGCACTGGGTGTTCATCGTTCTCGCCGCCGTGTGCTGGATGGGCGGTTTCGTCGCGTTCGCGAACAACGCGCCGTAAACGTCCAATGCCTAACCTTCTCGCGACGGAACCCTCCGCCTACCTCAAATCCGCCGCGCATCAACCCGTCCACTGGTCGCCCTGGGGAGACGCGGCGTTCGCACGCTCGCAGGCCGAGCATAAGCCGATCCTGCTCGACATCGGCGCCGTCTGGTGCCACTGGTGCCACGTCATGGACGGCGAGTCGTACGAAGATCCCGGCGTCGCGGAGATCCTGAATCGCGATTTCGTCTGTATCAAGGTGGACCGCGACGAGCGGCCCGATGTGGACGCCCGCTACCAGCGCGCCGTACAGGCGCTCAGCGGGCAGGGCGGCTGGCCGCTCACCGCGTTTTTAACCCCGGACGGCGAGGTCTTCTTCGGCGGCACCTACTTCCCGCCGGACAACAACGCTTACGGCCGGCCGGGCTTTCGCCGCGTGCTGATGGAAATTGCGCGCGCGTTCCGGGAAGAGCGCGACCGCGTCACCACGAATGCGCACGCGATTCGCGAGCACGTCGTCCGGACCCTGGATGAAGCGAAGCCCGGCGCGCTGAGTGCCGATCTCGTCAGCGGCGCCGCCGACCAGATGGCCAGCGCGTTCGACGTGCGCTACGGCGGCTTCGGTTCGGCACCCAAGTTCCCGCACGCCGCGGCGATCGAGTTCCTGCTCGCGCGCTGGCATGATGGCAAAGGCGGACTGGCGTGGCAGCGCGAGATCGTCGAGAAGACGCTCACGGGCATGGCGCGCGGGGGAATCCGCGATCACCTCGGCGGCGGCTTCCACCGCTACTCGGTCGATGAACGCTGGATTGTGCCGCATTTCGAGAAGATGTCGTACGACAACTCCGAGCTACTGCGTGCTTACCTCTCGGCATACCAGGCGTTCGGCACGCCGCTGTTCAAGGAAGTCGCGACCGGCAGCGTGGATTGGGTGCTCGAAGTCATGGCCGACAAGGACAACGCCGCTTTCGCGACGTCACAGGACGCCGACCTCACGTTCGGCGATGATGGCGACTACTGGACCTGGACGCTGGAAGAAGCAATGGCGGAACTGACGGCGCGGGAAGTCGCCGTCGCCTCGAGCGTATTCGACATTCAGGAGACCGGCGAGATGCACCACAACCCGAAGAAGAATGTGTTGTGGTGGAAGCAGGATCCGGCGAGTGATGACGATTGGCCCGTGCTACGCACGGCGATCAGGAAGCTGAAAGCCGCACGTGACCGGCGAAAGCCGCCATTCGTCGACCGCACCGCGTACGTCAATTGGAACGCGATGATGGCCGGTGCGTTCCTGCAGGCGGGTGCCGTCCTGGACCGTCCGGAATGCAACGAGCTCGCGCTCAAAGTACTCGAGCGAATCTGGCGGGAGGCGCGGGATGCAAATGGCGGGATGTCGCACGCGCTCGGCCGGCCCGAACCGCGCGGCATGCTCGACGACAACGTGCAAGCAGCCGCTGCCTTTCTCGACGCGTACGAAGCGACGGGAGAAACAAGCTGGCTGGAGCGGACGATCGAGGTGATGACGTACTGCGCCAAAGCGCACGCCGACCCGACTGGAGGCTATTTCGATATCGCTGCGACCAACGGCACGGCATACCTCGCGACCCGCGCCAAGCCGGTCCAGGACGCACCGACGCCTTCTCCCAACGGCGTCGCGGCGCTGGTGCTGGCGCGTCTCTGGGCGCTGACCGACAAGGCCGCGTGGCGAGAGCAACTCGATCGCCACCTCGGCGCGTTCGCGGGTAGCGCGCGCGAGTTGTCCCTGCACGGATCCACCTTGCTGCGCGCCGTCGACTGGGCGGTGCACCCGGTCACGCGCATCGAAGTCCGAGGGCCGCGCGGTGATGGGCCGGCGTGCGCGATGCATCTGCTGGCGTTGCAGACCTACCGGCCACGCAAGATCGTCGTGCGGAAGATCGAGGCGCGCCCCGCCGCGACGGTTTGCGTCGGAACCACGTGCTCGATGCCCGTCTCCACCCCGGAGCAGCTCGCGGGGTTGCTGGAGGCGTGAACCGCCGCACCCTCGGCCGCACCAGACTCTCGGTCGGCGAGATCGGGTTCGGAGCCTGGGCGATCGGCGGCAACGCGTTCGGCAACTCGTACGGATCCACCGACGACGCCGAATCGACGCGCGCCATCCGCCGGGCGTTCGAGCTCGGCTGCGACTTCTTCGACACCGCGGACGTGTACGGCCACGGGCACTCCGAATCGCTGCTCGGCGCGGCGCTGCACGACGTCCGCGATCAGGTCTTCATTGCGACCAAGGTGGGCGGGAATTTCTACGACGGCGACGTCCATATGGACTTCACGCCCGCCTACCTAAGATTCGCTGTGGAACGCTCACTCGAGCGACTGCGCACCGACCACATCGATCTGCTGCAGCTCCACAATCCGTCAATCAACCTGATTTCCACGAAGGGTACCTACGAACCGCTGGAAGAGATGAAACGCGAAGGGTTAATACGGTTCTACGGCGTGTCGGTGCATCCACCGGAAGAAGGCGTGGCGGCGGTCCAGGCAACCATGCCTGATACAGTGCAGATCGTCTACAACTTGGCGCGGCGCGAAGCCGAGGACACATTCCTACCCACGGCGCAAGCGGCGCACGTCGGCGTGATCGCGCGCGAGCCGCTTGCGAACGGTTTTTTGGCGGGACGGTACGACGCTGACAGCAAGTGGGAGCGCGGTGATATTCGCAGCCGCATGCCGCGGCCTTACGTGGCACAGCTCTCCGCGCTGGGCCAGCGCGTGCGCGAGATGGCCGAGAAGTCGGGGATGACGGCGTCGCAGCTGGCGGTGAAGTTCGTGCTCGATCGCCAGGAGATCGCGTGCGCGATCGTGGGCATGAAGACGGTGCAGCAGGTCGAGGAGAACCTCAACTCAGGGGTGTAGATGCCGAACAAGAAAGCAGTGATCGAGACCAGGAAGGGCACCATCGAGCTGGAGTTGTTCGCGGACGAAGTGCCCAGCACGGTCGCGAATTTCGAGAAGCTGGCGAATGCAAAGTTCTACGACGGGACCAAGTTCCATCGCGTAATTCCGAATTTCATGGTCCAGGGTGGGGACCCGTACTCCAAGACCGGCAAGGGACCGGTCGGCACGGGCGGCCCGGGATACACGATCAAATGCGAAACGCAGAAGAACACGCACCAGCACGTCGCCGGCACGCTCTCCATGGCGCATGCCGGCAAGGACACAGGCGGGAGCCAATTCTTCATCTGTCACTCGCCGCAGCGGCATCTCGACGGCGTGCACACCGTGTTCGGGCAGGTCACCAAGGGTATGGACGTCGTCAACACGATTAAAGGAAACGACGAGATCACCTCGATTCGCGTCTCATAGAGCGGAGGCATTTCATGCTGGCGTTAGTGCTGCTGCTGTCATTCGCTGTTCAGGATTCGGGAGCGTTCGTGGTGAGGCTCGGCAACGACACGCTCTCACTCGAGCAGTACACGCGCACCGCGACACAGCTGCGAGGCGAGTACGTGATTCGGACACCCCGCAGCTTGCATCGGATCTATACGCTCGACCTGAATCCCGACGGGACGGTGCGACACCTCCAGCTCGTCACGCACAACATCGGCGGCGGGCCCGGCCCGATGGAGACGAAGAACTCCGCCGACTTCTCCGGCGACACGGTGATCATGGTGTCTCCACGGGGTGACAGCAGCGTGACGACAAAGCTCGCAGTCCCGCGGGGCACCTTCCCATTCCAGCTCCACGTGTACGGCGTCCTCGAGCAGATCGCCCGCTGGGCACGCGCCCAGGGGAAGGACAGCGTGCGGTTCACCGCCCTCACTTCGGCCACTGCGACGAGCGGCGGTTACGTACGCAGGCTCGGCGGTGAAACGCTCATGTTGATGTTCGACGAAGGCCAGTATGCCGGCGTCGGGCCGTTCACGCTCCGCCTCGACCGGCAAGGGCACCTGACCTGGCTCAGCGGAAAGGGCAGCACGCTGCAGGTGGACGTCGAGCGCGTCGCCTCGGTACCGATGGCCCAGGCAACGCAGTCCTTCGCGAACCGGCCGCTGGGCCAGCTCTCGGTGCGCGACACCGCGCGCGCCAGCGTCGGCGGCGCCGACGTGTGGGTAGACTACGGCCGGCCGTTCAAACGTGGACGGGAGATTTTCGGCAACGTCGTACCGTTGAACGCCGTGTGGCGGACCGGCGCGAATGCCGCCACGCAGTTCAATACGTCCGCGGATCTCGTCATCGGCGGCGCTACGGTCCCGGCGGGCAAGTACACACTCTGGACACTGCCGACCCAAACCGGCTGGAAACTCATCATCAACAAACAGACCGGACAGTGGGGCACCGAGTATCACGCCGAGCAGGACCTGGTTCGCGTCGACACGAAAGTCGAGACACTCGCGGCGCCGGTGGAGCAGCTGCTGATCGGATTCGAGCCGTCACCGACAGGAGCCACGTTGACCGTCAGCTGGGACAAGACGAAAGTCTCGGTCCCGGTGGCGAAGAAATAAATGCATCTCGATTTCGCGGTCGTCGCCGACTATGCGCTGGTGGACCAGTCGGGCAAGATGTCGGTGCTCGGCATCTTCCAGCACATCTGGGTACCGCAGTTTCCGGCGATGCATCCGCGGCTGCACCTGGTGCTCCGCCTGAAGGGGAAACGCACCGAAGTCGGCGAGCATCAGGTGCAAATCAAGCTGCTCGATGAAGAAGACGCGGAGCTGCTGGGCGGCTCGGGAACGGTGAATTTTGCCGAGCCGCCCGCCGGCGTCACGGAGATCGAGGCAGCGGCCGTGCTCGTGTTCGATGTGCCGTTCCCGCGAGCCGGCCAATACCGTTTCGAGATCACGGTGGACGGCGAGCGCAAAGCCACCGTGCCGATCACCGTGTCGCAGATGCTGCCGTCAGCGGCGCCTCCCTCTTCTCCCAAGGCTCCCGGTTCCTAGCACACTCTCGCTCGGCGCCTACGTGCGGCTGCCGGTCCTGCTACTTGCCGCCGTGCTGGCGCTGGGATTCGGCCTTGGCGGCTATCCGCTCTTCGATCCCGACGAGGGACGCAACGCCGAAGTCGCGCGTGAGATGGCGGCGAGCAACGATTACGTGCTGCCGCATTTCGACGGACTGCCCTACCTCGACAAGCCGATCGTCTACTTCGCGGCGGCTGCTGCGAGCATGGAGGTACTCGGACCAACCGAGACGGCCGCGCGTTTGCCCGCGTATCTGTTCACGCTCGCGACGCTGATCGTCGTCGCGTGGTTTGCGCGGCGGCGCTGGGGGAGCGACACCGGCTGGCTCGCGGCACTGGCGCTGGCAACGATGCCGCTCGTCCTCGCGTACGCCCGCACGACGATCATGGACAGCGCGCTCGCGTTCTGCACCACGCTCGCGATCCTCGCGTTTTGGGACGAGCGCCCCGTGCTGGCGTGGGCTGCGATCGGGCTGGGATCCATTACCAAGGGTCCGATCGCGATTCTGGTGCCGCTGATCACGCTGATCCCGTACTCGCTGATTACCGGGCGGCCCATCCGGCGGCTGTTCCCCATCGCCGGGCTCGCCGTGTTCGCTGTTGTCGCGCTTCCCTGGTTTCTCGCGGTGTCGCACCGCGTCCCCGAATTCCCGCATTACGTCTTCGTGCGCGAAACGTTCGAGCGAGTGACGACGACTCGATTCCATCGGACCGCGCCGTTCTGGTACTACCTGCCGATCGTTCCGGTCGCCGCCTTCCCGTGGATCGTGCCCGCGCTGGGGCGTCTGAAGAACTGGCGCTGGGCCTGGCTCGCCCGGCGCGTGAACCCGCAGGCGCAGGAGTCGATCTTCCTGACGTGTTGGGTTCTCGGCCCGCTGCTGTTCTTCACGCTGAATCAGTCGAAGCTGCCGCAGTACGTGTTGCCGTTGATGCCGCCGTTCGCGCTCGCGGCCGCTCGGGTGCTGACACGCCAGGCGAGCGAGCTGGGCGGCGGCGTCGGAACGGCGCGGCGGACCTACGCGGCGCTCGCAGCGGTGTTCGGTCTCGCCCTGGTGTCCCTGACCGTGTGGCTGCCTGCGCCGATCAGCCTGACGCCGGGGGAGCGGGCCGCGATTCCACCGACCGCGCTCGCGTTGGGTGTCGCGTTGCTCATATCCGCGGCGTTGGTCTGGTATGGGGGACGCGAGCCGCATCCGCGGCCGGCGCTGGCGGTGATGGGATACGCGTTGACCGTGATTGCGATGCCAATCGTGTCCAGCCGGCTGCTCGTCGCGGTCGGCGAGGATCGCTCGGCGGCGACGCTCGCGCGCGTCATTCAGAATGTACGGCCGAGAGGGGAAGGGGCGGAGGATGTGGAGGTCGTGGGGGTCGCGGCGTTTCCAACTTCCCTGCCCTTCTATCTGCGACGGACCATTCCGATTGCGACCGCGACTGCGTATGAGCTGACGAGCAACTTCATCGCCGATTACCAGCAACAGTTCCGCGACGGTGCCTCGCCGCTCAAGCCGGCCGACTACTGGCGCGGCCGCGTGCGCGACTGCCGCACGCCGGCCGTGTTCGTGGCGCGGGCCAACGACGCGCGCGCCCGAGCGCAACTCGATTCCGTGCTCCCGTTGCTCGCCGTTGAAGGCCAATACGCGGCGTATGGACCATGTGCGGCATCTTCGGCGCGATAGCGCGCCGCGAGGCGCCGCTGCGCCATCCGGACGCGCTCGCGAGGATGGCCGCTGCCCTGCGTCACCGCGGGCCCGACGGCGAATGCATCGTCGGTCACGAGCGCGCGCGCATCGGTGCGCGCCGGCTCGCGATCATGGATCTCACCACCGGCGATCAGCCGTTCCAGAGGGATGGTCTGCAACGGCGAGATCTACAACGCGCCTGATCTGCGCCGTGAAGCATCGGCATGGCGCTATCCCTTCCGATCGCACGGCGACATCGAAACGATCGTCCCTTTCTACGAGCGGTTCGGCGCGGACGCCGTCGCCCGGCTCGAGGGGATGTTCGGCCTCGCGGTCTGGGATGACACACGGCGCCGGCTGGTGCTCGCGCGCGATCGCGCGGGTGAGAAACCCCTGTTCTGGACCGAATTGGACGGCGAGCTGCGATTCGCCTCCGAAATCCAGGCGCTGCTCGAGTTTCCCGACCAGTCCCGCCGGCTGAATCGCAAGGCGCTGTCGCTGTATCACGCGCTGGGCTATGTCCCGGCGCCCTACACGATGTTCGACGGAATCCACAAGCTGCCGCCCGCATCGCTGCTCATCGCCGAGGGCGAGCGCATCGAGATTCGCCCGTACTGGAGCGCGGCGGAGGCCGCCAGCCGCGTGTCGACATTGTCGCTCGAGGACACGGCAGGACTGCGCGAAACATTGCTGCGCGCGGTGAAGCGCGAGCTGATGTCGGACGTCCCGCTCGGCGTGTTCACGAGCGGAGGGCTCGACTCGTCGCTGCTCGTCGCCGCAGCCGCCCGCGCCATTCCCGGCGAGCGCATCCACACCTACGCGGTGCGGTTCACGGAGTCCGGCTACGACGAGAGCGCGTACGCCGAGGCGGTGACGCATGAGATCGCTTCGGTGCATCACGTCGTGACGGCCGACGACGAATCGCTCGGCCGCGCGCTCGATGTGGTGTCGCGCTCACTGGCCGAGCCGCTCGGCGACCCGGCGGTGCTGCCAACCTGGTTGCTCGCCGAAGCGGCGCGCGAGAAGGTGAAGGTCATTCTCTCGGGCGAAGGCGCCGACGAGCTGTTCGGCGGCTATCCCACCTACCTCGGCCACAAATTCGCGGAGCGCTGGCAACGGGTCCCGGGACCGCTGCGGCACGCCGTGCGCTGGGCGGTGGATCGCTGGCCGTCATCGACCGGCAAGATGACGCTGGAGTACATGCTCAAGCAGTTCCTGTCGGCCAGCGAGCGCCCCTGGCTGGAACGCCACCTCACCTGGCTGGGCGCGATGACGATCGACGAAGGCGTCATCGCCGAGCTGGCCTGCAAACTGGACCGCTTCCCGCACGACGACCCGCTGAATCGCGTGATGTGGTTTGATTTTCTGACCTATCTGCCCGACGATCTCCTGGTCAAGGTCGATCGCGCGACGATGCTGGCCTCGATCGAAGCGCGGGCGCCGTTCCTCGATCGCGAGGTGATGGAGCTGGTGCTGCCTGGTCCTTCGCGTTTCAAGGTGCGTGGCCTCACGACCAAGGCGATATTAAAGGAAGCAGCGCGCGGGCTCGTGCCGGCCGCGGTCATCGATCGTCGGAAACGAGGTCTGTCCGTCCCCGTGGCCCGCTGGCTGAACACGGGACTCGCTCCCCTGGCTGACCGCCTGCTCGACACGCCGCTCCTCGCGGAGCACCGGACCGGCCGCCGCAACCATGCGCGCACGTTGTGGCCCCAGCTCATGCTCGCGTTGTGGAGTGAACGGTGGGGGATAGCCATCAGGTGAACCGAGACGAAGCTGTTTCGCTCATGCAGGAACACACGCAATCGCCCTCCCTGCGCCAGCACATGCTTGCCGTCGAGGCCGCGATGCGGGCCTATGCCGTCAAGTTCGGGGAAGATCCGGAGCCGTGGGGTCTCGTCGGCTTATTGCACGACTTCGACTACGAGAAATTCCCGAATCAGGGGCACTCACCCACCGATGGCCATCCTTCGTGGGGCGTCGACCTGCTGCGCTCCAAGGGAGTCGCCGAGCCGCTGCTCCGGGCGGTGCTGGGTCACGCGACCTATTCCGGGGTGCCGCGAGACACGCCCATGGCGAAGACGCTCTTCGCGGTCGACGAGTTGTGCGGCTTCCTCGTCGCGTGCGCGCTGGTGCGCCCGTCCAAGAGCTTCGCGGACCTCGAGGTGTCGTCGGTCAAGAAGAAGCTCAAGGACAAGGCATTCGCGCGCGGCGTGAACCGCGACGAGGTGCGCCAGGGCGCCGAAGAGCTCAGCGTGCCGCTGGACGAGCACATCGCATTCTGCATTCAGGCGCTCCGCCCGGTAGAGCCCTCGCTGGGCCTCGGAGGGTGAATCCGTTTTCGCGCGCGCTGGATAGAGCGACTGGCGCACGACCCATCCCTGGCAACATCGTCCGCCACGTCTCGATCAGCAGTGCTGCGCTCGATGCCATGCTCGAGATGATCGCGGGCGCAGAGCGCACCGTCCATTTCGAGAATTACATCGTCCACGACGATCACACCGGCAGCCGCTTCGCCACGGCGTGGGCCGAGCGGGCCCGCGCCGGCGTACGCGTCAGAATCCTGTACGATGCCTTCGGCAGCCGCAGCACCAGCAGCGGGTTCTGGCGCGAGCTGCGGAGTTACGGCGTGGACGTTCGCCCGTTCCGTCCGATCTGGACGAGCGGGCCAATCGAAGCGTTCAGCCGCGATCACCGCAAGCTGCTCGTCGTCGACGGCGAACGCGCGATGACCGGCGGTCTCTGCATCGGCGACGAATGGGCGGGTGATCCCAGCAAGGGACGGCCCTGTTGGCGTGATACGATGGTGGTCGTGTGTGGGCCGGCCGTCGCCGCGCTCGAAGCGGCGTTCGGAAGGATGTGGGCGCGCGCCGGCCGCCCCCTTCCCGATGACGACACGGCTCCGGCGCCTGATGAGTGCGGCCCCTCCGCCGTGCGCGTCGTGGAAGGCGTTCCGGGACAGTCGCGTGTCTATCGCGCGGTCCAGCTGCTCGCGGCGGCAGTGACGGAGCGCCTCTGGATCACCGACGCGTATCTCGTCGCTCCGCCGCCACTCTACGCGAGCTTCGTGGACGCAGCCCGCAGCGGGGTGGACGTACGAATGATGCTGCCGGGCACTTCCGATATCCCCATCGTCCGCATCTTCACGCGCGGCGGATACCGCGAGCTGCTGCATGCCGGCGCGCGCATCTTCGAGTACCGCGGGCCGATGCTGCACGCCAAAACACTCGTCGGCGATCACGAATGGGCACGGGTGGGATCCAGCAACCTCAACGTCTCGAGCCTGCTGGGCAATTACGAGCTCGACCTCGTCGCCGAACATGATGGGCTGACCGCTACACTCGCGACGCAGTTCCTGCACGACATGGCGCAAAGCCGTGAGATCGTGCTGATGGCGCGACGCCGGCTGCCGCTGCCGCCGAAGCTCGTCGCTGCCGCAGCGGTGAATCCGTCCCACGCGATCGTGCCCGCGCCAGCTCCGGTTCCGCAGCACAAGCGCTCGCTGCGCGAGCGCCAGGCGATCGCCCTCGTGGCGCTGGTGCAGGTCGCCGGAGGCACACGCCGGATGCTTGCCGGAACGGCGGCGGTCGCTTTCCTCGTGATGGGCGTCATGCTCGTCCTCTTCCCCATCGTCACCAGCGCCGTACTCGCGGTGGGGGCGCTGGCAACATCCTTCTGGCTCGCCGGCTTTGCACTCGCCCGGCGGCGCCGCCGCCGTGAGAGCGATGCCCGCTGAGCGGGAGGGGGGCGGAGGCGGAGGCGGGGGCGGGGGCGGGGGCGGGGTTCAACCTCCCGCCAGCCCCGCGCGTATGGCAAGCAGCGAAGAGGACAAGGGCTTAGTTGCGAAGACGTTAGCCGGTGATCGCGACGCGTTTGGGGTGCTGGTGGAGCGTTATGCAGCGCAGGCGCGGCGGGTCGCCCGGGCGGTATTGGGTGATCCCGACGATGCAGATGACGCCGCGCAGGACGGTTTTCTCTCCGCCCTGGTGAAGCTCGCGCAGTACGATGCACGACGTCCCTTCGGCCCCTGGTTGATGCGCATCGTCGCCAACGCGGCCACGGATCGGCGCCGGCGCCGCAACGTTCGGCAGGCCGAGCCCCTTGATGCGTCGTTGGTGGGCGGAGGTCCGCGGCCTGACGCCGCGGCGGTACGCAGCGAGCTGAGTGATCGCCTCCGTTTCGCTCTCGGTGAGTTGTCCGAGCGGCGCCGAACTGCAGTGGTCTTGTTCGATGTCGAGGGTTACTCACACGCCGAGATCGCCGGGATCCTCGGAATTCCCGAAGGAACCGTGCGATCCGAAGTCTTTCACGCGCGTCGCCGTCTCCGCACGCTGCTGGCGGACTGGAAGGAGCAGGTGAGATGAAAGAGGATCTTGAGCTCCGCGCCGCCCTCAAGGCAGCGCTCGAGCCGCCCGGTGACCAAGCGGCGTTCGTTGCTCGCGTCATGGCGCAGTACGAGCGGGCGTTGGACCGCGCCACGATCGCGACGCTCGACGTGCTGGCGTCGTGGTTCCGGCCCGGCATTGCTGCGGCGGCTGCCGCGCTTCTCGCCGGATTCCTGGTCGGGCGCACCGTGTTGACGCCAGCGCCCGCCTCGATCGATGCCGCGATGGCACCGATCGAAGGACCTGGCCTCGCGGCTTTGGTGACGGCGACAGATCCACCGGATGCCAGCGTCGTGTTTACGTCCCTGGTGGACCAACGCTAAGAAAGAGAGAAAAGGGGAGCCATGCTGAATAGATCGAAACTCGCCGCCGTCGGCCTTTTGGCCGCCGTGTTCGTGGCGGGCGGACTTGCCGGATGGGGTGGCCGCGAAGCCACGGAACGCGACGGCCGAGGCCCACGGCACGGACCCGATGCACTCGTTGCCTATCTGAGCCGGGAGCTGGACCTCAGCCCCGCGCAGCGAGACTCCGTCCGCGCGATCATCGCGCGTCATCGCCCCGAGACCGATTCCCTGTGGGCGCGGGTCCGGCCGCGGTTCGATTCCATCAAGGCGCGTATGCGTATCGAGATCGACGCCCAGCTCACGCCGGAGCAGCGGACTCGTCACCAGCAACTGATCGACCGGGCTGAGCATCACCGTAGAGAGCCGGAAGACTCCACCAAAGGGAAGGCCGAAGGGGGACGGAACTGATGCGCTGGGTGCCGGTGGTGGGGATTCTGGCGACGCTGGTGGCCGCGCCCGCGGCGGCTCAGCGGGTCGAGGTGACACTCAACGAGGCGATCCAGCGCGCCCTTCAAGTTCAACCCGGAATGGTACAAGCGCGCGGCTTGCAAAGCACATCAGGAGCGGCACGGATGAGTGCCTGGGGCGCCTTCCTCCCGACGGTGACAGTCGGCGGATTCGCCACCAAGAACAGCGCTCAACGATTCGATGCGAACAGCAACAAGCTGATCCCGCCGGTTCCGAACTACGGGGGCTCGCTGTCGGCGAGCGTCAGCGTCATTACCGGAGTGAGCCAGCTCGCGAACATTAGGGCGGCCAACGCCAACCTCAACGCTGCGGAAGCCGGTATCGTGACGCAGCGCTTCCGCGTGCAGCTCGATACCAAGCAAGCCTTCTACAACGCGCTCGCGAGCGAAGAGCTGGTGCGCGTGGCCGAGTCGCAGGTGCGCCGCGCGCGGCAGCAGCTGCAGATCTCCGTCGATAAGCTGCACGCCGGATCGGCGACGCGCTCCGACTCCTTGCGCTCGACGGTCGATTACGGCAACGCCCGCATCGCGCTGCTGCAGGCTCAGGCCAACCTCGCGACCGCCCAGGCGAATCTCGGCCGCCAGATCGGCGTGGATCAGCCCGTGCGCGCGGTGCCCGACACCGTGCTGCCGCCGCCCGACACCGCCACCCTCCGCAACATCGACGTCTCGTCGGTGCCGCAGGTCGAGCAGTCGGAGGCGACCGCCCGCGCCGCGCGCGCGAGTGTGTGGGCGGCACGCACACAATACATCCCGTCGCTCTCCTTCTCGCTGGGGACCAACCGACAGGATACGTTGTTCAACAACGCGCTCGTGAACAACGAGGTTCACAACTGGAGAGTGAGTCTCACCTGGACGATTTTCAACGGTTTTGGACGCGAGCAGAATCAGGTCAATGCTTCAGTCACTCGCGACAACGCCGAAGCGGCCGCCGCCGACACGCGGCGGTCCGTCAACGCACAGCTGACGCAACAGCTCGCGGCGCTCGCGACCACGTATGAGCAGATCAATATCGCGCGCGACAATCTCGCCGCGGCGACCGAGGATTTGCGCGTGCAGAACGAGCGCTATCGCGTCGGCGCCGCGACGATCCTCGATCTGTTGACGTCGCAGTCCGCGTTGACCCAGGCGGAAGTCAACGTCGTGCAGACGCGCTTCAACTACCTCATCGCCCGCGCGCAGGTCGAAGCGGTGCTGGGACGGACACTATGACGTCGACACAGGCGATGCTGTTCCGCACCGGCGACACGCCGACGCCCGACACCGTCATTCTGACGCATCACCTCACGCGCGAGTATCAGATGGGCGCCGAGGTCGTGCACGCGCTGCGCGGTGTGGATATCCAGATCAAGAAGAACGAGTTCGTCGCGTGCATGGGACCGTCCGGATCGGGCAAGTCGACGCTGATGAACCTGATCGGCTGCCTCGACACGCCCACCACGGGAGAGTACTGGCTGAACGGGCAGAAAGTGAGTGACCTGAGCGACGACGAGCTGGCGCGGATCCGCAACAAGGAAATCGGGTTCGTGTTCCAGACGTTCAACCTGCTGCCGCGCGCGGACGCGCTGCACAACGTCGAGCTGCCGCTCATCTACGCCGGCATGGGATCCAAGGAGCGGCGCGAGCGCGCCGCCAGCTCCCTCCAACAGGTGGGGCTGGGCGACCGTATGGATCACCGGCCCAACGAGCTGTCCGGTGGGCAGCGCCAGCGCGTCGCGATTGCACGCGCGCTGGTGAATGCGCCCAGCATCCTGCTCGCCGACGAGCCGACCGGAAACCTCGACTCGGCGACGGGCAACGAAATCATGGCGCTGTTCGAGGAGCTGCACAGGACGGGCCAGACCATCGTGCTGGTGACGCACGAACACGACATTGCGGCGCACGCGCACCGCCAGATTCACCTGCTCGACGGCAGGATTGCGCGCGACGAGAGGATGGAAGGTCAGACGTGAAAACAAACCTTTGGGGAACCGCGGCGGCTGCGCTGCTGCTCACCGGCATCGCCGGTGGGGGCTGCCACAAGACGCAGGCGACGCAATCGTACGAGGCCGTTCCGGTGGAACGCCGCAACCTGGTGGTGTCGGCGTCCGCATCCGGAGCGATCGAGCCGGTGCTGACCGTCGACGTGAAGTCCAAGGCGTCCGGCGAGATCATCGGGATGAACGTGCAGACGGGCGACGACGTGAAGCAGGATCAGCTGCTCGCGTCGATCGATCCGCGCATCCCGCGCAACAATCTCGCGCAGGCGGAGGCAAACCTGCAGGTCGCGCAGGCGCAGCTCAGCAATGCCAAGGCGCAGCTGGCGCGGTCGGACACGCTGTTCAAGGCGCAGGCGATCACGCAGACCGAGTACGACGGCGCCAAGCTGGACTACGCGAACGCCAACGCGGCGGTGATCCGCGCGCGCTCGGATCTCGAGAACGCGCGCGACCGCATGAACGACACGAAGCTGCGCGCGCCGCTGGCGGGCACCATCATCACCAAAAACGTGGAGCTGGGGACCGTGATCTCGTCGCCCACGACCGACGTGGGTGGCGGCACGGTGCTGTTCAAGATGGCGAACCTCGACACGGTGCAAATCCGCGCGCTCGTGGACGAGACCGATATCGGCAAGGTGTCCCCGGGTCTGCTCTCCACGATCACCGTGGACGCGTATCCCAATCGTCCGTTCGAGGGCAGCGTCTTGAAGATCGAACCGCAAGCCACGGTGCAGCAGAACGTCACCATGTTCAACGTGCTCGTGCGGATTCCGAACCCGAATCATCTGCTCAAGCCCGGGATGAACACCGAGGTCGAGATTCACGTCGGCCGCCGCGACAATGTGATCGCGGTGCCGAACGCCGCGTTGCGGACGCAGCGCGACGTCGCTTCCGCCGCGCAGGTGCTGGGGCTCGATCCGAACGACGTGCAGCAGCAGCTCGCGGCGGCACGCGAGCAGACGCAAACGCCAACCAACCGGGACAGTGCGTCGCTGGGTGGCGGTACGGCGCGGCGGGATACCACGGCCACAGGCGGGAATACAATGACGACCCCGGATGGCCGGACCATCCAGCTGCCGCCGGGTGTGACCGAAGCGGTAGTCCGATCCGCGTTCCAGAAGCGCATGTCAGGCCAGGAACTGACGCCGGCCGAGCAGAACGCGATGGCTGCCATGCGCCAGATGATGATGCGCGCAGGCGGGGGCGGCGGCGGTGGTGCCGGCGGCGGCGGCTTCCGCCGCAACACCGGCGAGCCGTCGAGCTACATCGTCTTCACCCTCAAGAAGGGCAAGCCGACGCCGGTGCAGATCCGTACGGGACTCACCGATCTCGACTACATCGAGGTGGTGAGCGGCCTGACCGAGCAGGATACCGTGCTG
>WNEY01001598.1_pt1 | contig 16162 bp, 10 predicted proteins | sample 5400531 | NCBI WGS metagenome assembly WNEY01 (sample SAMN13153338, study PRJNA577476) | soil metagenome | isolation source: 200 cm saprolite under Douglas fir tree site 1 | place: USA:California | collected 2015-04-18
CTACGACCTCGGCGCGGTCATGGCCGTCGGTCCCGTGACCATTGCGTGGTACCGCGGGACGGAATGGGCGTCCGCGTTCGACATCGAAGTGTCGCTCGACAGCCTCACCTGGACCCGGGTCTTCACCGGCCGGAGCAGCGGGCAGACCCTGCAGCCCGAGCGCTACGATTCCCCGGCGGTCCCGGGCCGCTACCTCCGGATCGTCGGCCACGGCCAGTGGAGCGGCACGACGCAGCTCAGCCTCTGGAATAGCATTACCGAAACCGCGATCTACGGAAGCGCCGCGGTGCGGGTAGATTCCGTGCCCGTGGCCTCGGTGACGGTGAGCCCAGCGTCCGGGAGCCCGCGGATCGGGGCGACGGTGCAGCTCAGCGGCGTGACGAAGGACTCGGCTGGGAACCTGCTCACTCGCCGGACGGTAAGCTGGATGACCAGCAACAACGCGGTCGCGACGGTCTCGGCGAGCGGCATGGTGACGGGCGTGGCGGCAGGCTCCGCCACGATCACCGCGACGAGCGACGGGCAAAGCGGGACGGCCGCCATGACGGTGACCAACGTGCCGGTGGCTAGGGTGACGGTGACTCCATTGATTGCGAGCCTCCTTATGGGGGCGACGGTGCAGCTGACGGCGACCCCGACGGACTCGCTCGGCAATCTGGTGACCGGACGAGTCATCACGTGGTCGACCAACGCTCCAGGCGTCGCCGCGGTGAGTGCCAGCGGCCTGGTAACTGGCCTCGCGGTCGGCGTGGCGACGATCACGGCGACGAGCGAGGGGCAGAGCGACACGGCGGCGCTCACCGTCGCGAGCGCCGTCTCGGCCCCGCAACCCGGGCCGACGGCCACCATGATCTTTCAGGACGGCTTTGAGAGCGGCGACTTAGGCCTGTGGCAGCAGATTCCCAATAACGGCCGCTACAGCGTCGCCACCGATCCCGCCGTGGTGAAGTCCGGCACGCACTCCTTGCAGGTGCTCTTCACCCCGACGAATACGTACGGGATGATCACCACATGGTTCATGCCGGGCTACGATGAGATTTACGTGAAGTTCAACGTGATGTTCGAGGCAGGCTTCGATGAGAGCTATGGCCTGCACTTTCTGACGGTAGCCGGCAACAGGATAGATAACAGTCAATCCTCGTTCGGGAAGGCGGCGACCGTTCCTGACGGCACCGATTATTTCTATGCCGGTGTTGATCCCGAATTCGTTAACGGCGATGTGCCGCTGAAGCCCCTCCATTTTTACACCTATTGGCCAGACATGAGTTGCTGCTACGGGAATCGCTTCTATCAGACCTCCCCCAAGATCCCGCTCGTGAGCGGGCAGTGGCAGGAGGTCGTATTCCACGTCAAGCTGAACGCCCCGGGCCTATCCGACGGCAGCCAGACCCTGTGGATCAACGGCGTCAAGCAGATTGACGTGCAGAACATGCGCTGGCGAACCACCACGGACTTGCGGCTCAACGAAATCCGGTTCGACGACTACATGTCCCAAGGTCCCACGACCGAGCATCTCTGGGTCGATAATGTGACCGTCTGGCGGCCATGAGATATCCGACGAGTATTGATTAGGGCCAGAGCTCGCTGTTCGCGCCCGGGGTGGCGTCTGCCGTCCCGGGCGCTGCTCCCTCGGTCAGGGGCGGCCCACCGGGACATTGTCTCGGAGGAGGCTTCGATAGACCTCGACATGCCGTTCGATCCATTGCTCCGTGCCAAAGTGTTCCGCCAGACGTGTTCTGGCAGCCTGGACCCGCTCTCGAGTGCGAAGCCGTCCCGAGTGGATATCCCGGAGGCATGCCGCCAGGGCTCCCGGGTCTTCCGGAGGCACGAGGCACGCCTCAGCCTCGGAGACGACGTCACTGACACCCCCCACGTCGGTCGCCACGATCGGGACCCCGGCCGCCATGGCCTCGAAGAGCACCATGGGCGTTCCCTCCGAGCGGGAGCTCAGAACCCATACGTCGAAGGCCGGAAAGAACGTGGCGGCGGCATCCTTGTATCCGTGGAAGTGCACCCGTGTTCGCACTCCCGGTTCAGGGATCATACTGTTGAGCCTCTCCTGCTCGGGACCGCCTCCGATGATGGACGCATGGATAGGGAGGTCGCGGAGTTCGTTCACGGCCCGGAGGAAGACGTCGCATCCCTTGACGGGGATCAGCCGCCCTACCCAACCCACGACGAAGGCATCGAGGGGAAGACCGAGGGCGTTTCGGGCCTCGACGCGGGGCTGGGGACGAAAACGCCCGTCCCAGGCGTTAGGTATCAGGCGAATCCGCTCCGGGGGAACCCGCGCCCGTCGGACGGCGGCGACTAGGGGACGCGACACGCACACAACGGCCTGAAACCTGCGAAGCAGCCGAAACTGCAGCGCTTCGTAGACCGCCGTGCGCCAGCTCATCTGGCTCGAGCCGTGGATCGTCGTCACCGTGGGGATGCGTAGCCTGCGCGCGATGCCGGAATCCAACAGATCGGTTCGATACCCATGGGTGTGGACGATCTCCGGTCGGCTCATCTCCAGGAGGCGACGGACTTCCCGTCGCTCCTGCAAGTATCCGCGTCGGGGAACGAGGATGGGAGACACCGGCACCCCTTCTTCCCTCAGGGTCCGAAGGACCGAATGCTCGTCGGGGTTCGAGTCAACGACCGCCGCAACACTCACATCCGCTCCCCTCCGATGGAGCCCGAGGGCGAGCCCGAGAAGGACGCTTTCCGCCCCCCCCAGCCCGATCGGCCCTGGAGCGGCGATGTGGACGACCTTCAGGGAGTCCCGCCCGGCCGCCGGTCGACGGTTTTCGCCTTGTCGTGGCTCAGTGGTCCGTGTGGTCTGTATAGTCCGTGAGGCCTCGATCGATCCCGAACGCGTCACCTTACGCTCGCTTCCGTCCTCAATCCCGTGCGGACCGCGGTCAGAGGCCTGGCCGTCTTGTGGTGAGTGTGCCAGCGCATGGCCTCCGGTCTACGGCAACGAGGGGTTTGCAAGACGCGTGCTCACCAGCGCAGTGCTGCGTCGCCGCCACAGCGCTGTCCGCCGAGGCGGTCGCCGGAGTTGAGACGAGACCGTGGAGCCGGAACACCGGCGGTCGGGGCGTCGAGACTCACGAAGCGCTTGGCATTGTTCATGCCATACGACGGCCCGACGGGGATCGGAAAGGTGTCCTGAATAATGTGCGGCCTTGTAGTGATGCTCGGTCTCGCCGGTCGACAGGCAGACGCGGCAATCCTGACCCGGATGGCGCAGAGCATCGCCCACCGGGGCCCGGACGATTCCGGCCTGTACCTCGACCACCAAGTGGGCTTCGGGTTTCGTAGACTGTCCATCCTTGACCTGAGCCCCGCCGGCCATCAGCCGATGTGCTCGGAGGATGGCCAGCTTGTCGTCGTCTTCAATGGTGAGATCTACAACTACATCGAGCTGCGCGACGAGTTGCGGGCCGCCGGATACTGCTTCCGATCGACCAGCGACACCGAAGTCTTGCTCGCGGCATATCGCCACTGGGGCGCGGAATGCCTTGCCAAGCTGAACGGGATGTGGGCGTTCGTCATCCACGACCGCCGCCACGGCATGCTCTTCGGAGCGCGCGACCGCTTCGGGGTGAAGCCCCTCTTCGTGCACCGAGGAAGGGATTGCTGGCTCCTCGCCTCCGAGATAAAGGCCATACTGGCTTCGGGCGACTATGCACGAGACATAAACTGGCAGGTCGCTGCGGACTTTCTGATCGACGGCAAGCTGGATGAGACCCCGGCGACTTTTTACGCGGGCATTGAGCAGGTCCCGCCGGGATGCGCTTTCGAGCTCCGGCTCGACGGCCGGTGGCGACAGTGGACCTACTGGTCTCTCCCAGCCGTCGAGCCGGAGTCGGCTGCGGATATCGAAGAGACATTGGCAGAGCTGCTCGAAGACGCCGTGCGAGTCCGGCTGCGCAGCGACGTTCCCGTGGGGGTCTGTTTGTCCGGGGGGCTCGACTCCACGGCGGTCATTTGTGCCATGGCGCGAAACCGCGGTCAGGCGGCGCCACTGCTTGCCTTTTGCTATCACGAGTCCGCGTTCGATGAACGCGTGTACATTGCCGATACCCTCGCGCAGACCGGCGCCCTGTTGCGACGCATATCGCTCACCCCAGCGGCGATGTGGGATAGTCTGGCGGAGGTGTTGCGGTTCCAGGATGAGCCGATCATCTCGGGGGCGCCAATTGCGGGCTTTCACCTCATGAAACTGGCAGCGGGCAACGGCGTCAAAGTGGTGTTGAACGGTCAGGGATCGGATGAGGTATTGGCGGGTTATCCGAGCTACTTCCACGACCATTGGTACACGCTGCTCCGCACCGCGCAAGTCACTCGAGCATGGCACGAAATGCAAGAATACGCCGCCGGGTACGGGACCAGTGCCGGGCGACTGTTCTTGCGCTCCCTCGCCCGCGTGTTCCACCGTCAGCTGCGGCGTTTCAAGTCGTATCGCAGCCTGGTGCGCTGGCAGGATGGTCGGCGCCGCAAGCAGCGCTGGTTTGCCCCGTCGCTCTTGGAACGTCGGGGTCCGAACGACGCGGGCTACGAGGACCTCGACTTGAACGCCGTACTGAGACGCTCGGTTGAACGGGCTCGTTTACCACACTACCTGCGTCTGGAAGATCGCAACTCGATGGCGCACGGCGTGGAAGCCCGTTTGCCGTTCATGGATTACCGCCTGGTCTCCCTCGCGTTCCGGGTGCCCGCCGATCGTAAGATGCAAGGCGTGTGGAATAAGCCTCTGCTTCGCAGGAGCCTGCGCGGCCGCATCCCGGACTCGGTGAGGAACCGGGTGGAGAAGATGGGATTCCCAACGTCGCTGCACCTGTGGGTGACCGGCGTACTCGCCGAGCCGGTGCGTGACATCTTGACCAGTCGGGCCGCGCGAGAACGCGGAATCTACAACGTGGAGGCAATGTTGCGCGTCCTGCAGAACAACCATAGCATCGAGCCCGAGGCGGCGCTGCAGCTGTTCCACGTAGCCGAATTCGAGTTGTGGCACGATATCCAGCACTCACGGGTGCCTTGCGCGCTGAGCGACGGGTGAACCTTGCTACGATGTGGGTTCCACGAGTGACCTGGCGTCAGAAGGCCGCGATCCAGCGGGCAGTGGCGAACTTGCCCTCGTCGATCGGCGGCCGCCTGTACTACGCGCTGCAGCGCACAGTCGGTGGACTCCGCCACGTCGATCCCGAAGACCGCTTCCGCGCCGCGCTCGAGATGACCCGGCGCCTCGAGGCACAGGGATGTTCGCTCGTGGGCAGCACCGTACTCGAGGTCGGCACCGGCTGGCGGCTAAACGTACCGCTGGCCCTGTGGCTCCTCGGTGCGGAGCGCGTGGTGACGGTTGATATCCACCGCTATCTCCGGCTCGCGCTCGTGCAGAAGGACCTGAGCGCCCTCCGAGCCGCACCGGAGCGATTCGTGACCCTCTTCGGCAACCACGCTGCGAGCGCCCGGTTCCGCCGCCGGTTCGACCAGCTCCTTGCGTTCCGGGGCACAGGCGCCCAACTGCTGCGCCTGACCGGCATCGAGTATCTGGCGCCGGCCGACGCGGCGCGACTCCCGCTTGCGGACCAGAGCGTCGATGCGCACGTGTCGTTCACGGTGCTCGAGCACATCCCGCCCGACACCGTGATCGCCATTCTCCGCGAAGCCCGGCGGGTGCTCCGGCCACACGGCCGCCTGGTCCACTGCATCGACTTCTCGGACCACTTGGCGCACAGCGACCCGTCGATCACGTTCGTCAACTTCCTCCAGTACGACGACGCAGCGTGGATTCATCTGACGGGGAATCGCTTCGCGTTCCACAATCGCCTGCGTGTGGACGAGTTCAAGGCCCTGCTCGATGCGTCTGGTGTTACCACCATCGTCTGGGAGGCTTCGGAGCCCGACGCCCGGAGCATAGCCGCGCTGGAAGCCGGCCTGCCACTGGCGGCGCGGTTCCGGCACAAGCCGCCGCGAGTCAATGCGGTCAACCAGGCATGGCTAGTCGGTCGTTGAGTGACCGAAGCGTCCCCGCTTCATCGCGTCGATCCTGAGGCCGCGCGGCAGCTGGTTCACGTGGCCGAACGCGAGCTCTGGCATGATATCCACCGCTACTGAGCGACGGTGCCCCGCTGCGGGCCCGGTCGCGACACTGTGTTGCGGCCGGAGGGCGCGCCGCACACCGCTGTGGCGGTAACGCTGCAACGCCGCACGATGGGCAAGTCGCGGCTTAACAGACGCTTGTACTCGCGCATCTGCGCGTCGGGAGCGATGCGCCGAACGGGTGCGGAACTTGCTTCAGGCCGGGGCGCTATGCCCTCCCCCAGGGCCTCGACGCCGCCTCGCATCGAGCCGGGCTCGGTGCCGGTCGCGTTCACGTTCCTCCTCATGGTTGCCGCCTGCACGCCGCAAGACGCGGCTGGACCGGGCGGCGGTCGTGCTGCGACAGCACTCCGAACTAACATCTCCTTCGATCCAGGCTTGGCATTCTACGCCTCGCCGACCGGCTCTCCCTCCGGCGACGGCTCGTTCGCGAATCCGTGGGACCTGGCAACGGCGCTGAGCGGCCCGGCCGCGGTGACGCCGGGAAGCACGATCTGGTTGCGCGGCGGAACGTATACGAACGCGGTAGACCCGAGGGGGTTCTCGAGTACGCTGATGGGTACGCCCGACGCTCCCATCGTGGTGCGCCAGTATCTTGGCGAGCGGGCGACGGTGACGAACACCCTCTTGGTGACCGGCGCGTACACTTGGTTTTGGGGATTTGAGGTCACGCACCCCGCGCCGCAGCACGAAGCCCTCCACGGCGTCAACGTCCAAGGGCCTGGGACGAAGCTCATCAATTTGATCGTCCATGACGCGACTGACGACGGAATTTTCATCTGGCCGCAGGCAACGGGGGCGGAGGTCAACGGTTCCGTCGTGTACAACAACGGACGCACCGACAATCTGACTCACGGGATCTACTGCAAGAGTGGGACGGCCACGTTGCTCTTGAAAGACAACATCGTCTTCGATAATTGGGCGTCTGGTTTTCACTGCTACGCCAACGACGGACCGCATATCCAGAACATCGATCTCGAAGGCAACGTCGCGTTCAACAACTACGTCTGGGGCGTGCCGTGGGATACCGACATTCTCGTCGGCGGCCTATTTCCCGCGTCGGGAATCACCGTGAATGAGAATTACACGTACCGGACGAACAACAGCGATCCCGAAGGCAACGTCCCGGCGCAGACCGCCGACATTGGCAGCAACGTCGTGACGAACCAAGATCTTGTCTGCACCAACAACTATTTCGTCGGCGGGTGGTGGCAGATGGGCGCTTGGGCCACGGCCACCGTCACGGGGAACACGGTATACAACTTTACCGGCGGCGGGATCGTGTGGACCCTTGGGACAGTCAGCGACCAGAGGTGGAGCGACAATACGTTCTTTGGCAACCCCACAGCCGTGGCGTGGCGCCACGATAGCAACAGCGCCACCACCTTCGACGGCTGGCGGACGCAGACGGGGTTCGCCGATCCGGGCACGTATGCTGGTAGCGCCCCCACGGGGGTCAAGATCGCCGTGCGCCCCAACCAGTATGAGCCGGGTCGGGCCAACATCATCGTCTACAATTGGGCGCAGCAGAGTGCGGTCAGTGTAGACGTCTCGGGGATCCTCAAGATGGGTGAGCGCTACGTGGTGCAGAATGCCGAAGACTTCTACGGCCCCCCGGTCGCCAGCGGCATTTACACAGGCGGTCCGCTCGACCTGCTCATGGTGAGCATCACGCCCCCGAGCCCGATCGGGATTGCCACGGCGCAAGCGGCACCCGTCACCGGACCGACCTTCAACGTGTTCGTCCTCATGAAGACGGGGCGAGGCCGCTGCGCTCCATTCCGCGGCGAGGTCGAGGACGCTGGGGGTCTGGACGACGACGCCGTTGTTGCAGGACCTTGTCAACCATCGGTGCGATGGCCTCGTATGTGATTGGCACGGGGCACAATCGCTCTTGCGAGCCGTCCCGCCAGAGTCGCTCGAGCACGCACGCAATTCCCTCGATATCGGCGGCATCGCGAACCACAGCCCCGACGCGCTCTCCCTCGACCGCCGCGGCGCTGTCTGCGGGCGCCACGACCAACGTGGGGACACCCATCGCGACCGATTCATAGAGCTTGGCGGGGATCTGCAGCTCTTGCTCCTGCGCCAGAACCACCGCCAGGCGCGAACGGCACACCACATCCAGCGCCTCGGCGCGGGGTAGCGGGCCCAGCAGCTCTACGTACGGCTCCATCCCTGCTGCGGCAACTGCGTCGTTGAAAGCCCGAGCATGGCGAAGCTCGGCCTGACCCGCAATTCGTAGCTTGGAGCCGGCGTGGGCCGCTTCCGGGTAACGCTCAAGGAATGTCCGCAGCGCCCGCACCACGGGCCCGAGATCGCGGCTTCCGTACAGCGTGCCGGCGTACGCGAGGCCCAACCCCGGATAGCGCGAGCGCGCGGGTGGCGGCAGGCATTCCGGATCGACGCCATTGGGAACCCACGCGACGGGCACGGCGGGATACCTCGGCGCGAGCGCCTCGGCGAGCTGGTGCGTGTTCACAATGACCCCGTGCGCCGTGCCGAAGCTGACGCGTTCCAACGGCCGGGAGAGCGCCCGAGAGATCTTGGACGCGACTCTCGGGTCCGCGTCCCAGGCCTTCGTATGCGGTCCCGCCCATGGATCGCGTAGGTCGATCCACCAGCGTGCCGCGCTTCCGATGGTAGCGATCCCCGCCACGAGATGGGCGGCGTGCGGCGGGCCGCTACTTACGACCACCTCAGGCTGGAACCGCCGGATCGCCGCGCGCGCGCGCAGCGCGGCCCGGAACACCCAACCGCGGCTCTCGTCGGGAAAGGCCAACAACGCCGCCATCTCCCGACGCAGCTGGCGGAGCAGACCCGGAAGCTCCGCCGCAGGCGCAACACGCGATCCATTCGCGAACGACCCGACCGACCGCCCAAAGGCGAGCCGGCGGAGCAGCCGGCAACCGTCGAGGAACGTCCAGAGGCGCGGACACCACTCCACATATGCGTCACCCGCGGTGCCATTCCCGGCAGGTGGCGCCGCGGTGATCACGAAGACCTTCCAGCCCAGCCGGGCGAGGTATTTCGTGATGCCCGCCCAGCGCAGGCCCCCGACGGGGCCGTCGGGGCCGAAATAGTAGGTGATCACCAACAGCCGGCGGACGTCGCTCACCCGCGCCCCTCGGATCCCCGGCGCGCCCCGATGACGAGCTCGCGGAATGCCTTGAGGCGCCCCCGGTGCAGTACCAGACAGGCGAGCCCATAACTGATCGCTCCCGCTGCGACTTGGGCAGCCAATCGAACGCCGGCCGTCCACGCGCTGCCGCTGAATACCCCGACTGCGAGCACGACTGTAGCCATCAGGGCCGTCGCGCTCAGGGCCGGCCACAGCGCCAAGAAGTATGCCTTGGGGGATAGCTCGATCTTGGAGAACACGCGCCGGTACAGCGGGACGGCGATGAGGGGATCGACGAGCACCCATGCCGTCGCCAGGCCCACGGTCCCCCACCGCTGCCCGCTGAAGTAGAAGCTCGTGGGCATCACCAGGGCTGCGGCGACCATTCTCCACATCTCGAACCTCGCGTCCCTGATGATCTGGAGCACCTGGGGTAAGAGCGGCGTGATCGAGCGGAAGGCCGCATAGGCGGCGAGCAACTGTAGCGGCGCGATAGTCGGCTCCCACTTGGAGCCGAGCACCACCAGAATGAAATCCCGAGCCACCAGGGCGAGCCCGAGGGCGAGGGGGAATGTGATCAGCGCGATGCCTTCCGTAATCCTGAGGACGTACCGTCGTATCGCGGCGCGATCCGTCTGCACGGCGGCGAAGAAGGCGGGCGTCACCTGCCCGACCAGCGCCGCGACCCTGTCCACGGGGACGCTGGCCAAGGTCCAGCCGACGCCGTAGAAGCCGAGGGCGGCCTTTCCCAGGATCCGCCCGGCGACGAGGAAGTCCGCGTTCGCCGAGGCGTACCAGCAAAGGCGCGACACAAGGACGTGGGAACTCAGCGTTATTGCATGCTTCAGGGGTTTCGGCCGCGGCCACGCGAACGGCAGGTGCCGCAGCCAGAGCACCGCTCCGGTCGCAGTCAGCGCGCCCAGCACAGCGCCGCACACAAGGGTCCAGTATCGAAACCCTGCTACGGCCAGTCCGATCATGCTGATCGTCAGTACCAGCGCCTGGCTCAGATCAATGAACGCGAGCGCTTTGAAGCGCAGGTCGCGCTGCAGCAGCGCAAGCGGTATGGTCTTGAACGACGTGATGACAAAGGTTGCGCTCATGGCCACCACGACGAGCGGCAGTTGTGGAGCGTGAAAGAACCCTCCCAACGGAATCGCGACGGCGCAGGATGCGAGCAGGCTGGCCAGCCCAAGGAGCACCGCCAGGCTGTTGAGCTGGTTGATCTGCTCGACGCTGAGCTCGCGGACGGCCAGTACTGCGGTTCCCAGGCCAAACTCGGAGAGCAGCGTGATCAGCCCGAAGTAGATCGCGGCCATGCCCAGGAGACCGTAGTCCTCAGGCGCGAGCAGACGGGCGACGATCACCCAGGATACCCAGCTGAGCCCCTGGCTGGCCCACTTGGCCGTCGCCGTCCAGGCGACACCGCGCAGGAGCGAGCGGTCCAGAGCCCGACGCTCGGCGTGTGGCTGTGACTCTGCGGCTTCGAAAAGCGCCGTTACGTGACGCACAGCCTACGCGCGTAGCAAGAGCGGGTCCAGTCGGAGCGGGCGCCTAGGTCGTGGCAGGACAAGCGGGTGAGCGAGGCGCCGAGCGCGCCCATGTTGCGGTCGCGCAACAAGAACGGCGGGCGATCCGCAGAAGCTAAGGGACGAAAACGTCCTCATCCGCGTGGGGCGGCTTCCCGACGTGCTTTTCAATGCGCCGATCAGGTAGATCGGCGGGAAGATGTGTACCTCCATCGCGCAGGTAGCCTTCATGTCGCAACCATGCAACGCTCAAAGCGATGCCCCTGGCCATTGTGAAGGTCGGCTGATATCCGAGAATCCGTTGCGCTTTCCCCGTCACGTAGAAGGCGGTACGGCTGTACAAACCGAACTCACCCGTGGCTGGCACCTGCCGCATCAGGCTCTCGGCGCTGCGGAGAAGCCGCCGAACAAGCCGGTAGCGCTCGTACAACGCCATGATGCGATCTTGCTGATGTTTCAACAAGAAGTGCGCGGACGCCCGTACTGGCTGCAACAGCCACGCACTGACGCGAGCCGCAAGCACACCCTTGGGATCCAGGATGCCGGCACCCAGGGCTTCGCCGAGCGCGCGGAAGTACTGATTCCACGTGACCCGCTCGCTCCCGTTGACGTTGAACGTCTCGGCGACCGCTTGGTCGGTGCGCAAGGCGAGAACAATGGCGGCCACGAGATCATCGACATAGAGCAAGTTGCACGTCCCCCGGCAAGACTCTTCGGGCAGTGACCATCGGCCTGACAGCAGTCGCTCGACGACTCTGACCGTGTAAGCCTCGCTGAACGGACCGTACACGATGGTCGGCCGGAGGACGACGAGCGGGAGCCCCCGAGCAATGTATTCGGCGCACACCTGCTCGGCCGCGATCTTTGATCGGGCGTAGTCGCTTTGTCCAGGGCCGACGGGATGCTCTTCATCGACCTCCCCGGCGACGGCACCGTAGACCTCGGCTGTGCTCAGGTGAACGACCCGCGTAACCCCGCGCCGGTAAGCGGCTTCGAGGAGGTTGCGCAGCTGCGCTTCACTCTCCGGGCCGGTGGCCCTGGCGCATTGCACCACCGCCGTTACTCCGTTGCAGGCGGCGTCCACTTGGCGTGGATCAGCCAAATCACAACGCACGATTTCAACCGGCAGTCGCCCGATCCGCGCGGCACCGGCCCACTTTCGCACGCCAGCGCGCACTTGAGCCCACCCGGAGCCGTGCAGAACTTCCGCTACCCGCCCGCCGATGAATCCCCCGGCCCCGGTTATGAGCACCCGGTGATCAGAGGGCATAGCGGATCTGCTCCCAGGCGTCGTGCCAGGGCATCTCGAAACGACGCCGCCGGGCGTAACACTCCTCGATCATCGCGATCGACGGAGCGACATCCTGAGCCGACACCAGCGGCGCTCGGCCGCTCTGGATGACGTCGATAAAGTTCTCTACGACCAGTCGCCCGGCATCGCGGATTGTGCGGACGCGTGAATTGAGCGGGATCTGCTTGCGCTTTCCCGACCGCGACGTGAGCTCGACGGCGTGCCAGTCGTAGACGCTCCCGACGATGGTTCCTGCCTCGCCTTCGATCCGGAAGCCGTTTCGCAGCTTGGCCATCCAGCTGAGGTGCACCTCTCCGCGCGCCGCCCCGTCCGTGAACGACACCTTCGCGACGGCTTCGCTACCGCCGAACGAATCGTCCACATAGGCAGTAATGTGAGGTTTGTGCCCCAGCCACCAACAGACCAGATCGAGCACGTGCGCCCCCGCGTCGAGCAGGATCCCCTTCCCAGTCCCGCGGAGGCCGAATGCGAAACCGGACGCGCTGGGCCAACCGTACTTCGCGCCGTCATAGTAGCCGAGGAATCGAACGGCGCCGATCGCGCCCTCGCTCAGTAACTCCTGGACTTTTCTCGAGGGGGGAAAAAGGCGCCGCGTGTTGTTGACGGCGAGCGTGACATGCGACTGCTGGGCAACCGCACCGAGCTCAGCCACCTCCGCTGCGGACTCCGCCAGTGGCTTCTCGCACAGGACGTGCACGCCGGCGCGAAGGCAATCGAGGGCAGCGCGATAGTGAAGGTGATGAGGCAGGGCGATCAGCACCCCGTCAACCCCACCGAGGACATCCCGGTAATCCGCGGCGATCGAGGCCACCCCGAACGCATGCGCGAGCTCCCGCGCCCGGTCCAAGTCCTGGTCGACGAGGACGAGCCGCTCCCGCACGCCGGGGTGTTTGGCGAGTGCCGGGACGTGCTGCATTCTGGCGATGGCGCCGCACCCGATCACCGCTACTGTCGGCGGCGCGGCGCGATCCCCTCCCCCGTCCCCTGCGTTCCCGCCCGTCGTCACGAGGCCGCTGCCCCCTGCCGAGTCAACATCAATTGAAAACCGCCTTCCAAGGAGAGATTCTCTGAGGCGACCGCTCGACGGGGCTTCAAGATTCGTGCCGCCCGCGGCCGCAGCGTTGCGGCAGACAACACCGGGGCGGCGCTGATGAACCTACCTCAGGGCCCAGCGAGGGTTGAGCCCGACGGCATAGGCGCGAAAGGCCGCGTCGCTGATGTTCGCCGGGATGCTAACTCTGCGGAGCGCCCAGGGGTCGGCTCCCGCGCGGTTCAAACCGGGATCGATCGTCACGGCGGCCCGATAACCGGCGGCGCGGACGGCCGCCTTCACGCGCTCGTCCCAGATCCCGTATGGATACGAGAAGAAGTCAGGCTTAACCCCGGTCTCGCGCTCAATGACCCGTCGGCTCATGATAACTTCCCGCTGCAGTTCGGCATCTGTGAGCCGCGGGAGCCGACGATGCGTGGTTGAATGCACGCCGATGTCCACGCCCTGGCGTGCTGCGGCAGCGATCGCCTGCCAGTCAGCTGGCTGGAAACACTGAGACACACGCGGGCAGCCTCGCAGCCGAGTCGCACCCGGGATCGCGTGCCGGTCACCCCAGCGTTCGTTCAGCATATCGCCTAGCCTAGTCGGTGCGATCGACGGTGGCAGGTCAGGATCGTCCCACCATAGGTCAGGATGGTCCCACCAAAACGAATCCCAGCGGCCAGGCGCCTCCGCGATCACAAATACTGTCGCCGGTATGCTGAGGCGGGCCAGGAGCGGCACGGCGTGTTGGAGGGTGCCGACGTACGCATCATCGAAGGTGAGGGCGGCCACGTTCAGAAGCTGGTCTCCACGCTCGACGCGTTCCACGAGCTCGCGCAGGCTCACCATTTCGCACTGCCGCGCAAGCCAGCGCACCTGGGACTCGAAGCGCGCGAGCGGCATATGGAGATCGGGTGTGGCGCTTTCGCCGGCTGCACCGTCTGTCACGACGTTGTGATAGCACAGAATCGTCCCGGCCCGTCGCAACAGACGCGCGGCTCGGGGGATTCCGACGGCGTCCAGGCCGACGTAGAACAGTGAGCTGAGCATCCGAAGGGCTTTCACGGGCCTAAACAGAACGCAACGTTCATACCAGCCAAGCAGCCTTCACGGTCGCAGGCGCCGCACCCACTGTTGCACCAAATTGCGGCGCGCGTGCTCCAGATGATGGGGTCGAAGCACCGGTGGACTGAGTATCCCACCACGTTATCTCGCACCGGTATCTCGATGCCGGCCCAGTTCTTGCGCAGGACGCCCACACCGATGCGATTCGACGTGCTGGTGCTGAACGCAGCCCTACGGCAGTCCTTGGTGGCGGTGCGATCCCTCGGCCGGCGCGAGCTCCAAGTCGCCGCCGCAGGGACGCACCGCGACACGCCAGCGCTTTCGTCCCGCTGGTGTCGGCAGGGTTTCGTGTTCCCACCTGAGGAAGCGCTGGACGCCTACGTTGCGACCCTCGACACGTGGCTGGAGCGCGCCGGTGCGCAGGTGCTCATTGCCTCAAACGACGCCACGATCGCCTTGCTGCGTCTGCATCGCGCGCGGTTCGAGCGACGCGTCTGCCTGGCGCTTGGGGACGAACCGGCGCTAGCGATCGCGGTCAATAAAGAGCGGACGCTCGCGGTGGCGCGGCGCCTCGGCCTGCATGTCCCGCGCGAGATCGCCGTTCGCGAGGTCGGGGACGTGCCAGCGGCGCTGAAAGAAATAGGGCTCCCGGCTGTGATCAAACCGTGCGAGTCCTGGCTGTGGAACGGACGGGATGGAACACGGCTCGGTGCCGAACTCGTTGTCACTCCCGCCGAGGCCCGTCGCGCCGTCGCGGCGGTGACGCGCTTCGGGGAGCCCGCGCTGCTCCAGCAACTGCTTACCGGAAGACGCGAAGCGGTGAGTTTCCTGTATGCCGACGGCGAAGTGTACGCGCGCTTCGCCCAATGGGCCAAGCGCACCAGTCCGCCCTTGGGCGGGAATTCGGTCCTGCGCCAGAGCATCGCCATTCCCGCGGACATCGGGGGCGACGCCGAATCGCTGGTGCGTGAAATCAATCTCGAAGGTTACTCCGAAGTGGAGTTTCGCCGTGACGCCGCCGGCGTCCCGTACCTGATGGAGATCAACCCACGGCTCTCCGCATCAGTCGAGGTCGCGGTGCGAGCGGGCGTCGACTTTCCATATCTCCTGTATCAGTGGGCGAGCGGCGCGGCCATTGAGCGGGTCGCTGGCTATCGGATCGGCAGCTGGATGCGCCATTTGGGGGGGGACATCGACACGACCATCGCCGCCCTGCGGCAGCGGGGCAGGCCCGGAGTCACTCCTCCGGTGCAGTTGCTCTTGGATTTCGCGCTCTCGTTTCTCAGGCCGATGGCCTACGACTACCTCAACTGGAAGGATCCGCTTCCTGCGGTAAAGGCCACAACGCACTTCACGCGCCACGCCGTCAGCAGACTCGTGTCCCGCGTGAGGAAGGATGCTTCATGAAGCCCGCGTATGACGTTGCGGTTGTGGGTGCCGGTCCCTACGGCCTGTCAGCTGCGGCGCATCTGCTCGGACGAGGGCTGAGGGTCGCCGTCTTCGGCAAGACGTTGGAGATGTGGCGCGAATACATGCCGAAGGGCATGCTGCTACGATCACACTGGTGGGCCGCCAACCTCTCCGATCCGCGTAACGAGCATGGGTTCGAACAGTTCTTCAAGGCGTCGAAGTACAAGAAATGCCATCCCCTGCCGATCGGGACGTTCATTGAGTACGGCCACTGGTTCCAGCAACAGGCGGTCCCTGACGTCGATGAGACGTACGTCGCATCGATCGAGCGCCAGGACGATCGGTTTCTCATTACGCTGGAGGATGGGCGCGACGTAGAAAGTCAGGCGGTCGTGATGGCAATGGGACTCCGCTACTATGCCAATCGACCCGACCAGTACACCTGGCTCCCGGCAGGACTTGTCTCCCATTCTTCCGACCACCGGGATTTCAGCCGTTTCAAGGGAGGGGACGTCGTCGTGATCGGCGGTGGACAGAGCGCGATCGAGTATGCGGCGTTGCTCCACGAAGCTGGCGCCGCGGTCCAGGTCGTATCGCGA
>WNEY01001599.1_pt1 | contig 16161 bp, 16 predicted proteins | sample 5400531 | NCBI WGS metagenome assembly WNEY01 (sample SAMN13153338, study PRJNA577476) | soil metagenome | isolation source: 200 cm saprolite under Douglas fir tree site 1 | place: USA:California | collected 2015-04-18
CAAAGTTCCTTTGGGCCGGCTAGATCGCCGCGAAGGCGAGGCAGGCCCAGCCGATCAGGAAGGCGAGCCCGCCGATCGGCGTCACGGCGCCCAGTGCGGTGACGCCGCCGATCGCGAGCGCATACAGGCTGCCCGAGAACAGCACGATCCCCGCGACGAAGGACCAGCCGGCCGTCTGAAGGAGCCAGCCGCCCATGCGGTTCATGACGAGCGACACGAGCACCAGCGCGAGCGCGTGGTACATGTGGTACCGCACGCCGGTCTCGAAGACGGCCAGCATCTCCGGGGAGAGGCGTCCCCGCAGACCGTGGGCTCCGAACGCGCCCAGCGCCACGCCGAGAAAGCCGGCGACCGCGCCCAGCAGCAGAAAATTTCGGTCCATGGCCAACCATTCTAGCCCGCGCTCCGTCTATAGCCATTGACAATATAACCACAGTGGCTATAGTCGATCCCATGCTGCCTCCCGCGACGTTCCACATCCTGCTCGCCCTAGCCGAGGAGGATCGCCACGGCTACGCCATCATCCAGGACGTCGCGCTGCGCACCGGCGGCGAGCTGAAGCTGAGTGCCGGCACGTTGTACCGCTCGATCCAGCGCATGCTCGAGCAGGGGCTGATCGTCGAGACCCGCGACCGTCCCGCGCCGGAAGACGACGACGAGCGGCGGCGGTACTACCGGATCACGCCGCTGGGGACCACGACGGCGAAGGCCGAGGCGCGGCGGCTCTCGCAGCTGATGAAGATGGCGCGCGCTGCGGGCTTTGCGCCGGGGAGAGCCTAGGATAGGTGAGGACTCGAGGATCTAAGGATTTGAGGATCTAAGGATTTGAGGATCTACAAGCTTCTGATGCGCTTCTACCCGGCGTCGTTCCGCAACGAGTACGGCGAGGAGATGCGCGCGCTGTTCGTGCGCCGCCGCCGTGACGCAACGGGTCCGCTGAGCGCGGCCTTGCTCTGGTTCCAGACCATCGCCGAAGTGCTCGGAAACGCTGCGCTCGTGCACCTCGATATCCTGCGACAGGATCTGGCAGGAGCCGCATAGACAGACGGAGCGCGAGGCTTTCAGCCGAGCGGTGAGGGCTCGCCTGAAAGGCTCGCCCTCCGAGAGTTGTCTGTAGGCGCGCTTTTTCAGGCTCGCGTGCCAGCCGAAGATCCGCGACATCGAGCGGGATGCCGATTGACGGACTCTCAGAGCGGCGTCGGAAGATCGACGAACTCGGCGTAGCCGCGGTCGCCCCATTGGACGAGGCGCGGCTCGTCTTCAGACCACCACACGAGCACGCGCCCGGCGAGCGACCTGTCCGCGGCGAGGCGCACAACTGCGCCGGCGACGTCTGACGTCTTCAGCAGCTTCGAGGGCACTCCGCGCTCGACCCGTTGCGCCGGCGTCAGCGACTCCCAATACTGGCGCGGTCCGTCCGTGGCGATCCAGCCAGGCGCGAGGCAGTTGACGCGAATACCGTCTGTTCCGGCGAGCCCGGCGAGCGTTGTCGTCAGCCGGATCACACCGGCTTTCGCAACGTCGAACGCCGGAGCGCCACCGGATGTTCTTCGACCGTGCCACAACGCCGAGATCGACGCGATGTTCACGATCGCCCCGCCGCCGGCGCGGCGCATGGCGTCGATGGCGTGGCGCGTGCCGAACATCGCGCCGAGGAGGTCGGTCTGAACCGTGTCGGCCCAGTGCTCGAGCGGTTCACCGGGCCGGAAGGGCGCCGACGCGTTGTTCACCATGACGGTGACGCTGCCGAACGTCCGCTCGCCAAACGCGATCAGCTCGCGGATCTGTCCCTCGTCGCGCACGTCGGCGCCGCAGAACGCGGCACGCCCTCCGTCGCGTGTGATGAGGTCGACCGTCCGGTGACCACCCGCCTCGGCGATGTCCGCCACGATGACAGGCGCGCCATCGCGCGCGAATCTCGCGGCGATAGCCTGTCCGCAGCCAGTGCCGCCTGCGCCCGTCACGATGACCGTCATCTCGGCAACGCGAACGCGACGATGCTGCTGCCCGAGGGCGCGCCGTTCTTGCCGCCGCCGCAGACGATGACGATGTACTGCCTGCCGTCGAGAGTGTAGGTGGACGGCGTCGCGTTGCCGGCGGCCGGCAGGGTGGTCTCCCAGAGCAGCTTGCCGGTCAGCTTGTCGTAGGCGTGAAACTTCCGGTCGAAGTTCGTCGCGCCAATGAGCAGCAGCCCTCCCGCCGTCACCACCGGGCCGCCGTAGTTGTCGCTGCCGGTGTTGGTCAGGCCTCTGGCGGCCAGCTCGGGGAACTCGCCGAACGGAATCTTCCAGCGGATCGTGCCGGCGTTCAAATCGATCGCGCTTAGCGTGCCCCACGGCGGCGTGAGCGCGGGGTAGCCGTCGGGATCGAGAAAGATGCTTTCCCCGTCGCTGCGGTATTTCAGCCAGCTCGGATCCTTCGTGAGCGCCGGGTCCTTGCCCTTGTCGCGGCCCGTGATCAGAAACTCTACGAGGTCGTTGATGTTGCGCGCGCCCATGTCAGGAAACGCCGGCATCCGGCCGGTCCCCTCGCGAATGATCGCCGCGATCTCCTCGCGCGTGCGCTTGTCGCCGATCTGTTCGAGCGACGGCGCGGCCGGCGATCCCCTGCGGTCCTCACGGTGGCATGTCGCGCACTTGCTGTTGTAGAGCGACGTGTCGTTGTTCGGGATCAGCTTGACGATCCACGGCATCTCGTTCGAGTTGACGTAGAGCAGCGCCGTGTCGGGATCGAACGCGGCGCCGCCCCATTCGGCCCCGCCGTCGACGCCCGGAAAGATGATGGTGCCCTCGAACGTCGGCGGCGCGAAGAAGCCGCTCGAGTATTTGCGGAAGCGCTCCAGCACCGCGGCGTGCGCCTCGGGCGTCCGCGTCGTGAGCATATCCTCGGTGAGCCCCTGTCGCGTGAAGGGCGGCGGCTTCACCGGATAGGGCTGCCGCTCCGACAGCCGCTCGCCGTCGACCGCCGACGGCGGAACTTTCCGCGACCCGATCGGGAAGAGCGGGGCGCCGGTGCGCCGATCGAGCACGTAGACGTAGCCGTACTTCGTGATCTGCGCGACGGCGTCGACCTTGCGGCCGTTGCGCGTCACGGTGACGAGGTTCGGCGCCGCCGGGAAATCGTAATCCCACACGTCGTGCTTGATCCCCTGAAAATGCCAGATGCGCCGGCCGGTGCGCGCGTCGAGCGCGAGCACGCAGTCGGCGAAGAGATTGTCGCCGTGCCGCGTCACGCCATAGAAATCGAACGACGCCGATCCCGTCGCGGCGAACACCATGCCGAGCGCCGCGTCGACCGTGACGCCGGCCCAGGCGTTGGCGCCGCCCGACAGCTTGAACGCATCCTTCGGCCATGTGTCGTATCCGAACTCGCCCGGCTGCGGGATCGTGTGAAAGATCCAGCGGAGCCTCCCTGTGCTCACGTCGAACGCGCGAATGTGGCCGGGCGAGCCCGGCAGCGTCTCCGGAACCGAGCTGCCCATGATGATCATGTCTTCGAAGACGACGCCCGGCGTGCTCGCGCTGACGCTCAACCTTTCGGCCGGCTGACCGAGTCCTTCACGAAGATCGATCCGGCCCCCCGCGCCGAACGACGCGATCGGCTGGCCGGTCTTCCTGTCCAGCGCCCAGAGGTAGCTTCTGTAGCTGACGAACACGCGGTCCCCGTGGACGGTGACGCCGCGATGCCGGAACCGTCCCGGCGAAGCGCCGCCGCTCGGATCGAATTTCCAGATCTCGACGCCGGTCGCCGCGTTCACCGCAATCACCTTCAGCGTCGGCGTCGTCGCGTAGAGCACGCCGTCGACGACGACGGGGTTGCTCTGCATTTCGGAGCCCTTGAAGGCGTCGTGCGAGTCGTAGGTCCAGCTAACCTGCAGCTTCGAGACGTTATCGCGATTGATCTGCGTGAGCGGGGAATAGCGGATGTTGTCGACGCCGCCGTGGATCGGCCAGCCGGCCTCGTTGACTCCCTGCGCGCTCACCGCCCGCACGTAGAGTCCGGCTTCAGCCTCCGCGTGAAGTTTCGGCGGGCCGCCGTAGCCTTGGCGGAAACGGTCAGCCGGACCGTCCGCGATCGCCCAGAGCGCGAAACACGCGAACAGAAAACGGCGCGTCATCATCACAGTCGCGTCACGTGCGCCGCGACGGCCAGCCACACTCCATCGCGCTTCTGCCAGATGTCCGTGTACCGGCCGCGACCCTCCTGGCCGGCGAGCGTGGTGTACCGCGTGGCCGCGTGGATGATCGCGACGTCTCCCAACAGGCGAATGCGCACATCCTCCGCCTCGAGGCGCGCGAGGGTGCGCGGCTTTGCTGTGTGCTCCAGGAACTGGCGCTTGTCGAGCAGCGCGCCGTCGGGAGGCGAGCAGAGGAAGTCCTCCGACAAGATCTGCCGGAAGCGTTCGACGTCGCCCGTGCGGACGGAATCGAGGTACGCCTGGTTCAGGTCGCGCAGAGTGGCGACGTCAGCAGCTTCGGTCGCGGGCGCGTGGGTCTGTATCATCATGTGACTCCTTCGAGCAGGTCGTTCAGCGCGACGTCAATGAACCGATTATCCGACGGGTTGGTGCCGCGGCCAGCCGCGTGCCCCCAGATCGACGGGATCAAGACGACGTTGTCGCGCGCATCGTTGAGCGAGCCATAGGTCTTGTACGCGAGCCTCGCCTGCCAGAGCGTGGATCCCGATTGGAGGACGACGTCGCCCAGAGAGAAGATTTCGAAGCCGGGCATGCGAATGGCGCGATCTTACGTCATCAGGCGAGGAGGCCGGTCGCAGCAAGGTCGGCGCGCATCCGCGCGAATATGTCCGCCTTCTCCCGCTCGGCATCCTCCCTGGAACGCGCGATCTGCTGCGCGAAGGCATCCACGATGGCGGCGGCGACCGCGCTGTCTGCGTCGGCGCCGGCGATCGCCGCGGCCACGATCGTCGTCTCGGCGTCGCGCGCATCGGCCGCGGCGCGCCGCGCCGTGTCCGCCTCCTGCCGCGCGCGCTCGATCGATTGAATCTCCTGTTCGCGCGCGGCCGCGCTCGCTTTGGAGTAGGCGTCGTAGTCGGCCGCCTTCGCCGACCGGTACTCGGCATCTGCCGCGGCGATCGCGCGGTCGCGGATGAACCGCGCCTGATCCGCCGCGTTCACCGTGTGGATGGCATGCTGCACCGTGTCGAGTGTCGCGATGTAGGCGCTGCGGGCGTCGGCCACCGCTCTGGTGTACTTCGTGTAGGCATCCGCGTCGGCCGCCTGCCACCGGCTCAACGCGTCGGCTTCAGCCGCTCGCGCTTTGGCCGCCGCGTCCTGCTCGGCGGCAGCGAGCTTGAGAGCGATCTTGTGTTCGAGCTCGGCGAAATCGACCGGCGGCGTGGCGAGCGTCTCGTGAATGCCGGAGACGCGTGGGAGGGCGCGCAGGGCAGCGGCGCGCTGACGGAGAATCTCGGCGTCACGCGCGCGGGCGCGCGCGGTGGCTGCCTCGAGCGCCTCGCTGGCGCGCGTGAGGATCTCCTGAGCCGTCACGGCCGGCGATTCTATCAGCGTGGGCTCGCGCACGGCCCAGCCGTTGCGCGGAAAATCGTGTGGCGCGCCACTGTCGTCTCGTGCGCTTACTTCTTCAATCCCGACGTCCAGTTGAGGACGACAGTGATGGGGCGAGAACCCGGGTCGCCAATCGGCTCATCGGTCACAAAGCGTCGGCCGTCTGCAGTCGCCGCGTAGGAGCTCCCGCGAAGCTTGAACAGGGGCGTGACCGCGCCGGCCTCGAACGTGGGGCCGGCGTTGATGCGTACCGCCGTCACCGTACGGTCTGGTGCGACGTAGAACAGCTCGGTCCCATCACGCCGCCACTGTGGTTGCCCGCCGCCGCTGGTCGAGATCGCCCATTTCCCGCCGGGCGATGGGAAGCTCGTCACATAGACTTCGTCGCGTCCCGTTTCGTCCGAGCTGTAGGCGAGCCAGCGGCCGTCCGGCGAACATCGAGCGCCGCTTTCGTTGTACGGCGTCTGCAGGACCGCAACGGGCTTGCGATCGGTCAGCGGCAGCGACCAGATATCGGCTCGTGTCTGCGCACCACCGGCCTGAAAAACGATCGTGCGCCCGCCTCCACACCAATCCGTTGGGACATTCCCATGTTCGGATTTCAACAAGACCTGGTCCTGCGCCCCACCGGCAACGCTCTTCTGGATCAGGCTCGGCGGCCCATCCCGCGCCGAGCCGAACACGAGTGACGTGCTGTCCGGCGACCAGATCGGTTCCATCGAGACGGGGTCGAAGCTCACCTTCAAGCTGGTGCCGCGCGCCACGTCAAGGACCCAGATCGCGGATTGCTTGCCCGGGTCGACGCGGCTAACCGCGATCCGTCGCTCGTCTGGCGCAAGCATCACGCTCGTGTAGCCGCCCGGCGCGCCAATAGGGCCCAGCACCGCGCCGTCCCTCGCCCGCCACGTGAGCTGACTGGTCGGTATAGCGGTGCCGGCCCAATAGGCCAGCACTCCCGTGTTGGACACTGAAAAAGGCGCGGACCCCGGCCCGATTTTCTCCACGCCCTCCGCGATCGGCACCGCTGGACCCGAGAGCCTGAAATGCCCCAGGTCAATGGGCTGTGCCATCAAGGTCTGGCCCCGCACGTAGAGCAGGTAACCCGGCGCAGCGTACGCCAGCGTGGAGAGGCCCACATCGTCCGGGTCTTTGAGGTTGAACGGAATCAACTGCGTCCGATCGGATGAGTCCAGCGTTCCGACGTAGATGCCCGCGTCGTCGCGGCCGATGATGTTGTAGAGAAAGTGGCGGCCGTCAGGCAGGAAATGCGGCCAGGTGTGATTGGTTTCGGAATGCGCGGGATCGAGCCGCGTCACAGGACTGGTCGTCCCGCCTCCCGCTGGCACACGGAGCAGCCCGCTTTCGCCGCCAACGCCGGGCGACAAAAGGATGACATCCTCATGGCTCCACGTCGCACCTCCGAGACCATCTGTTTCACACAGCGTCTGAGGATCGCCACCCGCCACCCCGACCCGCTTGAGCTTGCCGTTCGCAAAGAACGCGACCGACCGGCTGTCCGGAGACCAGAAGGGGCCGATCGCGCCCTCGGTGCCGACGATGCGATTCGCGGTCAGCGAATCTAGCGGCCGCAGCCAGAGGGACGATGTGCTTCCGGCCGACGCGACGAACGCCAGATAGCGACCGTCAGGAGACAGCGCGAGCGGGTTCGGTCCGGCAAAGGTTGTCAGTGAATTGAGCGCTCGATTTATTCTGGCGCCATCGGGAAATGGGATGGCCACGCGCGCGACCGGCGCGACGGCAGTCGTGGGCGTGCCGCGCAGGTAGACAAGAGCGGTCAATCCGATCGTGGTGAGGCAGAAGAGCATCGCCGCGGCCCAGGCAACGCGCTCATGGCGACTGCGCGGGGGGCGTGACGTCGAGCCAGCGAGCGCGGCTACAGATCCCGATGGCGTGGGCCCGCTCGTCAAGGAGGATTGGAGCGCGAAGGCGAGATCCCGAGCCGACTGAAACCGCTCGTCGGGATTTTTTTCCAGACAGTGCCGGACGATGCGATCGAGGACGGTCGGCAGCCTGACGTCGAGGGCAGAAAGATCGGGTGGGTCCGCCTTCAGGATGGCACTCATCGTCTCGACGGCCGAGTCCCCTTTGAAGGGCGGCGCCCCGGCCAGCATTTCGAACAGCACGACGCCGACACTGAACATGTCGGAGCGCGCGTCGGCCGTCTGCCCGCGCACCTGCTCGGGCGACATGTAGCCGACCGTCCCGAGCACCACGCCGCGCTCGGTGGATGCCGGGAGCCGTGTCAACATGCTGCCGCCGCCGGCTTCCTCGCGCAGCTTGGCCAGACCGAGATCGAGAATCTTCACGCGCCCGTCGGGCATGAGGAAGATATTTTCCGGCTTGATGTCGCGGTGCGTGATGCCCTTCGCGTGCGCCGCTGCCAGCCCCGACGCCACCTGCCGCGCGATGTCGACGGCCTTCGACGCGGGCAGCGCTCCGTGTCCGAGCGCTTCACGCAGCGTTGTTCCCTCGAGCAGCTCCGAGACGATGTAGGGCTGGCCGTCGTGGGTCCCCACGTCGTGCACCGAGAGGATGTTGGGATGGTTCAGGGCCGCTGCCGCGCGGGCTTCCTGCTCGAAGCGGCGGAGGCGGTCCGGATCTCCGGCGAGCGACGCAGGCAGCACCTTCACCGCGACATCGCGATCGAGCCGGGTGTCGCGTGCCCGGTAGACTTCGCCCATCCCTCCAGCGCCCAGAGTGAAGAGGATCTCGTACGGGCCGACGCGGCTTCCGGCGGAGACTGACATGGCGACAGCCCTGAGTGGACTGCGCTACTGGCGATCCTGGGCGCCGGTCGTCCGTCGCGCGCCCTTCTCCTTCTGCAGGTTGATCAGCGAGAACGGCGCCATCTGGCCGGGACGGTGGCAGTCCTGACGCGACTTCTGAAAAATCGGCAGGACGTCTTTCGTGAACGTCGGTGTCGCCGGTATCGAGTCGATCGAATCGGCCGCGCGGATCGCGGCGCCGCTCGCGGTGAGCACAGCAAGAAGGCCGAACATCTTCCAGGAAAATTTCATGAAACGAGAATAGGGCTTCAGTCCACCCATTACAACAAGATCCAGACGATATCTGCGCGTCGGTAAGGAACGGCGCGTCGGTAGGGAACTGTCTTCAGACCATCCGGCAGCGATTGCATCCAGGAGCGCGACCCTTTCAGGCGAGCGATCGCCGTGAGGCTCGGCTGAGAGCCTCGCGCTCCGGGCGCAGCGAGGATCGTGGGCGCGCGTGCATGGCCAAGGCGCGCGCAGGACTCTAACGCGTCAAGCGGTTGTACTTCCGCAGCGCCTGGCGCAGCGCATCATGGGAGATCGCCTCGACGCGATGCCCGTCGATGCCCGTCATCGTCTCCGCGGCGACCAGCGCATTCGCGATGGCCTCCTCGGTCGCCTGCACGGTCGCTTCGAACACCGCGCCGATGCGCGCGTTCGACAGCATCGAGACCTGCGCGGACTCCGGTGCGCTCGCCGCGCCGGCGTTGGCGGTCGAGAAGGCGATGAAGATGTCGCCCGACCCGTTGCTCGACACGCTGCCCGTGCGCGCGAGGCCGAGCGTCGCCCGCCGCGCGACGCGCTTCAGCTGATGCGGCAACAGCGGCGCGTCGGTCGCGACGACGATGATGATCGAGCCAAGCTCGCCGAGCGCATCGGCTGCGCGCGCCGGATCGTTCATGAGCGGGTTGAGCGCCGCCGCCGCTTGCGGGATCTCCTGACCGACCGGCACGCCCGCCACCCGCAGCAGATTGCGAGCGCCATGGTTCGCCTGCACGAGCACGCCGACCGTGAAGCCGCCGAACCGCGCATCGATCTTGCGCGACGAGGTGCCCGTGCCGCACTTGAAGCCGTAGCAGCTCATCGCCGTGCCGCCGCCGACGTTGCCTTCCGCGACCGGCCCGGGGCGCGCGCCGTCGAGCGCGGCGAACACGTGCTCGGGCTTCACGTGAAAACCGTTGATGTCATTCAGGAACCCGTCCCACGTCTCCGCGACCACCGGCAGCGACCATGCCTGCGACGTCTGGCCGTGCTCGACCGACCATTTGATCGAGGCGTCGCGGACCACCCCGACGCTGTGGGTGTTGGTGATCAGGATCGGTCCCTCGAGGAAACCGGCCTCTTCGATCCACGTGGTGCCGGTCATCTCGCCGTTCCCGTTCAGCGAGAACCAGCCGGCGAACACCTGGTCCTTTGAAGTTTTTCCGCGAGGCAGAATCGCGGTGACGCCGGTCCGCACCGGACCGGCGCCGACTTTCAACGGTCCGCTGCCTGAGATGAGCGTCGTCATCCCGACCTCGATGCCGGCGACGTCGGTGATGGCGTTCAGCGATCCTGGGGTCCCGTCGAATGGAATCCCGAGGTCGCGCGCGCGTGGTTTCATCTGTGCGTGTCCGATCGCCGTCGACGCCATCACGAGTGCGGCGGCGAGGCTGGAGTGGATGCGTCGCATGGCGCGGATTGTAGCGCCGTTGCGGCTACCGCGCTCCCTTGATCTCCGCGTACAACTGTCCCACGAACCGCGCGGCCGTCTGCTCGGCCTGCGGGACGCGCGCGTCGTACTCGCTGGTCGGCTTGGCCGCCAGCACCTCTTCCTGCGTCTTGCCCTGCCGGACGAGCGCCGCCACGCGATCGCGAATCGCAATCGCCATGTCGCGGTGCGCCGCGACGCCGTTCTTGTCCACCGTCGCACCGTGGCCGGGGATGACCTTCGTGTTGGGACCGGCCAGCTTGATCACCGCGTCGAATCCGTCGAGCAGCCCTTTGAGCGTGCCGCCATTGGCCCGATCGATGTTGGGATAGCCCACTGAGCGATAGAAGTCGCCGGTCATGATCACGTCGACGCCCGGAAACCGCACCATCGTGTCGCCGTCGGTGTGCGCCACGGGCACGGGAATCAACTGCACTTCCTCGCCGTTCATGTGCACCGTGACGGGCCCTTTGTAGGTGATCAGCGGCAGCGCGGCCGCCGCGGGCTTGGGGCCGCTCGCCGGCGCCGCGAGCCGCGCGCGCAGCTCGTCGCGCGCCAGAATCGTGACGCCCAGTTTGGCCAGGTTCTCGTTCCCGCCGGTGTGATCGCCGTGGACGTGGGTGTCAATCAAGAAGCGGATCGGACGGTCCGAGATCTGTTTGATCGCCGCAACGATCTTGTCGGTGAGCGGCGCGAATTGCGAGTCGACCATCAACACGCCGTCGGGCCCGGCCAGCACGCCAATCGTGCCGCCCTGGCCTTCGAGCGTATAGAAGTTCCCGCCGATCTTCGTTGCCTTGATCTCGACTTTGCTGAAGTCGGGTGCCGCGGCGGCCGGCGGCTGCGCGGGAGCCTGGGCGGCCCGTCCCTGAGCGCCGACTGTCGCCGTCGCGAGCGCGAACGCTGCCAGCATCGCAAGGATGGATGAACGTGCGGAGGTGTTCATTGCGTGACTCCATTTCCCGGACAGCATGCCGGATTTTCGCGGCAAGGGTAGCACGCTGGAGGTCAATCGCTCGAGTCCGTTGGAACCGCGCGATCGGCGAACGGGGCGTGAGGCTTGTTCCGAGCAGAACGCCGCGCCTGAAGGGAGCCGCTTGCCTGGACGGCTCGCGCTTCAAGCGGCCGTCGGACGTCAGCCGACGTAGGAAATGGAGTAGCCGCGCTCCTGCGCGTGGTTGACGGCGATGATGCCGGCCGGGACGAAGTGCGCGTTGGCAACAGCGTTCGAGGTCAGCTCTTTGTAGATGTTGTCCTCGCTGCCGTCGATCTTTCGCGCGATGAACCGCGCGAGGCGGTGCGTGGACATGTTGCAGACCGCGAAGTGCACGCCGCGCTTGATCTGTGTCTCGAGCTCCGTTTTGTACACGTTGACGACCGGCGCCAGGCCGGTCTTCGGGTCGGTGAATTCCTCCGACTCCCCGAGCGCCGCTCCGTACTTCGCCCAGATTGCGTCGGCGAAGCCGAACTGTGTCGCCCGATGGCGCATGCAGATCACGACCGCGAGATCTTTGCTCTCGAGGTCGTATCCAGTCTTGTGTCCGTCGAAGTAATTGCGGACGTAGCCCTGGACCTGCCGCACACCTTGGGGCGAGACCGTGTCGAAGAAGAGGCGATGCTTGCCTGGAAGTTTATCGAGCCAGTCGTCGGTTGGGTGGCGCGCCGGCTGCCAACGGGCGTCGGGACCTGGTTGGGCCTCCGCGCCTTGCGTGGACGCCGCACCCAGGCCAAAGGCAGCGGCGGCCGCGCCGAAACGCGCGAGAAATGATCGGCGTGCAGTCATGTTGCCCATCATAACAGGCGTCTTGAGAGTTTTCTTATTGAGCCCTGGTATTATCGTCAGGCGCATGCATCTGCCTGGCACGTGGCGGCGTTCGTTTTGGCTCGGGGCGGTTGCCGCCATCGCGGTCGCCGTATTGCGGCCCGTGCCGGCAGGAGTCGACCCCGGTGCCCCGTCGGTGGCCGGGACGCCCGCGCCTCGGACCCGCACCGCCTCGAATCTGCCGCCGGCGCTCGAGGCGTCGCTCTCCGGGCAGGGGCTCGACCTCGTGTCGGTCGTCGCCGCCGACATCGACGCCGACGGCGATCTCGACGTCGTCGCGAGCGACAGCAAGCTCGAGCTGATCGTGTGGGTCAACGACGGCACGGGCCACCTGACGCGCCGCGAGGCCGCGCGCGCGACGCAGTGGCGGCCGGAACCGGCCGACCCGACGCTACATGAACGCCCCGGCGCCATCAATGTTTCGCTCCAGAACGAGCCGCCGACGGTCGGCGTCGACAATCGCCTCGAGTTCGGCACGCTTGCTCCGGCGCGCGTGGCTTCGAGGCGCGCGCCGCGTGCGCTCGCCACAGCCGCGCTCTCGACCCGCGTCCCCCGATCCCCTCCCGTTCAGCGCCTCTTCAGCTAACCCTCGACGTTGAGGACGCAACGCTCCGGCTACTGCCGGTGTGTGCGCGGCCGGGAGCAGGGCTATGGGTGTCATGGGACGCGCGCACGCGCGTTCGCTCGCAATCGTTCTGATTCTTTCGGCGACGGCCGCAGCGGTGTCGGCGCAGCCGGTGTTTCGCGTGCCACCGATCGCGCCGGTCAGCGTGGCGCTGACGATCGACGAGGCGGTCACCGAGGCGCTCGACCACAACCTGACGCTGGTCGCGGAGCGGTACGCGCTCGCGGTGGCGGACGCCCGGATCCTGACCGCGCAGCTCAGGCCCAATCCAGTGCTGACATCCAACGTGATGCTGCCCGATCACACCACGTTTACCAACAACATCTCGCCACGCGAGCAAGTGTTGCGGACCGACGTGGTGATCGAGCGTGGAGGCAAGCGCGACCGGCGCATCGAGGTGGCCCGGAGCGCCCGCTCGGTCGCCGAGCTGCAGTTTCTGAACACGATGCGCACCGTCGTGCTCGACGTGGAGAACGCCTTCGTCGACGTGGTGCTCGCGAAACAGAACGCGGCGCTGGCGCGCCAATCGCTCGAGGCGTTCAACGCGCTGGTCCAGGTGAATATTGAACGGGTGCGGACAGGCGATCTCTCGCAGGTGGAGCTCGCGCGGTCGCGGCTCGCCGCGCTGCAGTTCCAGAACGAGGTCCGGCAGCACGAATCGAAGCTGGCGATCGCCCGCAGCCGGCTGAACACGCTGCTCAGCCGAAACCGGACGGGGCCGATCGACGCCGCCGGCGATCTGCGACGCGATCCCCAGCCGGTGAACATCGAGGCGGTTCGCGAACGCGCGATCGCGCTCAGGCCCGACCTGCTGGCGATGCGCCGAGACCAGGCGCGATCGGCCGCCGATCTGCGCCTGCAAATCGCGCAGGGGCGGATCGACTACACGATCAGCGGCGAACTGCACCGCCAGCACCAGCCTGGTCCGCCCAACGCCACCGGCTTCCTCTACGGCGTCTACGCCAGCGTGCCGCTGCCGATCTTCAACCGGAATCAGGGAGAGATCGTCCGGGCCAACGAGGAGGCGCTGCAACTCGAGGCGCGCGTGCGCGCGCTCGAGGCCGACGTCAATCACGAGGTGGACGCCGCTTACGAAGCGTACCGGGCCTCGCGCGAAGTCGTCGGCACCATCGAAGCGCGGATGCTGTCGCAGGCGCGCGATGTGCGGAGCACGACCGAGTACTCGTACCGCCGCGGCGAGGCCAGCTTCGTCGAGTTCCTCGACGCGGTTCGTGCGTTCAACGAAACGATGCAGAGCTACAACGACGCGCGGGCGGACTTCGCGCGCAGCCTGTATGCCCTCGACGCGATTTCCGGCGGCTCTGTGCCGCAGAAGGTGACGCCGTGAAGCTCATTATTTTTGCCGCAGTCGCCATGTCTGCCGTCGCCGCAGGCGCCTGCGGAAGACGAGCGGCGCCGCTGGAGACGGTGGCCGCCGCCGCCGCCCCCGGCACCGTCGTTCTGCCCGCCGGTTCGCCGATGCTCCGCCAGATAATGTGCGAGCGCGCGCGGGTCGTCGATCTGCCGACCGACGAGGTGGTTGCGCCCGGCAAGATCGAAGCGAACCCGAGCCGCGTGTCCAAGGTCGTCCTGCCGGTCACCGGACGCATCGTCAGCGTGCTGGTGAAGACCGGCGACACCGTGAAGCGCGATCAGCCGCTGGTGACGATGCGCAGCCCGGATGCGGACGGGGCGATGTCGGCGTATCTGACAGCGCAGGCGGCGGTGACGCAGGCGAACGCGGGGATGGGAAAGGCGCAGGCCGACTTCGATCGCGCGTCGGATCTCTTCGAGCACAACGCCGTCGCGAGAAAAGACGTGCTCGCGACCGAGAGCGCTCTGACCCAGGCCAGGGCTGCGGTGGATCAGGCGCAAGCATCGCGAGAGCAGGCCCTGCGGCGCCTCGCCGTGCTCGGCCTCACGCCCGGCGATTTTCAGCAGCAGGTGGTGGTGCGATCGCCGCTGGCCGGCAAGGTACTCGAGCTCAGCGTCGTGCCCGGCGAGTATCGCACCGATACGAGCGCCAGCGTGATGACCGTCGCCGATCTCGCCACCGTGTGGGTGACCTCGCAGGTGTCGGAGAGCTACATCCGCTTCATTCAGGTCGGCGAGCAGGTGGAGATCAGCCTCGTCGCGTACCCCGACGAAATTTTCGCCGGCCACGTGTCGCGCATCGCGGACACAGTCGACCCGCAGATGCGCACCGTGAAAGTGCAGGCGGAGATGGACAACCGCGACGGCCGTCTGCGGCCCGAGATGTACGGCAGCATCCATCATGTCGAAGCGACCGCGAAAACCGTCGTGATTCCCGCGGGCGCGGTCGTCCAGAACGAGAGCGACAGCGTGGTCTTCGTCGAAACCGAGCCCGGGCGTTTCGACGAGCGCGCGGTGACGCTCGGCAAGCGCGCAGGCAGCGTGGTGCGCGTGCTGAGCGGAGTGAAGGCCGGCGAGGTCGTTGCCGTCGACAGCGTCATGCTGCTCAAGGGCCTGGCGAGGCGCAACTGACGCCGTGATCGCCAAGCTGCTTCGCCTCGCGCTGAACCAGCGCTTCTTCGCCGTGGTCCTCGGCCTGGGTCTGGTGGGCCTCGGTCTCTGGGCCTTCACGCAGCTCAGCATCGAGGCATACCCGGACATCTCCGACACGCAGGTCGTCGCCATCACGCTGTATCCAGGTCACGCGGCCGAGGAGATCGAGCAGCAGGTGTCGGTGCCGATCGAGCGGGCGCTCAACAGCGTGCCGAACGTGATCGCGCGGCGATCGCGGACCATCTTCGGCCTCTCGGTGGTCGAGCTCACCTTTGAGTACGGCACGAACGACTACTTTGCCCGGCAGGTCGTGCTCGAGAAGCTGCGGCGGGCGGAGCTGCCCGACGGCGTCACGCCGGTGCTCGGCCCGCTGTCGACGCCGATCGGCGAGCTGTATCGCTATACCATCGAAGGCCGGGGCTCCGATTCGCGGCAGCTCCGGGAGATTCAGGACTGGACCATCGAGCCACGGCTGCTGCAGGTCCCCGGCGTCACCGACATCACGCCGTTCGGCGGGCTGATCAAACAGTTCCAGATCGAGATCGAGCCGCTGGCGCTGGCCAAGTACGGCCTGTCGATCCGCGACGTCGCTCAGGTGGTCGACTCGAACAACCAGAACGCCGGCGGCGCGCTGCTCGACAACCGGCAGCAGGCGGTCGTCGTCCGGGGGGTCGGGCTGATCCAGTCGGTCGCCGACATCGAGAACATCGTCGTCGTGGCGAACGGCGGCGTGCCGGTGTTCGTCCGCGATCTCGGGCGCGTGCAGATCGGCGCGGCGCCGCGCACCGGCATTTTCGGCGTCGACGATCGCGCCGATCACGTCGAGGGGATCGTGCTGATGCGCCGCGGCGAGAACCCGAGCGAGGTGCTGCATGGGATTCACAACGCGGTCGACGAGCTGAACCACGGCGTGCTGCCGGCGGGCGTGAAGATCGTCCCGATCTACGACCGGACCGATCTGGTCGACAACACGCTGCACACGGTGACGCACACGCTGCTCGAAGGACTCGTGATCGTCGTCGCCGTCCTGTTCCTGTTCCTCGGGAGCGTCCGCGCGGCGCTCCTGACCGCGATCACCATCCCGCTGTCGCTGCTGTTCGCGTTCGTCTGCATGCATTTCACCGGCATTCCCGCGAACCTGCTCAGCCTCGGCGCGCTCGACTTCGGCATCATCGTCGACGG
>WNEY01001601.1_pt1 | contig 16157 bp, 14 predicted proteins | sample 5400531 | NCBI WGS metagenome assembly WNEY01 (sample SAMN13153338, study PRJNA577476) | soil metagenome | isolation source: 200 cm saprolite under Douglas fir tree site 1 | place: USA:California | collected 2015-04-18
GGAAACTACCGGCGGCCTATCCGCCGCCACAGTCCGCGAGGCGGAATTTGCGCACTAGTCCTTGGTGCCGACCGGGCGGTCTTTGCCGAGGCGAGCCTGGCCAGCTCGGCGCGCAGGCCGGCGCCCGGCTCCGCTAGGACGGGTTCACCTAACGGACTAAACAGGCACAGGCGACTATTCGGGAGTGGGTCCGAAAGATGAATGCGCATATTCAGCCCCGGAAATCCAGATGAAAGTGCACATTCATCCGTTCCGGAAGATGATCATCGCGGGCGGGGCCCGGGGCGAGCGTGGTCAGATGGCATTCAAGTGAATGATGTGACCTGAGATGACTCACTATTCTGGCTTCCATGCTTGCACTGCGCGTTCACGGTCCGCCCGGACCAGTTTTGCGCACCAGACCGGGCTGCCGGAGTTCACCGGGTGGGCACTAAATGAGCCAACTCGGGAATTAGATTCCATCTGCCACCGGCGACGTCATCGAGGGCATTGTCCATACGGGTTTGTGGTGGCCCTGGCGACCACCTGATCCGCGCCAGCACCGTTCGCCGGAACATTTCATCCCGCCGCTGGCCCGCCCGGAGACCGGAGACCAGCTCTGCGTTATCATGCGCCAGCCACCTGCTCGATCTCACAATACGATGCAGCTTTTGAAATGAAATGACAGCGTCTTCTTGATTTCGCGTGGCGAATTTGAGTTGCACAGCTAGCACCGTTACACCTGTCGGGCAAGCCATGAAGCATGACCGGTAGTTAGAGCAGCAGGGACGTGCCGGTACTGCCAGACGGTGCGGGTCCGGCAAGCGAGACGAATCTGGCGGATATGGGCAGAGTTGGCCGCCGGGTCCTGTTCGCCACCGCCTCCCAGTGGGTCGACGGCTCGCAGCCGCCGACGCCATCGGGAAACTCCAGGCCGAACTCGCCCGCTTGGCCCGCTGCCTCGCAGCATACCCCTGGTGGTATGAGGGTGCGGTTTGCGAAGGCGGCTCAAGCCTTGCCGAGGCCTGTCCTGGCAGACATCCAGGGTAAACCGGGCCGGCCGCTGCCCCCGTTCGCGGCCGGCCCTCCGGCTCTGGGCTTCACTAGCCGAGAGGCATGTAGTTGCCCGCCGGGGCGCAACGCCCCGGCGGGCAACCGGTCTCTTCGTTGGTAAGGCACCGTTGTCGGGTCGGACTCCCTTACCGGTTAGCTGTCAGCGGTGGACTTTGGAAAGCGGGCCCTTGTTGACCGGGAAGTTCGCGGTGTTCAGGGCCTGAATTCCGGCGTGCTGCTCACCGTTGAATGGAGTAACGATGGGCGAGGTTGCGCCAACCTCACAGCCGAGCTTGAACGGAGTCTTCGGGTTGTTGAACCATAGACCCAGGTGGAACTGGTGGGTCGGCGGGATCGTGGCGCCGGGCGGGACCGTCTTCGTGCCGCCGGGCACCACCGTGAAGGTCTCGGCGTCGAAGATGCCCTTGACGGTCGCCGAGCCATTGCCCTTCGCGCCGACATTGAGGTCGCTCTGGTACCAGGAGATGCCGAAAGGCTTGTTCGGCAGTTGGATCACGAACAGGTCAAAGCCGATGTTCTTCGGAAAGCCGCTGACCCACACCGTCATCGTGTCGTTGAGCTTGCCGGTGGTGATCTTGGCGTGCCCGGCTGCGTGCGGCACGCAGGCCTTGATGCCGGGAGACGGTATGAGTTTGAATGAGAACGAGTCGTCGTGTTTAGCCGGCGCCGTTGGTGCCGCGCCAGCCGCGGTCAGGCCGATGGACAGCGCCGTGGCGCCGGCCAGGCCAATCGATCCCAAACCGATAGCGGCCTTGGTCCATACGCGCTTGCGGGTTGACTGGATGTGACTCATGAACGGGCAACTCCCTATCTCGTTGGCGGCTAGTGTCTCGCCGCCAGCTTTGCTCCCCCAGGCCCGGGATTTCGGACAGGGGTACGCAGCCGCCGAACTCAAGGGTTCATCGCGGGCGAAGGATTTTCCCTGAGAGTTCCCTGGGAGCTCTGACCGATCCTGGTGGCGGTTGTCCCGAACGGCCCGCAGTACCGGCCGTCGCGATACGATCCGAGCAATCGAACTCGATACCGGGTCCGTGGACGGGAGCTTTTCGATGACGATTCCCGCATCAGGGCGGGGAACGGAGAAACGCCGTCCGCGCTTGGCTGGCACCCCCTTTCGGCCAGACCAGGTCAGCGAAGATCGTTTGGTAGCCGATCTGTACCGCCAGTACTGGTCTCCGCTGATGGCGTTTGTGCTCCGGCTGACCGCCGGAGACCGTCAGCACGCCGAAGACATCGTGCAGGAGACAATGCTGCGGGCCTGGCGCCAGGGCGGTCGACTCGATCCGTCCGCTCCGTCGCTGATGCCCTGGCTCGCGACGGTTGCCCGGCGTATCGTCATCGACGAACAGCGGAGAAAAGACGCGCGGCCGCCGGAGACGGGGGAGGACAAGCTGGAGAAGGCGTCGGTCACCGACCTGACCGACGAGGTGCTGCGTAGTGTTATCGTCACTGATGCTTTGCGAGCTCTGACGCCATCTCACCGTCAGGTTCTAAATGAGACGATCCTCAGCGACCGCACGGTTAACGAGGCAGCAGAAGTACTCGGGATTCCAGTGGGTACAGTTAAGTCGCGGGTATATTACGCGCTTCGCGCCCTTCGACTTGTCTTGGCCGAACGGGGGGTGTCGCTATGAGCGAAGAGCACACCGATGTGGCCGCCTACTCACTTGGCCTGCTCGAACCGAGCGATCGCGAAGATTTTGAGGCTCATCTGGCCCAATGCCCGTCCTGCCCGTCCGAGCTCGCCGATTTTGCTTCGATGGCTGATCTGTTCGCCGGCCTAGGACCCGTTGCCTTTGAGAATGAAGAACCGGACGAGGCGACGGTCGCCGATCTGGTTGGCCGCCGGGCGGCAGCGATTCGCAAACAGACCAGGCTGCGCGGGCTGATAGCAGTCGCCGCTAGCGTGGTGCTGCTAGGGGGCGGCGTTGCCGTCGGCCGGGCGGTCGCATCGCCTAAGGCAGTGCCGCCGGTGTCGACCAGGATCCCCGGTTCACGGCACGCGGCCACGAATCCGTCGACCGGTATCACCGGAGTGCTCGGCCTGGTATCCAAGCCCTGGGGCACCCAGGTCACGCTCGACCTGTCCAAGGTGCGCGGGCCCCTGGACTGCGAACTCATCGCCATGTCGAGGACCGGCGAGCGCCGGGTGCTGATGGGCTGGCTGGTGCCGGCCTCGGGTTACGGCGTTGCCGGTCACCCGGCCCACCTGCTGATCCAGGGCGGCACCTCGATCGATCTGCTTGACCTATCCAAGATTGAAGTCGAGGTCGTGCACGGCGCGACGCTGCTGACTATTTCGGTTTGAGTTATCAGTCGGGTAGCTGAGGTCAATGTCCGTCGCTGGGCCCACTGTCCGTAGCGGCGCGATCTCTGTATGATCAGCGCAATCATGGCGATCGGCTGGTACCGGCCGGGAAGGAACAGCTGATGCCTGCCTTGACCGTCCTGCGAAGAGGTCGCCTCGCCGGGGCCGTGATTCCGGCGCTGGCCATCGCGATCGCTGGCCTCATCGTCGCGTCGTCGGGTGCGCAGGCAGCTCCGCGAAACCCGGCTCACCCCGCGTTGCATGCCGGACCTAAGGTCGCGCTCGGCACGACGACCAATGTCTTCGCCAATGTCTTCAACGAAGGCCCGGACGGCTCGCTGTACTATTCGCGGGGATCGACGGTCTATCGCGTCACCGGGAACAGCAAGCCAAAGGTGGTACTGCACGCCAGCGCTCGCGTTATGGCTCTGGCGGCGAACCAGACCGACCTATTCGTACAGACCGGCCTGGCCGTCACCGAATACCGTCTTTCAAACGGCAGCAAGGTCAAGCACTGGACGCTCTCGAGCCCGGTTGTCCCGATTACATCGGCGGGCCTGCTGGCTGTCGGCAACACGGTCTGGTCGTGGACCGACTGGGGCACCGACGAAAGCGGCTTTGAGTTTGCGACGGTCAGCCGGATCGCGACTTCTGGTTCCGCCGCGCATGTGATCTCGAAGTCCGCGTATCCCGGCCAGATGAGCGCGAACGCCTCCGGTCTGTATTTCGAGTCGAACAGCACCAAGGCGTCGACGAACTTCCTCAATCACGTGACGCCGTCCGGTGTGGTCAAAGCCCGGAAGATCAAGCCCGCGGTCGGCGTCCCGCTGGCTCTGTCCGGCGGCCGAGTGGACCTGCTGATCTTCGGCACTCACGTGATGATCAACACCTACAAAGCCACCACCTTGGCGCTGCTCTCGTCCAAGAAGGTGTCGAACAACGACGACAACATCGCCGGTACTAGCTCCGGTCTGGTCGTCATGACGCTGGTCTGCCACGGCAAGAACTGCTCGACGCCCACGACTAGCGTGAGCAAGCTGAACGCCAGTACCGGGGCGGCATCGGGCGCGATCAAGCTGCCGGGTGCGGCGATCTTGCTGCCCGGTCCCTCGGCCGGCGTCATCGAGGTCAATCACGGCTTCAAGGGCAACATGACCATGCAGCGGCTCTCCTGACCAGGCCTAATGATCGGCGGGCTGGTTAGCGAGGGAAGTACCAGCCCGCGGTGCTGATCGGAGAGGGACGATCCTCTAACTCGGGTCGCGCCCGGACGCCCATGGTGACCACGTCAACGACTTGATTGACGAACTGCTCGTTAAGCGGCCGGTGGCCATGCAGCAGGCGGTAGTAGCAGGCGCCGAACACAAGATCCAGCACCACGCTGGCATCGGTATCGGCTGGTATCTCGCCCCGGCTGATCGCCCGGTCCAGCATGATCGAGAACTGAGCCCGCAGCGGCGCGACAACCTGATCCTGCCACTTGAGGGCGAGGAGTCGGTCTTGCTGCAATTCGGCGATCAGGCCGACCAGCATGATTCCAGCGCTCGTTCCCGACACGGCCTTGACCCACCGGCCGAACGCGATCCGCAAGTCCCCGGAGAACGTTCCGGTATCCGGCGGGGCCTGGTGACCGTCGAAGACGGCCAGGAACGCATCGAGCGCCAGCGTCCCGCGCGAGGACCAGCGGCGGTAGATGGTGGTCTTTCCCACGCTTGCCTTCGAGGCAACCTCCTCGATCGAGAGCCCGCCGACGCCCTTGACTTCGAGAATCTCGGTGGCCGCACGCAGGATCTCGCGATCGGCGTGGACGCTGCGAGGCCGGCCGCGCCTGGGCCGCACCGATCTGGGCGTTCGGCGCTTGGCTACCAGACCCTTGACGACCGGCGCGCCGTCGGACAACTCGACCGACGGTGCCTCAGTTAGTTCCGTCGGCGGGATCTCGATGATTTCCAATAGATGAGCGGTGACCTCGGGCTCATCGTGATCCGTGTGCTCATCGACGAGTTCAAGCACGGACTGCGCGGTGACCTCGGGCTCATCGTCAAACACGTCGTCGTCAAACGCCTCGCCGTCAACCACGGGGCCCGACCCGGTGATAGGCGCGTTTTCCTTCGGCCGCGCCGGATCCCGTGGGCTCGCCATGCTCTACAGCCTACCTCAACCTTAAAAAACAGATCGTATCGTATTTTTATCTGAAGCCATGCGAATAGGTGCGGCCAGTGTTCGCAAGTCGGACTCAAAGTAAATCGCATAACGGTAGGCCACCGCACGTGTTGTCGATTAAAGGGCTCGGCCAGTCCGGCCGCCAACAACATTCGGCGGGGCCGGCCTGCCGCTACTGGTAGGCCGGCCCCGCCGGTTCGCTCTCCCGTTAGCTACTTGAACCAGTCCGGCTCAAGGTCGAGGAATCATCCGAAGCGCTGCTGTCGTCACTGGAATCCTTGGCCGGCTTGGTCCGGCTTGCGATTCTGGCCAGCGTGGCCATCGGAGTCCTGGCGGTTGACGTGGTCGGATTCCGCAGCTGGGCCGTGGACTCTGGGTCCTGGTCGTCGCTGAGCGGAATCCGCTCGCTGGCCGGAAGCGGCTCGCGCACCGGAAGCGGCTCGCTGACCGGCTCCACTGGCGCGGTCGGCACTGGCGGCACGGCCCGGTCGGCCAGGCTCGCGTCACGTACCGAGATGACGGACAGGCGGCCAAGCGCGATCGCGGCGAAGCAGATGATCACCGCACCCAGCCCGGTGAAGAAGCCCAGCTCCTCCAGGGTCCGGATGATGGGTCCGCCAACCGGCGTTCCCTGCGCCGGCGGCGTGCGCATCCATAGCCTGGCCACGACGCTGCCGAGCGCGAACCAGCCGCCTCCGATGACGGCGATCGACGCGCCTAGCAGGGCCCATGGCCGGAGTTTGCTTGCCGTCATCATCAGGCCGCCGACGATGACGACGCCGGCGGGGATGAACTCGAGCCAGATTCGCCCGGAGGTTACGACCCAGGCTCGATCGGGGGTATAGGCGAAATGCAGCAGCGGGCCGATCAGTGGTGCGAGGCCACCCCAAAGGCCAAGCAGGACGAGCAGCGCACCGCTGAAGGCGCCACGGCTCCTTCGAACACGGAGCGTCCCAGCCATCTTAATCACTCCTTCGCTAACGTGGTCCAGATCGTGATCTGAAGTAATCCGCCGCGAGCTACCCGGACCGAGAAGAAGTATGCGAAGGCCGGCCGGGTCGACGGCTGCCAGGGTCGAGCCGACGGCTGCCCAGGACAAGGTACGGTGAGGCATGCACGGTTACAGCCAGGACAAAGACGCCTATTTGAAGCGCCTTCGCCGGATCGAGGGGCAAGTTCGCGGTCTGCAGCGGATGGTCGACGAGGACGTCTACTGCATCGATGTCCTGACTCAGGTAGCGGCGGTCACCAGGGCGCTTCAGTCGGTCGCCCTCGGGTTGCTTGAAGATCACCTTAGTCACTGCGTGATGGAGGCCGTTGCCCAGGGCGGACCGGAGGGCGAGCAAAAGGTCAGGGAGGCCGCCGAGGCCGTCTCCAGGCTGGTGAAGTCTTAGCTCTCTTGTCGCCTGAGTCGGTCGATGCCGGGCGCGGCCAGGACCACTGGTTAGTTGTACGAAAGAACGTGCTTGTCTTCATCATTTCCGGCGAATGGGATGCTCCGAGCTGGGTAGCTAGGCCGGGCGGCGCTGCGCGGCGTCGGCAGCGCCATTACCTGGCGTTCGGCGAGATCGGAGCAAGACCATTGAGCAAGCGACTCTCGATCAGCGTGATCTTCCTGATCTACATCGTCGTCGGCATAATCATTGCCGTCAGCAAGCACTACATCACTATTGGTTTGCTAAAGGTCGTGGGCTCTGCGCTGCTGGCGGTTTTCCTCTGGTGGCTAACGCTGCTCGGGGTGAATCTGCATCTGCATTAGCCTTACCGGGACGGCGGTGCCGCGACGCTAGCCCGGCGTCGCGGACCGCCTGACCCGAGGGAGATGCGCGCTCACATGCAGCTCGGACTACAAGTTCCTGACTTCAACTGGCCCAACGGGCCAGCCAAGCTCGGCGCCGAACTCGCCACCGTCGCCCGCACGGCGGACGAAGCCGGATTCGAGTTCATCAGCGTGATGGACCACTTCTTTCAGATCAGGGTGGCTGGCCCGCCAGAAAACGACATGCTCGAGGCGTACACCACGCTGGGCTATCTGGCCGCGTGTACGTCCCGAGCCAAGCTGCTGGCCTTGGTGACCGGCGCCATCTACCGGTACCCCGGCGTTCTGGCCAAGATCGTGACCACGCTCGACGTCCTGTCCGGCGGCCGGGCCTGGCTCGGCATCGGCGCGGCCTGGAATGACGAGGAGTCGAAGGGGCTCGGCATTCCGTTCCCGCCCGTGGCCGAACGATTCGAACGGCTGGAGGAGACCCTGCAGATCTGCTTGCAGATGTGGCGGGACGACGATTCCCCCTATCGCGGCCTGCACTATGACCTAGACCGGCCGCTCAATCATCCTCAGCCACTGTCAAAGCCGTACCCGCCGATCATGATCGGCGGCGGCGGCGAGCGGAAGACGCTGCGTTTCGTCGCCCGCTACGCCCAGGCCACCAACCTCTTCCCCGGCCCTGACCTGGCGCGCAAGCTGGACGTGCTCCGCGAGCACTGTGACGCCGAGGGCCGGGTCTACGACGAGATCCGCAAGTCGTGCTACTTCATCTTCGATCCAGGTCCCAAGGGCGAGAACGTGAACCAGATCATCGATCAGCTCGGTGGGCTCGCCGAGATGGGGTTCGACACCGCGATCGGTGCCGTCGCCAACGTCTGGGACGTCACCCCGCTGGAGATCCTCGGCTCGCAAGTAGTCCCGGTGGTCGTGGACTTGTGACCGGCTAAAGCATCGGCGACGCGGCCGACCAGCCTGCCCAGCGAGCAACCCGGATCGCAACGACCGGGCCGTCGGGCGGGCTGGTGACGTATTGGGGGTAGCGCGCGGCGAGCAGCCTGATCGGCCCGGCCATCGCCGCCGGGTCCTCGATAACGCTCGCCTGACCGTCGGCTCGCACCCACCACAGCGCCGACCAGTCCTCGGCATAGTGGTCGGTCAGCACGGTGACAGCGGGGTTGGCCGCGATGTTCCGCAATCGCCGGAGGTTAGTAGTCGATTTCGGCTTGGCGTCCACGGCGGAGTAGATCACCTCGCCGTCGACGGCGAAGGTGCACGGGACGACGTGTGGCTGCCCCTGCGCGGAGACCGTAGCCAGCCGGGCGACCCGCGCCGCCGCGAACCTACGGCGAGCCTCGGCGGTGGCCAGCCTCACGGTGACGGAACCGATGGAGGCGCAGAAACGGCCTGGCCCGGCGGTGACCAGGTGGCGAGCTGGAAGTGCAGGCGGCAGATCACGACGTTGACCGTGCCCTGCTGGATCGCCCGATCCAGCACGAATCCGCGCTGGTTGTGCAGGACGCGCTGCCATCGCCTGGCCGGCTGGACCTCCGGGATCAGCACGACGATCCGGTGATAGCGGTCTTGCGATTCGAGATCGCGCAGGTAGTCGACGATCGGCGGACCGAGCGAGCGGCGGTCGGTGTGCAGCGTGACCAGCCGCACGCCCGGATCCCATTCGTCCCACTGCTGCCTGAGCCTGGCGTCGGCATCCTCGGCGTCGGAGTCGTGGTAGCAGACGGTGACCGCGATCACCTCGTCGCCCAGGGACAGGGCCGCGGAGATGCCCTCCTGGGTCAGCCGGGATATCCCGCCGATCGGCACGACCACGAGGGACGCCCGGTCCTCCGGCGCGCCCGGCAGCTTGCCCAGTCCAAGCAGTGCCCCGATCTTCGCGTAGGTCGCGTGGATACGGGAGAACATAGCCGCGAGCAGCGGCACCACGATGACGACCACCCAGGCACCCTCGGTGAACTTGCTGACCAGCTCGACCCCCAGCGCCGCCAGCGTGAGCACGGCGCCGAGGCCGTTGATCGTGGCCCGCCAGGCCCAGCCCGAGCCGCGCTGTTCGTGCCAGTGCCTGACCATTCCGGTCTGAGACAGCGTGAATCCGACGAACACGCCGATCGCGAACAGCGGGACAAGCCGCTGCGTGTCGCCCCTGGATAGCACCAGCAAGATCGCGGCGAACACCGCGAGCACGGTCACCCCGTAGCGATGCACTTGCCGGTCGGCCCGCAGGAAGAACAGATGCGGCAGGTAGTTGTCCCTGGCCAGCAGCGAGGCGAGCACCGGCAGGCCGCCGAAGGAGGTGTTGGCCGCCAGGCCGAGCAGAACGGTGGTGATCAGCTGGATGAAGTAGTACAAGAAGCCCTTGCCGACGCCGATTGCGGCCAGCTGGGCCAGCACGGTCTCCCTCGGATCGGGCGTGACGTGGTACTTCTTGATCAAGATCGCGAGGCCAATGAGCATCACTCCGAGCAGCGTTCCCAGCCAGGCCTCGGTGTTCTGAGCGTGCTTGACCCGCGGCTTGCGAAACGACGGCACCGCGTTAGCGATCGCCTCGACGCCGGTTAGCGCCGCGCAACCGGACGCGAACGCCCTGAGCAGCAACAGCACGCCGACCGCCTCGGCCGCGTTCGGCAGATGCGATGGCGGGACCACCACCGGATGGCTGCGGAAAAGGCCACTGAGAATGACCAGCGCGATCGCAGCGATGAAGAGCAGCGTCGGGACGATGAATAGCCGCGCGGACTCGGCTACCCCCCACAGGTTGACTGCCGTGATCAGCGCGAGCACGAGCAGGCAAAGCGGCACGGTGGCGCCGAACAGACTCGGGAACGCCGAAGTCAGCGCCGCGACGCCGGCCGAGACGCCGACGGCCGCGTTCAGCATGTAGTCGACGATCAGCGAGCCCGCCGCGACCAGGCTCGGCATCTTGCCCAGATGCCGTCTCGCGACCGCATAGGCACCGCCGCCGTTCGGGAATGCCTCAATGACCTGGCGATAAGAGATCACCAGCACGGCGAGCAGGATCACGATCGCCGAGGTGACCGGCAGGGTATAGGCCAGGCCGACCGTTCCCGCCGCGACGAGAACGATGACGATCGCCTCGGGCCCGTAGGCCACTGACGACAGCGCGTCCAGCGACAGGGCCGCGAGACCAGAAAGCGTTGTTAGCCGATGCCGCTCTTCCTCGTCGGGCTCGCCAGTGTCCTGGGCCTGCGCGATGTCGCTTGAGGTCACGAGAGTACATACAAGCATGACCAGGCGGACCGGCGGCCGTGCAGTCAAAAGCGACGCGGCGAGCGCCTAGGTCGGCCCGCGTGCGACACGCCGGAGATCGCCAATAGCCGGGAAAGGCTCGCGTCCCCGGCATGATGAATTCGGCAGGCGACCCAGAGCACATCTTCCCCACCCGCGACAAGCGAGTAATGCGACAACAGTCGTGCCGGAGGCGCGCAAATGAACGTCGTGCTGGAGGCGCGCAAGTGAACACGGTGCGCCGATGAGATTGATCCATACCTCGGACTGGCATCTTGGCCGGACGTTGCACGGCGCGGACCTGCTTGACGCCCAGTCGAGGTTCCTTGACTGGCTGCTGGCCACGTCGATCGAGCGCCAGGTGCACGCCGTGGTGGTCGCCGGTGACATCTACGACCGCGCGGTGCCGCCGGTCGATGCCGTCGCCGTCCTGGATCAGGCGCTGCGCGGGTTCGCCGAGGTCGGCATTACCGTGCTCTTGACCAGCGGCAACCACGATTCGGCGGTGCGGCTCGGCTTCGGCTCGCGGCTCAGCGAATTGGCCGGCGTGCATTTGCGTACCGCTGTCGCTGACCTGGCCCGCCCGGTCGTGGTCGCCGACGAGCACGGCGAGGTCGCCATCTACGGCATTCCTTACCTGCTGCCGGACGCCGTGATGACCGAACTGAACGCCGAGCGCTCGCACGCTTCGGTGCTCGCCGCCGCGACCGCACGCGTCCGCTCGGACGCCGCCGAGCGAGGGATCGGCCGTACGGTGGTCGCGGCACACGCTCTGGTCACCGGGGGAATGATTTGCGATTCAGAAAGAGACCTCAGGGTTGGGGGCGTAGCTGACTCACCGGCGTCGGTATTCGCCGGTCTGAACTACGTCGCGCTCGGCCACCTGCACGGCCAGCAGAACGTCCAGCCTCCGGAGCGCACCAGTTGCGTCCGGTACAGCGGCTCCCCGCTGGCGTTCTCGTTCTCCGAACGTCATCACGCCAAGTCGGTGACGCTGGCCGAGATCGACGCGGCCGGTGCGGTCACCACCACGCTGCTGCCCGCGCCGGTGCCCAGGCCGCTCAGGCAGATCCAGGGCCGGCTCGAAGATCTGCTCGCCCGCGCCGATGACGGCCCGGCCGACGCCTGGGTCAAGGCCGTGCTCACCGACACCGTCCGGCCGGCCGCGCCGATGGAGCGACTCCGCGAGAAATGGCCGAACACGCTCGTCCTCGAATTCGCCCCGCCCGGCGAACTGCCGACCACGACCAACGACTTGCGAAGGCTCGCGCACACGGCCGACCCGGTCGAGATCTGCGAGATGTTCGTCGAGTTCACCAGCGGCGGCCGGCCAGACACCGAGCAGCGAGCCGTGCTGATCGACGTGGTCGAGACCGCGCAGCATGCCGACGCCCCCGACACCGGCTCGCTGCTAACCCCGGTACCAGTGGCTGACGAGTCGGCGCTTGACGGAGCGGCGCTGGCCGGATCGGCACAGCGAGCGGCCTGAAATGCGGCTGCACAGCCTCGAACTTCAGGCGTTCGGTCCGTACGCCACGCTGCAGCGAATCGACTTCGACCGGCTAGCCGGCGGCGGGCTGTTCCTGCTGGAGGGGCCGACCGGCGCCGGGAAGACGACGATCCTCGACGCGATTACGTTCGCGCTCTACGGCGGGCTCGCCGGGCAGGACGCGGCCGCTGACCGGCTCCATTCCGACTTCGCCGACCGCGAGACCGAGCCGATGGTAGCGCTGGAGTTCTCGGTCGCCGGGGCGCGCTACCTGATCACCAGGGTGCCCGAGCACCAGCGGCTCAAGCGGCGCGGTCAGGGCTATACGACCGAGGCCATGCGAGTGCACCTGCAGCGCCAGCAAGACTGTCGGTGGGTGAGCGTATCGTCAAACAAGGCTGAGGTTGGCGATCTGGTCACCACCGTCGTCGGGCTCAACCTGGCACAGTTCACGCAGGTGATGTTGCTGCCGCAGGGCGAGTTCGCGCGGTTCCTGCGGTCCGATGACGACACCAGGCGCGCGCTGCTGACCAAGCTGTTCGGTACCCAGCTGTACGACAAGATCACTGCTGAGCTTGACCGTAGGCGAGCCGAGGCGCTGCGGGCTCGACAGCAGGCCGACGCGGAGGTCGCGACCGCCGTATCGGCGGCGGCGGAGGCGGCCGGGCTCGACGCCGACTCGCGGTCCGAGCTGATCGTGATGGCGGCGGCGGACCGGGCGGTGCGGTTCAAGCAGTTGAGCGATGAACTGGCCGCCCGGATAGCGGTCACGAGCAGTGCCCTCGAGCTGGCAACGGAGGAGGTGGTACGCGCACAGGCAGCAGACGAGAAGGCGACCGACCGCGCCGCGAGAACGGCGCGCCTGCGGACCGTCCTGGTGCGGCTTGCCGAGCACGAGTCGAGCCGCGATGAGTACACCGAACGCGCCGTCACCCTCGACTCAGCCCGTCGAGCCGAACCCGTCCGCCCCCTGCTCGCCGCCCTAGCCGACGCAGAGCGAGAAGTAAGTAAGTCCCGCCGCGACCTCCTCGCCCGCCTAGCCGAAGCCGAGCAAGAGGCCGAAAAGACCTGCGGGTTGAGTTCGCTGGCGGAGGCTGGCGTTGACAGCGGGCGGGTCAGGAAGGCGGGGAGACGGGCGGCTGGCTGGGCCGAGACCGGGCAGCGGGAGGCGACCAGCCTGGAGCAATTCTTTCTCGCTGAATCTAGGCTTTTTGAGCTTGAAGGCGAGGTGGCCGAGCTTGGACTAGCCGCTGGGAAGGCGGCTCGCGAGGTTAAGGGGCTCGAGTCGGGACGGCGCGAGGTGCCTGGCCGGATCGAGGCGGTGCAGGCCGATCTTGTGCGGGCGCGGAACGTCGCCGCCGGGGTGCAGGCGGCTCGGCGGGAGCTGGCGGAGCTGGCGCGGGTCGGGGCGGCGGCGCGCGAGCTGGCCGAGCGGGGGCCGGGGCTGGCGGCGCGGGCGGTGGCGCTGCGGGACGCGGTGCAGGCGCATCAGCGGGCCGTGGACACCCATCAGGCGGCGATGGATGCCCGGCTGGCTGGGATTGCGGCCGAGCTGGCGGCCGGGTTGGGAGATGGGGTCGCTTGTCCGGTCTGCGGGTCGGCCTCCCATCCTGAGCCGGCGAAGCCGGGGTCGGAGTCGGTGACGGCGCAGGAGGTGGCGAAGGCTCGGCGTCGGCGGGATTCGGCCGCGCTCGCCCGGGAACGGGCCGAGCGCGAGCACGCCGAGCTCGATCTTGAGGTGGCCGGGCTGGCTGCGGTGGCGGGCGGCCGTGAGCTGGGCGAACTCGCCGCCGAGGAGGCCGCGCTCGGTGAGCGGGTCGCTGCGGCGGAGTCGGCTCTGGCCGAGGCGGGCGGCCTGGAGGAAGACCTGGCCGGGTTGCGGGGCGAGCTGGAGTTGCTGGGCCAGCAGCTGGTCGACGCCGCCAGCGGGCGGGCCCGGGCCGAGGCGGAGTGGCGGCGGGGCGAGTCGGAGCTGGCTGAGTTGCGCGGGAAGCTGGAGGTGGCGGCCCGGCCGTTTGCCTGCGTGGCGGACAAGCACGCGGCGGTCGAGCGGGCCGTCTTCGCCGATCTGGCGCTCGCGGCTGCGTTCGATGAGCTGGCGGCCGCGCTGGAGGCGGAGGATCGAGCGCGGCGGCGGGCCGAGGACGAGGCGCTGGCGAGCGGATTCGGTCCCGGCGCGGTTGCTGGCGATGGCGAGTTGAGCAGCAGCGGCGGGCCGGGCGGCTGGCTGGGTGGCGGCTGGCTGGGTGGCAAGGATTCGGGGATGTTGCCGTTCGATCTGGGGGAGGGCGCTTGCGCGCTCGAAGCCGCGAGGTCGGCGGTGCGCGCGCCCGATGAGCAGGCGCGGCTGGACCGGCAGGTGACGGCCTGGGCGACCGCGCTGGCTGAGTTGCGTTCCGCGGCCGATGCTCCGGACCTGGCCGGTCTTGATCCCGAATTGGCGGATGAGATGCGGGCGGCCGCCGGGCAGGCCGTGGCCGCGCTCGACCGGGCGCGTCAGGCCGAGCAGGAGGCCAGGTCAGCCCGGGACGGGCAGCAGACGAGCGCCGACCGGCTTAGGGCGAGGCTGGCCGAGGTCAGCGAGGCCGAGGCTGGTTTGGCGGCGCTGGCCGCTTCGACCGCACCGGTGATCTACCTGGCCGGTCTGGCCAAAGGGGTGGACGGGCACCGTCGAGTCGCGCTCACCACCTATGTGCTGCGGCACTGGTTCGAGCAGGTCGTCGCGGCGGCCAACGTTCGGCTGTCGGTTATGTCGTCGGGCCGGTACGAGCTGCGGCGAGTGGACGAGGGCGAGTCGCGGCGGCAGCGAGTCGGGCTGACGCTTTCGGTTATCGACCGGTACACCGGGGAAGAGCGCAGCCCGAGGTCGCTTTCTGGCGGTGAGGCGTTTTACACCTCGCTCGCGCTGGCGCTTGGCCTGGCCGACGTGGTGCGGGCCGAGGCCGGGGGAGTCGATCTGGAGACGCTGTTTATCGATGAAGGGTTCGGATCGCTGGATGAGCAGACCCTCGATCAGGTGCTTGGTGTCATCGACGAACTGCGCGACCGGGGCCGGGCGGTCGGCATCGTGAGTCACGTGGCGGATCTGAAGGAACGTGTTACCGAACGGCTCGAGGTCAGGCGGCTTCCCGACGGCTCTTCGACTGCGAGGGTGGTGGCGTGACCGGGCAATTCGAGACTGAGCACATCCGGGCCGAGCGGACGATGACCGAGTGGCTGGTGACCGCCGAGCCGGCCGAGCACCATACGGCCATCGTGACCGGTGCCAATCACGGGATCGGGGCGGCCACCGCGTTCGCGCTGGCGAAGGCGGGCTGCTCGGTGCTCTGCACGTTCTTGCGGGTGGTGGACGAAGCCGATCCAGGGGTGCCGCCCGCCTACCGGGCCAACCGGATCGGCAACTGCGACGCCGTGCTGGCCGAGATCGTCGGCGCGGGCGGGATCGCGGCCGCGGCCGAGGCCGACCTGACCGATCCGGCTGCCCCGGCAACGCTCTTTAACTTGGCGCAGGAGCGGCTCGGGCCGGTCGACATCTTGATCAACAACGCGACCGGCTGGGTTCAGGACACCTTCGCGCCGGCCGAGACGGACCACATGGGCCGCAGGCTGCAGCCGGTGACCGAGGCGACCTGGCGGCAGCAGTTCGGCGTCGACGCGATGGGTGCGGCGCTGATGATCGGCGAGTTCGCGCGGCGGCACATCGCTCGGGGCGGTACCTGGGGCCGGATCATCGGACTGACCTCCGGCGGGGATCTCGGGTTCCCGCAGGAGGCGTCGTACGGGGCGGCTAAGGCGGCGCAGGTCAACTACACGATGACGGCGGCGGTCGAGCTGGCCGACTTCGGAGTCACTGCGAACATGGTGCATCCCCCGGTCACCGACACCGGCTGGGTCACCGACGCGGTGCGCGAGTTCGTCGCGGGCAGTCAGACGCTGTTCCATGTCGCGAGCCCGGATCAGGTGGCCGAGGTCATCGCGTTCCTGGCCTCCGACGCGGCCGCCTTGATCACCGGCAACGTGATTACGCTGCGCTGAGCTGCCGCTGGGCCGCCGCTGGGCCGCTGGGCTGCCTGCTGGTCTGGGCGTGCGGGCTGGACGTGGGACTGGGCACGTCG
>WNEY01006079.1_pt1 | contig 16150 bp, 16 predicted proteins | sample 5400531 | NCBI WGS metagenome assembly WNEY01 (sample SAMN13153338, study PRJNA577476) | soil metagenome | isolation source: 200 cm saprolite under Douglas fir tree site 1 | place: USA:California | collected 2015-04-18
GACCGACGAGCGTCCGGCCGCGGCGCAGGCGGAGGTCGATTCCGGTCTCGCTACCGGTGTCGTCGACGAGCTCGAGCGCGCGCGCGTAGAAGCGGTCGGCCTCTCGAATGCCCTCCCGCCGCTCCGCCTTCTCGGCGGCGCGCGTCAGCGCCGCCACTGCCAAGTCGATCGGCGGCGGGACGGGGCTGTGGGCGACCTCGCGCGCGAGCCGGCACGACTGCTCGAGGTGATAGGCGACGATCTCGACGAAGTCCTCGTCGCCGCCGGCAAGCATCGTCACCCACTCGGTGAAGCGCAGGTGCAGGCCTGCGCGCTGCCCCTTCGGGAGGCGGCCGTACGCGACGTCCCGGATGAGGAGGTGCTTGAACGAATATTCGTGCTCGCCCTCGATCGCCGACTCGAGCTGCGCTCGGATCAGATCGCGCCGCTCGAGCGAGTGGAGACCCGGCCGCACGTCGGCGCTCGCCTCGCCCAGGTGCGCGACCGCGCCGGACCAGAAGACGCCTCCCACGACGGACGCGTGGTGTGCGAGCCGCTTCTCGCCGCCCGGAAGCTGATCGAGTCGCGAGCCGATCAACGATTGCAGACTCGTCGGCACCGGCATCGCGTCGAGACCCTCGGGCCCGGCCGCTTCGAGCATGCGGACGGTCTCCTCCAGGAACAGCGGGTTCCCGCCCGCGTTCCGCAACAGCGTGTCCCTCGTCGCTTCGGGAAGGGTGGTGTCCTCGAGCAGCCGGGCGAGCAGCGCCTCGCTGCTCGTCTCGTCGAGCGCCTCGAGCGTGAGCACGGCCCGGTTTCCGGACAGGAACTCGGCCGCGTTCTCCGCGAGCTCGGGCCGCGCCGACCCGAGCACGAGGATCGGCCCGGCTGCGTGGCCGACGAAGCGCAGCAGCTCGAGGAGCGTCGGCTCTGCCCAGTGCACGTCCTCGAACACGAGCACGAGCGGCCTGTACGACGCGACCAGCTCGAGCACGCGCCGGATTCCCCAGTGCAGCTCGGCCTGTCCGATCTCGGACGCGGCGTACGTCCCCTGCGGGGTCGTCTCGGCGCCGATCAGGTTCGAGAGCGCCGCCGCCATCGTGCGCAGCTCGTCCCGGTGGCCGGTCGGCAGTGACTCGAGCAGGCTCCCGAGCTTCCGGGTCGTCGTCTCGGCGTCGTCGCTCTGCCGGATTCCCGCTGCGCTCTTGAGGATCTCGGTCACGGGCCAGTACGTGATCCCCTCGCCGTAGGAGAGACAGCGGCCCCAGTGCACGGCGGCCGTTTCGGCGACGCGCTCGGCGACTTCCTCGAGCAGCCGGGTCTTGCCGATCCCCGGCGGTGCGACCACCGTTGCGAGCGCCGGTCGATGCTCGAGCAGCACGTCGTCCCACAGGCGGCAGATCGCGGCGACCTCGGCTTCGCGCCCGACGAGCGGGAGGCGAGCGCGGCGCGGGGTCGGCGACTCGCGGATTCCGACGGCCTCCCAGACCTGCACAGGCTCGGCTTTTCCCTTCGCCTGCACGGGCTCGACGTCGCGGTACTCGATCGCGTGCTGGGTCGCCTCGTAGGTGAGCTGGCCGACGAGGATCCCGCCGACGGGCGCGCCGGACTGAATTCGTGCCGCCGTGTTGACGATGTCGCCGGCCGCCATCCAGTCGCCCTCGCTCGGCCTCGCGTCGAGCATCACGAGGGCCTCGCCGGTCGTGATCCCGATCCGGATCCGGAGGTCGAGCCACTCGTCGCTCTCGTTCAGACCGGCGACGGCCCCTCTGATTGCGAAGGCGGCTCGCACTGCACGCTCCGGGTCGTCCTCGCGGACGACCGGAGCGCCGAAGAGCGCGAACACCGCATCGCCGATGAACTTCTCCACCGTGCCGCCGAAGCGCTCGAGCTCCGTACGCACGCGTGAGTGGTACGGGCCGAGCATCGCCCGCACGTCCTCGGGATCGAGCTGCTCGGCGCGCGCGGTCGAGCCGACGACGTCGACGAACAGTCCGGTGACGAGCTTGCGCTCCTCGGCCGGCGGGGCGGCTTCTGCGAGCGACGCGCCGCAGGCGAGACAGAACCGAGCGATCTCCGGGTTGTCCTGACCGCATTGGGCACAGAGCGGCATCGTTCGAGTGTACGACGGCAATTCGACGTTTCGAGGGCGGAGAGCCGTACGGCGCGTGACGTTGTCGATAGCGGCCGAACCTCTGGTTCGGCCGCTATCAGGGGGAACCGGAAGGTTCCCCCTGGGAACCCCTTCCTAGCTGTTGCGTGGGCTCCCGCCGGGCGTAGCCCGGCTCCGCCCGACGTGCAGCACGCAAAGGTGCGCGCCGCATCGCTAGATTCCGGCCGTGGCCCCGAAGCGCTACCTGTTCACCCCCGGGCCGACGCCCGTCCCGCCGCAGGTGCTCGCCGCGATGGCGGAGCCGATCGTCCACCACCGCGGTCCTGACTTCCGCATCGTGTACGAACGCTGCCTCGCGCGGCTGAAGGAGGTCTTCCATACCGAGAACGAGGTGCTGCTCTACACCTCGTCCGGCACGGGGACGATGGAGTCCGCCGTCGCGAACCTCTGCTCACCGGGCGAGCGCGTGTGCGTCGTCACGGCCGGCTCCTTCGGCGACCGGTGGGCGGCGATCGCCGACGCCTACGGCTGCGAGGTCGACCGGCTCGCATACGAGTGGGGCGAGACCCCCCTCGCCGACGATCTCGCGTCTCGGCTCGCCGAGCGCGAGGCACGTGTCGTCCTCCTCACCCACTCCGAGACTTCTACGGGCGTCGTCGCGGACGTGCGCGCGCTGACGGCCGCCGCGAAGGATGCGGGAGCGCACGTCGTCGTCGACGCGATCTCGTCCCTCGGTGCCGTGCCGCTCGAGACCGACGAGTGGGGAGTGGACGTCGTCGTCTCGGGCTCGCAGAAGGCGCTGATGACGCCGCCCGGGCTCGCGCTCGTCTCCGTGTCACAGGAGGCGTGGGACGCGCGGGGCACGCTGCCGCGCTTCTACTTCGACTGGGAGCGCACGCGCAAGGCGCAGGCGATCTTCGACGCGGCGTTCACGCCTGCGGTGTCGCTCGTCACTGGCTTGGATGTTGCTCTCGGTTTGCTCTTGGATGTCGGCCTCGAAGCGGCGTTCGAGCGTCACGTTCGCCTCGGCCGCGCGTGCCGCGAGGGGATCAAGGCGATGGGCCTCGAGCTCTTCTCGCCGGACGACGACAGCGCCGCCGTCGTCACTGCCGTCCGCGCCCCCGAAGGGATCGACGCGGGCGAGCTGCTGCTCCTGCTGCGCGACCGGCACGGCGTCACGCTCGCGCCTGGGCAGGGCGCGCTGAAGGGGAAGATCTTCCGCATCGGCCACATCGGCTTCTTCGACGTGTTCGACATCGCAACCGCGCTCGCCGCCGTAGAGCTCGGCCTGACCCAGCTCGGAGCCGAGATCGAGCGCGGCGTCGCCGTGACGCGCGCGTTCGAGGCATACGAACTGCCGGTGCACGCCTGAGTTAGTGGCTCAGAGCCACAAACTCAAAGTCCTCGTCAGGGAGAACATCGCCGACGCGGGCGTCGAGCTGCTGCGTGAGCGCTTCGAGGTCGACGTCGACTCGGAGTCCGACCTCGCGGCGACGATCGGGCGCTACGACGGGATCGTCATCCGCTCGGCGACGCAGCTGACCGCGGATCTGATCGCGCGCGCGGACAACCTGAAGGTGATCGGCCGCGCGGGTGTCGGCGTCGACAACGTCGACGTCGAGGCGGCGACGCGCCGCGGCATCGTCGTCGCGAACGCGCCGGAGTCGACCGTCGTCTCCGCGGCCGAGCACACGGTCGGGCTGTTGCTCGCGCTCTCCCGCAACATCCCCCAGGCGCACGCGGCGCTGAAGGACGGCCGGTGGGAGCGTTCACGCTTCGGCGGCATCGAGCTCGCCGGCAAGACGCTCGGCGTCCTCGGCTTCGGGCGCATCGGCCAGCAGGTCGCGCGCCGCGCGCTCGGACTCGAGCTGCGCGTCGTCGCGTACGACCCGTTCGTGTCCAAGGAGCGGTTTCGCGAGCTCGGCGTCGAGCGCGCCGAGACGCCCGAGGAGATCTACGCGGCCGCGGAGTTTCTGACGCTGCACCTGCCGCTCACCGCGGAGACGCGCCGCTCGATCAACGCGGACACAATCGCGAAGATGCGCGACGGCGTACGTATCGTCAACGCGGCGCGCGGCGAGCTCGTGGACGAGGACGCACTGTTCGCCGCGCTGCAGAGCGGCAAGGTCGCCGCTGCGGCGCTCGACGTCTACTCCGCCGAGCCGTACTCAGGCCCGCTGCTCGGGCTGGACAACGTCGTCGTGACGCCGCACCTCGCGGCGTCGACCGAGGAAGCGCAGGACCGCGCCGGCGTGATCATCGCCGAGCAGGTCGTGGCCGCCCTCGAAGGCGGGCTCGTCACCAACGCGGTGAACATTCCGACGCTGCGCGCCGAGGACCTCGAGGCGCTCGCGCCGTACGTCCCGCTCGCCGCAAAGCTCGGGCGGCTCGCGATGGAGCTCGCGCAGGGCCGCGCCGAGCGGATCGAGCTCACGTACTACGGGACGCTCTCGCAGTACGACACGCGCCTGCTGTCCGTCGCGGCGCTGAACGGCGCCTTTCAGGGACGCACGGATCAGCCGGTCAACTACGTGAACGCGCCGCTCGTGGCCGCCGAGCGCGGGATCGAGGTCGCGGAGGAACGCAAGCGTTCGTCGCGCGACTTCACGAATCTCGTCCGCGTTGCGGTGGACGACATCCGCGTCGCGGGGACGACGATCGGCCGCGAGCACCGGCAGTGGCTCGTCAGCGCGCTCGGCTTCGAGTTGGAGATGGAGCTTGCGCCGCTGCTCGTCATGTTTCGCTACGACGACGTCCCTGGCGTCATCGGCCGCGTCGGCACGCTCTTCGGCGAGGCCGGCGTCAACATCGCGAACATGACGGTGTCGCGCACGCGCCGCGGCGGGAAGGCGCTGATGGTGCTGTCGATCGACTCGCCGGCGCCGCACGAGCTCGTCGAGCGGCTGCAGGGAGAAGGCTTCGACGACGCACGATTCATCTCGCTTGCGTGAGCGCGGCGGCGCGTGGGTCGTCGCGCAGAGCGCGCTCGTCTTCCTGATCGTCGCGTCGTCGCGACTGCCGCCGCGCGTTCACGTGGCGGCGCTCGGCTGGCTCGGTATCGCCCTTGCCGCCTCTGGGGCCGTCGTCTTCGTCTGGTCCATGCGCACGCTCGGCCGCTCGTTCACGATGTTCCCGCGTCCGCTTCCGGAGCACGAGCTCGTCACGCGCGGCCCGTATGCACTCGTCCGTCATCCGATGTACTCGGCGGGGATTCTTTTCTTCGGCGGTGTTTCCCTCAGCTTCAGCTGGCTCGGTGTCGCGTTGACCGGCGCACTCGCCGTGCTCTGGGCGGCCAAGGCGCGCGTCGAGGAGCGATTTCTCGGCGAACGGTTCCCGGAGTACTCGGACTACCGCCGACGCGTGCGCCGGCGACTCGTTCCGTTCGTCTACTAGGAAGGCTGCACGCCGTTGCCGTCTCGGGCAGCGGCCTCGTTCAACGCGTAATCGGTGAACGCCAACGTGCGGTCGACCGCTTCTGGGTCGGCCGGCTCGTGAACGCGCAGCCATGGGTCCGGCCGGTCGTCCAAGGCGCGTTGGATGAGACTCGCCCAACCTGCGTCCAGTGCGCCCAGAGCCCATTCCCCTGCCTCTCGCTTCGACGTGACCCTCCCGGTTTCCAGCGTGTGCAGCATCCGGCAGTAGGAGAGAACGAGGGTCGGCTGCCTCCAGCGGCTCATGTCGGACGCCTTTACCCAATCGACCCACTCGTGCATCGCCGTCAGAACTTCGGAGCGGAGCTGGGCTGCAGAGACGGGCTCGACGAGGATCTGCGGATCGGGCCCTGCGAGGACGATCCCGTGTTCCCGCAACGACCACCGCACCACCGCGGTGTTGCAGTGGTTGTCCCAGATCAGCTCGGTGGCGCCGTTGTCGAGATAGAGGTAGGTCGAGCGGGACGGGTCGACCCGGCGGAGACGATCCTTCGGGATGTATGAGCCCTCCAGGTGCTGGGCCCACGGAACGTCGAGCGTGTGGATCCGCGCGTGCATGGCCTGGAGGGCCGTCTGCTGCGCGTCGGTGACCTCGTCATGCGTCACGATCACGAAGTCGACGTCGCTGTGAACGTCGGCGTCGCCGACCGCGAACGACCCTTGCAAGTACGCCCCGCAGAAGTTCTCCGCGAGGATCGTCCGCGCGCTCGTTACCAGCTCTTCCAGAACACCGTTGAGCTCGCGGTATGGAGTCGGGTCGGCCACCTCGGCGCGAGTCTAAGCATCGGGATCGGTGCAGCGTTAGGCGGCGTCGGTGCGCGGATCGAGCTCGCGTACAATCCTGCGAACGAGCGGCTTCACCTTTTCGACGATCGTGAATCCGCGTCGTTGCTCGACCACGAGCTCGATGTCGTCGTTGACGTGCGCATCGGCGACGAGGAACTGCGCGCCGTCCTCCCGCACCTCTTCGTACGCCTCGAGCGAGGTCTCGATGCGGTGTGTGCACAACGGGTCGTCGCACTCGCACACGAAGTGCCCCTCCTCCGAGTCGAAGCGCTCCGCGGTCTCCGCGATCCGTTCGTTCAGGTCACGGAAGAGGGATTCGGTCCGCGCGCTGCGCTGGTCGTCCTTCTTGGTCATTTCGTCTCCCGGAGGGGGTTCGAGGGATTTGCACACAGAAAACGGTCGAAGGACGTCCGGGGTTACGCTGGCTCGCGTGAAATGGCCCGAAAGCGTCGAACGTGTCGCCGAGTTCCTGCGCGCAGCGGGCGCAGAGGCGCGGATCGAGCAGTTCGACAGTGGCACGGCGACGGCGGCTGACGCCGCGCACGCAGTCGGGTGCGAGCCGGGGGAGATCGTCAAGTCGCTCGTGTGCGTCTGCGACAGCCTGCTCGTGATCGCGCTCGTCCCCGGGGACCGTCGCGGAGACATGGCCAAGATCGCGCGCGCCGCCGGCGCGGCCGACGCGCGCGTCGCCCGTCCGCACGAGGTGCGTGAGCTGACGGGCTTCGAGCCCGGGGCGGTTGCGCCGTTCCCCCTGCCGCGTGTCCAGCGCGCCCTGATCGAGCGCACCCTGCTCGCCCGGCCGGAGCTCTGGATCGGCGCCGGCTCACCGCGGCACATGGCCGTCCTGCCAACGCCGGAACTGGTCAGGCTCTCAAAAGCTGCCCCGGCCGACCTTGTCGCGGCCGACTAAGATTCGGTCTACGTCCGCTGCGGAAAGGAGACCCGCGCCCCATGCAGGCCACCGAGAAGATCTGGATGAACGGCGAGCTCGTCGACTGGGACGACGCGAAGATTCACGTCGGCACGCACGGCCTGCACTACGGGTCTGGCGTCTTCGAGGGGATTCGTTGCTACGAGACCACGGACGGCCCGGCCGTCTTTCGCCTCACCGACCATCTGCAGCGCCTGCAGAATTCCGCGCGCCTGCTGCACTTGCAGCTGCCCTACACGCTGGACGAGATCCACACCGCGTCGATGGAGCTGATCGTGCGCAACGGCCTCGCGTCCTGTTACCTGCGCCCCATCGCGTTCGTCGGCTACGGGGAGCTCGGCGTCTCCGCGGTCGGCAATCCGATCGACGTCGTGATCATGAGCTGGCCGTGGGGCGCGTACCTCGGCGAGGAAGGAATGCGCGCCGGCATCCGCGCGAAGATCTCTTCCTGGCAGCGTGTCGGTCCGAACGTGATCCCGCACGTCGCGAAAGCGACCGGCATCTACCTCAACTCGATGCTCGCGGTCACCGAGGCGCAGAAGGCCGGCTACGACGAGGCGATCCTGCTCACCGCCGAGGGCTTCGTCGCGGACGGCTCCGGCGAGAACATCTTCGTCGTCAGGGACGGCGTGCTGTACACGCCTGACCTCTCGACGGGAATCCTGCCGGGCATCACGCGCGACACGGTGATTCAGATCGCGCAGGACCTCGGCTACACCGTCGTGCCGAAGAACCTCATCCGCTCCGACCTGCACCTCGCCGATGAGGTGTTCATGTGCGGGACGGCCGCGGAGGTGACGCCGATCCGCGAGGTCGACGACGTCGAGATCGGCGTCGGCGAGATCACGCTCGCGATCCAGAAGGCGTATCTCGAGACGGTCAAGGGGAAAAGCGACCGCTGGGCGCACTGGCGCGAGCCGGTCGAGAACTTCGCGCGCGCGCAGGCGTGACGCAACAGACGCGGACGATTCCTCTTTCCGCGCCGTGGATCGACGAGCGGGACGAGGAGCTCGTCCTCGAAGTCCTGCGCAGCGGCTGGCTCTCGCTCGGGCCGACGGGTCCGCGCTTCGAGGAGGCGTTCGCCGACGCGGTCGGCGCGCGCTACTGCGCCGCGGTCTCGAGCGGCACCGCAGGCCTGCATCTGTGCATGCGCCTCGCCGGGGTCGAACCGGGCGACGAGGTGATCACGTCCCCGTACTCGTTCGTCGCCTCGGCCAACTGCGCGATCTACGAAGGCGCGACGCCGGTGTTCGCGGACATCGACCCGCTCACGTACAACCTCGATCCGGCGGCGGTCGAGGCGGCGATCACCGAGCGCACGAAGGCGATCGTCACCGTCGACATCTTCGGCTATCCGTGTGAGCTCGACCCGCTGATCGCGTTGTGCGAGCGGCACGGGCTGAAGCTGGTCGAGGACGCATGCGAGGCACTCGGTGCGACCTACCGTGGTCGCCCGATCGGCTCGCACGGGCATCCCGCAGTCTTCGCCTTCTATCCGAACAAGCAGATCACGACGGGCGAGGGCGGCGCGGTGACGACCGCGTCCGAGGAGGAGCACGAGCTGCTCGTTTCGCTGCGCAACCAGGGCCGGGTCGAGACGAGCTCGTGGCTCCAGCACGGTCGCTTCGGTTACAACTACCGCCTCGACGACCTGTCGGCCGCGCTCGGGATCGCGCAGCTCGAGCGGCTCGACCGGATCCTCGCCGCCCGAGCCGAGGTCGCGGCACGCTACGACGAGCTGCTCGCACGCATCGACGTCGAACCGCCGCTTCCCGACGACCACGACCACGTCCGCAGCTGGTTCGTGTACGTCGTGAAGCTGCCGGAAGGCGCGGACCGCGGCGCGGTCGCGGCTCGGTTGATCGAGAGCGGCGTCGCGACGGCGCCGTACGTGCCGTCCATTCACCTCCAGCCGTACATGCGTGAGCGCTTCGGCTTCCGCGAAGGGATGCTGCCTGTGTCGGAGGACTGCAGCGCGCGCACGCTTGCGCTGCCGTTCCACACACGGCTCGGGCGCGACGACCAGGAGTACGTGGTCGACGTGCTGCGCGCTTCGCTCTAGGGGCCTGTCCGGAAAGTGGCCACGGTGGATGACACGCGGCACGGGCCGGGAGGCAAGGACGCAGGCGCCGCCGATATGCAGGCATATCGGCGGGGCCGAGGACGCAGCATCGCGGCCCGTGACGCCTGTCACCGTTTGGATCCTCTACGCGCTCGACGCCGTCGCGATCTTCGTCACCTACTCGCGCATCCCGCCGCACGAGCTGTACCACGTCTCGCACTCGGGTCTCGAAGGCGGCGCGAGCCGCGTGCTGGTCTTCCTCAACTTCTCGACCGCGCTCGCAGCGATCGCGGTGCTTGCCATCGCCGGCCGGGGCCTGCCGGCGGTCGTCGCCGGCGTTCTCTGTGCAGTCGTCGCCTGGCCGGGCGTCGTAGACCAGGCGAACCTCGACGCGAAATGGATCAACGGCGTGCCGGCGCTGGGTGTCGCCCTCGCCGTCGTGCTGACGCAGCGTGCCGGCTCACTGCCGGCCTCGCCGCGCGGCGACACGCTTCGCCTCGCGCTCGCGGCCGTGCTCGCAGTCTGCGCGATCCCGTGGCTCGCGGCGGAGCTCGGCTTTCACTGGGGCGTGGGTGTCTTCCTCTCCGGTGAGCTGCGCACGCAGCCGGGAAATCCCGTCCCGCACCCCGCCGTGCACTTCGGGCACCACCACGGCCTCGACGGCATGCTGCTCGTCCTCGCGGCGCTGCTCCTCTCGCGGATCCCGACCGGGCGAACCCTCGCGTCGCTCTACCTTGCGGCACTCATGTCGTACGGCCTCGTGAATTTCGCGAACGACATGTGGCTCGAGCAGGTCGTCAAGCGCGGCTGGACGTCGTGGGCGATCCCGAACGCGCTCAACCCCAGCGTCTCGTGGATCTGGCTCGTGATCCTCGCCGGCGGGTTCGCGCTCTGGCCGATCGTGCGCCGCGGCGCGGCGCCGCGATAATCGCCGCATGGACGTCCACTCGCTCACGACCGCGGAGCCGTTCACGACCGCGGACGGGTCGACGATCCGCGAGCTCTGGCACACAGAAGCGCAGAGCCTCGCCGAGGCGTCCCTCGCCACAGGGCAGGCGACGCAGCGCCATTACCACCGCGCGAGCGAGGAGGTCTACTTCGTGCTCGAGGGCCGCGGCGCGATGGAGCTGGACGGCCGGCAGTCCGATGTCACTCCAGGCGACGCCGTGCTGATCCCGCCCGGAGCCTGGCATCGGATCACCGCGCTGGAGCCGCTCCGCTTCCTCTGCTGCTGCTCGCCTCCCTACTCCCACGGCGACACGTACTTCGAGTGAGCCCTACGGGTACCCGGGCGGGCCGCGCCGCTGATGGATCAGCGTTGTGTCGGCGTAGATCCGTACCCAGCGGACGAGCGGGACCGCATTCGACGTCAGGTCGAACCGAAGCACGTTCGCGCCCGGCCGCACACCCTTGTACGGGAGGTAGTTCGCGAAGCGGATCTCGCGCACCAGCCTGGCGCTCGTACGGACGACGTGGCCCTTCACGAGGCCCAGATCGTCCGATTTGAGGACGAGGGAGCCATCGGCCCGGCGACGCAGGTTCCAGATCGTCGACGCGAAGAACCGCTCATTCACCGACCCGGCGACGTTGAATTCGGCCGGCGCATATGCGTCGGCGCGTACCGCGACCCGGTAGTGCAGCCGGATCAGCCACCAGCTCCCGTGACCCTGGTGCGCGCCCGGCGGCAGCATGTAGGTCACCGAGACGGAAGCGCGCGCGTCGCGCGGATCCTCGTGCAGGACGAGGTCGTCGTAGCCGAGGCGTGCAAGCGTCCAGCTCCCGAACCCGGCCGGGACGACGTGCCGCGGACGAGCCGCTGCGGCTCCGGAGGAGGTCACTGCGAGCGCGAGCGCGGCTGCTGCGAAGCGCACAGGGACATTCTTCCGCCGCGCCGTGGGCGATAATCGCCGTATGGCCAACGGCTCGAACCGGATGATCTTCCTCGGCTTCGGCAAGTACGCACGGGCCGACAAGATCTACGCGCTCGAGCCCCTGCGCGGCGACGAGCGCGGCGGCGGGCGGCGGACCCGCGTGTGGGTCGACGGCGTCACGGACCCGATCGTCGCCTCGCGCACCGAGCGGACGATCCTCTCCGAGATGGGGCAGGAGGCGGCCGCGAACGTGGAGATCGTCGACGACGCGATCGCGCTCGCGCGGCGCCTGCTCGAAGGCGCCGAGCAGGGACGGCTCGACCTCGGCGACCTGCAGCGCCGCGCGCGGCGGCTGCTCGAGGCGACGACCATGGACGAGTCGAAACAGCTCTTCTGAGCGACGAGTTCCGCGTCGACGAGGCACCGCCCGGTCTCGAGGGCCCGGGCGTTCGCGAGCGCTTCGCGAAACTCGCGATCGACCTCTCCCCGCTCCGTGCCTATCCGGCGTTTCGCTGGTTCTGGCTCGGCCAGGCGGCAAAGGATCTCGGCGGCGGCGTCGTCCAGGTTGCGCTGCCGTACCAGATCTACCAGCTGACCGGCTCGACCCTCGCCGTCGCCGCGATCTCGTTCGTCGAGCTCGTGCCGCTCGTGACGCTGACGCTGGTCGGGGGCGCGCTCGCGGACGCGCTCGACCGGCGGCGGCTGCTGATCTGGACGCAGCTGGGGATGGCGGTCGTCGGGATCGGCCTGCTCGTGAACGCCGCCGCCGCGCACCCGCAGGTGTGGGCCTGCTTCGTGCTCGCGTTCTTCTCGGCGTCTTTCTTCTGCCTTGGCATCGGCGGCATGCGCTCGATCACGCCGCGGCTCGTACCCGCGGAGAGGATCCCCGCGGCGCTGGTGCTGGAAAGCATCTCGAGCTCGTTCGCCTCGGTCGGCGGCCCGGCGCTCAGCGGCGTCCTGATCGGCACCGTTGGGCTGACGACGACGTACGCGTTCGACCTCGCGACGTTCGGCGCCGGGATCGCGAGCATCTTTGCGCTGCCACGGATCGCGCCCGTCGCGGACGCGGACCGGCCGAGCCTGCGCTCGATTCTCGACGGCTTCCGCTACGTGCGCGGGCAGCGCGTCGTGCTCGGCTTCATGCTCGTCGACGTGAACGCGATGATCTTCGGGATGCCGATGGCGCTGTTCCCGGCGATCGCGGTGCACAGGTACGGGCACGCGTCGCTCGTCGGCTATCTCTACGCGGCGCCGTACGCCGGCGCGCTCGTTTCCTCACTCGCGTCGGGCTGGATTCCGCATGTGCGCCGGCAGGGGCTCGCGGTCGCCGTCGCCGCGTCGGCGTGGGGGATCTTCATCGCCGCGTTCGGCTTTTCGAACTCGCTCTGGCTCGGTCTGGTTCTGCTCGCGCTCGCGGGCGGCGCCGACAACATCAGCGCCGTCTTTCGCTCCACGATCATGCTCAGCGCGACGCCCGAAGGATTGCGCGGGCGGCTGACCGGGATCGAGTTCATGCAGGTCGCGAGCGCACCGACGCTGGGGAACGTCGAGGCGGGCGTCGTCGCTTCGCTGACGAGCCTGCGCTTCTCGATCGTTTCCGGGGGCCTCGCGTGCGTGCTCGGGACGTTCGCCGTCGCCGCGGCGTTCCCCGCGCTGCTTCGCTACGACGCGAAACGCGACAAGCTGGTGTGACCAAGCTGGGCCGGGACTTCTTCGCGCACAGCGTGCACGAGATCGCACCGGAGCTGATCGGGGCGACGCTCCTCTTCGACGGGGTCGGCGGCGTGATCGTCGAGCTCGAGGCGTACGACCACGAGGATCCGGCCGCGCACGGCTACCGCGGGCGCACCGAGCGCAACCGGTCGATGTTCGGACCGCCCGGCCATGCGTACGTCTACCGCTCGTACGGGATCCACTGGTGCCTGAACTTCGTCTGCGAGCAGGAGGGCGTGGCGAATGCGGTGCTGATCCGCGCGCTCGAGCCGACGCAGGGGCTCGAGGCGATGCGCGTCCGTCGCGGGACGGAGAACGAGCGCCTGCTCTGCGCGGGTCCCGGGCGCCTCTGCCAGGCGCTCGGCATCACGCACGAGCACGACGGCCTGCCGCTCGACCGCGCCCCGTTCGAGCTGCGCGCGCGGGACGAAGAGCCGGAGATCGTGCGCGGCCCGCGGATCGGGATCACGAAAGCCGCGGACCGCCCGTGGCGCTACTGCCTTGCCGGCTCGCGCTTCCTCAGCCGTCGCTTTCGCTGACGAATGGGAACCTTGAAGCGGTCTCCGGACATGAATGAATCGATGGTGCCCGACGACTCAACCTTGTGGTTGCGGTCGGGCGCAGGTGATGTGGATGCGTTCGGGATGCTGTTCGAGCGCCACGCGAACGCGATCTACAACTACTGCTTCCGGCGTATAGGTGACTGGTCGATCGCTGAGGATCTGCTTTCGCTCGTCTTCCTCGAGGCCTGGCGGCGACGTCAGAAGGAGCTCCCGCCCAACAAAGTCCTGCCCTGGCTGTATGGAATCGCGACGAATGTCGTGCGCAACCAGCGGCGCTCGCAGCGGCGGTACGCGGCAGCGTTGAGGCGTGTGCCCGTGCCGCCGGAAGACGAGAGCTCCGAGGTGGTTGCAGATGCGCGTCTCGACGACAAGCAGCAGATGCAACGCGTTCTGGCGCTGATCAGGGATCTCCCGAAGCGCGAGCAGGAGGTGTTCGCGCTCTGCGGCTGGTCCGATCTCAGCTACGAGGACGCAGCGATCGCACTTGGGATACCGGTCGGGACGGTGCGCTCGCGACTGTCACGCGCGCGTGCGCGCCTTCGGGAACTCGAACCCGCTTTCGGACATGAACTAGAGGACCAGCGTGAACGGACTGAAGAGGTTGTCGAGCCATGAGCACCAACTACTCACCGTCGCCGACACGCCAGCTCCCGCCCGACCGGCTCGAGCAGCGCAAGCAGCATCTGCTACGCGAGATCGTGCAGCCGCAGAGGCCGGCCCTACGGCCCGGCCGTGGCGCGCTCGTCGCTGCGGCAGCTGTCGTTGTCGTTGCAGGGGCAATCGGAGTGCTTGTCACACGCGGTGGTACCGGTGCGGCTTCTGCCGCGGAAGTGCGCGCGAAGCTCGCGGAGGCGCTGCAATTTCGACAGAGCGTCAGCGGAGAGTTCTCCGTGCGGACGCAGACGCCGGGACCGCGCCCTCGCGGCGTCCCGGGTTGCCTTAACTGCACCCCCGTAGTACCGCAGCCATCGAAGTTCGTGATTGGCGCGGACGGCAGCTACTCGAGCCTCACTCTCCCTCTCAGTGCGACCCGGCGAAACGACATTGCCTACGACGCCCGCGCCGGCATCGAGATCTCCTTCGGCCAGTTCACGGATCCTCGAACCGGGCGACCGCTCTACATCCGCGCCTCGAATCTCGACCCCGCTTCGCTGACGTATGGCCCGGAGGCCCGACTGGGTGCATGGGTACAAGGAGCGCTCGCGGACCGCAACCCGCGTGTCAAGAACACCACTCTCGACGGCCGCCCAGCGTGGGAACTCACCGTCACGTTCACGCCCGGTCAGAGCCTCTACGACTTTTACGGCGTCCGCGTCGACGTGGTCATCGACAAAGCATCGGGACTCGTGCTCCAGGTCACCCAATACGCCCACAGCACCAAACGATGGACATCGATTGAAACCGTCCACAACCTCCAGATCGGCGTCACAACCAACGCCGTTGACTTCACCGTCCCCAAGCCCTCTGGCGCGGTTGAGGTCGCTCATGACTTCGGCTTCCAGCGCGTCGCGATCTCCTCTGCAGCGGCCAGCGTCGGCTACAAGCCGCTGCTCCCGAGGAAGACACTTGGCCGCGCGTTAAGCGACTTCGCGATCGCCAAGACTACGAACCTGGCACCGCCGGGCTTCCCCTTCCCTCCGTTCCATGACGTGGTCAGCGCCCGTTACGGAGACGGTCCCGACAGCATCACTGTGTCCACCCGCCGCGGTCGCCTGGATGAACTCCTGGGCAACACCGGCCTCGGCAGCGCCCGCCCCCTGCACCTCAGCGGCCTGCTCAGCGGTGATTACGCCTACGTCAGTACAGACCCCCTCCGGCGAACACTTCTCGCCGCGTTTCACCACGGTCTGCTTGTACAGATCACGGCGCCCTCCGCGCGCGACGCCATACGAGTCGCAACATCGCTTCACACAGGGGGCTGATGTTCGCGGCAGAAGGAGCGGAGATCGGCCGCCGCGCTAACGGCAGGCGCCGTTCTTCGGCGTGACGCCGTTCCAGACGAAGCCCCGCGCGACGACGCGGACGATCCTCGCCGCGTAGCACGCCTTCGTGGCGGTGACGGTCGTGAAGATCGCCCGTCCGTGCACGTCCGTCTTCGCGACGCCGGTCCTGAACGAGCGCCCGTTCCGCCTGAGCGCGAAGGCCACCGACGCGCGGGCGACCGGTCCGCCGCTCCCACTGAGCACCGTGAACGTCACGCGGAGTCGCCGTCCCTTCCGCGCATAGCCGATCGCCGAGACTCGGAGCTTTCCCGCGACGACCGTCACCTGCGCGCTCGCCGTCGCGGTTCCCGCAGCGGTAGTGACGGTCGCGACCACGCTGCCCGTCCCAGGCGACACGGGCACGAACGTCGTCGAGCTACCGGTTACGGGGGAGACCGGGCCGAGCGTGCTCGACCAGGTCGGCGCGACCGCGACGGCATTGCCGTACGCGTCGGCGGCCGAGGCGGTGAAGACGATCGCCTTCCCGACCGGGACGGTCGCCGAGGCGGGGCTGACGGTCAGCGTGGCGACGGCGCCTCCGGTGACCGTCTCGGTCTGCGTCGCGCTCGTACGGCCGAGTGCGCTCGCCGTGATCGTGGGAGCGCCGGCCTTCAGGTCGAGGTAATAGAACGTCGCCGCGGTCGAGCCGGCGGGAATCGTAACGCCGAGCGTGGGCGTCCACGGCCCGGACGGGCTCGCCGAGAAGGCGCCCTGCGGCG
>WNEY01001604.1_pt1 | contig 16139 bp, 16 predicted proteins | sample 5400531 | NCBI WGS metagenome assembly WNEY01 (sample SAMN13153338, study PRJNA577476) | soil metagenome | isolation source: 200 cm saprolite under Douglas fir tree site 1 | place: USA:California | collected 2015-04-18
AAGGGATTGACTACGTCCAGGGATCCCGGTTCCTTCCTGGAGGGCGACGACAAAAGAACCCCTTCCTCAGAAGCATCTTCACGCGCCTCTTTCCAGTCGTCTGGACCTCGATGACCGGTGTCCATTGCACAGAGGTAACCAACGGGTTCAGAGCCTACAAATCCTCGATCCTAAACGATCCCCGAATCAACGTCTCACAGACCTGGCTCGACAACTACGAGCTAGAATACTATCTCCACTACAAGGCGCTGACACTAGGTTACAAGTTCGCAGAGAGACCGGTCTCGAAAGATTATACCGAAATCAGGAAAGGAAAGTACTCGCACATTTCTCCCCTCAAAGACTGGTGGCAGATAGTCGGGCCAGTATTCCTGTTGAAGCTCGGGGTCAAAAAATAGCCTTGGGACCGCCTATCGCTCAGGGTATAGTCCTGCGAGGCAGACAGGATAGAGACGTTCGAGTTCTGCGAGAATACGCTGACTTCTGGAAAATACCCTTTGTTGCCAGTCCCTCCAGTGAAGAGAAACAAGTTCTCGTTTCGTCTGGGATGATACCGCGGACCGAAGCAAAGACCAGTGCAACGGTCGTTATGTTCCCAACGGGACCGGAAGACTCCAGAGAGATAGCGAGAGAATACGGCCTTACGCTCCATACTAGGGACACCCTGCTTCGACTTCCAGTTAATCCCGAAGTCTCCGTTTCAATAAGAACCAGAGTGAACGAGTTCTCAGGACCCCGCATCGAGCCCGTGATCAGCGATGGTGAAACAGTAGTGTTGTCCAAGATTCACGATACAGGCGCTCACATATCATCGGTGGATCTGGTCTCCGAGTATGAGAGACTGGTCTCCGGAGGATTGGAGGAAACTCCGAGCAGAAAATTCCGTCTTGTGACAAAGTCTCCATTCTCTTATCGAGCAATCCCTTCTTTCATCAGGAATAGAGCATTCAGAGCCCCCGATGCCGTCACAGAACTAACCGAGGACAAGCTCTCCCCTGTTGAATGCCTTCGGACTGTCTTTCTGGCAAGCCTGGTCGTCTCAACAGGATTCGCGATACCGCGGATAGCCTTCTGGAGGAAAGGAAAATCCCACACCCTAGCGATCACCCACGATGTAGAGACAAGACTGGGCCTTGAGGAGGGCGCGGGAAGATGCGCAGATGTAGAATCTAAGCTGGCTGTTCGTTCGACCTGGAACATTCCCAGCGAACGCTATCCCCTTTCATCCCAACTATTGATCTCCCTAGCCAGCGCTGGGGAGGTTGGAGCGCACGATACGAAACATGATGGCCGCCTGATTTTCGAGAGCTTCGAGAACAAGGTGGAAAGGGTAGGCAGGTGCAAATCCCGACTTGAATCCCTCTGCAAAAAAGAGGTTCAAGGGTTCAGGGCCCCCCTACTCCAGCATGGACGAGAACTACTGGGGGCGCTGGGAAAGGCCGGGTACATGTACGATTCATCTGCGCCAAGCTGGGAACCTCTCTCGCCCACATCCCTCAGGCCACATGGGCTCGGAACTGTCTTCCCATTCTTCGTCTCGGGGGTGTTAGAGATTCCGGTTTCTCTACCTCAGGACCACCAGCTCATCAGGGTGAGCGGTCTCACCACTTCGGAGGCTGTCGAGGAGCTCTTTCGGGTTTCGCGGTGGATCCGCGGCGTCGGTGGCGCGTGCGTGCTACTAGTCCACCCGGATTACGAGTTTGGCCAACCGGAGAATATGGAAGAGTACTATCGTCTTCTCGAGAAGTTCAAGTCAGATCCCGGATGCGAGATTCTAACGCTAGGGGAATTGGCCGAGTGGTGGACTCATCGGGTCAACTCTCGGATCGAGACGCACAACGGGAACCTGTCCATTCAGTATGGAGATAAAGACCGGCCCCGCGATCTCGAGCTTGAGCTAGTGACCGGGTACGGTCGTGATGGATTCAAGGTCTCCCGCCTCGATAGCCCGGAAATAGCTCCGCTCGGTGAGCACACGTTCAAGGAGGAATAGTCTTCCTGATCGACCTTGTCCTCGTTGCCTGGATTCTCATCGGCCTCGTCCATGTCGGGATTCCTCTTGCATACTTTGGCGTAATGGGGAGATTGGCCTCTTCAAGAGGTTACGGGCTTAACCTCTCCAAGGAATGGGAGCCAACTGTCAGCATCATAGTCCCAACATACAACGAGAGCCCAGTTGTAGAGAAGAAGCTCCGCAACCTCGCCGAGATCGATTATCCAAGAGAGAAGGTCGAGCTTATCGTGGTTGACAGCGCTTCGTCTGACGGGACCGCAACCCAAGCCCGGAAGGCCTTCGACGAAATGGGGTTCAAAGGGGCTGTGTTGGAGGAAGCAGAGCGGAGAGGTAAGGCGTCCGGGCTCAACACGGGTTTGAAACGTGCTTCAGGAGAGCTCGTCTGTATCAGTGACGCTGAGTGTTTGTGGAACAAGGAGACCTTACGAAACGCTGTAAAATACCTCTCAGATCCTTCGGTAGGCTCCGTTTCCGGAGTTCATGCTAGCCAAGCGCTGGGTGCTGGTCTGCCTGTTGGCATGGAGAATTCCTACCGGTCAATCTACCGGGCAGTGAGAATTGGCGAGTCCAAGGTTCATAGTACCCCTGTCGCTGAGGGAGAGATCCAGTTGTTCCGTCGAGCGGATCTGCCAGGTTTTGACACTCGAATTGGGGGGGATGATACAGATGCTGCCTTGTCAATGGTGGAGAAGGGTCTCCGTGCGATCAGCGCTGAGGACGTAGTGTTCTTCGAGCCTACTCCCGCTGTTTGGGGCGCTCGGTTTCGGCAGAAGATAAGGCGAGGCCAGCACGTGATACAGGCATTTCTTGGTCATCGACGCCTCTTCACTAGACGATCGACTCCAGCGGGAATTATCTTTCCGATCGAGTTCTTCCTCTACGCTATCAACCCCATTTTGTTCGTCCCATTCGTTGCCTTGACTATTTGGGTCGCCGCAATGTTTCCATTGGTTCTCTACTTGGCACTGGCTGGGCTAGCTGTGATAATCTTGGTGCCTAGTTTGAGGCGGATGGGAGCGACTTACCTAACTAACAACCTAATCATGCTAGCTGCTTTGTATCAGGAGGCGCGCGGCAACAAACAGCTGACTTGGAATAAGATCGAGGAAAACAGGCTGGTATGATGAAGGACTAACCTCTGTTGTTAGCTGGTGCTTTGTGTCTGCAGATTTTCTCCAATTCAAGCATATTGCCAAATGCACCCTTGGATATCGAACTGCATATTCTCGTCAGGCTAGGTTTGTCTCCGGTCGCTCTCCTTTTCAGAGTTTATTATCAGCCTGCTCAGTACAATATGGTTTAGGGTGACGGTCTCGTGGAGAGCATAACGTATGTGAGTCCCCGATTTCATCCTTACATCGGAGGGGTCGAGACTCACGTGGCGGAGCTCGCAGCTAGGGCGCCTGCCAGATTTCGCCGAGTTTCGATCGTGACCACCGACCCTTCAGGAAGCCTCTCTCCGATGGAGAGGCTGGGGAATGGCTCGACCTTATTCAGAGTGCGATCTTTCGCGCCGAGAGAAAACTACCATATCCCACTGTCTGTGAGCTTTGTCAAGATTCTTCGATCCTGCCGGTCACCCATCCTTCACTTGCATAGTATACACGATGCCCCGGGACCGCTGGCGGGTCTGATCGAAGCCAAAAGCGACAGCGCCATTGTTTTTACGCCTCATTTTCTCGGCGAGGCCAAGTCTAGTTTAGGAAAGCTATTCTTCGAAGCGTCGCGTCCTTTTTTGTCTAGGGTAATGGACAGGGTCGATCGTATAATATGCGTGTCAACTTTCGAAGCTGGATTACTCGGCGCAGCTTTTCCGGGCTCAGCGAGGAAAGTCAAAGTCATCCCTAACGGCGTCGACTCAGAACTTCTCTCTCGATATTCGTGGTCTTCTCCTGCTTCTCCGAGGATCCTCTTCGTGGGTCGGCTGGAGAAATACAAGAATGTGGACAAGATCTTGGAGTCGTTCGCTGTTTTGAAGACGAGGCGACCGTCCCTCAAACTTACAATCGTTGGAAGAGGGCCCTTCAAGGAACAGCTCCTTGTCTTGGCAAGGAGGCTCGGGCTGGAATCCGGCGTGGAATGGCTTGAGGGTCTGACGAAGCCTGAGTTGTACCGACTCTACGAGTCGAGTACACTGTTCGTGTTGCCATCGCACCTTGAATGCTTCGGAATAGTGGTCGCAGAAGCTGTTGCCATTGGGACCCCTGCGATTGTGGCAAATTCCTCAGCACTTTCCGAGTTTGTGACAGCCGGCCTGGCCACTCCTGTCGAGCCTCCCGTTGAGACGGAAAAACTGGTTGATGCAATGTCCCTGGTTCTGGAGGACCCGAAATCATACTCGTCCAAGCGCGAAACAACCGATATGATCCAGTCGTGGGATGACGTGGCCGCGAAGACCTTCGAAACCTACCAGTCATTAGTTTGAGAGAGCTGGGTCATATGCGGATCGATTTTCTGGAGTCGATGGGAATAGTGAAGACTGCTCGAAAAGAGGCCGACTCTATCATCTTGGCTCGGGTCCTCCTCCGAAACGAGCCCCTGCCTTTCAACTCTGAAAAATTCGTGGAGCTAGCTAAGCTCAACAAGGTACTCCTCAGGACAGCTCACCAGCTGAAGATTCCATCACCGGTTGAACGAGCCGCGGAGGAAGGGGCGATGGAGGCGTGGGAATTGTACGACCAGATGAGCCGGGCTTTCGAGGAGCTGGGAATTCCCTTCGTGCTGATAAAATCCTTCGACTCACTACCCGACATAGGACATGACCTGGATTTTCTAGTCCCCTCGCCTTCTGAGTTTCGTAGAGCCAAGGATCTCCTAGTGACTGGGTATAGAGTTCGCGCCCAAGATCTGACCCATTGCGACAGGCTCGTTGGCAAATTTAGCTGCTATCTCCCGAAATTCGTGCATGACTTTGAAATCTATCCCACTATCAGTCAGCTCGGAGAGGAGTACCTGGCACCGGAAGACGTTCTGAAACATCGCCGAAGAGAGAGTGTCAACGGTCGCGAGGTTTGGCTTACGTCTGATGTGGATGGGGTTCTGATAAGAGTGATCCATGCGATGTTCCGTCACAATGCTCTGAAGCTCTCTGACATTATTGACTTTGCAAATATGACCCGGAGTTGTCCCAGTCATGAGATAATAGAAGGGATCGAGAGGACTGGGACCCAGGATGCGTTCCTCTTCTATCTCTCGACCGTGGAGCGATTCTTAGAGGCCTGCGAGGTCGATTTTCCACACGTTACGCGATTGAGAAAAGAAGCAGCAAGGAATTTTGGGACCAATAGGCTAGGCTTTTTCGGAAAGGATAGGCTAGTCCTTCCCTACCGCATTCCTCTTCCTGCACAAGTAATGGTCTTCCTCCTCAAGGCGGCACGGGATACTGCGAGGGGCCGCCTTGGAAGTGCTGTCAGATGCTGGCTTGCTCCTCCCCTATTGCTCCTGAACTTTGTCAACGCACTATCTGCTGATCGGCTTCTCAAGAAGGTCTGGTGAATGCGAACGGTGCTAGTGACCCTGAGTGGGACTCATGGAACCGGAAAGTCCACCAACGCCGGCAAATGCTACTATCTCTTGAACAAGCAGGGTCTAAGGTTCTCTTATCTAAGGCACCAAGATCTGCTGGACCCGCTCGGCTTCGTATTGAGAAGAGCAGCAAGGATTCTTAGGTTCAAGAACAACACCGACTTTGAGAGGATAGCGCCAGTTCGCGCTATTTCATCAGTCTATTATCTATTCATCTATCTGCCGTTTTTGGCGGGTGGAATACGGGTCCGCAAGCTACTCGGATATAGTACGATAGCGGACAGGTACCTGTACGATCTTATGGCCGGTTCTTGGGGGAACGGGATGAGCGTGCCTTTGGAAAGGCTACTCTTGCGGATCGTTCCCCGGCCGGATGTCTCCTTTGTGTTTGATGCGGACGTTAAGAGAATTCTCGCTGACCGGCCCGAGCATACTTTCGAGTATATCATGAACGAGAAGGCTCAGTATGGCAAGCTCGTGGGCGTCTTTGGGTTAACAAGGGTCAGCACCGACGATCCTCCCGCGGCTGTGTGGAATAGCATCCTTCACGATATTGAAGCCGCATTCTCCCGGGGCGACCATGGAAAAGGACCCGGTCTCGGTGCTTTACATTGAAGGCGATGGTAATAGGCCTAGACGCGGCGTCTCCTCAGCTGATTGACAAGTGGGTTGACAAGCTTCCCAATCTCAAGCGTCTCTCCGATCGAGGGGTTCACGGGGTTCTCGAATCCATCGTACCACCGTCAAGTGTGCCTGCCTGGCAATGTTTCGCGACAGGGAAGAATCCGGCGAAGATAGGTAATCTGGGCTTCATTTACATCGGAAGGGATCTACAAATCAGGCACGGTAGGACGACCCCTGATATGGGATGCATCTGGGACATTTGTTCTCAGGCCGGGCTTAAGGTTGGAGTCTTCAATGTTCCAGGAACCTACCCCCCCTACCCCGTAAACGGGTTCATGGTCTCCGGCTTTCCCATTCAACCAGGGAAGGCCTGGACATACCCAGCCGACCTCATGAAGAAGCTGGATTCCGCTGTCGGAGGCTACGAGGCTGACGTGCCGTTGGCGAAGCCGTCAGAGATGAAAGGTGGAGAGAAAGCCTACCTGTCGGAGGTCGAGCGGCTTCACTCGAAAAGCGTCGAGTCCGCTGGACTGCTCCTCGATTGGTTTCGGCCCGACCTGTTCGTCATGACTCTCCAAGGCCTGGACATGGTCCAGCACGACTTCTGGCATTTCATGGAAGATCCTCGGTTGGAGTACGCCAACGTCGTGCAGGACTGGTATGTCAAAATGGACGAAGCGATTGGGAAACTAACCCAGCTTGCAGACGAAGATACATGCATCTTAGTCATGTCAGACCACGGTTCCGCTCCGGTCGCAAGCTCTCTCTACATCAACGAGTTCTTGAGGTCCCAAGGCCTTCTAGCTTGCAACGTTAGTGGAGGCGAGCGAGCCAGGGAAAAGGGATCCTCTCGGAAGATTCGAGAGTTCGCCATAAGACATGTGCCCCCGCGGATCGTTAGAACCATCTACAGTCTCTCTCCGAGTTTCATAGCAAGCAAGCTAACAGTATCTGCTGAGATGGAAAGAGTCCTACGGGATCTGATCCAGGGCATTGACTGGACGCGGACCCTAGCTTTCTCAACTGGCGGACACGGAGCGGCCATCTACGTGAACTCACAGCCAGAAAGACCTGTCGAATTGTCAGCAACCGCTGCCCGGTCAGAAGTCGTTCGCAAAATCTGCGACCTCTTGAGCGACCTGACCGATCCGGTTTCAGGGAAGAAAGTTCAACCCGTTTTCCACTTCGGGGAGAAAATTTTCCGGGGACAGTATCAAAGCGAGGCACCAGACCTTTGTGTGGAACTTTTCGAAGAGGACAAGAAGATTCAGGTCAACCCGCGACTGGGGTCTCGGAAGATATGGAGCTCAAGCTCGCATTTCGCCGCTACGCACGTGAGAGATGGCTTTTGGGCAATGGCCGGCCCGCAAGTTAGACCAGGGATTACTCAAGATGCAGGGATTCTTGACCTGGCACCTACCCTGCTAAGTCTCCTATGCATCGAGGTTGAGGACGACTTTGACGGACAGATCCTTGACTCAGTATTTTCAAAGACCGGATCACGATAGCATGTTCTCTCTGGTTTGGTTCGATGCATAGACGTGGGCGCCTCATATCTTTCTCGGGTATAGATGGTAGTGGGAAGACGACCCAAGTCAAGTTGTTGGAGGATGGGCTAAAGCAGAATGGGGTTGAAACTTTGAAGATGTGGTCGCGGTGGCGCCCGCTATTGTCGCTTCCCCTCTTGCAATTTCTGCGCCGAACCGGCCAGGTGCGGGTTCACAAGGCCGATTTCTTGTCTATTGTGGAGTTCCAGGACCCAAAGAATGAGGGTATCGCATCTCTCTGGTGTTTTGCTACTCAGCTAGAGAACTTTCTGAAAACCAGTCTGAAGATATTCCTTCCCTTGACGCTTGGACGAACCGTCATCTGCGACAGGTACGCGCTCGACCTGCTCGTAGACGGTATGTCGGATCTTCGCGATCCCCCGACGAGAATGAGGCTCGGTTTCAAACTTCTCAAGCTTCTGCCGAGACCAGACCAAGCGTTTCTGATCGACATGGATGCTGAAGCGGCTTACGGGCGAAAACCAGACCTGCCCAGCGTTTCCCATAACGTGAAGCGTATTCGTCTCTATCTCAGCTTGTACAAACAGGCTGGCGTGAAATTAGTGGACGGGAGACGGTCACCACAGACGATTCAGCAGGATGTGTGGCGATTGGTATCTAGGGTCGTACCTACTCGGTGAGCAATGAAGTTTGGAAGTATGTTTCGTCGGGGACGACGCACGCCCACCTTGGAACCACGCCAGTTCTGCTCTGACAAAGCGGATGATGGAGTGTCTCTCACCAGGAGTAAACTGTACCCTAGTCACTACTCTGTCCGAAGCAGAACCGCGACACCTCAAAACCAGTTGGAATACTATCTCGACGAGACCCTCCGGAAGGCGGGCTTTGGATGCAGCTAAACTGGGCATGTTGGCTGATCGATGCTCAGCTGATATCATTCATGTCATAGGAACCAACGCGCTTGTTTTCTCACCTGTTTGCAAGTTGCTGGGAGCCCAAGGAGCGATTGTACGCCAGATTTTCACTCCCTACGAAAGGAAGGATGGAATGGTGCGCCCGGTAAGATGGCTGGTTAACAACCTCTTCGTAGGCGCATATGCGTTTACCACTCCTTGGATAGGCGGATGGGGTAGGGATCTAGGGCCGGGAGTACGAAAATTCCTTTTTAGGCCTCCGATTGACTGCGAACTCTATCGACCATCTAACCCAGAGGATAGCCACAAGGCAAATGGTGGTTCGCACCAACACAGCCTCCTCTATATGGGCCCGCTCTGGCCCTCTAGATTTCCTGCTCAGAGTCTTCTAGGAGCCCTCCGACTATTGCTTGAGAAGGGGTTTGATATCGGGCTCAATGTTCTAACCAGTGCCAGAAGTTCGGTTGGTCTCTGTGAAAATGTGTTAGCTCTTGCGAAGCGCCTCGGTGTTGACGGAAACATGGTCTTGGAAAGAAAAAACCTATCCGAAATCGAAAGAGTCCGAGCGTACAATGCGGCTGACGCCATAATCTTCCCCTACGTGGGTCCTGAACCTGAACAACTTGCCGATCCACCTTTTGGAATATTGGAGTCAATGGCTTGCGGGAGGGTTGTTCTCTCGACGCGGGTTTTGAGTGTCCCGGAGGTCGTGAGTGATGGAAGTACAGGCTTCCTGATCGAAAGCGCTTCGTTGAACGACCTTTATGGCGGGATTCTCCGCGCGCTTTCTTCTCCTGATAGGGACGGTGTCGGAATCCGTGCACGAGATAGGATCGTCAGACATTTCAGCTATCCCACGGTTCGCGACGATCTGCTCGAAGCGTATAAGTCCATATCAGCCCGCTAAGCCATTGGCAAGCTCACCCCAGTCGCCCACCCTAAGACTCAATGTGAGGTCTTCGAGTGCCGTCGCCCTTCGACCGTTGGTTGGAACTCGTGATCGTTTCCTGGGGTGCTCTATTATCGTTTCGTTAGAACAGGTAAAGGACCAGTCGGTAGTCACCATGTATTCTATGCTGAGATACTCGCGTTCCTCAGAGTTTGAGCACACAACTCTCCACTCTACGGTGGGTTGAGGGAGCGCGACTGGCGAAAGGGATGTCGAGAGGGTTCATCTCGGCCTCCAATTCGAAAGCTTCATGTCAAGTCAAATCTTTACGTCCTGATTTCCATCGGGTTGGAATTCAGCGAGAAGCGTTTATACCCGTAGAACCTGTTTGCTTACAATAGTAGCGTGGGAACCGTTCCGTTCGAAGATCGAGCTGGTTTTATGATCGAGGCCTAAATGTTGGCTTCGTGGTCGGTATCCAAGTGGTCTAAATGAGGACAACTAGTTCTTCCCTACTGCTTGCGATACTTCTGTTCTCGTTATTTCTGATCCCAACGGGGAGCCGCGTGGTCTCTGCCGCTGGTGCAACCTTCCAATTCGCAGCAGCGGGGGATCATGAACAGACTATGACCACAAACTCTAGCCTTGAGCGACTTTCTGATTCAGGGGTGAATTTCTATCTGGCTCTCGGAGACCTAAGCTATACGAGTGTCGGCGAGGAGAGCGATTGGTGCAACATAGTAAAGTCGTATGTGGGTCCAAACTTCCCATTCGAATTAGTGTCAGGGTTCCATGACGATGGGCGTGAATCATCGCCTAATAACGGTGGTCTAATTGACAGCTATGCGAACTGCCTCCCCGACAAATTAGGATCCACGGGTATCTACGGAAAGGAGTACTATTTTGACTATCCCGCTTCTAGCCCTTTGGCGCGAATCATAATGGTGTCTCCTGATCTGAACTTTACCAACGGAGGATACTATTCGTATACCGTGGGGTTATCACACTACAAGTGGCTGTCAAGCGCGATAGACGGAGCAAGGGCCTCTGGAATCGCCTGGGTCATTGTGGGGATGCACAAACCCTGCATTTCGGCGGGGATATACCCGACATGCCTCGTGGGGCGAGACCTGATGAATCTCCTGTTTCAGAAAAAGGTCGATTTGGTGTTGCAAGCTCACGACCACAACTATCAACGTAGCAAGCAGCTGACATGTGCCCTCGTTGAGAGGTTCTCAAGGTCTTGCGTGGCAAATGACGGTTCGTCAGGAATCTATTCAAAAGGTCGCGGGACTGTATTCGTAATTGCGGGAACATTTGGACGGGTGTTTTATCCAATTAATTTTACAAACCAAAATGCTCCTTACTTTGTGAGTCTCGCTGGTAACAAGACGATCGGGATGGGACATGGATTTGTTCAAATTTCGGTGGGGCCTGATATGATCAAGGCTCAGACGAATTTCTCCGGGAACTTCTCCGACTCTTTCAGCATAGTCAAACCTGGAGTCTTGCAATCAATCTCCTTCTTTGTGGAAGACAATCTCATCTTCGTCTTGTTGTCTATGGTGCCGGTCGTGGCAGGAATTATGGTAATTTCGCTGAGACGCTGGGGAAGATGGCTCCACTTTACTAAACTGAACGGTCATAGCAAATAGACAGAATTACCACGACACAGTTACAGAAATTCTCGCCACCGCGTTGGGGAGGTTCCTGAGGACTCAGCTTGTTTTGCTCATCTCAGGGGTGGCTCGGTGACTGCGTCTTCTGGCCAATATCGCCGCGGAGGCGGTCAAGGTTAGTCCGATTGCGAGCGCTGTCAGAAGCAGTGGCGATGACCATAGGTTGTTGAGCAGGCACTGGAGACAGAACCCGCTTGGAGATGATGGCGGATTGACGGGGCCCGTTAGGAATTCTATCATCGGAGTCGCGCCACAGTCGTTCCCCGATACTAAGCAGCTCAGCGACCAGTTGGATTCAATTGTTGCAAGCCAGTTCAGATGTGTGGCCTTGGCTGAGGAGGAGTAGTGGTGTTTTGCTCCCGGGCCGGCGACAACAAAGTAGACTGGAGTTGTTCCATATGTTCCCGTTGTGGGTTCATCGAAGGTAATGATGACTATTGCAGATTTATCGCTCTCAAATGTCTTAGTCGTAAGGATCGCGGGGACGACAACTGAGAGCCAGTTGTCCGCCTGTTGTACGTCACAGTCGTGGCTATCATCGATTATGTTTGGGGTCACCCATGAGAAGTTGGGGGCAGAACCATTCAGGTCCGTCACCAAGTTGCTAATGACGGAGGTCGTCACAGATGTTGCGCAGGAGGTTGCGCCGCCATTTGTACCTGAAGGCGTTACCAATGAACATCTTGTTGAGTTGCTCACGATGTTGCCGAAGTAGACAAATGGGTTATGGTGTGCGACATAACCGGTTCCTCCATCAGAACCGCCGTTGCTGTTGCAGATGTCTGGACCGGACATTCCTTCCATGTAGCCTTTCCAAGATATTCCAGAGCTTGACAACCTGTCTACGATGTTACAGACGCTTGAACATGTCCAAGGAGGGGTAGTGCATCCACCTGAGTTTGGAACTGGGTCAGAGGAGCATCCCCACGTCTGGCCGGAAATTAAGCCGAGATAATTGGGCAAACTTGGATTCCAGGAAGAAGAGACTGGACCCACATAATCGGTACTGTTGGCGAACAAATTGCCAAGAGCCATCATGTATGGAGCGCAGCCGCTACAGGTTACGGATGATAGTGGGTGATTCTCCAACATGATTAAAACGATGTAGTTGGAGTGGGGAATGCTCGGTGTTGGAGTGGCCGGGAGGGCCATGGGACCGCGGCTGTTGATTGGAGAAATGGTCGTCTGTGCTAAGGTAACAATTCCAAGTAGGATGGAACATATGAAAAGGGTCCGGAGGTTCTTTTTCAATCGATCACCTTGGCTACACCGCGTTCCCAATATTCAAAGCTCCTGCTTCCTATCGGGAATCAGATTCGAAGCGACAAAGACTTAACTCAATTTGTGCATTCGCGAAGTTGTAACTTCATGTCAAGTCAGCGATTTCGAGAAGCAATTATCGATGTACAGACCATATTCATAGTTGGACTCTTGTACTGGTTGCTTCGCGAGGAGCAATCAAACGCTTTCTTACGCACGTGGCTCTCAGACAATTTTCCACTAGGATTATATCTCTTAGCCCCGTTAACTGTCGCCGCAATTAGCGGGACCCTCTTGGTCATTACGACGGTCCGAATCATACTTTTCGTAGCCAACAGAGATCTTTCTCTGCAACGCAAAGGGCTACTCCAGGGCCTTAACCTGCTGAGAAACCAACTACGAGCGTTCATTTCCACTAGAGGGAGAAATTCCTCAGCGCTCGTACTGACTGGCTTCGGCCTAGCATTGAGTTTCTATTCATACTTCATAATCGGCGTGGTTCCCCTCACTGCCTTGGGCATCGCATGCATCATTTTGGGGTTCACAGTAATATCGCTGCCTCGCCAGATTGGCGGTCCTGGGATGAAGGCCATGCTTCAGGGAGCGGCCCTAAGCTTTGAGGCTCAACTCGAACAGTATACCGTTCGAAGGGCGACCTATCTCCCGCCAGATGACGGCGGGTTAATCTCAGCGTATGTCCCACTTGGGTCGGAAATTGAAACCCTCAACGTGAACGAAATGAGATATGCTCCAAAAAATCTCTCCAATAACAACCAGAAGGGTCTGCTCGTGTACCCGGTCGGGTCCGAGCTTACTAGGATACCGGATTTTGTAGACGGGCTTTCCATTGATGAGAAGATGCGGTATGTTCTTGTTGAGTCAGCAGATCTCTGCTCTCGTGTGATGGTTGAGGAGACTGGGGGCCTGGTAATTGTTGCGATGAAAGATGCGGATGTGAAGATTCAAGGGGAGAAATATCAGGCGTCGCTGGGCACCCTCCCCTCAAGCCTGGCCGCCTGCGTGATCGCTATGGTGCACAACAAGCCTGTGACCCTGGTTGAGGAGAAGAGAGATGGCGATGGAATGATCGCTGTTTTCCAGTTGCTCGAGTGACTGAAAGGAGGACTAAGTGATTGAGCCGGGAACAGACTTTTCTAGTGAGGCTTGCAATCCTACTCTTAACATCGGTCGTGTCACTTTCAGCCTTGGGGGTTAAAGACCTCGGCGTTTACTTGGGCCTACTTTCAATCTCTTATTATGCGAATTCGTTCATTTTCAAACCAAGGCGAAGGACAATCGATTTTGTAGGTTTGGGGCTGTTATACTACACCGGACTCTTACTGGCTGTGGCCTTCAATGCGCCGTAGTCTCTTGCGTGAGTTCTTTGTCGTACTGCATTTGACGGCGTTCGGAGGGGCATCCTTTGTAATCCTTTTTCAAGCTTACACTCATGAGTCATTTGGAAACTATGGCGCGAATGTGGCGAGTCTCTGAAGACGATGATGTTGGAATCTCCGGAAGGCAGCGAGAACTTGCAACGCGATTGTTAAGGCACCGAGCGACAGGGCCGTTGCTGGTAGTGTGATGCCGAACGGTGTGAAGTTCAATGCGAATCCAACGAGAGTGGCTAGGGCCAAGCTCAAGACAAGAGAGAGCGCGAGTCGGGTCATGTAATCTAGATCATCTTTTCTGAAGTATAGGAGACCTAGGAGTGAGTATCCTGGAAGAAGCAACACTAGTAGACCTCCAAACACAAAGCGGAGATAGAGTGCCCAACCCGACGACGCGAAGACGAGGCTGAGCGAAACTAGAGTTGTCAGGACAACCGCCCAGAACCACAGGGAGATCGGAGAGAGAAGGTATTGTCGGAGCGTTTTGTAGGGAGTTGGTTCTCTTATCAGAATCCTCTTGTCAGCTTGAAGTTTGATTATTTCTGAGATGATCTTATCAGACTGGCAGGCCAGTTCCTCTGACATTTCTCTCACAAGCCTCTGTAAGGGGATCGTTTCGGTCGATGATCTTTTCAAGATGAGGGTTTCGATCTCGCCACTGAGTTTAGACTCGGCATTCGCAGCGTTTCTTTGATTTCCGCGGCTGTTAGACTTCATTACAATCGTTCGTCTAGTCATTGAATCCTCGCTGTTGCTATGTTGAGGTCACGTTTAGCAAAATCTGGTTCCAAAGACCTGTGTACTCGAACCCTGAGTTGGGGACATTGTAGGACCAGAGTTCGAATATGATTCTTGTATTGGTCCCACTGCGGTTCACGCTCAAGTTCATCGGGAAGAGCCATGTTTCACTGTTCCTGAGAATACGCCAGTACGTTGCGATTACCGGTGCGTTGGCGAATGTTGTATTGGTCACTGTAGTTGCCTGATTGCCGATCTTGACGAGAAGTTGGTAGTCTTCGATGTTTCCCTCCTGGTTCCCTATGTATCCATAGAGCAAGAACGATTGGTTGGCGGTTACGCTCGTTGGATAACCCTTGATTGTCTGGTCTGGACCCAGAATTCCAAGTTCTGAAAGCCTTTGCTCTTTCACGGGTATGAGTGGCGTCAGCGCGGCTACCACGACAACTATCGTGATGAATGCCAGGATGATTGTTGCTGTCTGCTTATTCATCGCTCTTCTTCACGACGTGGTTTCTGTAGACGTACAGCCATAGTCTTCTGTAGACTAGGTCTCCTTTGAGGTAGGTTAGAGCTGCTAAAGCAATCGTGGCTGCAGCCGTACCTATCGATTCGTACAGGCGTAGGTGACGGGCAACAAGACCACTGCTTGAAACAGAAGATGCGGTCAGCGACACAGTTTGTGCAATGTTGGTTGAGTTTGAGAGGTCCTTTGTCGCAGCGCTAGGATTGGTTGCGTTTTCTGCTTTGGCCGTTTGGATGAGGGAGATAGCAGTGTTGAGTTTTGCGACGAGTGCAGACACGTCGCCCCCATTTTGCTCAGCGTAGTAGATCGAAGAGAAAGCATTGTTGACGGCGTTATTCGAATCGGTGAATGATTGTCCAGTGGAGGCATGCCATCCTGGGCCTGCCAATATCACGACCAATATCACTGAGATCACCAGTGTTCGACGCCAAAGACCCGAGGAAATCAAGGGTGTTCCCCGCTTCCGTGAGACCCTTTGCTCATAGAGCTACATAATGCTCCAGCACGTATAAGACGCACTACACACTACACTGCCGACGAGGCTACGCATATAATGAGAGATTAACTGGTAATCGCTCCATACGCCACTTGGAACGCTTTCTAGATCTTGCTTCACGCCGTAGTCGGAGCTTGGCGTCCCTTTTTCCGGCGGACGTTCAGGGCTACTGACAACATTAACACGGCGCTGATTGCAACTATTGCTCCGAAAATTACTGCCAGCCCCATGGCTTGTGGTAAGCCGAGGACCCTCTGTGGGCCCACCGTTATGTTTGTGGTTGCGTTCGCGGATTCCATTGCACGGTCGGTCACCGTCACAGTCACGCGGTAGTTGCCGCTGGAAGTCGGATAGCATGAAAGAGAGGTAGCGTTGACGGAGAGGCAACCTGGAGGAAGGTTTGCGTATGAATATGTTAGGGGCTCGTATCCGCCGCTCGCCGAAACAGACAATGTTACCTTGTCCCCGGCGGATGGGCTGTTAGAGGAAGCGGTGAAGGAGATGATCGAGGGATCAGAGCTAACCATTAGTTGCATTCCGTCGCTCTTGCTGGTCCTTAGGAGGTCAGTCACGGT
>WNEY01005743.1_pt1 | contig 16132 bp, 17 predicted proteins | sample 5400531 | NCBI WGS metagenome assembly WNEY01 (sample SAMN13153338, study PRJNA577476) | soil metagenome | isolation source: 200 cm saprolite under Douglas fir tree site 1 | place: USA:California | collected 2015-04-18
CGGCACGGATTGGCGCAAGACGCATCCGAAGCTGGTGAAGTGGCTCCACGAGTTCGCGCGCAAAGTGCCGGCCTTCGCCGACACCGTGCCGCACTGAACGCGCGCCCGAACAAGAAAAAAGCCCCGGGCCGAAACCCGGGGCTTTTCTCGTCCAGGATCGTTGCGATCAATAGCGCGAATAGACCGGGCCGCCGCCGAAGCGATAGTTGACGCCGAGCTTGACCGTATTGTCGGTCAAGTCGACGCGCGTCGGCGCGGTGAGCGGGTAGGTCTTGTTGCCGTAATCGGCATGGAGCCACTCGACCTTGGTCGACCAGTTCGGCGCGAAGGCGTATTCGAGGCCGGCGCCCGCGGTCCAACCGACCTGGGTCGCATCGGCCTGCACCAGGCCGTCATTGGCGCGATTGTGGGCCCAAGCGAGACCGCCGGTGCCGTAGACCATCACGCGATCGACCGTGTAGCCGAGGCGACCGCGCGCGGTACCGAAGTAGTTGATCTTCGAGCTCACCAGCGGCGCACCGGCGAGGTTTGTTTCGCTGATGTCCGAGCCGGAAATATCGGCCTCGACGCCAAACACCCAGTTCGGCGCGTACTGCCAATTGTAGCCGACCTGACCGCCGCCGAACCAACCCTTGGGGTCCAGGTTATCGGCATCGGCCCAGCCATAGCCGCCATGGCCGCCGATATAGAAACCGGTCCAGTTAAACAGCGGCGCGGGCGCGGCCTTGTAGATCGGTCCGCGCCCCGGCACGTCGGCAGCCGATGCCGGCGCGGCGATCGCGAGAGCCGCGAGCGCGATACCTGAAAGCAGTAGCCTCTTTTTCATGGATGAACTCCACTTGATGTTTGAGGGTAGGTTGATGCGTTTTCCTAGTGCGAACTCACACGACAGCGGTGACAAATCGGCAACACCGCCAAACAAATCACGACCCGTGGCGGCACAAGGATTTCGGCCGGGATTTTCTTCAAAGTTCCATCGAGTCGCCGATAAAACATGGCGCTAATGTGTCTTTTGCTTTTGCTTTCGATCACCACAGTCGTCCTCCGCCGAACGAACGAGAATCAAAACCGATAGTTGAGACCGCCGCGAACGATGTTGGTCTTGTAGCCGACGCTCATCGGCCCCACGACCGACTGATAAGTTTCCTTGGCGAGATCGACATAGAGATATTCGAGACGCGCCGACACGTTCGGCGTGACCATCGCCTCGACGCCGCCGCCGAGCGTCCATCCCCAGTGAAACTGCGTGTTGGAAAGACCCCCGACCTCGAGCGCGCCGCGGCCATAGGCGGCGCCGCCGGTGGCGTAAAACATCGCGCGGTCGACCGTGTAGCCCGCGCGCGCGCGGATGGTGCCGAGATAATCGACGCCGAATTTCACGCCGCCCGCCTTGTCGTCGATCGAGGTCGCCGAAATATCGGTTTCGAACCCCAACACGCCCGACGGCGAAACTTGAAAATTGTAGCCCGCCTGCGCGCCCCCCACGAATCCGTTCGGGTCGAGGCCGGCCGCGTTGCCCCAGGCGTAACCGCCGTGGATACCGGCGTAGAATCCGGTCCAATTGAACAGCCTGTTCGCAACTTCGGGCGGCACGTAAGTGGACCGCCGTTCCAGCGGCAGATCGCCCGCAAGCGCGGGCGACGCGGCTGCAGCAGCGGCGCACGCCGCCAGAAGCAGCTTCTTCATGCTGGCCTCCTCGTCTCGATCTTGTCGATCGACCCCACGGCGAACAATTTAAACTTTTAGGATAATTGCGTCTTGTCTTGGCGGGCAAAAACGCGCTTCTCTTTCGAGTCATGACTAACAAAGCGTTTACAAACGGCTTCGGCTTGACCCGAAACGGGCCAAACGAGGGCGATTTTTTGGCTCGACTTCGCGCCGGTTGCGAAGAAAATTTCGCGGGAAGAAAAGTTGCGCCGCTGAGCAGTGCCTGAGATGGAACGAAAACGTCTAGACGTCGATCCGGAAACCGAACTCGCCACCGACTCCGACGAAAGCCCGGAGACCGAGGCGCCGATCGAACTCGCGGTCGAGAATCTGCCGGAAGAAGAGCCCGCCGCCGAGGCCGTCGCCACCGGGGTCGCGGCGATCCAGAATTTCGCCAAGCTCGCGCCGACGACGCCCGGCGTCTACCGGATGCTGAACGGGCGCGCAGACGTGCTCTATGTCGGCAAGGCGAAGAACATCGCCAAACGCGTCGGCGCCTATACCCGCGGCACCGGGCACACCAACCGCATCGCGCGCATGATCGCCGCGACGGCGAGCATGGAATTCGTCTCCACGGCGACCGAAACGGAAGCGCTGCTGCTCGAGGCGAACCTGATCAAGCGCTTCGCGCCGCGCTTCAACGTGCTGTTGCGCGACGACAAGTCGTTTCCCTACATCTTGATCACGCGCGATCCGGCGGCGCCGCAAATCGTGAAGCACCGCGGCGCACGCAATCGCCCGGGCGATTATTTCGGCCCGTTCGCGGCCGCGGGTGCGGTGAACCGCACGCTGACGGCGCTCGAGCGCGCCTTTTTGTTGCGCTCCTGCTCCGATGCCTTTTACCAGAGCCGCACGCGGCCCTGTTTGCTTTATCAAATCAAACGCTGCAGCGCGCCCTGCACCGGCGAGATCGCGCTCGCGGACTACAACAAGCTCGTCGAGGAGGCGCGCCAATTCCTTTCCGGCAAGAGTTCGGCGGTGAAGGACATGCTGGCGGAGGAGATGGAAAAAGCATCGGCGGCGCTCGATTTCGAGCGCGCCGCCGCCCTGCGCGACCGGCTGGAAGCGCTCTCGACCATCCAATCGCATCAGGGCGTGCATCCGCGCAGCACCGACAACGCCGACATCTTCGCCTGCCACCAGGAGGGCGGCGTCACCTGCATCGAGGTGTTCTTCATCCGCAACTTCCAGAATTGGGGCGACCGCGCCTACTATCCGCGCGCCGACCGCTCCCTCGATTGCAGCGAGGTGCTGGAAAGCTTTCTCCCGCAGTTCTACGAAAGCCGAACGGCGCCGCGCTGCGTGCTGCTGTCGCACGAAATCGAGGATCGCGAACTGTTGGCCGAAGCGCTTTCGATCCGCGCCGACCACCGGATCGAGGTCGTGGTGCCGCGGCGCGGCGAGAAGCGCGAACTGGTCGAGCACGCGCTCCTGAATGCGCGCTCGGCCCTCGGCCGGCGCCTTGCGGAATCCTCCTCGCAGGCCCGCCTGTTAAAGGCGCTCGCCGAAACCTTCGATCTGGCGCGCCCGCCGCGGCGCATCGAGGTCTACGACAACAGCCACATCCAGGGCGCCAACCCGGTCGGCGTCATGATCGTCGCCGGCCCCGAGGGATTCGCGAAAAATCAGTACCGCAAGTTCAACATCAAGTCGGAGGACACCGCGCGCGGCGACGATACCGGCATGATGCGCGAGATGCTGCGCCGCCGCTTCGCCCGCCTGAAGGACGAAACGCCGCGTGCCGCCGACGACGCCGAATCCCCTTGGCCCGATCTCGTGATCCTCGACGGCGGCCAAGGACAGCTCACGGCGGCGCTGGAGACGCTCGCCGCGGCGGGTGTCCACGACGTGCCGATCATCGCCGTCGCCAAGGGCCTCGATCGCGACGCCGGGCGCGAGACCTTCCACCGGCAGGGCTTTGAACCCTTCCGCCTGCCGCCGCGCGACCCCGTGCTTTATTTCGTCGAGCGGTTGCGCGACGAGGCGCATCGTTTCGCCGTCGGCTCGCATCGCGTCCGCCGCAAGAAAGATATCGCCAGCGCCGGCCTGCAGGAAATTCCGGGCGTCGGCCCGACCCGCAAGCGCGCCCTGCTGCGGCATTTTGGAACGCTCGGCGCGGTCGAGCGCGCCGCCGTCTCCGACCTGGAAAAGGTGCCGGGAATCAACGCCGCCACCGCGCGCGCGATCTACGATTTCTTCCACGCCAATGGTTGATCCGCCATTTTTGCGCGTCGCAATGGTGTCGACTTTGTGTAGTATGCGGGTGAGCGAGGCCATGATGATGGATCAGTGGAGCAGAGTGGCGACGCGGCGCGGCGCGGCAGGCGCCGATGATCGGACGTTCGCCGTTCCGAATCTCCTGACCTATGCGCGCATTGCGGCCGTGCCCCTGATCGCCGCCTGTCTTTTCGGCGTCTCGGTTTTCGGCGCCGGCCTGTGGCTGCGCTGGATCGCGCTCACGATCTTCATTCTGGCGGCGCTAACCGACATGCTCGACGGCTGGTATGCGCGCAGGTTCGGCCAGTGGACGACGCTCGGCCGCATGCTCGATCCCATCGCCGACAAGCTCCTGGTCGGCGCCTGTTTGCTCATGCTCGCCGCCGACGACACCATCAGGGGCTGGTCGTTATGGGCCGCGCTCATCATCCTGTGCCGGGAGATTCTCGTCTCGGGCCTGCGCGAATATCTCGCCGGATTGCGCGTGAGCTTGCCGGTCTCGCAACTCGGCAAGTGGAAGACGTTCATGCAGCTTCTCGCCATCGGCTTTTTGCTTGCGGGCGAGGCGGGCGACAAGGTCCTTCCGCTGACGACCCAGATCGGCCTTACGCTGCTTTGGCTCTCGGCGCTGCTCACGCTTTATACCGGCTTCGATTATTTCCGCGCCGGCGCCCGCCATCTGGTGAGAAACGACTCATGAAAGTTTTGTATTTTGCCTGGATACGCGAACGGATCGGAAAGCCGGAAGAAGACGTCGAGTTGCCGGCCTCGATCGCGACCGTCGGCGATCTGATGGATTGGCTGAAAAAACGCGGGGAAGAATACGCCTATGCCTTCGACAATCCGAAGGCCGTCCGTGCCGCCATCGACAAAGTGCACGTGCAGCCCGCCGCAAAAATCGCCCATGCGCGCGAGATCGCGTTTTTCCCGCCGATGACCGGCGGCTAGACGCAGACTCATAAATACGCCGCCACAGTCGAGTGGATTTAAGCTTGGTGATGGCCTGGTGATTGGCTGCCCGAAGACTCCGTCATAGCCCGCACATCTCGGCTATCGGAGCAAGAAGCCATAAGGAGGATCGGTCGCTAAGTCGGCTTTGGGCCCGAAGTGGACCAGCGGCGCAGCCGGCCCACTTCGGGAAAGGCGAGCAACAATTAATGCCCGGCTGGATGGTTCCACTGCGGTAGCAAAACGATCGAATTCGGGTTGAAGCCCTGATCCTTGAGGGCATTAACGCTACCGATCACTTCGCCCTTTGCTAGATCAATGACGGTGATGGAGCCATCGCTCATGCCCGGCAAATTGAGCAATGAGTTCTGCACGAAAGCGAGCCGTTCGTCCTTCGTGACGGCCACGTGGTGTGCACCTTCGGCGGCCGGGATGGATTTGAGCAGCTCGGGCTTCGCAGGATTTTTGCTGACGTCGAAGACGTGGAGATGCCCTGGCTTTGCAGTTGTCACGTAAAGCCGGTCTGCCTTTCCGTTAAAGTAGATTTCGAGAGGGACACCCGCCTTCACGGTTGCAAAGTCGAATGCCTGAGCGACGTCGAAGTCCTTTTTCTGCGGATTCCATGTGGCGGTCCACAAGGTTCCACCGAACATGTTGGTGACATAGGCGACCGGCGGATTGGAGCCCGGAACAAACAGGATTTCGACCGGTGCTTCGCCGGCTGGTGAAGGTTTGTTTGACACCTTGTGTGTTGACAGCACATTCCCAGTGCTGGCCTCGATCGCGGTAATGGTTTCGCCGGCGTCTCCAAGATCGGTTGCCCGGACAGTGCTGGTGAGGAGCAGGCGGTCAATGCCGTTGTGAACGGCGATCCCATGTGGATATGGCTTGGGCAGGGAAATCGTCTTGATCGGTTTGTCGCTTACAGCGTCACCAACGATGAGTTTGGCTGAGCCCATGCAGGTGAGGTACCAAGTCTTGTTATCCTCGGAGAAAACAACGTCCTCGCCGACTTGGCAATCCGGCACGGATATTGTTTGCACATTGAACGGGCGCTTCGACATGTCGATTACACGCAGCTCACCTTTGCCGAGCGCGGTGACATAAGCTTTCGAGGAATCACGATTGTAGAAAATGTGATGCGCGACAAGATCGGCCGGCAGCGGGATTGTCTCGACGATCTTACCGTAGGCCGCCGAGGCGGGATTCACGTCGACAACCGCAATGCCTTCCTGTCGCGTCTGGCCGGGCACCGGAGTCTTGTAAGCTTTGAGCGCGTCCGCTGATTTGCTCTCGTAGTTGAGCATCGCGAGAATTTCCGCATTGCCGATGCCAGGCCACGAAAAACCAGCAACTGCGGTCACAGCAATTACGCAGAACCTTTTCATGGGACCCTCCCTTGGATGTGGTATTCAAGTACGATACTCGCGCTAACCGGCAAACGCGAGAGAGCGAATGAGCCGTCGTTGTGCACCACAGAATCACGCAGCACTATTGGTCATAATGGCTGTCATTTCGACCGCAACTTTCATTGACAATACAAGCACTTGTCTGGCGCAAAGCGGCGTCATCGATGCACGCCGCTTTGAGCTGCGCATCGAGGACGGGCGGCTCGTCGGCAATGTGAAGACTGTCCAGGTCAAGCGGGACGAATTTGTCGAACTCGTCTGGTCCGCCGACCGCCGCACCGTTCTTCACCTGCACGGGTACGACATCGAAGTCACGCTCAATCCCGGAGAGACACAAATCATGGCGTTTCGGGCGCGCGCGACCGGACGTTTCCCGATCGAGACTCATGCGGGCCGCCACGCGGTCCTGCTCTACATCGAAGTGCATCCGCGGTAGCCGCTCATGAAGCGGGCCGCGACGCCTTTTGCAGCAGCATTGATTGCGCTACCGGCGCTCGGAGGTGACGCGCTCGCCCACGCACTTGCACAGCGTTATGACCTGCCGCTGCCTCTCGGCTATTTTCTCGTTGCCGCGGGTGCGGTCGTCGCCATGACGTTCGTAATCCTCGCACTATTTTGGCGGCACAGCGACGAGCCCATCGAAGCGCGCGACTATACGATCCTGCGCGGCACCGTACCCGATCTGGTCGTAGCAAGCATGCACCTTCTGGCTGTCCTCGCAATGACATTACTGGTCGTAGCGGGCTTGTTCGGCAATCCTGGCACCTTCAAGAACATCACGCCGGTCGCCGTCTGGGTAATTTGGTGGGTCGGATTTGGCTTCCTGACGGCTTTCATCGGCAATATCTGGCCGCTGATCAATCCCTGGAGCTCTGCCTTTGGTTTTGCCGAGAAATTAGCGCGGCCATGGGCCGGCGGACTTTCATTCCGCGCACGTTATCCGCGATGGCTCGGCGTTTGGCCGAGCTGCGCGCTCTTTTTGCTGTTCGCGTGGCTAGAGCTCGTTGCACCCGGCCGCGACGTGCCGCGCAATATCGCCATCGCGATCTTGACCTATTCGGTATTCACGTGGACCGGGTTCGTCATTTTTGGGCGCGACATTTGGCTCAAGAGTGGCGAGGTCTTTGCCGTTGCCTTCGGCCTGTTCGGCAGGTTTGCGCCGCTGGATTTCTTCAATGATGGCCGCTGGCGCGTCAGTCTCCGTCCATTCGCCACTGGGCTGCTGACGCGCACGCCACTCGAGCCATCAATGACGGCATTCAGCTTGCTGATCCTGGGCACGGTGACGGTCGATGGATTTATGGAAACACCGTTATGGGCGGCGGTCGTTGCGTGGGTATTTGCCGGTCACGGAAGCGTTGACGCCAATCCGTGGCTGTTCATGGCGGTGCAGACCGCCCTGCTCATCGCCGGTCCGCTGCTGTTGGCGGGACTTTACCTCGTTGTTATCGCTTTGATGGCGCGGATCTCGCGCTCGAACCTGACGAATTTATCGGGGCTGTTCGTCCTCTCTCTCATTCCGATTGCCATCGCGTATCACCTTTCACACTATTTTTCGCTGTTCGCGGTCGCAGGTCAGTTCATCATCCCACTCGCGTCCGACCCTTTCGGTTACGGATGGGACTTGTTCGGCACGATGCTCTACCGGATCGACATCGGCGTCGTCGATGCGAAGTCCATCTGGTATCTTTCGGTCGTTGCTATTGTGACGGGCCACATCGTCGCGGTGTGGGTCGGACATGTCACGGCGTCCGCGGTGTTCAGCGATGTCCGTACTGCAGGCCGAAGCCAATATCCGATGCTCGTCCTGATGGTCACCTACACAATGCTGAGCCTTTGGATTCTTGCTCAGCCTATTGTCGAGCCGAACACAAAATGATGCCGGCGGCATCAACATTCTATGCTCATTTCCAGATTCGGAGTAGGATGCGCTCATGAGCGTTCGCATCACCGAGGCGCCGATCGACGTCGCGGCTGAAACCGCGGCCCTTTCGCGCGGGCGCAGCGATGCCGGCGCGCTCGTCACCTTCACCGGCATCTGCCGCGGCGAGGAAGAAGGCGCGCCGATCGCGGCGCTCCTGCTCGAACATTATCCCGGAATGGCCGAAGACGAGATCAAGCGCCACGTCGAGGAGGCCAACAAGCGCTGGCCGCTTCTAGGCGTGCGGATCGCGCACCGCGTGGGCCGCGTCGCACCGGGCGAAACCATCGTCTTCGTCGCCGCCGTCTCCGCCCATCGCCAAGCCGCCTTCGCCGCCGCCGAGTTCTTGATGGATTACCTCAAGACCCGCGCGCCGTTCTGGAAAAAGGTCGAGCGCGCCGACGGCACGCATTGGGTGGCGGCGCGTCAGGCGGACGACGCGGCGGCCGCGCGCTGGAAGAAGCCCGGCCGTGAGGCCGCCGAGTAAGTCTCAGACGAAAAAAGCCGCCCGCGGGCGGCTTTCGATCTCGCAAAATGAAGCGGATCAGGCGGCCGCGGAGCGCTCTTTCGGCTGCACCGTGGCGGTGTAGTCGTCCATCAGCTGCTTGGTGATCGCGCCCGGCGTGAACCGCCATTTCGCGATCTCGGAAACCGGCGTCACTTCCGCCGCCGTGCCGGTGATGAAGCACTCGCCGAAGCCGTCGAGCTCCTCCGGCGTAATGGCGCGCTCGATCACCTCGATGCCGCGCTTCTTCGCCAGCTCGATCGCGGTGCGCCGCGTGATTCCGTCGAGGAAGCAATCGGGCGTCGGCGTATGAATCTTGCCGCTCTTGATGAAGAAGACGTTGGCGCCGGTGCACTCGGCGACGAGGCCGCGCCAGTCGAGCATCAACGCGTCGGCATAGCCCTTGCGCTCGGCCCGGTGCTTGGAGACCGTGCAGATCATGTAGAGGCCGGCGGCCTTCGCCTTGCACGGGATCGTCACCGGATCGGGCCGGCGATATTCGGCGAGATCGAGCCGGATGCCCTTCAGGCGCTCGGCCGGATCGAAATAGCTCGGCCACTCCCAGGTCGCGATGGCGAGGTGAATTTTGTTCATCTGCGCCGAGACGCCCATCATCTCCGAGCCGCGCCAGGCGACCGGGCGGACATAGGCGTCCTTCTGGCCGTTCTTTTCCAAAACCAGGCGCTTGGCGGCGTCGATTTCGGCGGCCGAGAACGGAATTTCGAAGTCGAGCAGTTCGGCCGAGTTTCTCAGCCGCTCCGAATGCTCGGTGCATTTGAAGATCTCGCCGCCATAGGCGCGCTCGCCCTCGAACACGCAGCTCGCATAATGCAGGCCGTGCGAGAGCACGTGCAGGTTCGCGCTCTCCCACGGCACCAGCTTGCCGTCGTACCAGATGACCCCTTGGCGCTTGTCGAAAGGCTCGCCCGCGGCCGCCATGTCGTTTCTCCATTCCGCCGATTTTTCGGGTTTTGCCTGAAGCCGCAAACCCGATATGTTGTCGCGATGAGAGCGTGTCCCATCGCCCGGCGCAATGATCGGCCCGACCGCTCGCGGCTTCCGCGACCGATCCTTTCGCCAGAATACGCTTGCTTGTAACAATCGAACCAGAATATGTCAATATGGCTGACATAAACGTCTCGGCGCTCCCTGTTCGCCCGGTGGAATCAGGCTCCGCGGCCGGCCACGGCCCCGCCTTCGACCTGATCGAGCTCCTGTTTTTCGCCTATCGCGACTTCATCGGCGATGCCGACGAGGTGCTGGCCCGCCTCGAATTTGGCCGCGCCCACCACCGGGTGCTGCATTTCGTCAACCGCCACCCCGGCATTCGGGTGGCCGATTTGCTCGAGGTGCTGAAAATCACCAAGCAGAGCCTCGGCCGCGTGCTGCGCGAACTCGTCGACAACGGTTACGTCGTCCAGCGCGCCGGGCCCGCCGACCGGCGCCAGCGGCTTCTGTTTGTCACGCCGAAGGGCGAGGCGCTCGCGCTCGAGCTTGCGCTCTTGCAGACGCGGCGTTTCGCCCGCGCCCTCAACGAGTGCGGCGGCGACGCGCGGGAAGCGGCGCGTAAATTTCTCACCGCCATGATCGAGCCCTCGAGACGTGCTGATGTCGAAGCGCTGATTGCGCGCGCCGACCGCGAAGCGAGGAACCGTCCGCGCTGACGGCCGCGCGCAAAAGAGGCTCCGATGATCCACGCCCGCAAGCCGCTGCCGCTCGCCGACGATGCGCCCCATCTTCTCGTCGTCGACGACGATTTGCGCATTCGCGATCTGTTGTCGCGCTACCTGGTGGATCATGGCTACCGGGTCACGACGGCGAGTTCGGCGGCCGAGGCCCGCTGCAAGCTCGATGGCATGGCGTTCGACCTCCTGGTGCTTGACGTGATGATGCCGGGAGAAAGCGGCCTCGATCTCGCCCGTTCGATTCGCACCGGCTCCGCCGTCCCGATCCTGATGCTGACCGCGCGGGCGGAAACCGAGGACCGCATCGCGGGGTTGGAAACCGGCGTCGACGACTACGTTTCGAAGCCGTTCGATCCGCGCGAGCTGTTATTGCGCATCAACAGCGTCTTGCGCCGCGCCAGCATTCCGCTCCAGCCCGCCATCGAGACGGTGCGCTTCGGCGATTTCACCTTCCACGTCGAAAGCGGCGAGCTCGTCTGCGACGGCGAGCCGGTGCGCATCACCGATCGCGAGCGCGACATGCTGCGCGTGCTCGCCGCCAAGCCCGGCGAGACGGTGTCGCGCCAGGCGCTCGTCGCCCCCGGCACCACGGCGAACGAGCGGGCGGTCGACGTGCAGATCAACCGGCTGCGGCGCAAGATCGAAAAAAACCCGACCAATCCCGCCTATCTGCGGACGGTGCGCGGCGGCGGATATCGCCTCGTGGTGATTGCATGACGACGATCGAGGCGAGCCTGGCGGGCATCCGCTCCGTGTTCGGCCGCGTCATCGAGCTGTGGGACCGTCTCGGGGTCTGGGTGAACGCCCAAATGCCGAAGGGGCTTTATGCCCGTTCGCTCCTGATCATCGTGACGCCGATGGTGGTCCTGCAATCGGTCGTCGCCTTCGTGTTCATGGAGCGGCATTTCAATTTGGTGACGCGCCGGCTTTCCGCCGCGGTCACGCAGGACATTGCCGCGGTCATCGACGTCTATCAGAGCTATCCGCATGACAGGGACATGGCGACGCTGCGGAAAATCGCCAACGAGCGCCTGAACCTCAAGGTCGAGTTCCTGCCGTCCGATCAATTGCCGCCGCCGGGCCCCAAGCCGTTCTTCTCGACGCTCGATTCGGTGCTGTCGCAGGAGATCAGCCGCCAGATCGGCAAGCCGTTCTGGATCGACACCGTCGGCAACTCGAACCTGATCGAGGTTCGCATCCTGCTCGACAAGGTCACGCTACAGGTGTTCGCCTTGCGCAATCAGGCCTACGCCTCGAATTCGCACATTTTCATTGTCTGGATGGTCGCCACCTCCCTCGTCCTATTGACCGTCGCGATCATCTTCCTGCGCAACCAGATCAGGCCGATCTTGCGGCTTGCGGAAGCCGCCGATGCCTTCGGCAAAGGCCGCGACGTAGAGAATTATCGCCCGCGCGGCGCGCGCGAGGTGCGGCAAGCGGGCCTCGCTTTTCTCGAAATGAAGCGGCGCATCGAGCGCCAGATCGAGCAGCGCACGACGATGCTGGCGGGCGTCTCGCACGACATGCGCACGGTGTTGACCCGCTTCAAGCTGGAGCTGGCGCTGCTCGAGGACACTCCCGAAGTCGAGGCGCTTCGCCGCGACGTCGACGAGATGCAGCGCATGTTGGAGGCCTATCTCGCCTTCGCGCGCGGCGACATCAGCGAACAGCCGGCGCTCGTGGACGTATCGGAAATGCTGGAGCAGTTCGCCGCCGAAGCCGAGCGGCGCGGCAAGCGGGCGAGCGCGACATTCGCCGGCCCGCCCATCGTGCAGGTGCGGCCGGATTCCTTCAAGCGCTGCGTCGCCAACCTCGTCGCCAACGCTTCGCGCTACGGCTCGACCATCGCGCTGTCGGGAACGCGCGAGCCGCGCTGGCTGATCGTGCAGGTCGACGACAACGGTCCCGGCATTCCGGCCGACAAGCGCGACGACGTGTTTCGCCCCTTCCTCAGGCTCGACGACGCGCGCAACCAGAACCAGGTCGGCAGCGGGCTCGGGCTTTCGATCGCGCGCGACATCGCGGGATCCCACGGCGGCGAAATTCTGCTGTCGGAAAGCCCGCTCGGCGGCCTGCGCGCGACGGTGCGGATCCCGGCCTGATCGAAGATCTGCTCGATCGGCTTCTTTACGCCCGCATCGTTTCCGGGTCGGAAGGACCGGGCGCCCGGCGTTCGGCATCGCGAGCGCGGCGGCGGCGCGGCCGACAGCGCGGGGCAAGCCGGCGGAGATCGTCCAACATCGACGCAAAGCGCGCGCCGGTGGCAAGATCGCGATCGAGCTCGGCCATCGTATGCCCGAGGCCCGGATCCTCGTCGTCGAGCCAGACCCGCGCCACACGGGCGAACATCACCGCCACGGCCTGTGCGCGCAGGCCGCCGATCAATCCCGAGGAGTCGATGCCGGCGGCCGACAGCATCCATTGCTGCGAACGCACGGCGAGCTTGTTAAGCGCGAGCGCGAAGCGCGGATGGCGCTCCGCCGAGCGGACGAGCGAGCGCACCGCCTCGCGATGCGGCTGCAACGCCTCGAAACGGCGCATCAGCACGTCGAACAGCCGGTCGCGCGCCGTCGCCTCGGCATCCTCGCCCTCGCCGCCGGCGAGCACCTTGCGGTCGGTCTCGCGCATGAAGGCGGCAATGATGTCGAACGTCGATCCGAACTCGCCGCGCATGTCGGCGAGCGAAACGCCGGCTTTTTCGGCGACGGCGGCAAGGCCGATTTTATCGAACGGCTTCTCGGCGAGCAGCGCGAGGAACGCCGCGATGATCTTGTCGCGATGGGGGGTGTTGACCATGGAAGCCTCCCGGATTGCTTCTTCCAATCTAGGAAGCCGTTGTGGCGGGGGAAAGACGCTTTTTCTATAAAGATTGTCATGCCCGGCACGCAGCCAAGCATGCGCAGGCTGCGTAGACTTGCCTGCGGTGCCGGGCATCCACGCCTTTTTCCCAGCTAATCATCTGTAAGACGTGGATGGCATCGGAACTTGGGCAAGCCCAAGTTCCGCGCGGTCTAATGCCCCAAGTCGGCGACAGCCGACTTGGGGTGACAAGCCCGGCCATGACGTCTAACTATTCCGCAAGATCGCGTGACCGCTTGGCCGCGGCGGCAATTGCTTTCGCCAGCAGCGAATCAAACCCCTCCTTGCCCATCAGGATTTCCAGCGCCGCCGCCGTCGTGCCGCCGGGCGAGGTGACGTTTTCGCGCAGCTTCGCCGCGTCCTGCGGCGAGCGGTGCAACAATTCGCCCGCGCCCGCGACCGTTTCGCGCGCGAGTTTCATCGCCAGCGCGGGGGGAAGGCCGGCCGCGACGCCCGCCTTGGCCAGGCTTTCGGCCAGCAGAAACACGTAGGCGGGGCCGGAGCCGGAAACCGCCGTCACCGCGTCGATCAGAGCTTCGTCCTCTACCCATTCGACGGCGCCGACCGCGGCGAGCAGATCGTTCGCGAGCGCCTTCTTCGCCGCGTCCACCCGCACGTTGGCGACCGCGACCGTGATGCCGCGGCCGATCGAAGCCGGCGTGTTGGGCATGCCGCGCACGATCGCGGCGGCAGGAAACGCCTTCTCGAGCGAGGCGATCGTCCTTCCTGCCATGATCGAGACCACCACGGTTTTCGCCTGCACGAACCGCGCCAGCGCCGGCGCCGCTACGGCGGCGATCTGCGGCTTTAGCGCCAGCACGATGGCGTCGGGCGAGAACGTCTTCGGGTCCGGATCGCGCGCGATCCCGCGCGCGGCAAGAAGCTTCGCGACCTCCGGCGGCGGCGCCGGATCGCGCACGGCGACATGGTGTGGGTCGAGGCCGCGCGCGAGCCAACCCTCGAGCAGCGCGCCGCCCATCTTGCCCGCGCCCACCAACAGCACGGTGCCACGGAGCGTCGGTGCGGCCATCGCGGCTTTACGCTTCGCCGGCCGTCTCGAACATCGCCGCGTCGATCGCTTCGCGTGCGGTCTTGCCGGCCCAGATGACGAATTGGAAGGCGGGGAAATAGCGCTCGGCCGCCTCGACCGCGCGCTCCAACTGCGCCTCGCATTGGCGGTCGCTCGCCGTGGCGCCGCCCGCGAGCAGCAGCGCGTGGCGGTACATCACCATGCCCTCGTCCGACCACAGATCGAAATGACCGACCCACAGCTGCTCGTTCACGATCGACAACAGCTTGAGGACTTCGTTCCTGCGGCCTTGCGGAACCTTGAGGTCGAAGGCGCAGGCGAGGTGCAGCGCTTCCAGCTCCGCCATCCACTGAAACGAGATGTGATAGTCGGTCCAGCGGCCGCGGATCGAGAGCGTGATTTCGGAATCGCCCGAGCGCTCGAACGTCCAGTCGTTGAGGGCCGCGAGCCGCTCGACGAGATCGACGGGATTTCCCCGCGCCCCGGTCTCGAAATCGGTGATCGACATGGTTCGCCTCGTCCGCCAACTGGGAACTGAATAAGGCGATTGCGTGTCTCGCCGCCAACGGCGAATCACTTGCCCAGCTCCCGCATTCAGAAGAATCGGATTTACCGCCGACTGCAACGGTGCGGCGCGGCGCGTCCACAGAGATCGCGAAAAAGTGAATCCCCGACGGCGGTTAGTCGCTTTGCGAACCTTCGCCCTTCGGCGCCGCGCCGAGCTTCGTTTCGAGCGCGGCGACCCGGGCGGAAAGCCGCTCGTTTTCGTCGCGCGCCTTCGCCGCCATCTCCTTGATGGCCTCGAATTCTTCCCGCGTCACCACGTCGAGATTGCGCAGCACCCGCTCGGCCTGGGCCTGGAAGATGGTTTCGACCTCTTTGCGCACGCCGCTGGCGACGCCGGCGGCGTCGTTCATCAGCCTCGCCATTTCGTCGAAGAAACGATTGGTCGTCTGCACCATGGGCGGCTCCCGCGTAATCGCAGGGAGAATGGGGTGCGGCAACGCGCGGCGCAAGGGCGCTTGACTCCGGCCCCCGCCCCGGCGGATCACGCGTCATGCCGCTGCTCGCGCTTCCCTTTCCCGCCTTCGATCCGATCGCAATTTCCATCGGCCCCTTCGCGATCCGCTGGTACGCGCTCGCCTATGTGGCGGGCATTCTGTTCGCCTGGTGGCTGGCGCGGCGCATCGCCGCCAATCCGGCGCTGTGGGGCGGCCGTTCGCCGATCAAGCCCGCCGACGTCGACGACGTCATCGCCTGGTGCGCGCTCGGCATCGTCGCCGGCGGCCGGCTCGGCTATGTGCTGTTCTACGGACCGGCCTATTTCGCCGCGCATCCGCTGGAGATTTTCGTGCTGTGGCGCGGCGGCATGTCGTTTCACGGCGGATTTCTCGGAACGATCGTGGCGCTCCTCTTGTTCGCGCGCGCGCGCGGCATCCCGATGCTGTCGATGCTGGATCTCGCCGCCATCGTGACGCCGGTTGGAATTTTTCTCGGCCGCCTCGCCAATTTCATCAACGGGGAATTATGGGGCCGCCCGGCCGATGTGCCCTGGGCCTTCGTGTTTCCCCATGCCGGGCCCGAGCCGCGCCATCCGAGCCAGCTCTACGAAGCCGGGATGGAAGGGGTTTTGCTGTTCACGATCGTCTTGATCGCCGCGCGCGCGGGCGCGCTCAAGCGGCCGGGTGCGATCGGCGGCCTGTTCGTCGCCGGCTACGGCCTCGCGCGGATTGCCGGCGAGCGTTTCCGCGAACCCGACGCGCATATCGGTTTTCTCGCCGGGGGGCTGACGATGGGAATGCTATTATCGCTGCCCATGGTGCTTGCGGGTGCGATCGCGATTGTGCGCGC
>WNEY01001606.1_pt1 | contig 16127 bp, 17 predicted proteins | sample 5400531 | NCBI WGS metagenome assembly WNEY01 (sample SAMN13153338, study PRJNA577476) | soil metagenome | isolation source: 200 cm saprolite under Douglas fir tree site 1 | place: USA:California | collected 2015-04-18
ATAGTCGAGCGCGTCCTCGCGCTTCGCCAGGATCTGGCGCATCTCCTCGTCGTAGTACTCGCTGTGCCCGCGGTAGATCTCGGTGGCCTTCGACGCCATCGGTGAGTCGAGATACAGCGGGAGGCGCGGGATCTTCTTGTCATCGAGCAGCCGGTCGAGCTGCCACACGACCTCTTGAGTGCGTCCGATCGCGAAGGACGGCACGAGCAGCACCCCGTTCGCCTGCGCGACGAGCTGTACGGTCTCCGCGAGGATGCGCACGGCTTCCGCCTGCGGCTCGTGCTCGCGTCCGCCGTACGTGGATTCGACCAGTAGATAGTCCGCATCCGTCACCGTCGTGGGATCGCGGATGATCGGCGTGTCGTGACGGCCGACGTCGCCGGAGAACACGATGATCTTCTCACCGGCGCTGTCCTCGATGCGCACGCGGATGATCGCCGAGCCGAGGATGTGACCCGCGTCGAGGAACGTCGCGTAGATGCCCGGAGCGACCAGGGCCTCACGCTCGTACACGACCTCTTTGAAGAGCCGCAGCGCGGCCTCCGTGTCGTCCATCGTGTAGAGGGGCTCGTCGATGCGCGTCTCGACGACGGGCGGTTGACTCCGCAGCGCGACCTCGGGGTCTCGCGTCTCGGCCGCGCTCTCTTCGTCGTCGCCCGCGGCGGCCTCCCGCGTGGCGCTGCGCAAGTCGGCTTCGGCGTCGGTCGATTCCTTCGCGGCGCGGTCGGGATGCTTTCGGCCGAACCGTTCGTCGCGTCGCGCGGCCTCGTCCTGCAGCTTGGCGGAGTCGCGCAGGACGAGACCGGCCAGCTCGACCGTCCCGGCCGTGGCGAAGATCGGCGCGCGCAGGCCACGAGCCACGACGTGCGGGATGAGACCGCAGTGGTCGAGATGCGCGTGCGTGAGCAGCAGCGCGTCGATCTCTTTGGGGTCGTACGCGAGCGGCACGCGGTTGCGGATCGCCTCGTGCGGGTTGCCCTGGAACATGCCGCAGTCGATGAGCACCTTTGCACGCGACGTCGTGAGCAGGAACTGCGATCCCGTGACGGTCGTCGCCGCACCGAGGAACTGCAGCTCCATCTTTGGCTATTCTGCGTGCCCATGTTCGGACCCGTTCTGCGCGGTGATCACGTCACGCTGCGTCCCGCGGACGACAGCGACCCACCGCGGTTCGTTCCCTGGTTCGCCGACATGGAGGTGACGCGTTACCTCGGGCGGCGCACGGCGGTCGCGCTCTACTACGAGGTCGAGACGCTGAAGAAGTTCGGCGAATCCGACAACACCGTGTTCTGGATGATCGAGGCGGACGGCGAGACGATCGGCGCGACCGGCATCCACGCTATCGATTGGATCAACGCGCACGCGACGACCGGCATCGTGATCGGCGCGAAGGAGCACTGGCGCAAGGGCTACGCCACCGAGGCGATGCGCCTCCGCACGCGTTACGCCTTCCGCGAGCTCAATCTCCACAAGCTCATGACCGAGGTCTTCGTCCCGAACGAGGCGAGCCGGCGCGCGCTCGAGAAGAACGGCTATCGCCGGGTCGGGATCAGCCGCGAGCATTTCTTCACCGGGGGTCGGTGGCACGACGTCTGGCATGGCGAGGTGCTCCGCGACGATTGGGAGCGCGCGCAGACGCCCTGAGACATCACTGACCCGTCCCCGTGAGGCTCCTCTGCTAGCCTTCCGACCGGGCGGGTGAACGACGGGTGAAGCGTCCGGGCTGTCTCCTCATCGTGCTGCTGCTCGTCGGAGCGGGTGTGTATCTCTACCTGCCCCGCGGCTCGAACGCGACCGCCGACAACGCCGCCACGGTCGCGGTCCTCAACACCGCGATCGACGCGCAGAAGGGCTCGAACGATTTCGCTCCCGCGCTCGACGGGGACGTCGTCGCGAGCGGCGACTTCGTCCGCTCGAGCAAAGACGGCCGCGCGGTGCTCACGTTCTTCGACGGGTCGACTCTCAGCGTCGACCCCGGCTCGCTGGTGAAGGTCCTCACGCTGAGCCGCGTGGGCAGCGGCGGCATCCAGCTCCTGGTGGAGCAGACCCTCGGCCGGTCGTGGGCCGCGGTGTCCAAGCTGAAGACGCCCGACTCGAAGTTCGAGATCAAGACACCGTCCTCGATCGCCTCCGTCCGCGGCACCGCGTTCGAGACGAACGTCACGGCGAACGCGGACGGCACGAGCTCGGTCACCTACAAGGTCGACGACGGTCAGGTCCTCGTGACGGCCAACGCCGGCGGGAACGTCACGGTGGGCGCGAACCAGCAGGTCACGATCGCCACCAACCAGCCCGCGCCGGCGGCAGCGACAACGCAGGCGCCGACGCCGCGCTTGGTGCTGACCGCATCGAGCGGTCTCGAGTTCGCGATCACCGCCCCCACCGGCGCGACGTGCGGGAACGGACGCAACAAACAGGAGATCTTCGGCTGCGTCGCGAACGGGAACACCGTCACGCTCCGTGAGCCGCCGGGTGGACGCTACTCGGTCTTGATGATCAAGACGACGAGCGTGCCCGGTGTCACGTTGGTCGTCGACGCGTTCCGCGGCACGTCCAAAGAGGCGTCCCGGACGTTCACCGGCACGCCCACGCTCGCAGATCTCGTGCGCTCGGGATTCACCTACGCGGCCACCACGCCGCAGACGGTCTCCGAGTTCGAACCCGCAGCGCCGGTGACGAGCGTGTGCAGCGCGCAAGCCGTCGGTCGGGTGTTCGATGGCGGCGCGATGGAGGATCGCTACGCGCAGCTGCGTACGTACGCCGAGGCCAACAAGGGTCAACCGGTCGCGTTCGTCGTGACCGAAGGCGACCTGACGAAGGCCGGGAACGCGAGCGTGCCGAGCGACGTGCCGGCGACCGTCAGCGATCTCCGCGCGACCATCGACGCCGCGGGCGTGCATCTGTCGGGGCAAGCCGCGGCATCGGTCCTCACAATCAATGCGGCGAGCGACGTCAGCGTCGGCTCGGTGGACGGGAAGCTCGTCGTGCGCATCCGTAGTCTTTCGGCGACACCATTGCCGGGTGGCCTGCTCGACGGTCTCCGCGCCGCGATCGAGAAAAGCTTCGATGATCTGTCGAACGGATTCCCGTTCACCGTGCGTCAGGTCGCGTTGCGCCAGGGCTGCCTGAGCGTGACGGGGACGACGCCCTGATCACGGCCTCCTCCGCGAGGCGCGCGCGCACGGCCTAGCATCGCGACTCGTGGACCCCTCGCTCGACACCCTCGTGCGCGACGCCATGGAGCGCTACCACGTACCCGGCGTCGCGATCGGGATGATCCGCGCGGACGATGTCGACGTGTCCGCGTTCGGCGTGACGAGCGTCGAGCATCCGCTTCCGGTCGACGGCGACACGCTGTTCCAGATCGCGTCGGTCACCAAGACGATGACGGCCACGGTGATCATGCGCCTCATCGAGCGCGACGCTCTCGATCTCGACGCGCCGGTGCGCCGTTACATCCCCGCGTTCCGCCTGCGCGATGCCGCCGCGCAGGAGCGCGCGACGGTCCGCCACCTCGTGACGCACACGGGCGGCTGGCTCGGGGACTGCTTCGCCGACTTCGGCAACGGCGACGATGCCCTCGAGCGCTACGTCGCGGCGATGGCCGAGCTCGAGCAGCTCACGCCGCTGGGCGAGATCTGGCACTACTCGAACTCGAGCTTCGCGCTGCTCGGACGGCTGATCGAGGTCGTCACTGGCAAGACCTACGAGGAGGCCACGCGGGAGCTGCTCTTCATCCCGCTGGGCATGACGCGTTCGTGCTTCTCCGCCGGCGAGGCGATCACGCATCGCGTCGCGATCGGTCACGTCATCGTCGACGAGAAACCGACGGTCGCGCGGCCGTGGGCCTTCCCGCGCGCGACCACGCCGGTCGGCGGCATCGTCTCGACGGCGAACGACCTCATGCGCTACGCGCGCTTCCACCTTGGCGATGGAACAGCGCCGGATGGCGCGCGACTGCTGTCGCGTGACTCGCTCGACCTCATGCGCACGCCGCTCGCGGACGCGGATCTCGATCGCAAGGTGGGTGTCTCGTGGTTCGTCCGCAGCGTCGGCGGCGTGCGCCTCCAGTACCACGGCGGCGTCGCCATCGGGCAACAGGGAGTCCTGATGCTCGCGCCGGACCGCGGCGAGGCCGTCACGGTGCAAACGAACTCGGCGCGTGGCGGGCTCCTTCACCAGGACGTCACCACCTGGTGGCAGCGGCAGCGGCTCAACCTCAACGTGCCGGAGCCCGTCTACATCGAGCTCGACACCGCGCGGTACAAGGAGTACGCCGACCGCTACCGCGCGGAGCTCTCCGACGCCGAGCTCGAGCTCTCGGACACCGGTCTCGTCTATCGCACGTTCTCGCACAACAAGCTCAACGTTCAGCCGAAGCCGCCCGACCCGCCCCCGTCGCGCGTCGCGTTCACGAGCGACGCGCGATTTACGCTGCTCGACGGTCCGCTCAAGGACACGCGCGGAGAATTCCTCCGCGGAGCCGATGGACTGGTGCGGTACCTGCGCGTCGGCGGCCGCGTCTACCGCCGCACCCGGAGCTAGCGCATGCACCAGTACCTCGACATCCTTCGCAAGGCGCTCGAGAGCGGGGTCGACCGCGACGATCGGACCGGCACCGGGACACGTGCGATCTTCGGCGAGGTCATGCGCTTCCGGATGAGTGACGGTTTCCCCGCGGTCACGACGAAGCGGCTCGCGTTCCGCGCGGTCCTCGCCGAGCTGCTCTGGTTCATCGCCGGCAGCTCCGACGTGAACGAGCTGCACGCGCTCGGCACGCGTATCTGGGACGGCAACGCCTACGCGCCGTACTGGGTCGAGAGGTCCCGCTTCGCGGGCGACGCTGGCCGCAACTACGGTCAGCAGTGGCGCGACTGGATCGCGGCGGACGGCCGGCATGTCGATCAGCTCGCCGACGTCGTCAGCGGGATCCGCGAGCGACCGTCGAGCCGCCGCCACGTCGTGACCGCGTGGAATCCGGGAGAGCTCGACGCGACGTCCTTGCCGGCGTGCCACGCGCTGTTCCAGTTCTTCGTCGCCGATGGAAAGCTCTCGCTCATGATGTATCAACGCTCCTGCGATCTGTTCCTCGGCGTGCCGTTCAACATCGCGGAGTACGCCGTGCTGTTGCATCTCGTCGCGCAGTTCACCGGGCTCGTACCCGACGATTTCATCCATGTGCTTGCGGACGCCCACGTCTACCGCGATCACGTGGACGCGGCACGGCGGCAGCTCGCGCGCGAGCCATATCCGTCGCCTCGCCTCGCGCTCGACCCGGGACTACAGAGTCTCGATGACGTCGTCGCGCGTTATCACGAGATCCTCGGTCGGGCACGCGCGGGCGAAAGGCCAGGGCCGTTGCTCGATGCGGTGGCGCGTCTCGAGCAATACCAGTTCCACCCGCCGATCGAAGCGAAGATGGCGGTCTAGTGCGCCGCATGATGATGGCGGCGTGAGCCGCATCGCGTTCGTGGTCGCGGTCGATCGCAACAAGGTGATCGGCAAAGACGGAGGGCTGCCCTGGCGCCTCCCCGACGACATGAGGCACGTGCGTGCGGTCACGATGGGGAAGCCGCTCATCATGGGCCGCCGCACCTACGAGTCGATCGGCCATCCGCTCAAGGGTCGCACGAGCATCGTCCTCACACGCGACCCGGCATTTCATCCGGAGGGCGTGCTCGTCGCCTCGTCGCCCGAGGAGGCGCTGCGGCTCGCGGGCGACGCGCCGGAGATCATCGTGTTCGGCGGCGCGCAGGTGTTCGAGGAATTCCTACCGATGGCGGACCGCCTGTATATGACCACGGTCGATGCCGAGGTGCAGGGCGATACGTACTTCGATATGGGCAAGGACGACTGGCGCGTCGTGTCGAACGAGCGGCACGAGGCCGACGATCGTCACAGGTACGCCTTCAACATCTACGTCCTCGATCGCATCACGCGTCGATGACCGCAAGGGGCGCGGGTTTTGTATGGGACCCACGGGTCGCGACGCATGTCTATCGCGAGGACCATCCGCTGAAGCCGCGCCGTCTCGTCGGCGTGTACGAGACGCTGAAAGGGCTGGGTGCCTTCGCGCGGCCGGATGCGCGCGACCTCACGCCGCGCGCCGCGACGCGGGCCGAGATCGAACGCATCCACGACCGCGACTACGTCGAAGCCGTGATACAGGCGTCCCGCGATCCGGATGGCGATTTTGCCGAGTGGGGCCTTTCGGCTTGGGGTGATACGCCACCGTTCGAGGGCATGCACGAGGTCTCGTTGCTCACGACCGGCGGGACGCTCACGGCAATGGAGGAGGTGATCTCCGGCCGGCTACACGTCGCGTTCAACGGATCGGGCGGCCTGCATCACGCGATGCGCCGTAATGCCTCCGGCTTTTGCATCTACAACGACCCGGCCATCGTCTGCGGGCTGCTCGCCGACCATGGGATGAGGGTCGCGTACGTCGACATCGACGCGCATCACGGCGACGGTGTGCAAGCCGCGTTCTACGACACCGACCAGGTGCTCACCATCAGTCTCCACCAGTACGGGATCATGCCCGACCTCCGGCGTCCGTTCTTTCCCGGGACCGGCACGGCCGACGAGCGCGGCCGTGGTAAGGGCGCGGGGTACAGCATCAATGTCGCGCTTCCGCCCTATACGGACGGCGCGGCGTACGTCCGCGCATTCGATGCGGTCGTGCCGCCACTGCTCGAGCGCTACCGTCCTGACGTGCTCGTCACGCAGCAGGGCATCGACTCGCATTTCGACGATCCGCTGACGCACCTGATGGTGTCCACGCAAGCGCGCGAACACGTGGTGCGCCGCCTGGCCACGACAACCGGGCCGTGGGTCGCGATGGGCGGCGGTGGCTACTCGCTCGACGCGGTGCGACGCACGTGGTCGATGGAGTTCCTCATCATGCTGGGAGCGCCGATCCCCGCGGAGCTCCACGACGCGGATCCGCCGGAGTGGAGCGGCGATCGGCGCGCGCAGATCGACGCGGCGGTCGACGTCGCCGTCACGGGCGCCCTCGGCGCGGCGTGGACCTGAGCCAGGAACCGATCCTCGCCCTCGCGCGGTCGCCGAGCGCCGGCGCGCCCGTCGTGCTGGCGCGCGGCCGGTTACTTTCGGCCGTGCTGCTCGTGTTCGCGGCCACGTGTCTCTCGGCGCTCGGGGCCGTCCGGGTCTCCAGCGAGACGTACATCGACGACCTGTTCCTCGGCGCGACGCGCCATCCTCTCGTGACCGCGATGCTGCAAACGCTCGGCACCGAGCGCACCGCGGTGGTGATCTATCTGGTGCAGCGCTCGTTCGACGCGGTCCTGGTCGCGACCGCGGTCACGCCGATCTTCGTCTGGCTCCTCGGCTCGAGCGCGGTCCAAGCCTCCGCGCGGCTCGCCGGGATCCGCCGTCCGTACCTTCCGCTTTTGGTGTTCTTCGCCTACGCCGCGGCGCTGACCCTCATCCCCGCGAACGTGGCGACGCTCGTTCTCGGGACGGGCGCTACCGTTGGCGCGCAGGTCGCGCAGCTCATCGGACTCGCGTGCCTGGTCTGGCTGGGCGTCATCGCGTATCGCGGCGTGCGCGCGTACTACGCGGTCGATCAGCGTCAGGCGACGCGCATCCTCATCGTTGCGCTGGTGCTGTTCTATCTCGTGCCGCTCATCCTGATCGTCGGCGCGGCCGTCTCGATCATCATCGCCGCGGTCGTGCTCGGATACTTCTGATGCGCCGTCTGGCTGCGGTCCTCACGCTCCGCTGCCCGCGCTGCCTCTCCGGTCACGTATGGCGGGGATTCATCTCGATGAACACGGCGTGCCCCGTGTGTGGCCTGGTGTTCGACCGCGAGTCAGGGTACTTCGCGGGCGCGATGGTCGTCAGTTACGCCCTGGCTGTGCCGATCCTGGCCGCGATGGTCATCGCGCTCATCCTCATCGGCGGCCTCGATGCCGTCGTCGCGCTGATCATCGGCAACACCGGGTACCTCGTGCTCGTGCCGTTCATCTTCCGGTACTCGCGCGTGTTGTGGCTGCATCTCGACTGGCTCATCGATCCCGGCGAACGGTCCTGAGCGCGTCTGGCGCGGCTACGATAGCTCGGCGATGAGCGTGCTCGAGATGCGAGATCTCACGAAGGACTTCGCGGGATTCCGCGCTGTCGACCGCGTCTCGCTCGCGCTCGACGACGGAAAGGTCCACGCGCTCGTGGGGCCGAACGGCGCCGGGAAGACCACGCTCTTTCACATGCTGACCGGATTCGTGAAGCCCTCCTCGGGCAGCATCGTCGCGTTCGGTGCTGATGTCACCGGACTCAGCCCGGATCGCATCAGCCGCATGGGTATCGCGCGCTCGTTCCAGATCACGAGCCTCTTCGACCGCCGCACCGCGCTCGAGCATGTTGTCCTGGCGCTCCACGTCGCGGACCCCGTCAGCCTCCACTTCTGGACGTCGGAGCGCGCGGTGGCGCGCTATCGCGAACGAGCGATGGCCATCCTTGAGGAGGTCGGCCTCGGCTCGGTCGCCGCGCGCACCGCGGACAGCCTGCCATACGGGCAGAAGCGTGCCCTGGAGCTCGCACTCGCTCTCGCGCTCGAGCCACGGCTTCTGCTGCTCGACGAGCCGACCTCGGGGATGAGCCTCGAGGACGTACAGCGCACGATCGCGCTCGTCCGTCACGTCCGTGCCGGCCGCACCGTCCTCCTCGTCGAGCACAACATGGGTGTCGTCGCGGAGCTTGCCGATCGCGTGATCGTCATGCAGCAAGGTCGCGTGATCGCCGACGGCGCCTACGAGCGGGTCAGGCACGATCCCGCGGTCATCGCCGCGTATCTCGGACAGATCGATGCTTGAAGTGCAGAACCTCACCGCGTGGTATGGGCAGGCGCAAGCGCTTCGCGAGGTGAGCTTCGAGGTGAAGGAGGGTGAGCTCATCACGCTCGTTGGGCGCAACGGCGCGGGAAAGAGCACGACGCTTCGCTGTGTCATGGGGCTGCATGCACAGATGAGCGGCGCGGTGCGTCTTGCCGGCCGCGACCTGACGAACCTCGCCGCTCACGAGCGCGCGCGCCGCGGTCTCGGCTACGTCCCGGACGATCGTGGCATCTACGCGACGCTCACCGTCGAGGAGAACCTCCTGCTGCCGCCGCAGGTGGGCACCACACGCTGGCCGCTCGAACGCGTCTACAAGGCGTTCCCGGTGCTCAGGGAGCGTCGCCGTCATCCCGGCACGAAGCTCTCCGGCGGCGAGCAGCAGGCGCTCTCGATCGCGCGGACGCTCCGGATGGGCGCGAAGGTCGTCCTGCTCGACGAGCCCACCGAGGGCCTCGCGCCGGTCCTGGTCCAGCAGCTCCGCGACATCCTGCTCGAGGCGAAACGCGACGGTTTGACGATGCTCCTCGTCGAGCAGAATCTGCGGTTCGCCATGGCGGTGGCGGACCGCCACTATCTGCTCGCGGAGGGCACCGTCGTGCAAACGTTCGGCAACGCGGAGATCGCCGCGCGCGAACACGAGCTGCTCCGGCACCTTGGTGTCTAGCGTTACGCGTCAGCGAATGGGAGGAACCGATATGAAACGCGTGCTCGCGCTCGCGATGATTGCCGCGGTCGTGACCGCGGCGTGTGGTGCGGCCGCGCCGACGGGCGCTGCGACCGCGACCCCCGCGCAGGTGAAGCTCACCGACGGGAAGCTGGTCATCGGGGTGATCAACGACCAATCGCTGGTCTACGCCGATCTCTCCGGCAAGAACGCCGTCGAAGCGGTGAAGATGGCGGTCGAGGACTTCAAGGCGAAGTACGGCGACAACGCGCTCGGCGGTCCGGTCGAGGTGATCACGGCGGATCACCAGAACAAGCCGGACCTCGCGAGCTCGAAGGCCCAGGAGTTCTACGAGCGGAACAACGCCGACATCATCCTCGACGTCCCCACGTCCTCGGCGGCGCTCGCGATCGCGAAGGTCGCGAACGACGAGAAGAAGCTGTACATCAACATCACCGCAGCGACCACCGATCTCACCGGCGCGAGCTGCAACAAGTACACCTTCCACTACGCATACGACACGTACATGCTCGCCGCCGGGACCGGGAAATGGGTCACGGAGAACCTCGGCAAGCAGTGGTACATCATCTATCCGAACTACGCGTTCGGTCAGGACATGGAGAAATCCTTCCGAGGCGCGGTCACGAAGTTCGGCGGCACGGTGATCCAGTCCGACGGCTCACCGTTCCCGAACACGAGCGGTGACTTCTCAAATCTCCTCGTGAAGGCGGGTCAGCTGAAGCCGCAGATCCTCGGCGTCATGCAGGCCGGCGGCGATCTCGTGAACGTCGTGAAGCAGTACAACCAGTTCAAGCTGAACGACCAGGGCATCAAGCTCGCGGTCGGCCTGCTCTTCGACACCGACATCACCGCGATCGGTCAGGACCAGATGGCCGGGATCGTCTACACGACCCCGTGGGTGTGGAGCATGGACGACCAGGCCAAGCAGTTCGCCGACAAGTTCCTGAAGCGCACCGGCATCCGCCCGACGTTCGCGCACGCCGGGAACTACTCCGCGGCGTGGCAGTACATGGAGGCGATCCGTCGCGCCGGCACCGACGACGCCGACGCCGTCGTGAAGCAGCTCGAGGGTTACAAGTTCAACGACTTCTTCATCCGCAACGGCAACATCCGCGCCGAGGACCACTGGGTCATGCACGACGCGCTCCTCGCGCAGGTGAAACCCTCCTCCGAGGCCAAGGAGAAGTTCGACTACTCCAAGGTCCTCGGAACGATCCCCGCGGAGACCGCGTCACGTCCGCTGGCCGACGCAAACTGCAAGAAATAGGTCGCTGAGTGCGGCGCGTCCCGTTGGGGCGCGCCGCACGAGCCCCACATGGACCTCGGCTACGTCTCCGTCCAGCTCTTCAACGGCTTGGTGAACGGCGCGTTCTACGCGCTGCTGTCGCTCGGCCTCGCGATCATCTTCGGCGTCCTGCGCGTCGTGAACTTCGCGCACGGCGCGGTGTACATGCTCGGCGCGTTCGCCGCGTACCTGCTGCTTCAGCAGTTCGGTATCGGCTTCTGGCCGGCGCTCGTGCTCGCGCCCATCGGTGTCGCGCTCGCCGGCATCGTCGTCGAGCGGCTGCTCCTGCGCCGGCTCTACGGCCTCGACCCGCTGTACAGCTTCCTCCTCACCTTCGGGCTCGCGCTCTTCCTCCAGGATGCGATGCGGCTGCGCTTCGGGATCCAGGGCCAGCCGTATCCGACGCCGGACGAGCTCTCCGCATCGGTGTCGCTCGGGCCCGTCAGCTACCCGGTCTACCGGCTGTTCGTCATCGCGTTCTCGCTGCTGATATGTGTCGCGACCTGGTACCTCATCGAACGCACCCGGCTCGGCATGGTGGTCCGCGCCGCCACGGAGCGCGCCGAGCTCACGCGGGCCCTCGGCATCGACGTCGACCGTTGGGTCACGGCCGTCTTCGCCATCGGGATCGCCCTCGCGGCGCTCGCGGGGGTGCTCGCGGCACCGATGCGGAACGTCGCGCCGCTCATGGGCTCCGAGCTGATCATCCTGACCTTCGCGGTCGTCGTGATCGGTGGCCTCGGCTCGATCGTCGGCGCGGTCACTGCCGGATTCCTCATCGGCGTGCTCGCGAGCCTGGGCGCGGTCTTCAACCCCGCGTTCGAGAACGTCATCGTCTTCGCGCTCATGGCGGTCGTGCTGCTCGTGCGGCCCGCGGGCCTGTTCGGCTCGCGTGAGGCGGCATGACGCGACGCGACATCGCGCTGGTCGCCGTCGGCATCGGCATCGCCCTGTTGCTGCCACGCGTCCTCTATTCGGCCCTCGCGCTGCGCATCGTGCTGTGGGCGCTCTTCGCCGTGTCGGTCGATCTCCTCCTCGGGTACGGCGGGATGTTGTCGTTCGGGCACGCGGCGTTCTGGGGCGCGGGCGGCTACGCGGCCGCGCTCCTCGCGAAGGCCTACCAGCTGCCGTTCCCCGTGGCAGCGCTCGGTGGGATCGCGCTCGCGATGGCGCTCGCCGCGCCGATCGGGTATCTCGCGATCCGTCGGCGCGGGATCTACTTCGCGATGGTGACGCTCGCCTTCGCGCAGATGCTCTTCTACGTAGTGAATGAGCTGCGGGATCTCACCGGCGGCGAGAACGGCGTGCAGGGCGTCCCGAAGATCCTTCCGGGGATCGCGGTGGGCCGGACCTCGGACTTCTACTACGCCGCGTTGCCTCTCGTGCTCATCGGGTTCTTCGTCGCGTACCGTATCGTCCACTCGCCCTTTGGTCACGTGCTCGTCTCGATCCGCGACAACGAGGCGCGCGCGCAGGCCCTGGGTTATCCCACACAGCGCTACAAGCTCATCGCGTTCGTGCTGTCCGGCGGGATCGCCGGTCTCGCGGGTTCTCTCTTCGCCATCGGTAACAGCTTCGCGTCGCTCGAGCTTCTCCACTGGACGACATCGGGCAGCGCGGTGCTCATGACCGTGCTCGGTGGCATGGGAACCCTCTGGGGCGGGGCTGTCGGCGCGGCGATCGTCCTGCTGCTGGAGGACTCGCTGTCGAGCGTGACCGAAGCGCCCGGCATCGTCACCGGCGCGATCCTCATCGGCATCGTTCTCGGCTTCCGGCGAGGCCTCGCGCCCGCGTTGCAACGTGTCGCGGTCCTCGTGTGGGCCCGGCTCAGCGCGATGGGCGCATCTCGCCAGGTGTAGCGTCGACGCTGACGTCCTCGTCGTCGGGGCCGGCCACGGCGGGCTCGCGGTGGCTCACGATCTGAGGCGCGCCGGGCGGGACGTCCTCATCGTGGATGCGCACGATCGCGTGGGTGACGCGTGGCGCACCCGCTGGGATTCGCTGCGACTATTCACGCCGCGCGACCTCGACATCCTCCCGGGCCTGCCGTTCCCGCGCGGCGAGGATCCGTTCCCGAACAAGAACGAGGTCGCCGATTACCAGGAGCGGTACGCGCGCGAGATGGGATTCCCGGTGCGGCTGGGCGCCGGCGTGCGCGCGCTCCGGCGCTCGGGGGATCTCTTCGAAGCAACCGCCGGCGACCAGCTCATCCGCGCGCGCTCGGTCGTGATCGCCGGCGGCCACTTCCAGGCGCCCAACCTCCCCGACTTCGCGGCGCGGCTCGATCCCTCCGTGCTCCAGCTGCACAGCCGCGACTACCAGAGAGCGCGCGATCTGCCCGAGGGACCGGTCGTTGTGATCGGCGCGGCGAACTCCGGCGGCGACATCGCCGTAGAGGTCGCGCGCGAGCGGCCGACCACCATCGCGATCGGCACGCGCAGGCCGTTAGCGCCGAAGCGCTATCGCTCGCCCGCGTGGTGGGAGCTCGCGCTCCTACGTGACCGCGTCTTCCACGAGCGCACCGCCAACGTGAGGTGGCTCCCGTGGCCGCTGCGCGCCGGCGGGTATCTCGAGGCCGATCTCGATCGTGCCGCGGCCGAACACGGACTCCGGCTCGCGCCGCGCGCGGTGGACGCCCGCGGGGACGAAGTGCGATTCGCCGACGGCACCACAGCGAGTGCGCGCACCGTGATCTGGGCCACCGGCTACCGTGCCGATCACTCCTGGATCGACGCGCCGAAAGAGAACGGTCTCATCCCGATCGGCCGGCACGGGCGCACTCCGGTCGCGGGACTCCACTTCGTGCGCGGGCGTTTCCTGTTCGCGATCTCGCGGCATGCGCGCGACGTCGCGCGCGACATCGGCCGAAAGGGTTGACGCCGCGCGCGATCGCGGAGGTCTAGACGCGCTTCGGGTTCGTGATCGCGCGGACGAGCGCGACGATGAGCAGCCCGACGAGGAACAGGAACCCGATCGACAGCACCGCCGCGATATCGAGCACGGGCGGTCCCTGCGGCTCCGGGAAGATGCCCTGGAACGGACGGACCAGCGGCTCGGTCGCGCCGTAGAGGGCGGCGATGAGCGGTTGATTCGAGTTCGCGCCTGCGAGCTTGAAGAAGAATCGGAGGAGCAGCAGCACCTCGAGCACGCTGAAGATGAGCGTGACGATGTTCGTCGCGGTCCAGACCGACGTAGGCGCGCCGGACCCGACGTTGACGTTCGACGCCGCAGGTGCCGTCGTCAGGGGCCGCTCGCCGAGCTGCTCGTAGCGTTCGACACGCTCGACGCGTTCGGTGGGATGGTCGTCGTGTTGTGTGCTTGTCATGGCGAGCGAGCCAGCAGGGACCGTGCCAAGCGGGTAACCTGCCGAGCGTGGAGGCATTCCCTTTTCGCTACCGGCAGCGCGTGCGCTTCGGCGAAACGGACCTCCAGAACGTCGTGTACTACGCCAACTATCTGGTCTACGCGGAGGTCGGACGCGTCGCGTATCTGCGCGAGCTGGGCCTGCCGTACGCCGACATCGTCGCGAAGGGCCTCGACTTCACGATCGGCGAGGCGAGCGTTCGCTATCGCGCGCCGCTGCGCTTCGACGACGAGTTCGACATCGGCGTTCGCGTGGGTGTGATCCGCCACTCCTCGTGGGCGTTCGACTACGCGGTCGATCGCGCCGATGGGCTGCGCTGCGCGGACATGACGACGGTGCAGGTGATGATCGACCGCTCGAGCTTCCGCCCGACGCGCATCCCGGCCGCGCTGCGCGCGACGCTGGAGAAGGCGAAGGAGACGAAGGGCGCGCGGCCCTCCTGATAGATGGACACACAGCTTCCCGAAGACATCCGGCTCCTTCAGCGGACCGTGCGCGGATTCGTCGACGACGTGCTCGCGCCGTGCGCGAAAGAGATCGAGGAGAAGGACGAGATCCCGCGCGCGCTCATCGCGAAGATGGGCGCGGCGGGACTCTTTGGCATCGGCCACGAGGAGGCGCTGGGCGGGCAGGGCTTTGGCAAGCTCGGCTACTGCGTCGCCGTGGAGCAGCTCGCACGCGTGAACGCGTCCCTCTGGAACGTCGTCGGTGGATCGGCGGGCCTGTGCGGCACCGCGATGTCGGTCGGCGGACCGGACGAGGTACGCCGGCGTTATCTCCCGGATCTCTTCAGCGGTCGAAAGATCGGTGCGTACGCGCTGTCCGAGCCCGGCGCGGGCAGCGACGCGGGGAGTCTCAAAACGGCGGCGCGCCGCGACGGCGACGCCTACCTCATCGACGGCGCGAAGACGTTCATCACCAACGCGCCGATCGCCGACGTGTTCGTCGTCTTCGCGAACGCTGCCCCCGCCACCGGATCGAAGGGCATCACCGCCTTCGTCGTCGAGCGCGGCGCGACGGGACTCGAGATCGGGCCGAACGACGAGAAGATGGGTCTCCACGGATCCACCACGGCGCAGCTCTACTTCAGCGGTCTGCGCGTCGACGTCACGCAGCGTGTCGGGAACGAGGGCGACGGCTTCAAGATCGCGCTCCGCACGCTCGACTTCGGACGGCTCGGCCTGGCGGCGCACTCGGTCGGCGCGGCGCAGCGACTCCTCGAGGCGTCCGTCGAGCACGCGAAGGCGCGCGTGCAGTTCGGCGCGCCGATCGGCGCGAACCAGGCGATCCAGTGGATGCTCGCGGACGCCGCGACCGAGATCCACGCCGGGCGCCTCATGGTGTACGACGCCGCGTCGCGCGCCGACCGCGGCGAACGCATCACCGACCGCGCGGCGATGGCCAAGCTCTTCGCGACCGAGATGCTCGGCCGCGTCGCCGACGCTGCGGTCCAGATCCACGGTGGGATGGGGTACATGCGCGAGCTCTGGATCGAGCGCGCCTACCGCGACGCCCGTATCACACGCATTTACGAGGGCACGAGCGAGATCCAACGCGTCGTCATCGCCGGCGCGCTGTTAGCGGACAGCTAGCGGTCGGCGGCGTCCGATCGCTGTGGATAACCGCGCGATTCCAGTGGATAAGCCGAAACCAGAAGCGTGGAAGACCCGAAAACTGTGGATAAAAGGGCTGTGCTGAGAGCGGTCACACCGGGCGGCCATCCGGCGATCACGGCGGGGTGGCTTGTCGGTCTGGCGCTCGTCGCTGTCGCGGCCGTCGTCCTCTTCCTCGGCGCCATCACGAACGCGGAGCTCCTCGCGCTGGGCGCGATCGTCGTGTTCGTCGCCGCGTCCGTCGCATACCAGCTACGCCTCCGCCGTTTCAGCGCGACGCTCGTCGCCACCGAGGAGGCGCTCGACGCCGGCGACACCAAACGCG
>WNEY01001607.1_pt1 | contig 16126 bp, 16 predicted proteins | sample 5400531 | NCBI WGS metagenome assembly WNEY01 (sample SAMN13153338, study PRJNA577476) | soil metagenome | isolation source: 200 cm saprolite under Douglas fir tree site 1 | place: USA:California | collected 2015-04-18
ACGGCGTACTGAGCGGCACGCCGACCGCCCCGGGAACGGCGTCCTTTACGGCGAAGGTCACAGCCGGGGGCGCGAGCGCGCAACGACAGTTCTCTCTCGGCGTCGCCGCCGGCCTGGCGATCGCAGCACCCGCGACCAAGGTGGCGGAGGTGGCAGTTCCACTCACGATCGAGCTCAACGCAACCGGCGGCAGCGCCCCGTATCGCTGGGAGCTCACCCAAGGCTCGCTGCCGACGCACGTGGGCTTCATCGGCGACCAGGGCAACGGCTCGACCGCAATGATCAAGGGCGTGCCCGCAACCTCGGGCAGCTTCCCGCTCACCTTTCGGGTCACCGATGTTCTTGGGCGGAGCACGCTACACACGATCACCCTGGACGTGGCCGACAAGCTCCGGCTGACGGCGAAGCTGCCACGCGTCGCGCGCGTCGCGAAGCTGTACCGCGCACACGGCGTCGCCGAGGGCGGTTACGGCAAGCGCACCTGGAGCATCGCTCGCGGCGTCCTGCCGGCCGGCTTGCAGCTGGATTCGAAGACGGGTTTCATCACCGGCAGACCGGCACGCCGCGGCAGCTACGTCTTCTACCTGGTGGCAAAGGACGAGCTCGGAGCGTCCCGGTCGCTGAAGATCAGCATCGTGATCCGTCCTTAGGCGGACCCGACCGACGCGCAGCGCCGCTAACCGATGCCGAGGATGAACTTGGCGTCGTCGGACATGCGGTCGGGCGTCCAGGGCGGATCCCAGGTCAGCTCGATCTCCACGTCCTCGACTCCGTTGATCTCACGGGCTGTGCGGACGATGTCCTCCTGGATCATCGGCCCGGCGGGACAGCCCATCGACGTGAGGCTGTGGATGACCTTGATGCGCGGCCCGTTTACCTCGACGTCGTAAAGCAGGCCGAGCTCGACGATGTCCATCCCGAGCTCGGGATCCTCGACCTGCTTGAGCGCCTCGAAGACTTCTTCCTTTGTCGGCATGCGGCGAGTCTAGCTAGTTGCCCAGTAGTCGGACTTCCTCGCGCCGCTCGCGGGCGAAGAAGTGGATTCCGTCGATGAACCGCACCCAGTTGCAGCGCGTGCACATGACGAGCGAGTGCGTGCGCGCCGAGTCGGTGAGGAAGCGGACACCGCGCAACAGGTCCCCGTTCGAGACGCCCGTCGCAGCGACGATCACCTCCCCCGGAGCAAGCTCTTCTGTCGTGAAGACGCGCGTCGCGTCCTCGATCCCGAGCTCGCGTGCCTCGTCGATCTCGCGGCGCGACGTCGGCCAGAGCTGCGCCTGCAGCTCGCCACCGAGACAGCGCAGAGCGGCGGCCGACATGATTGCCTGCCGCGTACCGCCGATCCCGACCGCCATGTGGTCGTTCGTGCCACGGATTGCCGCCGAGATCGATGCGGTGACCGTGCCGTCCTGGATCAGTTTGATCCGTGCCCCTGAGGCGCGAATCTCCTCGATCAGGTCGTGATGACGCGGACGGTCGAGCACGATCGTCGTGATGTCGTTGGGTCTGCGTCCGAACGCGTCGGCGATCGCCTGCACGTTCTCGCCCATCGACTTGAGGAGATCGATCGAGCCGCGCGCGCGCGGGCCGACGGCGAGCTTGCGCATGTACATGTCGGGCAGCTCGAGGAGGGAGCCGCGCTCGCCGACCGCGATCATCGACATCGCCCCGTTGCCGCCACGCGCGACGACGCCGCGACCCTCCAGCGGGTCGAGCGCAAGATCGACCGTCTCGCCTCCCGCACCGATATCCTCGCCCGCTCGAAGCGGAGAACCTTCCATCGCCGAGCCGATCACGACTCTCCCCTGGATCGGAAAGTCATCGAGCACAGCGCGCATCGCAGCGGCTGCATCTGCCTCGGCTGCATCCTGATCCGCCCGCCCGAGCCAGCGTGCCGCCGTCAACGCGCCGCCTTCGGTGACACGAACGTATTGCTCGCAGAGGCAGAGGGCCGTGGCAGGAGGCTGCTGCTCTGCCAGATTCACCGCCTCGTCGACCGTTTCAGCCATTCACACCCGTTGTACCTGTTCGGCGCTCGCCAGGACGAGCTCGAGCAGGGAGTCGATTGCCCCTCTGATGTCGTTGTTGACGATCACAGGAACGTTGTGGCGCTTGGCGCGCCTGACGATGTGATCCTGGACGCGACGAATGTCGTCCAGCCGCTCGATGTACTTCGCATGCGGCCGGAGACCGTCCAGCCCGGCGTCTCGAACCATGAAGTGCGTGCTGTGCACCTCTTCGTCCTCGATCGCGAGCACGCACTGCACGACGAGCGCCCCGTCGATGCGCGGCAGCATCCCCGGGACCAGGTGCACGCCCTCGAGCACCATCGACCATCCCTCTTCGAGCGCGCGTTCGATGGAGGCCCGTACACCGACCATCACGTTGCGTGTCTGCTCGAGGAACCCGGCGATGACCGGGTCCTCTGCCTGCTCCGGCTCGCGCAAGCCCGCGGCCGCCTCGAAGCTCGAGTAATGGATCGACGGCATGAACTCCTTCGAGAAGAACGCCCGCATCGTCTGCCGGACGAAGTCCGTCGAGGTGACGCGCGTGATCCCGAGCCGGTACGCGGCCTCGGTCGCGACCGTCGACTTACCCGTGCCGGTCGCTCCGCCGACGAGGACGATCACCGGCAGGTCGAGCTCCTGAAGCTCCCGGAAGCGGCGCAGCCGCCGCAAGGCCTCCGTGCCTTCCTTCTCGCCGAGGACCTCGACGGCGAGCTCCTCGACCCGCTCGAGCTCGACGCTCTGCTCGCCCCGGTCGAGCAGATCCTGGTCGATCCGCTTTGCGAGCTCGTACGCGGGGCCCAGTCGGACGCCGACGGCGACCAGCGCCCGCGCCATCAGTCCCTTCGAGTACGGGTGATCGGGCGTGCCGAGCGGCAGCGGCTCCGAGTGGCGTGGTTGGTTCATGTTCTTGCTCCGGCAGGAACGAGACCAAGGATCGCGTCGTCCAACTCCGGCGAGACGACCTCGTTCTCGGCGAAGACGACCGGCACACCTCGCGCCTGCGCGGCCACGGCCACGAGATCGATCGCCGCAGCTTTGATCTCGACCAGATACACGTCGGCGTCCGCCCGTTCGAGATCCTCGCTGAGCAGAGTGCGGTTGGCCAGGTTGCGCGACACGCTCACGACCTCGGCATCGAGATGGTCCGTCGGCGCCGCACCGGTGGTGAAAACCGCCACGCGCCGTCCCTGCAGGGGAGCGATCGGTCGCAGACGGAGCTCCGCTTCCAGAACGGGAATCCTCTTCAACGCACGGATCGCTCCGACGTCGCCCCCACCGACGAGCACGACCAGATCCGAGACGAGCACGCGGTACGCGTTGAGGTACGCAAGCGGATCATGCCCACGGCCGCTGACGAGAATCCGCGCGTCGACGTCGATCGGCGGGATCGCCGCGCCGCTGCCGTCGAAGACGACGACGTCGGGCTCGCGCTCCGCCGCGAGAGCCGCGCCCTGCAAGACATTGGACGTGGTCACCGCACCGGCCAGCCCGCCGCCTGCTCGCCGGCAGCCAATCGTGACCACGCCGGTGAGTGCAGCGGTCTCGAGGTAGTCCGACGCCGCGTGATGCCCCTCGTGTGAAAGGTCGAGCAGTGATGCGAGGGTCGGCTGCACGGCGGCGATCTGCGGCTCCGCGGGTCCGCCCCGCCCCATCGCAACCACGACTACGTCGCGATCCCGTGCCAGCAAGCGCGCGACGTGTCCGGTGACGGCGGTCTTGCCGACACGCTTGCCGGTTCCGATCACCGCCAGCGACGGAAGCGGAAACGACGCGTACGGCGGCGGCGAAAAGTGGAAATCGGCCCCCTCGTAGCGCAACCCGGCTGCCAGGACGCGGCTCGCGAGCAGCAGCCGCTCGCGCGGTCCCAGGACGGGCTCGTCCGACATGTCCACCACGACCTCGGCGTCCGAGAATCCATCCTCGAGCGCAGCCAGGGCCGGCACGCCGTACTCGATGTCGCCACGCAGCTTCTCCGTGCCACCCGCAAGCCAGGCGCCGATTACCTCGTACGGCAGCTCCGCGATCGCGTCGCGCAGGACCGGCGGATAGTGCTCGCCGTCGATCACCACCAACGCCCGGGTCATCGCCGCGAGGTCACCTCCCCTTCGATTCGAGCCGTGTACTTCTCGAACTCGAGCGTGTCGATCGCGAACTGGATGATCTTCTCCTGGCCGTGGAACGGGTACTTGCGCCACACGTCGACGTGTGTCCCGGAGAACTCGATCACGTTGTAACAGGGTCGTGTGTTCCCGCGCAGGCGCAGGGACGACACGGTTCCTGCGTTGACGATGAAGAGATTCTCCAGCCGCCACGCGTACGGCACATGTTTGTGCCCCGACAGCACCAGGTTGACACCGGCGCGCTGGAGACATTCGATCGTGTCGCCGGCGTCGTAGATGATGTTGCGCTCGCGGCCGGTTCCCGGAACCGGCAGCAGGTGGTGGTGGCAGACGAAGACGCGGAGGTCGGCCGGCGCGGCGAAGCTTTCCTCGATCCAGGCGTACCGGCCGCGACCGATCTGGCCGTGGTCGAGGTCGGGCTCCGTGGAGTCGACCGCCACGACCGTGACTCCGCCGACGCGGGCCACCGAGTTACGGTCGCCGAAGAGCTGCTCGAAGTGGACGTAGCCGACGTTGCGCGAGTCGTGGTTGCCAGGAATGATGACGACGTCCTCGCAGGCGATCGTGTCGATGTACTCCTTCGCGAGCGCGTACTCCTCCTTGAAGCCAAAGGTCGTCAAGTCGCCGGAGATGACGACGATGTCCGGCTGGATGTCGTTGACCTCGGTGATCGCACGCTCGAGCAGGTTCGGCAGGAAAAACTGCGTGCCGCAGTGCAGATCCGAGATCTGGACGATCGTGAACGTGCCGTCACGGGTCGCCATGGGCGAAGTGTAGGCGGCCAAAGGCCATCCGGACCGGTTGCTACCCTGAATCCAGGTGATACTGGAAACGCCTGATTTCCAGGCATATCGAGGCCAGGAACCTCCCCGCTTCGCAAACAAGGCAGAGTTGGAATGCGCCAAGGTCCTGGACTACTACGGTGTGCCCTGGGAGTACGAGCCGAAGACCTTCGTCCTCGAGGAGGACGAGGACGGCCGGGTCGTCGAGGCGTTCAAGCCCGACTTCTATCTGCCTGAGCAGGACCTGTACGTGGAGGTCACGGTGATGAAGCAATCGCTCGTGACGAGGAAGAACCGCAAGCTGAGGAAGCTGCGCGAGCGCTATCCCGACGTGCGCGTGAAGCTCTTCTACAAGCGCGACATCGAGCGCCTGGCGGAGCGATACCACCTCGAGCTCGCGTCGTAGCCTCCGAGTCGCGGCTCGGGGAGGTCTACCTCACGAGCGAGGAGCTACGGACGCGTGTCCGCGAGCTCGGGCGCGAGATCTCCCGTGACTACGAAGGCCGCGAGCCTCTGCTCGTCGCCCCGCTCAAGGCCAGCATCGTCTTCGTCTCCGACCTGTCCCGCGCGCTCGGGATCCACCACGGCGTCGACTTCATCGAGCTCGCGAGCTACGCGGCCGGTGCCGACCAGGGCGGCCATGCCCGCATCCGCCTCCTCAAGGACCTGGACGCGGAGATCACAGGCCGCCACGTCCTGATCGTCGAGGACGTGATCGACACGGGCCTCACGCTCAACTACCTCTGCAAGACGCTCGCGCTCCGCGACCCTGCCTCACTGGCCGCCGTCACCCTCCTCGACCGCCCCTATCGCCGCCTGGTGGAGGACGTGCCCGTCCGCTACGTGGGCTTCACGGTGCCCGACGAGCTGTTCGTGGGCTACGGGTTCGACGTCCAGGAGCGCTACCGCAATCTGCCCGATCTGCACGTTCTCCGCCGAGAAACTTAGCCAAGGCTAAACTTCGAGGCGGGATGATGGCAACCCGTGCAGAGGAGGGCCCACGCCTGCCTGGGGCGGGCGAGCGCGTGCTCCGCGGCGGACGAAAGAGCTTCTGGCCATTCCTGGGACCGGCCTTCATCGCCTGTGTCGCATACATCGACCCGGGCAATTTCGCCACGAACGTCGCGGGAGGGTCGAAGTTCGGCTTCACGCTCGTGTGGGTGATCGTCGCGTCGAACTTGATGGCGATGTTGATTCAGACCCTCTCCGCCAAGCTCGGCATCGCGACTGGCAGGAATCTCCCCGAGCTCTGCCGTGAACGCTTCTCGCGACGCACATCCTTAGCACTTTGGGTCCAGGCCGAGATCATCGCGATGGCGACAGACCTGGCCGAGTTTCTCGGCGCGGCAGTTGGTATTCACCTCTTACTGGGCGTTCCGCTGTTTCCTGCGGCGGTCGTCACAGGCGTGATCACGTTGCTGATCCTCGGCCTGCAGCGTCGAGGTTTCCGGCCATTCGAAGCCGTCATCACGGCTTTCGTCTTCGTCATCGGCGGGTGCTATCTCGCGGAGATCTGGTTTGCCCACCCCCCGCTCTGGACAGTGGCCAAACACGCCGTCGTGCCCGAATTCGCCGGAAGCGAGTCCGTACTGCTGGCTGTCGGGATCATCGGCGCAACGGTCATGCCGCATGTGATCTACCTTCACTCTGCGCTGACTCAGCAGCGAATCGTTCCGCGAGACGACGACGAGGCGCGTGCGCTCTACCGATACACCCGGCTGGACGTGCTACTTGCGATGTCGATGGCGGGGCTGATCAACGTCGCGATGCTCGTCGTCGCGGCGACGGTCTTTTTTGGCAGCGGCCTGACCAACATTGATTCGCTCGAGGGCGCCCACCGGACGCTCGAACCGATTCTCGGCGGTGCGTCGAGCGTGCTCTTCGCGTTGGCGCTGACCGCGTCTGGCCTGTCAAGCTCGACTGTTGGCACGATGTCCGGCCAGGTCGTGATGCAAGGATTCATCCGGCGGCGGATTCCGCTGTTCGTGCGGCGGCTGGTGACGATGATTCCCGCTTTTGTCGTCATCGGCATCGGGCTCGATCCCTCGCGGACGCTGGTGATCAGCCAGGTCGTCCTCTCGTTCGGAATTCCATTCGCACTGATTCCCTTAGTGATGTTCACGAGCCGTCGCGACGTGATGGGCGTGCTGGTGAACCACCGCCTGACGATCGCGTCAGCGGTCGTGGTCGCCACGATCATCTCCGGCCTGAACATCTTCCTGCTCGGGCAGACCTTTGGACTGCTGGGATGAAAACGGGGCGGCTTACGCCGCCCCGCGATTCACCATCTGTACCAGCGAGCTCCCTCCGCACCTCGTGCGAAGAACCCGGCGATCCAGACAACGTGGGGAGTTACCCCGTGACCGCTCCCGAAAACAACCGGCCGCCCCGGGGGAGGCGGCCGGCGTCGTCGGGAGACGATCCGTCCGTACCACGGCACGACTCTGTCCTCGACTCCCGCCGGGTACGAATTACAACGGGGAAACGTACGACTTGGGAATCTAGGTACGGCCTAGAGGTATCCCAGCGGATCCACGGGGTTCCCGTTGATCCGGACCTCGAAGTGGAGATGCGCTCCGAAGCTGTGGCCCGTGTTCCCGACGTAGCCGATCACCTGACCCTGCGACACCTGGGCCCCACTCGAGACCGCGTACGAGGATTGGTGTGCGTAGCAGGTCGCCATCCCGCCACCGTGGTCGATGCAGGTGTAGTTGCCGTAGCCGCCGTTCCAGCCGGCGAGCGCGACGGTCCCTGAAGCCGCGGCATGGATCGGAGTGCCGTACGGGGCGCCGATGTCGATGCCGGCGTGGAGCCTCCCCCACCGGTAGCCGAACGGACTGGTGACCGGACCACTCACGGGCCAGATCAGGCCTGACGAGGAAGGTGTCGTGTCGCTCGCGCCCTGCGCGGCGGCGAGCTGCCCCCGGATGCTTGCGTCCTGGGCGGCGAGCGCGTTCGCCTCGGCGATAAAGGCCTTCTCCTGTTTGCGCGTGGTGGCAAGCTGCCCCTTCTGCCTCTTGCGCTTCCCCGCGAGGGATCCCTGTTTCGCGAGCAGCAGGCTCTTCACGTCCCGCTGCTGCTGCGTGCGCACGGCGACTACCTGCGTCTCGGAATGCACGCGGGCGCGGATCGTCTTCGTGCGCTCGCGGGCGACATGTACCTGATCGCGCGCGCCGGCGACCGCCGCAGCGATCCGCTTGTCCTGCCGTGCGATCGCTTCGAGGTAATGAATCTGATCGAGCACATCCTGGAACGACTTGGACGCCAGGATCACCTCCACGAGCGTGGGATCACGCGTCTCGTAGATGTCGATCATGCGCAAGTTCAGCTGACGCACGACGTTCGCGTACTGACGTTTGAGGAAGTTGAGGCGCTCGGTCTCGAAGTTGAACAGCTCGTTGAGCCGGTCGAGCCGCCGCTGGTGCAGCGCAAGATCCCGTTCGAGGACCGAGAGCTTCTGCGAAACGTCGCCGACCTTGCGTTCCAGGGAACGAATCTGTGAGGTGACGTCCGAGATCTGGTTCGTGAGGCGGGCTTCCTTGGCGCGCGCGGCGGCAAGGCGCGCCTGGACCGAGCCGAGCTCGCCGCTGTTGTCGCCGGCAGCCGGAGCAGCCAGAACGAGCCCGGCAATGAGGACGAGGGCCAGTCTGCGGACCATGAGCGAAGGTTCGGCGAGGCACCGGACGTCCCTGCCGCCCGGAAAGGCGCCTCAGGCGCCTGTGCGCCCCTCCTCGGGCTCCTGAGGGGCCAGCGGGCCCGGTTCCGGGATGATCGCCGGCTGGGGCGGATCCCCCTCGTCGGGCGGCGGATAGGGCTCAGGGATGACTGCCGGGCCGCCGGGGGCGCCCTCCCCGGGTGAGTCGGGCGGGTCGGGGAGCTCGACCATCTCGGTCGGCTGAACCTCGAGCCTCCGCCGTTCGAGCCGCTCCTGGGTTTGCGCCACGACTGCCTCCATCTCGGCCTCCCTGAGCGCCGCCAGCTCGTCCAGCTCTCGTACTTGGCCGCGGGCCCTTTCGGTCCCTTGATCGTCCCCACGGTACACCGCCGCTCCGAGCTCGAACAGCAGCCGGGGTCGCAACACGGCCATCCTCTGTAGCTCCCGGCGCAGGGCCAACAGCCGGCGGGTCGCGCGGCCGCGTGTCGCCAGGGAATCCGCGGCGACACCTGCGCGGGCGCGGAAGCCGTCCAACGCGTCAGCCGTCGAGCGGGCGACGGCGCCGTCCGGCTTGCGGCGGGCAGCCTCGAGGAAGACGAGGACGAGCAGGACGCTGACGCCGAGAGCAATCAGCCCGAATGGCCAGCGGCCGAGCGCAAACAGCACGACGGCGAGCGTGAGGGCAACGCCGCCGAGCACGAGCACGAGTGTGGTCGGCGTGATCCCGTAGTAGCGCGGCTCGGCACGCGCGTATTGCACGGGAACCAGGCCGGTCTCGTCAGGCGGCAGCTCCATCACCTTCGTTTCACCGGCCGTGGTGGGATGGCCGCACTGCGGGCAGTAGCGGCTGCTCTTCGCCAGCTCGCCACCGCAGTTCGCACAGCTAGCCACGGGTCGTGACCTGTTCCTCCACGGTCGACGCCTGCAAGTCGAGTGCGCGCAAGGCCTCCGCTGCCCGGCGTCTCAATGGTCCGACGAGCTGGCGGTAGTCGTCGTCCGAGACCTTGCCGGTGCGGTGGTCGAACTCGAGCTCCTTCAGCGCGGCGAGTGCACGGTCGCGCTCCTCGGCCAGCCCCAAGCGCCGCTGCTCTTGCGCGTCGGGCCGAGCGAGCGTGTCATCTCCCGGCCGCGGCTCGCGCAGGAAGGGAAGGGCCACGAGCACGACGCAGACGACGGCGAGCACGGCACCAACGACGAGCGCTGCGGTCACACCCGCACTGTGGCACCGGCATAACGCTCCGCCAGGCGCCGCTCCTCCCTGGCGTCGGGCCACAGGGCGATCAGCGCGCCGCCGACGAACACGAAGCCCGCGAGCCAGAGCAGATTCACGAGCGGCTTCTGGAGGGCCTTCAGGTCGATGCTCCCATTGCTGTTCACCTGGTCGGCGATCAGAAAGAGATCGCCGCCGGTCAGCCAGTCGTGCCGGATCGAGACCTCGTTGGAGACCTGATCCTCCGCAAAGTACTGATTCTTCCCCGGCGTGTAGCGGCCGAGATACTTGTCACCGCGGTACACGTCGACGAGCCCGCGGATCGCACGGTGGTTCGACTCCAACCTCGACCGGAAGCCACGAAAGACCAAGCGGTCGCCTGCGACGGTCATGGACTGGCCCGGCTTCAGCCGCGATTCGCGCACCGTCTCGTACGCGCTCGCGCCGGTGACGCCGATCGCCAGGAGCACGACGGACGCATGCACTACGTAGCCGCCGTACCGGCGGCGGTTGCGCGCGATGAGCGACGAGAACGCTGCCGCCCAGCCGAGGCCCCCGAGCGCCTTCCTCGCGACCGTCCCACGCACGAACTCGAGCGCGATCGCCGCGAGCACGAAGACGGAGAACGTGTAGGCGATCACGCCGATCCGCGAGGATCCCGCTCCGGCCGCAAGCAACGCGATCCCCGCGATCAACGCCGCGGCGAGCGGCCACAGGAACGTGCGTCCCAGCGCGCGTAGGGACGCCCGACGCCACGCGACCAGGGGGCCGATTCCCATCAGCAACAGCAGCGGCAGGCCGAACGTGTGCAGGAAGAAGTTGTAGTAGGGCTTGCTCACCGTCGCGGTCTGGCCGGTCACAACTTCCGAGAGGATCGGATAGACGACACCCCAGAGGATCGTCAGCGCCAGCGCAACCAGCAGGAGGTTGTTGTAGAGGAACGTCGCCTCACGTGACACGAGCGACTCGAGCCGCGTCTTCGCGCGCAGCAGCGGCAACCGCGCGAACACGAGCGTCAGCGAGCCGGCGGTAATCAGGCAGATGAAGCCGAGGAACCACGGTCCGATCGAGCTCTGCGTGAAGGAGTGGATCGACTGGATGATCCCGCTCCGCGTCAGGAACGTCCCGAAGAGGGATAGGCCGAACGCAAGGACGACGAGGAGCACGTTCCACACCTTCAGCATCCCGCGCTTCTCCTGGATCATCACCGAGTGGAGGAACGCAGTCGCCGCGAGCCACGGCATCAGCGCCGCGTTCTCGACCGGATCCCACGCGTAGAACCCGCCCCAGCCGATCTCGACATACGCCCAGTGGGCGCCGAGCAGCTGGCCGATCCCGAGAAACGCCCACGCGGCCAGCGTCCAACGCCGCGTGGCGACGATCCAGCGCTCGTCGGTGCGGCGGGCGAGCAGCGCGCCCATCGCGAACGCGAACGGGACCGTCAAGCCGACGTAGCCTAGGTAGAGCATCGGCGGATGGATCGCCATGTACGGGTTCTGCAGGCTCGGGTTGAGCCCCGCGCCGTCCGCCACCGCAGCCTGCGTCGCGAACGGGCTGGCTACGAACACGAGCAGGAGGGCAAAGAAGGTTCCCACCAGACCCAAGGTCGGGACGACCCAGGCGAGCACCTCGCGCCCCACCCGCCGCGCGGTCAGCACGGCTGCGACCGAATAGCCGGAGAGAACGAGCAACCACAAGAGCAGCGAGCCTTCCTGTCCGCCCCAGAACGCCGTCAGCGTGTAGCCGAGCGGGAGCTCGCGACTGGTGTGGTCGGCGACGTACTGGAAGGAAAAGTCGTGTCGGGCGAGCGCCCCCACGAGTACCGCCGTAGCGACGACGGTGGCAGCGAAGGATCCGAGCAACGCGTTCTGCGCGGACTCGGCGAGCCGTCGCCGTCCCTTCCAGGCGGCAAGTGAGCCGCCGACGAGCGCATAGAGGAGCAACAGGAACGACGTGACGAGCGCCGCACGTCCGAGGTCAGCCACGAATTACCTCTTGGGTTGGTACTTCGACGGGCACTTCGTCACGAGCGTGTTCGGCACCGCGACGAAGACGCCGTTGCGCAGCCGTCCGTCGACGACGACGTCGCGGCCCGTCTTGAAGAGGTCCGGCACGGAGCCTTTGTAGACGACCGGGACGGTCGTCGTCCCCTTGACGTCGCGAAGCTGGAACCGCAGCCCATCGGCATGCGCATCGCCGGACTTCGTGCCGACGACCTGGCCCATCAACGAAACCCGCCCGTGATGGCCGGCGAGCTGGCTCGGGCGGAGCACCGGCGTACCGCCGCCCGCGATGGACGTGTAGAGCAAGAAGACCGCGAGGACGGCCGCGACCGAGAGCGCGACGATCAGCCGCACCGGGCTGCGCTTGCCGGGCACGAGGCCCAGTCTACCCCGGCGCTTCGCCCGCCAGACCGCTTAGTCGTGCGCGGGGGCGGGGCGGCGCCCCGGAATCCGATAGCCGTGGTCGTGGCACAGCGAGCCCGGCGCGTCCTCGGTTAGCGCGTCGCAGTAGCCCTTTCCGTAGGCAGCCCGCATGAAGGCCGCCACGACGTCCAGATTCCATTCCGTGATCTCCCCGGCTTCCCGCCAGAGGTCGGTGAGCCGGAGATCGATATCGAGCTCCAGGAGATCGATCCGTGACGGCTTTTTGACCATGGAATGAGGGTAGAAACCGGGTCGGACAGCATTCCGTGGAGTACGCTCGGGACGTGGCCCAGCTCCACTACGGCCCGGCCCGCGTGCCGGCTCGGGAGAGCCCCGAGGAGGCGATCGCGCTCCTGCAGGAGCGGGGCTACACGGCCTGCGAGATCGATTTCGAGGGGAAGTTCTGGATGGACTATCCGTGGGCCGAGAAGTTCGGTGAGCTTGCACGCGACGCGGGCATCGTCCTCTCCGTTCACGCACCGATCGCGGGCTTCATGGGCCATGCCGAACGTGGCAAGAAGCTCAATATGGCTGTGGGGATGCTCGACCATTCCGCGGGCATCGCCAAGACGGCCGGCGCGGAGGTCGTCGTCTTCCACCCCGGCTTCCTTCTCGGCCGCGAGCGCGACGCCGCGATCGACTCCGTGGTCGAACAGCTGGGCGAGCTACGGGAGCGGTTGGAGAAGAAGGACCGTGCCGTTCCCTTCGGCGTGGAGATCATGGGCCGCGTGCGCGAGCTGGGAACCGCGGAGGACGTCTTCGCAATCTCTGCACGCACAGGTTGGGTCCGACCCGTCATCGACTTCGCCCACCTCCACGCGGTGACGGACGGGGGCTTCACCGACACGTCGAAGTTCGAGGAGATTCTCGAAGGAGCGGACGCGGTGATCCATCCCGACGCGCCGTTCCACATCCACTTCTCCGACATCGCGTACGCGAACCGCAACGAGACGAAGCACCTTCCGTACGGCGAGGGGACGCTCCGCATTGAACCGCTCGGCCTCGCGCTTCGCAATTTCGATCGTCCTGCGACCGTGATCACAGAGTCGCCCGACGAGGCGTCGAACCAGGCGATCCGCGAGGAGCTCTACGCAGCAGTCGGGACGCGCTCGGCGAGCCGTGCCTCGAGCCCCAGCGCCTCAGGCTCGCGCTCGCGCGCGCGCAGAAACTCCGCATAGGGAGGCAATACATCGAGGAGGATCCGGCAATGGTCGCTGCCGGTGATGATCTCGACTGCCTCACCGAACAGGGTTTCCGCTTCATCTTCCCGTCCCTGCGCCGCGCGAACCTGTGCGAGCGCAACCCGTGTCGTCGCGCGGGACGTGACATCCTCCGCGCTCACCGTCTCGCGCCCGGCGAGCGCGAACTTCTCCGCCTCGTCGATCCGTCCCTCTGCGAGGAGTAGCTGCGCGAGCAGGCGCTGGCTTTCGCACAGCGTGCCGCGCTCCTTCATCGGTGCGAGCAGACGGATCGACTCGCGGAAGAGCTTCTCGGCTTTTTCGGGATTGCCTGTCTCCCATGCGACCTGGGCGAGCTGCCTGGAGGTCCACGCAATCTCCGAGACCGATGCCGTCTCACGGTAGAGGTCGAGCGCTTTCGTCAGCCAGCCCTCGGCCTCCTCGTGCTGCCCTCGCACGCGATGGAGGAGGCCTTTCGACTGTGCGGCGCTTGCGCGCGCGACAATGCTGCCGCTCTCCTCCGCTAGTGCGAGCGCCCGATCGATGAGCGGCTCGGCCTTGTCTTCTTCGATGCGGCCGATGTAGATCCCCGCCAGCTGAAGCGCGGCCCTCGCCTCGTGGTCCTTCCGCCCCGCAGCCCGCGCGGCCTCGAGCGCCTGCTGCTCATAGTCCTCGGCTTCGGTCTCACGTCCGGCCCATCTCGCCACGCGAGCACGGCGATCGAGCGCCCGGAAGCGACCGTCGTGATCGTCGTCCTCGACAACTGCGAGCGCCTCGTCTGCGAGCTCTGCTGCACGGCCGAGCTCACCGTCCAGAGAGGCCGCGACCTCGGAGAGCGCCGTGAGGGCTCGACTCTGAATGGCCCGATCGCCCTCGACCGCAGCCTGCGCGGCGAGGACAGTCATCTCATCGCGCACGACCGGAAGATCTCCGAGCTGCCACGCCGCGCGTGCGGCAAGAAATCGGCGCCCCAAGGTTGGCTCGAGCTCAACGGAGCGGAGCAGGAGCTTCCGCGCCGAGAGGTTTGATTCACGCGCGAGCGCGCGCTTGCCTGCAGACCCGAGTGCCTTCGCCGCGTGACGGGCCAGCTCCTCGGGAGGATGTCCGTCGAGCTCGGCGTAGAGCAGGCACGCCTGGTCGAGGTGATAGGCACGGATCTCAATCAACTCCTTGTCTGCCTTCTCACGCAGCCACTCGGCAAAGCGCGTGTGGTACTCGGCGCGCCCGGACTTCGACAGACCGCCGTAAGCGACCTCGCGGATGAGCACGTGCTTGAACCGATACGCCGCTTCGCCCGTGATCGTCGAGCGCTCTTCGCGCGTGACGAAGTCGCGCAGGAGCAGGTCATCGAGCAGGTCATCGAGCTCGTCCGAGTGGTATTCCGGTGAGAGGTGATCGACGGCGCCCGCCCAAAAGGTGCGCCCGACAACCGAGCCGCGCTGGAGCACGATCTTCGCGCCCGCCGGCAGCCTGTCGATGCGGGCACCGATCATCGCCTGCAGCGAATCGGGGATCCGGTCGCCGCCGTCGGCTCCCTCCTCGACGAGCATCCGCACCGTCTCCTCCACGAACAGCGGATTGCCTTCGGTTTTGTCGAGCAGACGCGCACGCACCTTTTCGGTCACCCCGTGTTCCTCGAGCAATGCGTCGGCGAGCGTCTCGCTGTCCTTGCGCCCGAGGGGTTCGAGCTCGATCGCGGTCGAGCGCACGCGCCCCCCTCCCCACCCCGGCCGCACGTCGAGCAGCTCAGGCCGTGCGAGGCAGAGGATCAGCAGCGCGCGCTCGCGCACCCACTGCGCGAGATGGTCGATCAGCTCAAGCAGCGGCTCTTCCGCCCAGTGGATGTCCTCGAAGACCATGATCAGTGGCTGCACGTCGGCCAGCTCGTCGGCGAACTCGCGCGCCGCCCATGCGATTTCCGGCGCGCCGCGCTCTCCCTCGACCGCTTCCATCACGCCGGACGCGAGACCGAGGAGCTCGGCGATCGCCTCGTCGCCGCAGCACTCGATCAGCTTCTGCTTGGCCGTCTCCATCGGATCGTCGTCCGTGATCCCGGCGGCCGCCTTGACCATCTCGGCCAGCGGCCAGTACGTCACGCCCTCCCCGTATGGGAGCGCACGGCCGGTGAGGATCGTGGTGCCCTCTACCCCCGCGAGGAATTCCCGGATCAGGCGGCTCTTCCCCACGCCCGGTTCCCCGTAGACGGTGAAGACGTGCGGGCGTCGGTCGCGGATCGTGCGCTCGAGCGTGTTCTCGAGCAGGTCGAGTTCCGACAGTCGGCCGACGAAGGGAGCGGACACCTTCGCGTGGGGCTGACCGTCGCGCGCCGCGAGGGCGCGGTACGCCGCGATCGGATTGCGGAAACCACGCAGCTCGAGCGGCCCTGCCGACTCGGCCTCGATGCGTCCCACAGTCAGCCGGTGCGCGGCCTCGCCCATGAGGATCTCTCCCGGTGCCGCAGCCTGTTGCAGGCGCGCGGCCACGTTCACCGCCTCACCCGTCGCGAAGGTCGAGTCGGTCTCGTCGACCACCACCTCGCCGGCCTCGATGCCGAGGCGCGCCTCGAGACCGAGCTCGCGGACGTGATCGAGAATCCCCAGACCCGCTCGGACGGCGCGGTCCGCGTCGTCCTCGTGCGCGACCGGGATCCCGAAGGCGGCCATCACGGCGTCGCCGGCGAACTTCTCGACGGTGCCACCGTGGGTCTCGATGCAGCGCTGGACGCCGTCGAAGAAGGACGTCACCC
>WNEY01004723.1_pt1 | contig 16119 bp, 16 predicted proteins | sample 5400531 | NCBI WGS metagenome assembly WNEY01 (sample SAMN13153338, study PRJNA577476) | soil metagenome | isolation source: 200 cm saprolite under Douglas fir tree site 1 | place: USA:California | collected 2015-04-18
CCTCCCCATACCGCTTCCACAACCGCTTCGCCTGCCGGTAGCTCACGCGCATCAGCTGCGCCGCATCCACCACCCGCAGCTGCTTGCTGCGCACTCGTGCCAGCACTTCTACTCTTCCCAACTCCCTCTTGCTCATCTCCGTCCGCCCCAATCTGACCTCCTCTCGGAGGTCCTATTAAGGGGACATTTCTATCGAGGACAAAAGGGGACATTATCATCGAGGCGCAACAGCTCAGATCGCCATTGGGAGAGCCTACTCACATCGTATCCCCCTGGTGAAGATGCTGTGCATGAGTGAGAAGCGAAGGCGGGAGTTGGCCGCCCGGCTGGGGGGAGAGCCGGGCGGCGCGCGGCGGGTAAAATCCGCCCATGGTTCCGGTCCCCGCTCGCTATTTCGATCTGGTGCGTGAAATGAACGACGCTTACAACCATCGCCTGCGGCTGGTGGAGTCAGCGCGCCAGCGCGGCATCAAACCCACGGCCCGCCTCTTTGCGACCACCGTGCCGACCGTGCGCAAATGGCTCCGGCGGCATCAGCAGCAGGGGCACCGAAGTGTTCTTGGGCGAACCGACGCGGTTCGCCGATGGCAAAGCGGTGGCCAGTTATGTGGGATTGATCCCGTGTGAACACTCCGGCGGCGGCCGGCAGCGATGTGGTGCCCTGAGCAAGCAAGGCAACGCTCTGCTGCGCTTTCTCTGGGGCGAGGCGGCGACCCATGCGGTGCGCCAGGACCCGGCCTTGAAACGCTTCTACCAGCACAAACTGGTGCAGAAAGGGCTGGGGAAAGGCAAAGGTCGCCGTGGCTCGCAAACTCGGGATTCGGCTCTGGATCATGTGGCGCGACCAGATCGACTACCAAGAGTTCTGCCGCCGCGGACAACTGCGGCAGCAAGGTGGCGCCCATGCGGGGATGCGTGGTTTCAACAGTGGTCCTGCAGCGCAGTGACCGGGAGACTGATTGGGCTACCCGCCTCCCCCGTTGCGGGGGAGGCCGCATAACTCATCGTGGTCCCGTGGGACCGAAGAGATGTTTGGTGGGCAACACCGAGACGATGAATGGGAATGGGTCGAGCGCGTGGGTTGGACACCGATAAAGAGAATCTCCATAGATCATCGCCGGTGGCGCACGCGGAGGGGTGTGTGTTGAAAAGGTGGGAAAAACAAAAGTGATTTTGGCCAGGTGGATGTTCTAGGGGGTTCGGCTTAGCTTTCTATTTCGCTCTTCACTACTTCTTATCCCCTTTGCTCCTCTCAGGCGGTGCTCAGTTCCGGCGACGGTTGGCGCTGAGCGAGGAATCGCACCAGTCGTTTGAGGTTCTGAGCCGTCGCCGCCAAGAAGAATTAGAGTCGCGGATGAGGTCGAGACCATCGCTGCCGCCAACGCAAGGTTGTCCGAGTACCATCGTGAGCGGCGACGAGCACTGGCGACGGAATAGGAGTCATATACGAAGTCGATTTGGGTTACGGTTGACGCAGTAAAATTTGTATAAATTCGGAGAAAGTTAGCCCTTTTGCGAAAATGGCCTCGCCTTGGTAGCATGTAAGACGTGGACAAACCAGTGACGAACCCCACGACGCGGCGGATCGGCAAAGAAGAAATCGCGAACACCATCACTCACGGCATCGGCCTCGCCTTGAGTATAGTCGGCTTGGCGGTGCTGGTAGTCCTTGCTGCTTCGAGAGGCAGCGCGTGGCAGATCGTGAGTTGCAGCGTTTATAGCGTCACACTCGTCTTTTTGTATACGGCGTCCACACTGTATCACAGCGTACGGTCGCCACGCCTGAAGCGCATTCTCAGGGTCGTCGATCACTCGTCCATCTACCTGCTTATCGCCGGCACGTATACGCCGTTCACACTGGTCATCCTGCGCGGGGGCTGGGGCTGGACGCTGTTCGGGCTGGTGTGGGGACTCTCGCTGCTGGGCATCCTGTTTAAGGTTTTCTTCGTGGATCATTTCAAGATCGTATCAACCACAGTGTATCTGGTGATGGGCTGGCTCGTGGTGATCGCTCTCAAGCCGTTGCTGGCGCTGGTCCCCAGCGGCGGAATCCTGTGGCTCCTCGCGGGCGGGGTGTTGTACACGATCGGGGTTGGGTTCTATGCGTGGCGCAAGCTTTCCTACAATCATGCCATCTGGCACGTCCTCGTCTTGGCGGGAAGTATCTGCCATTATTTCGCGGTTCTGTTTTACGTTCTGCCCGCGAAAGCGTAGCCCGCCGTATTGGCGACTTTCAAAGCACCATCTGCCGAAACCCTTTCCAAAGAGGATTCGGGTTAGGGTTAAGCTGGTGGAGTGAATGCGCCAGCGGAGGATCGGTTGGGGCATACTCCGCTCTTCCACCAAGGGCTTCCACTGCCCTGGACAAACGCGCTAGAATCCTCCTCGATCTTCTTCCCGTTTGGTTGCCCAGCAATGCCGGAACCCGAGCGATGCAGCGTTCAGGGGTGCGAGGAGCCAGCCGCTGGTTCGCTGGAGGTGCGCTCGTTCTGCCAGGGGCACTTCATTTTCACTTGCTACGAGCAACTTGACCAATGCAGTCGCTGGCAGGAAGGGCGGCTTTCCCGCGACAGGACCGCGGAATCGGTACGGGAGTTTCTGGTTGAGTGCTATCTGCAAGTTGCCAATCTTGCTCTCAACGTCAAGGAATTCAACCGCCTGGAGCGGGCCCAGTTGCTCGATATTCTAGTCCGGGCCACCGATCTCTCCTGCCATCTGCGGCAGAGCCCACGACTAGCAGCTTCCGTCCTCGTGCAGCTGCGCTGTGAAGAGCCGGGTGGCGCCTGGGAGGAACAGACACAAGCGAAACTGTTAAGCCGCCATGGCGCCTTGCTGGAATGTCAGCACCCAGTCAGAACCGGCGAAATACTTCTCGTTGTGCGGATGGACACTGGCCGCCAAGCACAGGCCCGGGTGGCGTGGCGGCGGCGCACAATTGGCGGACCCCAAGAAATCGGGATCGAGTTTCTGGACCGCGACAACTTCTGGGAGTTGGATTGGAGCACCGCTGAGCCTACCGTTTGACGGTCAGCATTAAAACTTGATCGGAAGACTTCGAAATTTTTCAACGCCGACAGGTAGGAACTGCCGAGGCCGTACCCAAAGAGGATTCGGGTTACGGTTGAGCCGCCAGAATAGGTTTTCACAAGCGAAGCCAAAAAACAAAATGTTGAAAAGGAGCTGTCAGATGGCCACGTACATTATTCTCAGTCGCTTTTCCCCCGAAGCGTTCAGAGATCCGAAGGAATTCAAGAAACTGGCCGAGGCGGTGTCCAGCAAAATTAACCTGAATCCTGCGTCATGAGGTTCAAGACGATTCCCGAAACCTTTGCTGGGAGCCTCGAAGAGGGCTATTTTGGGCTTTGTTGTGGGAGCTCATTAAGAATGAGGGTTGGCAACAATAGCCCGTGGACCTCGAAAACTTCGAGTGGCCGCCGATGGCATCGGCCTGACCCAGTTCGGCGGCGTGGCTTTGGTCGAGCAGTTCTTCCAGCGCATCCACTTGCAGGGTGCACTCTGGCGGCATGTCCGATTTGCTCAACGAAACAACCGCTACAGCATCAGCGAATCTCTGAAGGCCCTGCTCTACCCGCTGGTTCTGGGCCTCGGACGCATCGAAACCAGCGAACCGCTGCGCTACAACGGGGTCTTTCACTACTTGGCCGGCTTGCCGGGGTATCCCGAAGCCACCAGCTTGCGGCGCTTCCTGCAGCGGTTCGCTCGTTCGGGACGCAAGGGCTTGCTGCAGTTGCACGACCGCTGGCGAGCAGCGATGCTCCGGCAACCCGCCCGAGCGATCTTCGACTTGGACTCCACGGTGCTGACCGTCTATGGCCGCCAGGAAGGAGCCGAGGTGGGCTACAACCCCAAGAAGCGGGGGCGTCCCTCCTATCTTCCGCTGCTGTGCTTCGAAGGACGCACCCAAGACTGCTGGGAGGGCAGCCACCACTCGGGCAACGTCTACGCCTCGACGGTCACCCTCCCGTTGCTCGAGCGGGCTTTTGCCAAGTTGCCGAAGCGGACCGAGCAGATCCGCGTACGCGCCGATGGGGCGTTCTTCGATCACAAAATCATCGAATTTATCGAGGGAAAACACGCCTTCTACGTGATCGTGGCTCGGCTGAGCCAACCACTGAAGAATCGACTCCTGGGGCTGCGCTATCGGCAGGTGTCGCCCGGGATCTGGGCGGCCGAGTTCCGCTACTGCCCGCACGGGTGGCCTGGGCCTCGACGCTTCGTGGTCATGCGCCGGCCGGTGCCCGAAGAGCCTTCGGCTCAGTTGCATCTGTTCCAGATGGGCGGCTACAGCTACCAGCTCTTGGTGACCAACCTCACTCTGACCCCGCTCCACCTCTGGCGCTTCTACAACCAGCGCCTCGGGCCGAGTTGATTATCCGCGAGTTGAAAGACGCCTATGCCCTGGGAAAAATTCCCACGAAAGACTTCCCGGCCAACGAGGCCTTCTTCCAGATCGTCTTGCTGGCCTACAATCTGCTGAATTGGTTCAAACGCCTCTGTGTTCCCGCGCATCTGCAGCGGGCCACCTTGCAACCCCGCCAGCGCTTGTTCCTCGTCCCGGCCCAATTGGTGCGGCCCGACGGGGTTCCGACCCTCCGTCTCGCGCCGAGCTACGCGTACGTTTCCGACTTCCTGGAAACATTGCGGCGCATCCGGCGACTGCGACCGCCATTCTAAACCTCGCGGAGAAGCAAATCTCTGTGAGGACCGCAGACTTCGTTGAAACTCAGATATCATCACTTTTCACGCAGGATTCAGGTTAAGAGTGAGTGTTCTGGAGTCGTCTGGAAGGATAGCTTTGCGACCCTGGGGCGCTTCGATGTCTTTTGATATTGTCGAGGCGAATGACCCGAAGCAAATCGAGAAAGCGGCAATGATCATCCGGGCGTACGGACATTCGACGACGGAGACATTAGTTGCGACGCCGTGGAAGGAGTTTCTGGCTCTAATCAGCTAGCATTTCTCCTGTTGCAATTCTCCTTGACTCGTCGCCAGAGTAGCGCCAGGAGGTGTTCAAGCAGCTGAAGAGCCTTCCCCGTATCCGATGTAGCCAAGGCAACCACGACGCGCCGCCGCCGGCCTCGGGGGCTTCCCACCCGGCCCCCTCTGCCGGAAAATCTGCCACTCTGACTGCCCAGAAAACTGATGTCATAACGACGTCGGCCTCGCGACGGTCCGAGTAAACTGTTTCGGCATTCACCCTAACAGCGCTCGGGTCGAAGGAGGCCGAGATGCGAATTATAGGGGTCGACTTGCACGCTCGACAACAAACGATTGCGATGCTGGATACGGAGACAGGGGAGCTGGTAGAGAAGACCCTCCAGCACGAAGCGGAGAAGGTGCGCGAGTTCTACTCTGCCCTACCAGGCCCGGTCTGGGTGGGGATCGAAGCCACCGGGTCGATGCAATGGTTTTTGAAACTGATGGAAGATCTGGGAATCGACTGCCAGGTGGGAAATCCGGCGAAGATCCGGGCGGCTGAACCACGCCAACAGAAGCACGATCGGCGGGATGCGGCGTTGCTACTGAAGCTGCAAGTAGAAAATCGCTTCCCATCGATTTGCATGCCTTCGACCGAGCTACGCGACCTGCGCGCGCTGTTGAAGCACCGTCATCAGTGGGTGCGGATGCGGACGCGGGTGCAGAACGCGCTGCAAGCCATCGCGCTCAGTCACGGGCTGCGGCGGGGCAAGTCCCTCTGGAGCCAAACAGGCCAACACGCGATCACGTCGTTGCCGCTGGCGCCGCATACCGCCCATCGACGAACCGAGTTGCAGGCCTTGTACCGCCAGTTGGACGAACAGATCGGCAAGCTCGAGGAGCGGATCACGGACCAGGCCTGGCAGCGTCCTGGAGCAAGGCGGTTAATGACACATCCGGGAGTCGGGCCTATCACGGCGTTGGCGACGGAGGTGTTTTTGGGTGACCCGGCGCGGTTCACCGACGGCAAAACGTTGGCGAGCTACGTGGGGATGATCCCCAGTGAATATTCCAGTGGCGGTCAGCAGCGGCTCGGTGGGCTGAGCAAACAAGGTAACCCCTTGCTGCGCTTTCTCTGGTGCGAGGCAGCGATACACGCCGTACGTCGAGATCCAGAGTTGAAGCGCTTCTACCGGCGCAAGCTGCAGCAGAAGGGATTAGGTAAGGCGAGGGTCGCCGCAGCTCGCAAACTCGGGATCCGCCTGTGGATCATGTTGCGCGACCAGATCGATTACCAAGAGTTCTGCCGCCGCGGACAGATGCGGCAGAAGAGCGGTGGTGCCCGTGCGGGGATACCTGAGGAGGGGCGTGGTCCTGCGGTATAGTGACCAGCAAACTGATTAGGCTACCCGCCTCCCTGAATTGCAGGGAGTTCGAATCACTCATCATGGTCCTCAGTGGCCGAAGAGATGGCTGGTGGGCAACACCGAGTTGATGAAGTGACACGGGGCCTGAGCGAGTAGGGTGAACACGGATGGAAATTAATCGACGGCGAACCATTCGCCGAGCAAAAGGGCGCAGCTGCGCATATACATGGGTGTGCGCGAGTAAAGCAGAAAACAGAAGAAAACACTCTTGACACGGCCGCCGTCGTTAGAGATGCCCCTCTGCGCCCCCTTCGAGCATCCTTTGCAAGCCCGGTTCTTCTCGGGGACTCGCTCGTGGTCGGCCAGGAACTCGGCCACAGCCGACTCCCGGATCAGGACGATCTCCTTGGGAATCCTCACGTGATCTCTGCGTGGATCTCTGGTGCCGCCCTCGTGCCGCCCTTCACTTTTGCTGCCCACAGTGCTCCCCTTGAGAATTCTGGAATCCAGAATACCAAATGACCTGCCCATACGGAAACTCGGAGGCGACAACGGCACTGAACAACCTCATCGAGAGGGCTGAGATGACCGGCCCGAAGAATCCTCAACAGCCGAGGCGCCTCGGCCCTGCGAAGTCGGACCGGTCGGCGGAAGGTGCGGGGGAAAGAAGACAGAAAGGGCGGGCGAAAGGAAAAAGCCGGCGCAAATCTCACAATTTTTTTTAAGCACCTGCCGCACCCTGGTGCAGCACCACTTTCGCGAACGCCATGTCCAATACGCTGCCCTCTGACAAATATCACCTATTTAGTGCTCCGAGTAGTAACTGTTTGTCTCAAAAATGGGGACAAGTCCACAGAGACTCCAGCAAAGACGGCGCGAGGGTACCGCGAGCCTCAGAACCACGGTGTTTGTAGAGCGCAGCTTTCACATGTGCATAGTTGCTCCAGCTTTTCGCGGCTGATCTCTGTCTCGTTTCCAAACTTGGGTGGACGAAAAACTTGTCCGCTCTCTACCCTGCCAAGCGAACACCGTGGGTCCAATCTGAATGGCCAGTCATCCCGGATTGAAGTCCCCAGAGTCTCTCGTATGTACTCAGGGCTAGGTTCGGATCTTCCATGGCATGCGGGTTTCATAGAATGGCAGTCAGATGGCACTCTTACCGAGAAAGAGAGCTCTTGGGCGACGTGACAGGCTGCGCGGCCTTGAAACGAAGTGCCTGTGGCAGCAATCTGTTTCCCTTGCAGTATGCATACTTCTCCCGCTGTACTTAGCCTTGCCTTACTGCAGCTCATGGAGGCCGGTCAATGCCGAAGTACCCGACAGAGGTGGTCGCCAATGTCCACAAGGCAAGGGAAGCAGCCCTGCTCGCCGTTGAGACCTATAACAGACCCTGGACGGCATGTCGGTCGGCCCGGGTACATCGTGCTCATGATCGTCGCGTGGACAGCCCTTTTCCATGCCATCTTCTTCAAGAAACGGACAAAGCTGCAAGGCATGACCTTTCCTAATTTTATCAAAGTTGGCGCGCGCGGCGTTTTTCCAACGCTAAGCCAGGCGGAAGCCGAGGATTGGCTTGGGCAGGCGCGTGATTTCCCATGTGTGCCCGCACTCGGGGCGGGGGCACGTGACAGTCATCGGGCCAGTGTGTGCAACCTTTCCGCCGGGATCACAGAGCCCGACGAATCTTCCCTTACATTTCGGGCACTCAAAGTTATACTCTGCTTTTATGTCACTCATTTAGAAATTACTCCTTTCACAGGAATCATAGCAGCTGCGACCGCAATGGGTCAAAAGGAGCCGACGCGGTCGCGCCTGGCACAAGCCAGCTGAAGATCACAGGAAGTATGCTAGAGGATATCAACTAAATTCTTGCCGAGGGGATAGTCGTGCACACGGTAACGAAGCGTTTGCAAAGGGAGTAAGAGAACGAGGTAATAGATTCCGATCTGCGGCTTCCAAAAAATCGACAGTAGGAACACCAGTATTGCGCCGCATAAAGCGCCTGCGGCAGAATAGTTTCGATTCCTAATCCGAAACCTGACAACATGTCGCTCTCCGAAATTCCACCTGCGAGGCCAGCGAATCCCTTTTCACGGCTAAGATTTGCACAGTACCCATCACTGGGTAGACTAAATAACGCAATAAGGAATGCTTTCTTAGCAAGTCGAAAAGGAAGAAGAATCTTCGTCTCTTCTTGCTCAGCAGATCTTCGCGAACGAGGTCGAAAATCTCATAGGTTTCAAACCCCGATTGACGCATGAAGCTAGCCAAACTCCGATGAGTGAACCAATTCACGGCCGGAAACTTCGTGTAATTCACCCACTGAGACCTATTTCCCATGATCCAGTTCAGAATCGGTTTCTTGACGAATTGCGGAAACCACGGATAGAAATGAAAATGGTTTATCTCACGGTTCCTCGGACAATGGCGGTTGGTCGTCCGGACAAAAAATATTCCACCCTTCTTAAGGACACCGCCACAGCAGTCCCGAGTGACTGACCGTAGGAGATGAGACGGCTGGGTGGAATGCCCCGCTGCCGGGCCAGGTAATCGTAAGCTGCTTGTGCGTCAAGGTAGATACCCTTCTCCCTGGGGGAGCCTTCGCTGTGGCCGTAGCCTCGGTACTCCACCGCGAGGACGTTGGCCGGAAGTCCGCGCAGGAAACGATACACGTCTGCGCGAGCGCCCATGTTGGAAGCGTTGCCGTGAAAGGCCACAAAAGTGAATTCGGCCCCCTCGCCCGAGATCCACCAGCAATGAAGCTTTACCCGTCTGCGGCTCGCAGCCACACCTCTTCAACCGGCAGGCCCTTCGGTTGCCAGTCACCACCGAAACGGCTGGGATAATCGGGAAAGAATATCAAACGGTGCTCGAAGAGGCGGAAGATTAACAAAATCAAGAGGTAGGCGAACGCCACAGCCAGGAGAAGAAGCTGCATCCTCTTTAGCATGGAAGCGCGCGTCAAACGCGATGCGGGTCGTTGCGAGATTGGAACGAAATTCACGATCGGCTCGAATAAGCCTGCCGGTGCAGCCAGCAGACAAACTAACGCGCTTTGTTTGCGTACTGCTGCTTCACTCGGGCGCTTTTTTCCGCCCCCGACCGCGCCAGCTCGTCCTTATAGGCCGCGAGTCGCCGTCCGATTTCCAAGTCGAACGTGGAGATGATTTCCGCGCAGCGTTGATCGCCCCCGGCTTGTCAATCACCATCGCCGCAACCGGCACACCGGCCGGCATCTGGACACTCGAGAGCAGCGCGTCAACCCCGCTGAGCACGGTCGTCGCCATGGAGACCGCGATGGCATCCGCCATGGCAGATCACAGCTTGTTCCGTGCGCAGCGCCTGCGCCGACTGCACCGGACCCTAGCTGCGATGCTCGCGTTGACGTTCGGCACCGCTGAGGAGGCACAGCGGGTTTCCCGTGCCATTAACGTGGCGCACTGCCGAGTCGGCGGCAAGTTGCGCGAGCGGGCGGGTGTCTTCCCGGCTGGGGCGGCGTATTCGGCGCGAGAGCCCGCACTGCTCCGCTGGGTGCATGCCACACTGCTGGACTCATTCCTGCGTATCTACGAGCTCTACGTCGGCCACCTCACGCTGGAGGAGAAGGATCGCTACTGTGCTGACGCAAGCGGAATCGAGCCGCTACTGAGCATCCCCGACGGCTACCTGCCGAGGAGCTGCTCGCGAGCGGTGAGATTACGGTGACCGAAACCGCCCGCAGCTTGGCGCGAGAGATTGTTTCACCCGCAGTCTTGTGGGCCGGCCAGCCGCTGGTGTGGCTTATGCAGCTCCCGACCATAGGGCTGCTACCGCCCGCGATCCGGGACGCCTACCGTTTTCCCTGGGACTCTCGGCACGAGGCGGCACTGCGTCTCTCGCCGAGTTGGTGCGGAACCTGCTGCCGATGGCACCCTCCATCCTTCGCCACTGGCCGCCCAGCCGCGTCCGGTAATCCTGTTTCGGATATCGCAACTCGGGACATTACAACCTCCCAAGTGGGCTCGCCTAGCCTAGTCGGGCGCGGACCTGGGACATTCTAGTCGATCGAGACCTGGCGGAGCAGGCGGAAGTCGCTGAGCATCTTCCCGGTGCCGAGCACCACCGAGGCCAGCGGGTCGTCGTGGTCGCTGATATCGGCGGAAAGCTCGGGCGGGGTGCGTTCCAGCGCAACGCGGATGGCGTTCAGGATCGTGGCCACGCATTCCGAGAGCGCCTCGCGGATTTCGCTGTCGTCAATGGTGACCGTGCGCGGCACGCCTTCGATCAGGTTGCGGCCTTTTACTTCCTGGGTCAGCGGCTTTTCCAGCGGATAGGCGGAGCCGATCTCGATCTTGATTTGCTCGGCGGTGCGCTCGCCCACCAGCAGGTTGTACTTCCGCTTCAAGTAATGCATGACGGCTTCGTCCATCTCGTTGCCGGCCACGCGCACCGAGCGGGAATAGACGATTCCGTTCATGGAGATCACGGCGATGTCGGTGGTGCCGCCGCCGATGTCCACCACCATGTTGCCCGAAGGCTCTTCAATCGGCAGCCCCGCGCCGATGGCGGCGGCCATGGCCTGCTCGACCAGATAGACCTCGCTGGCCCGCGCCCGGTAGGCGGAGTCCTGCACCGCGCGCTTCTCCACCGGCGTGATCTCGCTGGGCACGCCGATCACGATGCGCGGGTGGACCAGAACGCGCCGGTTGTGCGCTTTCTGGATGAAGTAGGTGAGCATTTTTTCGGTGACCTTGAAGTCGGCGATCACGCCGTCCTTCATTGGTTTGATGGCCACCACATTCCCCGGCGTCCGGCCCAGCATTTCCTTGGCTTCCTTGCCCACCGCCACCACATCGCCGCTGTTCTTGTTGATGGCCACGATGGATGGCTCGTTGACCACGATCCCTTTGCCCCGCGCGAACACTAGGGTGTTGGCCGTGCCCAGGTCAATCGCCAGGTCGGAGGAAAACAGGCTGAAGACCGACCGCAAGCTGAATCCGTTTTTCATCACGTCTCTGGCCGGAATTTCCGATTTCAACTTTATCTCTGCGCGAGACCATACGGCGGCCGCCCTCTCCTGTCAATCCCAGATCCCCATGGCTGTGGTTGAGTGGCATCGCGGCTTGTTGGGCAGGTCCGCTGGCTGGCCTGGTCTGGTTCTCACTTCCAACCTGCCTCCCCACTAACACTTCTCCCCACTGGATGACTTCTGAGCGCTCGATTCGCTGTCTGTCCTGGTTTCGCTACCCGTTCGGCAGCGGCAGCACCACGATCCTTCGCAGCATGCTGCCAAAACGCTCCCGCGTGAGCTGCCCTTCGGCCAGCAGCAGCCAGTAATAACGCGCATGCTTCACCAGCCGTCCGCCGGTCTTGACCAAGCGCTGCTGCAAAGTTCCCAATCTTCTTCGGCAACGCTAACCGTCGCCAGAGGTTCCCCAAGTTATAGGCGATCACGCTCAACCATAAACGCACTTCACTTCCGGTTCGAACTTCGCGGCGACCTCCGGGACCGGCGGGTGCGCGATCGGCTGGAGGGGCCGCTCGAGCGCGAATTCCAGAACCTCGTCCATCGTCTCGACTAACTTGATGGCCACGGCGGACTGGACCTCCGCCGGGCAGGACGACGGTGCGCAGCCCCATGCGGTGAGCAGCCAGCACCTTTTCCTTGACGCCGCCGATGGGCAGCACCTTGCCGCGGAGTGTAATCTCGCCGGTCATGGCTACGTCGCAGCGCACCGGGATTCTCGTCAGCGTGCTCACGATCGAGGTGGCGATGGTGATGCCGGCCGAAGGTCCGTCCTTGGGGATGGCGCCCTCGGGGACGTGCACGTGGATGTCGAGGTGGCGGTAGAAATCCTTGGGCAGGCCGAAGCGGCTCGAGCGCGAGCGGACGTAGCTCATCGCCGCCTGCGCCGATTCCTGCATGACGTCGCCGAGGTTGCCGGTGAGCGTCAGGCGACCCTTGCCCTCCATCAGCGTGGCTTCGGTGCCGAGCACCTGCCCGCCCACCTCGGTCCAGGCGAGCCCCGTGGCCAGGCCGATCTCGTTGTGCTTCTCGGCCCAGATCTCGCGGAACTTGATGACGCCGAGGAACTCGTTGATATTTGCCGGCGTGATTTCGACCTTGATGTCCTTGCCTTCCTTCACCACCTTGCGTGACATCTTGCGGCTGATGTTGGCGATTTCGCGCTCCAGGTTGCGCATACCGGCCTCGTGCGTGTAGTGCTGGATGATGTCCGTGATGGCCTCGTCGGTGAAGGTCAGGTTGGCTTCGGAGAGCCCGGCGGCCTCGCGCTGCTTTTTCACCAGGAAGCGCCTGGCGATCTGAAGCTTCTCGAGTTCGGTGTAGCCCGCCAGGCGCAGGGTCTCCATGCGGTCCTGGAGCGGCTGCGGGATGGTGTGGAGCACGTTGGCGGTGCAGATGAACATCACCTTCGAGAGGTCGTACTCGACGTCGAGGTAGTGATCGGTGAAGCTGTGATTCAACTCCGAGTCGAGCACTTCCATCAGCGCCGCTGACGGGTCGCCGCGGAAGTCCATGGACATCTTGTCCACCTCATCGAGCACAAAGACCGGGTTGACTGTGGCGGCCTTTTTCATCATCTGGATGATCTGACCGGGTAGCGCGCCGATGTAGGTGCGGCGGTGGCCGCGGATTTCGGCTTCATCGCGCACCCCGCCAAGCGAGACACGGACGAATTTCCGGCCGGTAGCGCGACCGATTGACATCGCCAGCGACGTCTTGCCCACGCCTGGCGGCCCCACAAAGCACAGGATCGAGCCCTTGGGGTTCTTCACCAGTTGGCGCACCGCCAGGTATTCCAGGATGCGCTCCTTGATCTTTTCCAGGCCGTAGTGGTCTTCTTCCAGGATGCGCTCGGCTACGCTGATATCACGGATCTCCTTCGACCTTTTCTTCCACGGCACGGCCAGCAGCCAGTCGAGGTAATTGCGGCTGACAGTCGATTCCGCCGACATCGGCGGCATCATCTCCAGCCGCTTCAGCTCCTGGATGGCCTTTTCATGGACGTCCTTGGGCATGCCCGCGGCGTCAATCTTTTTCTTCAACTCGTCGATTTCGCTTTTTTCGCCCCGGCCGAGCTCCTTCTGGATGGCCTTGAGCTTCTCGTTGAGGTAGTACTCCTTCTGGGCGCGCTCCATCTGCGGCTTCACGCGGGTGTTGGTGTTGCGGTCCACGTTCAACTTGTCGATTTCGACCTCGAGGATCTCGGCGACACGATTCAGGCGCTCGAGCGGGTCGAAGTTCTCCAGCAGCTCCTGCTTCTCCTCGACCGGGATCTGGAGGTTGGCAGCAATGGTGTCGGAGAGCTTGCTAGGGTCGTCCACGCGGGCGGCGGCGATTATCGTGTCGTAGTTCAGACTCTGCGACAGCTTGACGTACTGCTCAAACAGGCCGGTGACCTTGCTGACGATCTGTTCGAGCTGCGGCGAGGGCTCGACCTTGACCGGCACCAGGCGCAGCGTGGCCCGGAAGAAGCCCTCGTCGGTCGAGATCTGCACCACCTTGGCGCGCTCGGAGCCTTCGACCAGCACCTTGATGTTGCCGTCGGGCAGCTTGACGCTCTGTACGATGTTGCCGAGCGTGCCGACGGTGTAGATCTCGTCGGGCTTGGGGTCGTCCACCGAGGCGTCGTGCTGGGTAGCGAGAAAGATTTTCTTGTCGCCGGCCAGCGCTTCCTCGAGCGCCCGCACCGAGGCCTCGCGGCCGACAATGAAGGGGGTCATCATCTGCGGGAAGATGACCATGTCGCGCACCGGCATCATCGGCACGCGCTTCAATTCGCTTTTTTCCCGGTTGAACATGGTTCCTCTGGTCGTGTTAGCCCGCCTTCTCAAGCAGGTTCCAGTTGATTTCCCGGCTGCGCACCATCTCCACGGTGACCAGGAAATCGCGGAGCTTGCGCTGCGCCGGCAGGTTGTACATCAGCTCGAGCATCAGGTCTTCCAGGATCATGCGCAACCCGCGGGCGCCCACCTTCCGCCTCAGGGCTAAGGTCCGCGACGGTTTCCAGCGCCTCATCGGTGAAGCGCAGCCGCACGTTTTCGAACTCGAACAGCCGCTGGCATTGCTGGATCAGCGCGTTCTTGGGCTCGGTCAGGATGCGCATCAGCGCGCCCTTGTCCAGGTCGCCCAGCACGCCCACCACCGGCAGCCGGCCCACGAATTCGGGGATCAGGCCGTAGCGGATCAGGTCGGTGGCCGGCTGGGCGTCGGTGTGGACGCCCAGGGACTTTTGCCCGGAGCGCCGCTCGATGATCTTTTCCAGCCCGACAAATGCGCCGCCGCAGATGAACAGGATGTTGGTCGTGTCCACGGGCGTGAATTCTTGGTGCGAGTGCTTGCGGCCGCCCTGCAGGGGCACGTTGGCGATACTGCCCTCGAGGATCTTCAGCAGGGCCTGCTGCACACCCTCGCCCGAAACGTCCCGGGTGGGGTTCTCGTCCTTCTTGGAGATCTTGTCGATCTCGTCGATGTAGATGATACCCTGCTGGGCCTTGGTGACGTCGCCGTCGGCGTTCTGAAGCAGCTTCAGGATGATGTTTTCGACATCCTCGCCGACGTAGCCCGCTTCGGTCAGCGTGGTGTCGTGCACAATGGCGAAGGGCACCTCGAGCATGCGCGAGAGCGTCTGCGCCAGCAGCGTCTTTCCTTGGCCACGGTCACGCCGTCTTTAGTGATACAAACCGCCTAGGCTGAAACCAAGACACTAAGTAGGGTACACGGACGCCGTTCGTTTTCTGGCAGAGGCTCCAACTCCGCTTGCAATTTCTTGGGGAGACGTTGGCCGGGCTTGAGATTGCATGGACAACTCTGCGTGTAAACATGTCACTCTCCTTGGTTGTCATGGCCAAGGGTGCGATTCAGATAACCCCTACTGGTTAGGATGACCTGAAGACTTCCCCAGCTCGTTAACCAGGCTAGGTAAATTCACTTGACGTGTCAAGAAGAATCTGGGATTATTTTCCAGGATTAATCCGACCCAGTTAATCGAGCGGAGGCAGCTATGGATGTTTGTCTAGTGATCAAACAGCGGCTGGAAGAATTGGGGCTTGAGCAGAGAGAGCTGGCGGCGGCCGCCGAAGTGACGGAGTCCTACATCTCCCAGTTGCTGACTCGCAAAAAAGCGCCGCCCGCACCGGACCGCACGGACATCTACGACAAGATGGGAAGGTTCTTGAAGCTCCCCAACGGTCAGCTTTCGCAATTGGCTGACCTCCAGCGCAAGGAAGAATTGAAGAGAAAATTGGTGGAGCCTCCCACGCCCTTGTTTAAAGAAGTTCGAGAGTTGATTCTCCGCAAGTGTCAACCCGATAGTGAAAAACAAATACGCGCGATTTTTGAGAAGCAGCCGTTCGGCGAACTCGAACGCCTCACCACCCAAAAGCTTTTGGACGTGGTCAAGAGAGTCGCCAAAGAAGAATTGGAAAATGAAAACTGGCTCCACCTGGTGGCTCGACTCAGCGGCCGAAGCTATGAAGAGATGCGGGTTCTCGTCCTCGAGTTCCTGGACACGGATGTCTTCAATGTGTCAGTTGAGAACTGCGTTTCCTTCCTGGATCCGCTGATTGAATCCTGGGATATCGACCTCGCGACCTTTGGTGTGGAAATTGTGTTAAACCGGAGTCTAGCCCCGGGGTACCCTAGGAAATTCGAGTTTGTTGAAAGGGAACCTGACCAACCTTTCGAGGAAGAGCCGGGGCTCAAAGAATTCCTTCGCGACCCTTCCCTGAACGGCGATACTACCGAGGAAGAAATCGAGTTTCTAAAGAAGCTGAGGTTCAAGGGAAAACGGCCTACTCCCCTCTATTATTA
>WNEY01001608.1_pt1 | contig 16118 bp, 15 predicted proteins | sample 5400531 | NCBI WGS metagenome assembly WNEY01 (sample SAMN13153338, study PRJNA577476) | soil metagenome | isolation source: 200 cm saprolite under Douglas fir tree site 1 | place: USA:California | collected 2015-04-18
GTGACAGTCACCCAGACCGCCCCGAGGGCAGGCCGGCATACCGACGTCAGCTTGTGGTTCGTCTTGTCCTGCGACATGAAGCAGCCCCTGAGTCCCGATCCTGGCGAGTTCCGTGACGCACGCTGGTGGGCCAGAGACCAGATCGAGCACGCCAGTCCCGCGCTTTTCGACCCTCATATGAACCGCATGCTCAGAAAGTTCGACCGCGTCCGCACCACCTGTGACCGCGCGTGAGCGACAAGGCAAACCATTCAGCCTCGAACTCTCGCACAGCGCGGCAGATCCGCATGGGTCAGAATGTGCCGATGACGATCTCCGCTGACGACTCCGGTCCGGTCCGGATTGTGACGGCCGTTCTTCGCGACGGCGATCGGGTGTTGCTGTGTCATCGAAGCGCCGGACGCCGTTGGTATCCCGGCGTGTGGGACCTGCCGGGCGGTCATGTTGAGGAGGGGGAGGATCCGAAAGAGAGCCTTGTCCGCGAGCTTCGGGAGGAGTTGGGAATCACGGCATCGGATCCGTCCAGCCCGCCGATGCATGAGATCCGGACCGCGACGATCGACATGCAGATCTGGTTGATCGACAGGTGGACCGGAACACCCGTCAACGCCGCGCCGGACGAGCACGACGCTGTGGCGTGGTTCGAGACGTCCGACCTTGACAGCCTGCGTCTCGCCCACGAGTCGTATCTCTCGATGCTCACCGCCGCGCTCGTCACGTGACGTCGCTCCGGAAGCCGGGGGTGCGCGCTCATCGGCATGAGCGTTAGCGGTGTGAGACGCCCAGGCCGGCCATCTTCGCGTCGTCCGCCAACCTATGCGGCTGAGCCCTGTGCGACCTCCGCCGCGTCGCCGTGTTGCTTGACCAGCCGGCCCCAGCGCTCATGGCGGCCGAACTGATCGGCGATCGCCCTACCGCTCGGAAGCGTGCCGTCCGCGCCACGGTTAGCCACAGCCCACCGTAAAGCCTCGCGCTGGAGGCTGCCGGCGTCGGCGCGCGGCCTGCTCCGCCCTGTCGCCCGTCCGGCCCTGGAGCCGAGCGTCGGTCCTTGGTTCGCTTCCCGGACCTGTGACGACCGCGCCGTCCGCCGGCGAGGTACCGACACTGTGGCTGTTGTGCGGATCTGCCGCATCAGCAGTTCATAGGAGCCGATCAGCGCGAACGACGGCCACGCGGCAATGACCCGGCCCGTCACCGTCGGCTCCGCGACCGCCACATTGGCCGCCAGGCTCGCGATGCTCCCCGCAGCGAGCAGCAGCCACGGCAGCGACCCACCCCGGCTGCCGCTTCGCGAGTCCGCCAGCAGCGTCGTCGACGCCGCCACGATCATCCCGCCGCTGGTCAGCTGGCTTCGCCTGGTCGATGGCAACCGGACTAACCAGCTGCGTCGCCAGCTCGTTGATGTTCGGTACCGGGCCGCTGCTCGGCCGGGTCAACAGCGTTTACTACACCTTCGCAGTCGGCGGGTTCGCGCTCGGCAGCCTGACCGGTGGCGCCGCGCCTTGAAAATGATAAACCGGAAAGCGAACGTCACTAGACGGATGCCGGTGACCAGACCAGCTAGCGCCGCAAAGGTCAAAAGCTCAGGCCATATTTCTACTCAGAAAATTTTGCGGTGCTCTGGCCGTCGATTCCCGAGGCTAATCAGATCCCGCGCCAGCGTTGGGACCCGGCGTGGAACCGGCGGTGCAGCCGGTGGTCACAGTTAGCCCCAGTTAGCCCAGAAGCCAGTGTGACGACTTTAGCTTGGATCCCGGCCTGTACCACGGAATGAGTGAATTTCATCAAGGGGCACTAGATAACCACTGTGACCATATTCGGGTCATGAAGTATTGAAATTTTCCAATTGCATTGCAGTGACAGTTCATGCGATAGTGGATGCGGTGGCAGCCATTTGCTGATAGAGGCTGTCGTCATGCGGCGTCCCGCGAGTTGAGCTGACCACGTTCGCGTTGAAGGCTCACGCCAGAGACAAGGGGGTCCCGTGTCCGGCGCAACAGTCCATGACCCGATCTCGGATCTGGCGGATCTGCCGGGTCCACGCGATCCCTATCCCCTATACGCTCAGTTACGCCAGACCAGCCCGGTTTGCTGGAGTGACCGCATCGGCTCGTGGGTGCTGACTCGGTACGAAGATTGCTTGGCCGTCCTGCGTGACCCGTCGAGCTTCGCCTCGGACTGGCGCCGGATCGGCGAGGACATACCCGAGCCGATGCTCAGCATTCAGGCGCTGGACCCCCCTGAGCACACCGGCATCCGGCGCTTATTAGTCGACGCGGTCCGGGTGCTTGATTATCGCGCCCTCGAGGACAAGATCGCCTCCGCGGTCCGCATCCGGCTCGAGAAACTGCGCGACCAGGAGTCATTCGACTACATCGCCGAGTTGGCGGCGCCGCTGGCGCTGGATACGATCACCGCCGTCCTCGGCTGCCCAGACCTCGATCCCGCCTGGTTCTTCCCGCTCTCCCAGCGCATCGTCGACGGGATGGACGCGGGGGTCTGGCCGGAGACGGGCGAAGCGGCCGTATCGGCGCGAGCCGAACTCGCCGACCTGACCGGTACCTGGCTCAATCGTCCCGCGCCTGAGGGCCTGATCGGTCACGTCGCGACGGTGGCGAAAAGCAGCGGCGTCGCCCGGCCGGTGTTGCTCAACAGCCTTCGCGCCGTCCTGCACGCGGGCTTCGAGTCCGCGGGCAGGCTGCTCGGGATCGGGCTCGCCGCGCTCTTGGCCGAACCATCGGCACTGTCGAGGCTGGCCAGCAGCGATCCCGGTCCGGCGATGGAGGAGATCGTGCGCTTCGCCGCGCCGGTGCAGGCTGATGGCCGGGCCTGCGTCGCGCGGACGCGGTTGGGAGACCAGGTCATAGCGCCCGGTGATCCGGTGACCGTACTGCTTGGCGCCGCCAACCGGGACCCGTCCAGGTTCGCCCGGCCAGATGCGCTGGACTTCAGACGGCACCCCAATCCTCATCTCGGATTTGGCCGCGGCGCCCATTCCTGTCTGGGGCAGCCATTGGCCGTTCTGCAAGCCCGGATCGTCTTCACCACGATCGCGGCGGAATACCCGCGGGTCAGGGCCGTACGCGAGCCGTTCTACCGGCGCAACCTCACGCTGCGCGGGATAGCCAGCTACGAGATCTGCCTCAGCTAGCAGCCGAGGACGAGCAGAGGATGAGGTGATATCGATGCGTTACCTGCACTAGATGATTGAGATGCGTGCTTGGTAATACTCGGATGCTGCCGCTTGCCCCGGACGCGGGCAAGGGCAGCATCCTTGGCTCATCTTTAGTGGAGGCCCGCGATGGCGGAGTATCCGGAATCGGCTCTGCTGGCCATGCGCTTTGACGTGGACCGGCTGAACGCCGACCTGGACGCGGTGCGGCATGAGCAGTGGGGTGCCCAGCGGCCATACGGGCAGGACGGATCCCGCCCTGAAACCGACATCGACTGGCGCATTCTCCCGCTGCGCAGCACCGGCGGCGACCCGGTGCGCACCGACCCTGGCGGCGCCGGCCTGGAAGACTTCGCCGACACCGAGTGGCTGGCGAAGACGCCCTATTTCGGCGAGATCATAGCCAGCATTCCCGCGCCGGTGCGCGGCGTGCGCCTCATGGCGCTCGGGGCGGGCGCGGCCGTGCACGAGCACTGCGATGGCAAGTACGGGTTTTCCTGCGGGGTGCTGCGGCTGCACGTCCCGGTCCTGACCAATTCAGGCAGCATCGTGGTCATCGACGGCAAGACGCACTTCTGGGATGCCGGCGGGCTGTGGTTCGGGGACTTCGGCCGCCGCCATTACGTGGCCAATAACGGCGACCAGGTCCGCATGCACATGGTGATCGACTGCCTGGTCAGCCGGGAACTCATCGGGCTCTTCCCGCCGGGGTTCCGCGACCTGCTGCCGCTCAGCGAGGTCATGATCGCCCGGTATCCGATCCCACTGGCGCTGACCGAGCTAGGCCAGTTCTGCTCCCGGTTCGGTGTTCCAGCCGAATTCCCGCAGTGGTCGGAAGAGGAGACCGTGCCCGGCCCGGACGCCGACGGTGCGGTCGAAGTGCGGGATGACCGGCTCGTGCTCACCCTCGACGGTGAGCCCGCGTTCGGCCTTGTTCATATTGGACTCGGCGAGTTCCGGCTCACCGGCTGGACCGAAGAGCGCACGATTGTCATCGGAACTGGCGGACCGGTCCGGTTCCGCGTCCGCAACGGCCGGCGGTTTCAGGAATGGACCCGGCCGGCTCAGTGAGCCCGTCGCCGTGACTGGCGGATCAGCCGGCCGGCCAGGGCCGCCAGGGTGAGCCCGGTCGCGACGCCCGCCAGCGCGAGCACGCGGGGGACCAGCACCTGGTTGCGCGCGCCCCGCAGGCGGCGGCGGAACGTAGCCCGGTCGTTCTCGCGCGGGAACGGCCGCTGCGGCTCGGGCACGCCGAGGAACGCGCACAGCGGTCCCCATCCGTCCCGCACCGAATAGACCAGTAGCCGCTCGGCCGGGATATTCGCGCGGACGTCGGCGATGTGCTTGTCGAACGCCTCGATCGTGCGATCCCGGTCGCTGAAATCGCCGCCGATCTCCCGTTCCCAGGTCCGCTCCTGAAACTCCTCGCTGGCCTTTTCATCGTAGTGACTTTGTTTCTGCCAGGTGAGCACGCGCAGCGCGGCCGGTTGCGGCGCGAGCGCTTGGGTCAGCGTGGCGCCGACGCTCTCATACCAGCTGTCGGCCGGCCGAATCGTCAGAATTACCTTCGCCGAGGGGAATGCGTCGGCTATCTCTTGCCAGTAAGCACTGGTCGGGCTGCCTGCCGCCGATTTGAACCCGGCGAATATTCGCTTCCAGTCGCCCCGCGCGGGGTCTTTTTCTGCGGCGATCCAGTCCGCTACGCGATGCGGCTCAGAATTGAGGGTCCTTAAGTTATAGCAAGGACCGAACCCCAGCTCATCCAGGGCCAGGGCAAGCGACGTCGTACCAGTACGGTTTAAGCCCACGCCGATAACCTGCATATGCGAACATTAGCACAGAATGTCCGGCCGGGCCATTCCCTCCGGTAATCGCGGATCAAGAATCCTGCGGCCCTGATGAGGATTCGGCCGACTCCATCTGGGCCGGGTCGGACGGGGCCGCCGCTTCGGTCGGCTGGCTGTCCGTGTGATCGGCGGCGAGTCGCCGGGCCAGCCACAAAGCGCTCAGGCCGTTCACGACAGCGACGATGCCGAGCAAGATTCGGTAGTTCACAACCAGCGACAAAGCCGCGCCGAGCGCGATCGAGACGGTCTGCGGAGCGCTCACTATTCCGATCGTCGCCGTCAGCGCCCGGCCCTGGAGCCTGGCCGGCGTCCGGCGCTGCACCATCGTCACCATGCCCACCGTCGACCAGCAGATGCCGGCGCCGAACAGCAAGGCGGCCAGGATCACGGCGCCGACGTAGGGAGCCAGATAGATCACAGCGGCCAAGGCGACCCCGGCGATGCCGATCGTCACGACCCGGCCGTCGCCCAGGCGACGGGTCGCCCTTCCCGCCGTCACGCCGGCCACGATCGCGCCAACTCCCTGCGCACTGACCAGGACACCGACAAAGGCGGGCGAGCGGTGCAGTCCGCTGCTGACAATCGCGAAGTTCAGGGTCTGGGTGAAGCCGGTGACCAGCAGGGCCGTTCCGAGCGCGATGACCAGCGCGCGCAAGGCCGGTGTTCTCCAAACGTGCCGGAGGCCAGCCAGCATCTCATCGCGCAGGGAACCCGCTTCGGCGGGCCGGCGCTCGTCGGACGGGATTCGCATCAGCCAGACGCACGCCGCCGCCACGACGAACGTGCCGGCGTCGAGCAGGGCGACATCGTGGCCGCCGATCAGGACGAAAAGCGCGGCGCCGATCAGCGGCGCCAGCAGCTTCACTCCATCGCTGCTGGCTTGCAGCAGGCCGTTCGCGTCCGCCAGCTCCTTGGTATCGACTATGCCGACGACGAGGGCCGACTGGGTAGGGTTTATGATGATACCCGAAATGCCGTAGCACAGTATTATCAGATACAGCAGCCAGACCTGGCTCGCGCTATGCACCAGCAAGGTGAGCAGCAATATTGCCGCCATGATCAGGTTGGCGACGATAAAGACCTGGCGTCGTTGCAGCCGGTCGATGATCACGCCGGCTAGCGGGGCAAATAAATACGGCAGGGCGACAAAGAAGAATGCTCCGCCCGCGGCGGCATTGCTGCCGGTCAGTTCTTTGACCCATACGCCGAAGGCGATGATAAGCGCCCTGTCCCCGAGTGTGGACAGAGTCTGGCCGAAGATCAGAAGCTGAAATGGGCGGTTGCTCAGCAGGGTACTCGGCCGCTCGCGGTTCCTCAGGACACCGGTAAATTTGCTGGTCAGGCGACGGGGCAGGCCTGGTGAGTTTCCCATGCTTAATTCCTCACACGGAGATCTAAGTACGGGGCCGCTGCGTGAATCCAATCACGAGTCAGGCCGGGTGTCGACCACGCGGACGCGTGTCGTTGGCACCGCATCACGATCGAGGGAGTTTGGCCGCTGGTATAGGCCATAGTGCCCGACTGCCGGATTGTGACCTTACAGGGCCCCGATGTCCGCCAGTCCGCCAGGTTACTTGGTTGATTGCATAAGAATCTTCACGAGTCTAGGCTGGCAATATGCCGCAAAAGCTTGATCTATCACATCTGCGGTTACGGGCTGACGGGCCGGTGACAGCTCCGTGCAGGGCACCTACCGCGGAGGTGGGGGTGTTGAACGACTGGCAGGCGGCGGGGCAGGCTATCTCGCTGGTGTCGGGGAAATGGACTGTTCCGGTGCTAAGCGAACTCAGGAAAAGTCCGAAGAGTTACAACGAGCTTGCCCGTGCGGTCGGCGCGGATCACAAGACGCTGGCCCGCACCCTGCGGCGGCTCCAGGCCGAGAACCTGGTAGTGCGGGAACCGAAGGGCTGCCAGCGCGTGACCTACAGCCTGGCGCCGCGGGCGCGCGAAATCACCGATCTGATCGAGGCGCTTGCCTGCTGGTGGCAATCGACCGTGACCTAGGAGCGGACTGTGCCCGAGGCTGCGACGGCGGCACTTCCCGATGCCGATCCCTACAGCGTGATCCCGGGGTACTACGACCTCTTCCGCGCCGTCGAGGGCGAGCACGCGCTGCCCTCGGTCGCGTTTTTCGCGAGCCTGGCACCGGTCGGCGGTTCGGCGCTTGAGCTGGGCGCGGGTACCGGCCGGATCACGCTCGCCGTGGCCGAGCGCGCCGCGACCGTCTGCTGCCTGGAACGCTCGCCCACGATGCGGGCGGTGCTGCTGGCCAAGCTGGCGCAGCGGCCCGCGCTCTGGGACCGGGTCACGGTGCTGCCGGGCAGCGCGCCGTTCTTCCGGCTCGACCGGCGGTTCGACTACATCTACCTGGCCGGCGTTCTCGAGCACATCCCGCCCGCCGACCGCGCGAAGCTATTCGCCACGATCGCTGAGCACCTGGTGCCCGGCGGGACGGCGGCCATGGACATGGTGCTCACCGAGCCGGCGCCGGACATGCCAGAGCGCGAGCTGACTGAGGTACGGCTCGGAGAGTGCCGCTACGTCCACTCGATGCGGGCAAATCGGATCGGGCCTGACCTCTCGCGGTTGCACATCACTTATCGCACCTTCCATCAGGGCGAGCTGATCGCCACCGAAGCGGTGACCCGGTTCCATCACATGCACCGGCCGGGCCCGGTTCTGGCTGACCTCGCCGTCGCCGGCCTGGTCCCGGCGGAGGGCACTGTCCCGATGATCGAGATCAAGCACGTGGACGACCCCGGGTTCGTCGTGGTGCGCAAGGACGCGGCCTGATGGGCGAGCTCGGCAGCGAGCTGGCGGAGGCGGTTTCCGGTGCGGGCGCCCTGGCGCATCTGCACGAACTGCAGCGCATCGCGGACGCGCACGACGGCAACCGCGCCCCTGGCACCACCGGTTTCGCGGCCTCCGTGGCGTACGCGACGGAGGTGCTCGCGACCGTCGGCTATCAGGTGACGACGCAGGATGTGCCCTATCCGAGATTCGCCGTGACCGCGGAACGTACGCGGTTGACCGGAAGCGACTGGCAGCCGCAGACCTTGCTGATGGACGACTCCCCGCCGTTGCGCGACACCGTCGCCCCGCTGATTGTTCTCACTCGCTTTAAGCAGCTCGCTGAGGGCAGCCTGGACGTGGCGGGCGCGGTCGTGTTGCTCGCCCGCATCCCTGGCGGTTACGCGAAGCAGGTCATCGCTGCCAGCGAGGCGGGCGCCCTGGCCGCGCTGTTCTACACCGAAACTCCGTGCCCGGCGAACAATTACCGGCTGCACTGGTTTGGCTCCGAGCCGCCACCGATCCCGGCGGCGTCGATAGCGCAGGACGATGCCGCCCGGCTGGCGGCACTCGCCGCGGCGGTCACCGTTGAACTACGCCTGGACTGGCACGGCGATCGCACCAGCGGAGTCGACCAGAATGTCTTCGCCGCGACCGGCGCTGACGGCGACGCCCGGATCGTTGTCGGCGCCCACCTCGACAGCGTGCCCGAGGCACCCGGCATCAATGACAACGGCTCAGGTGTGGCCGCTGTCCTGCAAGCGGCCGTCAAGCTCGCGACTGCCCGAGAATCAGTCAGCCACCAGGTCACCTTCGCCTTGTGGGCGGCCGAGGAACTCGTCAATGCCGGATCGAGCTATTACGTCAGCCAGCTCACTGACGCGCAGCGGCAGGCGATCCGCCTCTACCTCAACGCGGAGATGATCGCCTCTCCGAATTACGTCCTGTACGTAATGCGAGGCGAAGGTACGGTGACGACGCCTTTCGATGTCTATTTTCGGGCCCGAGATATCGCCTACGAATATATTGATGAGGCAAAGGTCGGGTCCGACCACGACCCGTTCCTCGCGGCCGGGATATCAGCCGGCGGGCTGCATTGCGGATCGGTGGGGATCAAGACGCCGGCGGAGCAGGAGCGGTACGCCGGGACCGCGGGCCAGCTTTTCGACCCGGGTTATCATCAGGCCAGCGACACGGTGCGCAACATCAGCCCGGCGGCGCTGGACTGGACTACCCGGGCCTTGGCCTATGCGGTGGGATGGGCCGCGCAAGAGGTGAGGCTCGCATGAAAATAGTCCTTGTTTCCATGCCGTGGAATCTGCTCGAAACACCTTCGCTGCCGCTCGGCCTGCTGCGGGCAAGGGCGCAGGCCTGCAAGCAGCCGCCAACGGTAATCGATTACTACGGCAATCTGCGCTGGGCCGAGTACCTGCAGGAGCGATCTGCCGGTGCTATTACCCCGGAGGACTACTCCTACATCGCCAATTGGGGCGTCTGGCACGGCATGGGAGACTGGGTGTTCGCCGGCGTTCTGAGCGGCCGGCCGGACTTCCATTCCACCGACTACGCGCAGTACCTGGTCCGGCGGCGGGCTGATCCGGGGAAGTCAGTGGCCATGCGCGGCTATGCGGCCGGCTTCATCGCGCAGGCGGCCAGCGAGATCCTGGCGATGCGGCCTGACCTGGTCGGCTTCAGTACGACCTTCCAGCAGAACGTTCCCTCCCTAGCCCTGGCTCAGCACCTGAAGCGCGAGCAGCCGAGCCTGCCGATCTTATTCGGGGGCGGGAATTGCGAACTCCCGATGGGCCCCGCGCTGCACCGAAACTTCACCTTCGTGGACCATGTGGTGAGCGGCGAGGCGGAGGTCGCGTTCGTTGCCCTGATCGACGCCTTGTCCGGCCAGCGGGAGATCAGCAGCGTTCCCGGACTGACCTGGCGCGGATCGGACGGCGGCAGCGTCTTCAACGGTCCGGCGGGCATAGTGCCGGTCGATCTGGTCCCCAGCCCCGACTACGCCGGATGGTTCCAGGCGCTCGGTCGCAGCCCGGTGCGGGAGAACGTGCAGCCGAAGCTGCTCTTCGAGGCGGCGCGGGGGTGCTGGTGGGGGGAAAAGCACCAGTGCACCTTCTGCGGCCTGAACGGCGCCGCGATGATGTTCCGGGCGAAGCCCGCCGAAGCTGTCTGGAGCGCACTCGCCGACTTGGTGACCCGCCATCAGGTGCTGGACATCGTGATGGTCGAGAACATCATGGACAAGGGCCACGCCAGGGAGCTGCTGCCCAGGATCGCCGAGGCCGGCTGGGACCTGCGGCTCTATTACGAGGTCAAGGCCAATCTGCGCGATGATCAGCTCGCCTTGTTCCGCGACGCCGGGGTGAGCCATATTCAGCCGGGGATCGAGAGCCTGAGCACGCGGGTACTCGCGCTGATGGATAAGGGCGTGCATGCCACCCAGAACCTTCAGGTTCTTCGCGACTGCGAACGCAACCAGCTGACGGTTGACTGGAATTTCCTCTACGGCTTCCCCGGGGAAGACGACGCCGACTACCTGACAGTGATTGAGCAGATTCCCGCGCTAGTCCACCTGCAACCGCCCGCCGGGGCCACCCGGATCATCCTGGAGAGGTTCAGCCCGTACTTCGAGCGACCTGAACTTGGCTTCGCGCAGCGACGGGCGGCCGAGTTCTACCAGTATCTTTACGATCTTCCGGCGGATGAGATCTTCGACATCGGTTACCAGTTCTGGACGGCGGGGGCTGGCATTACCGGAGCCACCGAGGAGGCGCTACGCGGCCGGGTGACCTGGTGGCGCGAAAACTACCCCGCCAGCAGCCTGGTCTACGTGCGGGCCGGGAACGCCGTGCATATCTACGACGCCCGCGCCGGCTGGCCCGAGCGGCGAATCACGATCGGCGAGCCCGCGCTGGCGGCCGGCTACTTGCTGCTGATGACACCCCGCACCGTTCCCGGCCTCGTCCGGCGCCTCACCGATCAGGGTTTCGCGGTCGGCGAGCAGGACATCCGCGACTGGCTTTCCTGGGCGCGGGCCGCAGGCCTGGTCTTCGAAGACGGTGGCCGAATCGTCGCGCTCGCGACCGACCGCCCGCCCGTGCGGGCACCGCTCTCGCTGCTGGGTGCGGGTCGGAGCGCCATGGCGAGCGCGTCATGATGGCGGGCGAGGCTGTCACCGCCAGCTCGGGCGATGGCGCGACCGGCCACCGGCTGGCCACCCCGCCTGAGGCGATCATCGGCCCGAGGGGCGCGACCGGGATTTCGCTGAGCGAAGCCGAGGCGGCGAGGGTCTTTGACAATCTGCCGGCGGTGCGGTTGCGGGAGTCCGGCGTGCATCAGGTCGCTATCACCGGTGAAGTGACTCTGACCACGCATCGGGGCCCGGCGGCTCTGGCCTTCGTCCGGTTTCTGCGCGAGGCGACCTCAGCTGGAGTCTGGGTCAGCTGGTCGGGCTTGGTTGCTCCGGATCTGGACCCAGGGGCGCTGTCCCATCTGCCGCCGCCGCTGGCCGACTCGCGCCCTGGCCAACGCACCGCCGGGCCCGCATGGCGGTCCAGTCACGAGGCCGGGCTCTGCTACTACCGGGTTGGTCCCGGCTTTGTCCAGATCACCGACCGGCGGCCGGGCGCGGCACCGCATCAGGCGGTACTGAGTTCTCGGCCACAGCTGGATGTGTTCACCAGCTACCTGGTGCCAGGGCCGGTACCTGAATCGGGCGAAGCCCGATCTGAATCGGGCGAAGCCCGGCACGCGGTCTATCGTGCCCTCATCCGCGATCGGTTCCTATTGCGAATCGGGGACCAAGCCGTCACGCTCCCGCACCGGCTGCTGTGTCGGCCGGTGCCGTGGAACGTCTTTTAATGCCTGGCCTCGTCGACCTGGCGGCGGGCGCTGCGACAGGTCCTTTGGATCGCCTGCGTACTGGCCTTGCCGGGCGGAGGCTATGTGTTCGCCTGGGTCAGCACCAATCCGTGAATCCACCGCCGGGCTACTTCGTGAAGTACCAGACTTCCGGGTTGAAAGCGGACTGGGTCAGGCTGGCGAACGAGTCTGGCGGCCCGCTCAGCTTCTTCGACCAGGCCACGACCGTATCGCTGTCCGGCAGGAAGAGGGCCGGCAGATCACGGGTGAGGAAGGCCGCCTCAGCGTTCACCGCGCTCGGCTTGGCGCCGTATACCGACGCGTGGATCAGCGCGTCGGCCGTCGCACTGTGGTAGCTGCCGAAATTGAACGAGCCCGTGCTGTTGAAGATCCCGTTGGTGGTCGGGTAAAGCGGATCGCCGATGCCGCCAAAATCCTCCATCGCCCAAGCGTTCACGTTCACCGGGGCCGAGGGATTGTTGTAAGTTTCGATGATGGTGTTGAAGGACTTCGGGACCAGCTGCACCTGAATTCCGGCGCTACGAGCGGCCGAGGCGAATGCGGTATCCTCCGCCGAGATGCTTGAATCCATGCTGTCATAAATCAGGTTGAACGACAGCCTGGTGCCGGCCGGGATCCCCGCACCGCACTGGCTGGTACCGGTCCCGGGCCGCACGCAGGTGTCGGTGCCGCCCGAGACGACGTGCCAGCCGCGGGCTTTGAGCAGGGAGGTCGCCGCCGTGATGCTATAGGGATAAGGGTCTTTCTTCGCATCCGCCGGCGTGAACTGGCTCACCGGCAGGGACGGCACCGGGCCGAAGGCGGGCTCCGCCGCCCCCGAGTAGATGCCCCTGATATACGCTCTCTGGTCTATCAGGTGCGCGAGCGCCTGCCGGATGTAGAGTTGGGCGACAATGCTATCCCAGTGGCCAGTCTTGTCTTTGAAATTGAACGGCAGGTAGGACCAGCCGAAATTCGGGTACCCGTAGAAGTTATAGCCAGCCCGGCTGAGCCTGTGCACTTGCGGGACATCCTGGCCGGGAATCGTTCCGACCGTGAGCCGATGGTCAAGCAATGCGTCAAGCTCGGCGATGTTCGAGGTGTAGGCGACCTCGTCCAGGCGGGCAATGCGCGGCTTGGACGGACCGGTGTAGGCCGGGTTCGGCACCAGGGAATTACCGCCGGTGCTCGCGCTGAACGCGACCAGCTTGAACGGGCCATCGACGGTCTGCCAGAGCGGGTTCGTCGCGTAGCTGCCCATGAGGTTCGATTGCGCGGTGAGGAAGTCGTAGATCCGATTCGCGTTCGCGGCGACCGTGAAGTCCACGGTCGGCCCGCTCACCGAGGTCCGCGCCCAGGCTGCGGCAGGCATCGGGACGATGAGGCTCAACTGGTCCAGTTCGAACCACCCGGGATTGTACGCCCGGTCCAGCCGCATCACCACGGTACGCGCGTCCGGCGCGGTGACGCTCACGACGTTGTTCGGGAAGAAGCCAGGTGTGTAATTGCCCCAGTTCGCCGGGGACTCATTGACTGCGGCCTTGAGCAGGTCAATGCTAAAAATGACATCCTTGGCGGTTACCTGCTGCCCATTTGACCACCGGTAGCCACCATTGAGCCTGATCGTCACGATCTTATTGCCTTTAGAGAAGGCCGGGGCGGCAGCCAGGCTCAAGGTATAGTTGATAGCGGGCGCGGTTCCGATTCTGGACCAGTACAGCGGCCGCCACATCAGGTACTGGAAATCATAAATCGTGAACGCCGAGCTTTTCGCCGCCGGCGTGACCGGGAAGATGAAGCCGGGCGTTTGGCCGGGCAGCAGGCCAAAAGAAACGGTCCCGCCGTTGATACCGGAGCGAGCCGCCGCCGGCAGTGCGCCAAAGCCGCCGGCGTGCTTTACCGTCGGCTTATTCGAGCCAGAACAAGCGGCGAGTCCGACGACGCCGCTCAACACCAGAGCCGCGGTCACTGTCGCCGTTGTCAATGTCCAACTGCCGGTGAAACGACCCGTTTCATTCCGGGCAAACGGCACCGGTCATCACTTCCTCGCGTACGCCTGCAGCCGCCGGCGGAATGCGAAAACGCCCGCCCTAAGTCACGCTGATGAGGTGCTGGTCCCGCGTCGATGCGAACTTAGGTCAGATTAGTCCGCGGGCCGCGAAGTCCGTCAAGGGACAGCAAGGCCACTAGTGACACTCAGGCCACCGGCCCGAGATCACGCGGGTCTGGCCTCCAGGATGCGCAGGCCGGCCGAGCCCGACCACTTCCGGCAGACGGCGAACTGGGCGCGCACCAGGAGTCGATCGTAGTCCGCGACCGTCCGGTCACGACTGCCGAACAGGACGAGCATCATCACGTCCGGCACGGCGGAGCCCACAGGATCAGTCTCGTCAGCCGCATGCTCGATCAGCAGCAAGCGGGCCTGGTCCGCCATCGCCTTCCGGCAGTTCTGTAAGATACGCACGGCGGAATCGTCGTCCCAGTTGTGGATGACTGACTTGAGAAGGTAGAGGTTACCTCCCTCGGGTACCTTCTCCAGGAAACTGCCGGCCATGAATGTGCAGCGCGCCGCCACGCCATGTTCCGCCAGAGAGCGGCGCGTATAGTCAATGACTGAAGGCTGCTCGAGCACGATCGCCCGCAGACCGGGAAAACGGTCGAGAAGGGCGGCCGCCACGGTGCCGTCTCCCGCTCCGAGATCGGCGAACACGCCGGACGCGGGAAAAGGATAGAGGTCGATGATCTCGCCGAGAAATCGCTCGGTATTCCATCGCTGCGTTCTCGTGAAGGCCGCTGCGGCTTCGGCATCGTCGGCCAGGTGAGTCCACAGGCTGCGCCCGTGACGGCGCTCGAATGCTGATTGACCGGTTAGCAGAGCAAAATCCAGGTCCGCCCAGGCCTCGTAGTACACCTCCCCAGCCAAGAGCGCGTGACCGTACAGCGCACCCGATTCCTTGCGGAGATGACGTGCAATCGGCGCGTTCCGGTATGTTCCTCTGCCCGCAGACTCAACGAGCCCTACGCTCCGCAGTGCGCCGAGAAATCGCCTGAGCCGGGCGGGGCTGATTCCGGTCGCGGCGCTCAGCTGCTCATCGGTCGCTGGCTCCGCGAGTAACTCCGGGATCTGGAACCGGACGGCGGCGGCGATCAGCTGGGTGGTGATATGGCTATCTAACATCGCAGCCAGACGGCTGGCGTCGGCTGTGTCATTCAAGGCAGCTCCTTCGATCAAGCGGCGTCTCCTTAAATCATGTGCCTGATGGCAGCTGCCCATAGTGAGTGAGATCATCCCGAGCTATGCGCAAAGACCTGCGGGGAAGACATCTTCGACGAAGTTCCGGGCGCTAAGCGGCGGCTTGGCTACGGTTTTGCGGCGATCTCGCAGTAGCAGCTCAGGCCGGAGTCGGCGGTGCTGGCCGGGCTCAGTCCCCACCACTGGTCGAGCGGCATCAGGCCCGTGCCGGTCATCGTCATACCATCGAAAAAGCGGCCACCGTCGCCCGGTCCCGCGGCGTGATCGTCAGCGATGAGGTGGCGCTATCAGGGTGGACCGGGCTCGCCGATTGGACTGCCGGGCGAGTTCTCGCAGGTCAGCGGAGGGTGTGGGATTCGAACCCACGATGAAGCTCACGCCCCATAGCGGTTTTCAAGTCAGCGGGCCGTCGTCCGTTCTCATCCGAGGCAATACCGCCTAGTCCTGTTTCAGCAGGTCAGATGGCATGCGCGGTCTCGCGTCATCCTGGCGCGCCACGGCTAGTCCTACGCCGTCCGCGTCCATTCCGCGTCCATCGGGCGCGTTTCTCATCCCCAAGTAAGGCGGCCTGCCGCTTCGTCGCGAGCGCATGCGGCAGGCCTTGGCAACCCATCTCGACTAGGAGACGGTCACCATGGACGACACCGTAAGCCACTCACCCACTGACCGAGAGACGGCCGCCAGAGAGATGCTCGCCGCATTGCGGCTGCTCTCGATCAAGGGGCACGTTCCGGATAGTCAGGAGCGCGTCGAGCGCTGGGAGTCCGCGCTCTCGGTCGGCGAGCCAGGCCTGAGCAGGCTGGCCGCTATCCGGGGCGTGCTTGAGTTCTTCGACTGGGAGTGCGGCGACCGTCAGTCCGCCCTTGAGGAGATCGACCAGATAGCGACCGGCTCGCGCACCGAGAGCGGTACCGAGCCGGGAGGTTCGGCGTATCTGACGGCGCCCGACGTGTCCGCGGTGCTCGATGCCCTGGACCTGGCCGCCGATTGTAAGCGCGGCAGGGCGGAGGAGTGCTCCGACTGCGACGTTGACCCGCAGTCTGCACTGTGCCCGGCCTGCGAGGGTCGCCTGGCCAGGGCCGGCGACTTCGACGCGCTGGCCGCGAAGCTGGGCGCGTCGTGAACGGCGACCGGGCGATCAGGTGGTCAACGATCGGCGCCGTCGCGGTCGTGGCGGTGGTCG